>VFSW01010835.1_pt1 | contig 12884 bp, 12 predicted proteins | sample 5358111 | NCBI WGS metagenome assembly VFSW01 (sample SAMN11554181, study PRJNA540505) | mine drainage metagenome | isolation source: sediment from site ElyBrook_90M | place: USA: Ely Copper Mine, Vershire, VT | collected 2017 | reverse complement strand
GATAGGCTGTAAAGGTTCTCATTTACAAATCCAGCAACACCCGCCCCGGAAACTCTAGAGCTTCTTTGATTGTCGACAAAAATTGCACAGCTTCACGACCATCGATGATGCGGTGATCGTAGGACACCGCGAGGTAGTTGATCGGACGGATGACGATCTGGCCGTTCTCCACCACCGCCCTGTCCTTGGTGGCGTGGATACCGAGGATGGCACTCTGCGGCGGGTTGATAATGGGCGTGGAAAGCATCGAGCCGAACACGCCGCCATTGGAAACGGTGAACGTGCCGCCGGTGAGTTCTTCCATCGTCAGCTTGCCGACCTTGGCGCGTGCGCCAAAATCGGCAATCTGCTTTTCGATGTCGGCAAAAGAAAGTTTGTCGGCATCGCGGATGATAGGCACGACCAAACCGCGTTCGCTGCCGATGGCCACGCCGATATCAAAATAGCCGTGGTAGATGATGTCCGTGTCGTCCACCGAGGCGTTGACGATGGGGAATTTCTGCAAGGCCAGCACGGCAGCCTTGACAAAGAACGAGGAGAAGCCCAGCTTCACACCGTGCTTCTTCTCGAACGCGTCTTTGTAGCGATTGCGCAGATCCATCACCGGCTGCATATTCACCTCATTGAACGTGGTCAGGATCGCCGCATTCTGTTGCGATTGCAGCAAGCGTTCGGCGATGCGCAGTCGGATGCGTGTCATCGGCACGCGCTGCTCGGGACGATTGCCGGACGGCGCGATGACAGGCACACTTGCCGCGACCGCAGCCACCGGCTGTTGCATGGCCTGCATCACATCCTCTTTGGTCACCAGACCATTCCGTCCGCTGCCTTCCAGTCGGCTGGCATCGACATCCAACTCGTGCGCCAGCTTGCGCGCAGAAGGCGACACGGCGGCGGATTGATTCGTTGCGGCGGCGGTAGTAGATGCGACAGCCGCGACAGCGTCCGTGTCGATCAGCGCGATGATTTCGTTGCTGCCGACTTTCGCACCATCCGCCTTGATGATTTTGCTGAGCACGCCGCTTTTCGAGGCGGGTAATTCCAGCACCACTTTATCGGTCTCCACATCGATCAGATTCTCGCCCTCGTGCACGGCATCGCCGACCCGTTTGTGCCAGGTAATCAGCGTGGCTTCGGAAACAGACTCGGAAAGTTGCGGGACTTTGACTTCAACCAAATGGGATTGAACGTTACTCATGGTGTACAGCTCCTGGATGAGGTTTATTGTCGAGATCGTCGCGGAACGCCGCTTCGATCACTGCCTTTTGTTGTTCCTGATGCACCGCCAGATAACCGGCGGCGGGCGCGGCGGACGAGGGACGCAGCGCGTAATCCAACCGCATGCCTTTGCGCAAATGCCGCAGCAGATAATGCTGGATACGATGCCACGCGCCCTGGTTGCCAGGCTCTTCCTGACACCAGACGAATTCGCCGGCATTCGGGTACGCCGCGACCTGCGCGGCAAAATCATCATGGGGGAAAGGATAGAGCTGCTCGATGCGGATGATCGCCATGTCGCTGATACCCTTGGCGCGCCGTGCCGCGAGCAAATCGTAGTACACCTTGCCGCTGCACGCGATGATGCGGCGCACGCGGCGCGCGTCCAACTCATCCACTTCAGGGATCACCGTTTGGAAACGGCCTTGCGTGAAATCGCCCAATGGAGAGGCCGCGTCTTTGCTGCGCAACAGACTTTTGGGGGTGAACACGATGAGGGGTTTGCGGAAAGGCCGGAGCATCTGACGGCGCAGCAAATGGAACATCTGTGCGGCGGAAGAAGGGATACAGACCTGAATGTTGTAATCGGCACACAGTTGCAAATAACGTTCGATGCGCCCCGAGGAATGTTCCGCTCCCTGACCTTCGTAACCGTGAGGCAGCAACATCACCAGCCCGCACAATCGTCCCCATTTCACTTCACCCGATGCGATGAATTGATCGATGACCACTTGCGCTCCGTTGGCGAAATCACCGAACTGAGCTTCCCACAACACCAATGAATTCGGCCTTGCCGTGGCATAACCGTATTCAAAACCCAGCACCGCTTCTTCAGACAGGAAAGAATCGATCACGGTGAAATTTGCCTGATCGGGAGACAGGTGTTGCAGCGGGGTATAAGCCCCCTCGTGCCACACCGTGCGATTCTGATCGTGCCATGTCGCGTGGCGGTGAAAGAAGGTACCGCGCTGGCTATCCTGCCCGCACAACCTGACCGGATAACCTTCGCTCAACAAAGTGGCATAGGCCAGGTTCTCCGCCATACCCCAATCCAACGGCAGTTCTCCGCGCGCCATGGCGGCTCTATCGTCGACGATTTTCTGCACACGCGACTGCAGCACGAAGTTCTCCGGCACAGTAGTCAGCGGTGCCGATAACTGTTGCAACTTTGCCAACGGCACGCCGGTAGCGACCGGTGCATCCCAGTGGATATCGCCCTTGTAAGCACTCCAGTCGGTGGTGATCTTGCCGCTGCCTTTTTCCAAGGCGGGCTGGATCGAGTTGCGCCCCTGATCCATCGCCTGACGATAGACGGCGACCATCTCCTCAGCTTCCTCGGCCTTGATCACGCCGTCATGCACTAAACGCTCCGCATACACCGCACGGGTCCCGGGATGCTTGCGTATATAGCGATACATGAAGGGCTGAGTGACCAAAGGTTCGTCTTGCTCGTTATGTCCCAGCTTGCGGAAACATACCATGTCGATCACCACATCGCGATGGAACCGCATGCGGTAGTCCAGCGCGATCTCGGTGACCAGCAGAACCGCGTCGGGGTCATCGCCATTCACATGAAAGATCGGCGCGTCTATCATTTTCGCCACATCGCTGCAATAACTGGACGAGCGGGTGTCGCGTGAATCCGAAGCGGTGAAACCAATCTGGTTGTTGATGATGACATGCACCGTGCCACCGGTACGGAAGCCGCGCAACTGCGACATCGCCAGTGTCTCCTGTATCACGCCCTGTCCGGCAAACGCGGCATCGCCGTGCAACAGAATCGGTATCACTTTCATGCCGTCGTGATCTTTGAGTCGCTGCTGGCGCGCTCTGACCGAGCCTTCCACCACCGGGTTCACGATTTCAAGGTGCGAGGGATTGAAAGCCAGCGCGACATGCAGCTCGCCGCCCTGTGTTTCAATGTCGGCAGAAAAGCCCTGATGATATTTCACATCGCCTGAAGTCAGATGTTCGGCATGTATGCCCTCGAATTCCGCGAACAACATGGACGGCTGCTTACCCAGAATATTCACCAGCACATTGAGACGGCCGCGATGCGCCATGCCGATGACCGCCTCCTGCACGCCTTGCGTCCCGCAGCGTTGCAGCAAATGATCGAGCAGCGGGATCAGTGTCTCACCACCCTCCAGAGAAAAGCGTTTTTGGCCGACAAACTTGGTGTGCAGATAACGCTCCAAAGTCTCGGCCGCGCTGATGCGCTGCAAAACGCGCTTGCGTTGCGCCGCATCGAACCCGGCCACGCCGCGCACACTTTCGAGGCGACTCTGTATCCAGCGTTTTTGTGCCACATCGCTGATGTACATATATTCCGCACCGATGCTCTCGCAATACGTCTGGCGCAGCAGCTTGAGTATCTCGCGCAACGTCATGCGCGCGCCACCAACCAGAGAACCCGTCTCGAAAGTGGTATCCATATCGGACTCGCTCAGATCGTAATAAGCGGGATCGAGCTCGGGAACAACCGGCTTGGCATGGCGGTTCAACGGATCGAGATTGGCTACCCTCAGCCCCAAAAATCGATGGGCATTGATGAGCTGGAGCACTTTGACCTGCTTGCGCTCGTGTTCGGCTTCGGGCGCAAGCAGTTGCGCCGCTGCGGCCTTGGGCAACGCCTCGAACGCGCGCTGTATAACACTATGCGCAACATCCGGCACACCGCTGGTCGTGGTCTGCAACTGGTCAAAATAGGCATGCCACTCGGCGGGAACGCTGGCTGCATCTTGCAGATAGCGTTCGTATAATTCTTCTATAAAGGGCGCGTTGACACCGAACAGCAATGAGCTGTCGCGCATTTGCCGCAAAAAATTATGGGGTTCGTTCACCTTTTATCCACCTGTACAAAATCGCGCCGCGTGGCACCGGTGTAAAGCTGGCGCGGGCGACCGATCTTTTGTCCTTTTTCGGCAATCATCTCGTTCCATTGCGAGATCCAGCCCACGGTGCGTCCCACCGCAAAGATCACAGTGAACATATTGGTCGGTATTCCCAGTGCGCGCAGCACGATGCCGGAATAGAAATCCACATTCGGATAGAGTTTGCGCTCGATGAAATATGGGTCATGCAAAGCGATCTGTTCGAGCTCCATCGCCAGCTTGAACAACTTGTCGTTCTCCAACCCCAGCTCCTCCAGCACCTCATAACACGTCTCGCGCATCACCGATGCACGCGGATCCATATTCTTGTAAACGCGGTGACCAAATCCCATGAGCCGGTATTTCTTGTCTTTCACGCCCTGCACATATTCCGCGACACGCGACACATCACCGATCTCTTCCAGCATTTTCAACGCGGCTTCGTTCGCACCGCCGTGAGCGGGCCCCCACAGGGCGGCGATGCCCGATGCGATGCACGCAAAAGGATTCGCACCGCTCGATCCCGCCAGACGCACCGTGGAAGTGGACGCATTCTGCTCATGGTCGGCATGCAAAATAAAGATGCGCTCCAAGGCGCGCACCAGTTTCGGATTGGGCACATAGTCTTCGGCCGGGGTGGCGAACATCATGTACATGAAGTTTTCCACATAGCTGAATTTATTCTTGGGATAAATAAAGGGTTCACCCACATTGTATTTGTAGGCCATCGCCGCAATGGTCGGCAGCTTGGCCAACAGGCGGAAAGCGGATATTTCACGGTGTTCGGGATTATTGATATCCAGCGAGTCGTGATAGAACGCCGACAACGCCCCCACCACACCGACCATCACGGCCATCGGATGCGCATCGCGGCGGAACCCGTTGAAGAATCTCGCCAACTGGTCGTGCACCATGGTGTGTCTGGTGACATGCTCGACAAAGTTTTTCTTTTGCGCGGCACTCGGCAGCTCGCCGTTCAGCAACAGATAACACACTTCCAGAAAGTCGGGCTGCTCGGCCAATTGCTCGATCGGATAACCACGGTAGTAAAGCAGACCGGCATCGCCATCGATAAAGGTGATTTCCGAGGTGCAACTTGCGGTGGAAAAAAATGCCGGGTCGTAGGTAAAAACGCCCAGTGCACTGAGCCCGTGTATATCGATCACATCGGGCCCGAGCGTACCGGAAATCATCGGTAATTCGATGCTGCGTCCATCATCCAAAGTCAGAGTTGCCACACGTTTCGTTTCCATATCGATCCCTATTTTTATTTCTAACCTGTCAAGCCGATTTTATTTTTTCCAACAAAGCCGACTGTGCCGCATCGCCGACTGCCTGTCTGCCCGACATCATATCCCAGAGCGTGTTGTCGGGCAGATCGAGCAATGCATCGAATACCCGCAATTCCGCCTCGCTTAATGTCGCGTAATGCCGCGCAATGAAGGGTTGCAAAAAAATATCCAGCTCCAATAATCCGCGCCGGCAACGCCACTGCATGCGCTTCAATACATCAGGGTTCAGGATACGGGATTCAGGATTCAGAAAACCCGATGCTGCGGATATGTTCAAATCTTCCTCTGGCCCCTGACTCCTGACTCCTGACTCTTGGCTCCTGACTCCTGCTCCCTGATTCCTGTTCTTCATACCATGCGCTTGACCATCATATCTTTGATGCTACCTATCGCCTCGGTGGGGTTCAATTCCTTGGGGCATACATCCACGCAATTCATGATGGTGTGACAGCGGAACAAACGATAGGGGTCTTCCAGATCATCAAGACGTTCAGCGGTGGCCTGATCGCGCGTATCCGCGATGAAGCGATAGGCTTGCAACAGTCCGGCGGGGCCGACGAATTTATCCGGGTTCCACCAGAACGACGGGCATGCGGTCGTACAGCATCCGCACAGAATACATTCGTACAGACCGTTCAGATGCTCGCGCTGTTCCGGCGATTGCAGCCGTTCTGTTTCGGGCGGTGGATCGTTGTTGATGAGGTAGGGTTTGATCGAATGATATTGCTTGAAGAACTGCGTCATATCGACAATCAGATCGCGTATCACCGGCAGCCCCGGCAAGGGACGCAATACCACGGGTTGCTGCAATGAGGACAACGGCGTGATACAGGCCAACCCGTTGCGGCCATTGATGTTCATGGCATCCGAGCCGCACACGCCCTCGCGGCAGGACTTGCGCAACGACAAACTGTCATCCTGCTGTTTGAGCAACACCAATGCGTCCAACAACATCATGTCACCCGCCTCGATCTTGAGCTCGTAGTCGCGCATATAAGGCGCGCTGTCGGTGTCCGGGTTGTAGCGGTAAATTTGAAATCTCATATAGTTTAGTTCCTTAAAGCTAGTAGCCGGTAGCTTGTAGCGAAATCCGTCGACTCAATAAGCCCTCGCCTTGAGCGGGAACGAATCCACGGTCAGCGGTTTGAGGCGCACGGGTTTGTAATCCAAACGGTAACCTTCCTTGAAGTACAAGCTGTGCTTGAGCCAGTTGACATCGTCACGCGACTGGTAATCCTCGCGTGCATGCGCGCCGCGGCTTTCCTTGCGCGCTTCGGCGGCGATCATGGTGGCTTGCGCCACCTCGATCAAATTATCCAGCTCCAGGGCCTCGATGCGTGCGGTGTTGAACACGCGGCTCTTGTCACCTATCTCAGTGTGCGCCACCCGTTCGGCGACTGCTTTGATCTGCGCCACACCCTCTGCCATCAGCCCGGGGAAACGGAACACGCCGCAATGTTTCTGCATGACCTTGCGCATCGCGTCACCGACTTCGGCGACACGTTCGCCGTTCTTTTGATTTTCCAAACGTGCCAAGCGCGCCAGCGAATAATCGCCCGCATCGGCTGGCAACGGTTTGACGTGCGGATTGCTTTTCAAATCCTCGATGATTTGTTTGCCTGCCGCGCGACCGAACACCAAGAGATCCAGCAAAGAATTACAACCCAAACGGTTCGCGCCATGCACCGATACGCAAGCGCACTCGCCCACGGCATACAAACCATGCACCACTTCATCCGGCCCGGTCTTGTAGGGTGCGACGACTTGGCCGTGATAATTGGTCGGGATGCCGCCCATCATGTAATGCGCGGTCGGCACGACCGGGATCGGGGCTTTGGCGGGATCAACATGGGCAAACTTCAACGCGATTTCGCGTATGCCGGGCAGACGTTGCTTGATCACGTCCTCGCCCAGATGATCGAGCTTGAGCATGACGTGGTCGCCATGCGGACCGCAGCCGCGTCCCTCGTTGATCTCGATGGTCATGGCGCGCGATACCACATCGCGGCTCGCCAGATCTTTGGCATTCGGGGCGTACTTGGGCATAAAACGTTCGCCGTCCTTATTCACCAGATAGCCGCCCTCGCCGCGCACCCCTTCGGTGATGAGCACGCCCGCGCCGTACACGCCGGTGGGGTGAAACTGGAAGAACTCCATGTCTTCCAACGGCAGACCGGCACGTGCCGCCATGCCCAGACCGTCGCCGGTATTGATGAAGGCATTGGTGCTGGAAGCGAAGATGCGCCCCGCACCGCCGGTGGCGAACAGAACGGCGCGCGCGTGGAAGACCATCACTTCGCCGGTCTCTATCTCCATCGCGGTCACGCCCACCACATCGCCCTCCGCATCGCGGATCAGATCAAGAGCCATCCATTCGACGAAAAAATTGGTGTTGGCTTTGACGTTCTGCTGATACAGGGTATGCAGCAAGGCGTGGCCGGTTCGATCGGCAGCCGCACAAGCGCGCTGCACCGGATTCTTGCCGTAATCCTGCATGTGTCCGCCGAACGGACGCTGATAGATCTTGCCGCTGTCCAGCCGATCGAAGGGCATGCCGAAGTGTTCCAGCTCATACACCACCTCGGGCGCGGCGCGGCACATGAACTCGATGGCATCCTGATCACCCAGATAATCCGAGCCTTTCACCGTGTCATACATGTGCCAATGCCAGTTATCCTCGGTGACGTTACCCAGAGATGCGGCGATGCCACCCTGCGCGGCGACCGTGTGCGAGCGGGTCGGGAACACTTTGGACAGCACCGCCACCTTGAGTCCGGCTTGCGCCAGTTGCAACGCGGCACGCATCCCTGATCCGCCCGCGCCCACTACCACCACATCGAAAGTCCGTTTTGCGATTGCCATTCCTACATACCCCAGAGAATTTCTACTGACCAGATCGAATAAATCATCAAAGCTAATATCACCAGCGTGTGTATGACCAGGCGCACGCTGGCGGGCTTGACATAATCCATCACGATGTCCCGTATACCTATCCACGCATGATAAAAAAGCGCGAGCAAAAATAGCAGGCTGAAGGTGCGCATCCACTGGCTGGAGAATAGCTCCGTCCATGCGTCATAACCCGGATGATCCTGCAACAATAGCTGTGCGGATAACGCCAGGACATACCCCACCATGACGACCGCGCTGATGCGCTGCACCAGCCAATCGCGCAAGCCATAATGCGCACCGATAACGACACGGTTCACCATAATTTCACTCCCAGCATGACGGTCAGGATCAAGCTCACCACCAACACGACTTTGCTGCTGTTGCGAGCCTGGGCAAGGCCGCGCACCCAGTGCAGATCAATCGCCAGGTAACGCAGTCCGGCACAGGCGTGATGCAGGAAAGCCCACAACAAGCCCAGCAACAGCAGTTTGAACAAAGGTTGAGCCAGCTCGGATCGCAAAACGGTGTAAGTTTCTATCGAGCTCAGGCTGTATTGCAGCATCCACAGCAGCAGGGGCAAAGACACGAACAACAACAAACCGCTGATGCGATGGAGGATAGAGACGAAGCCGGGAAGCGGTAATTTGATGAGGTGTAGGGCTAGATGCTTGGGGCGATTTGTATTCATTACCGTACTCTGCCGTGAGTTAAAAAATAACGGTGCAATGCTACACCCAAGCAATGGCATTAGAAAACTAAAACTACTATGATGCTGACTTCATTTTAGAAGGAGCACACCATGAAAGCACCCGTCAGAATCACCATCACCGGCGCGGCCGGGCAGATTGGCTACGCCACGCTGTTTCGTATCGCCAACGGCGACATGCTGGGACGCGAGCAGCCGGTGATCCTGCAACTGCTCGATCTGCCGCAAGCCCAGCCGATGCTGCAAGGCGTGAAGATGGAACTGGAGGACTGTGCTTTTCCCCTGCTGCAACAAGTGATCATCACCGCCGACCCCAAAGTCGCCTTCAAGGACACCGAGATCGCGCTGCTCATCGGTGCGCGCCCGCGCGGCCCCGGCATGGAACGCAAAGACCTGCTCGAAGCAAATGGTGCAATCTTTTCCGCGCAGGGAAAGTTGCTCAACGAGCATGCGGCGCGTCATGTAAAAGTACTGGTGGTGGGCAATCCCGCCAACACCAACGCGCTCATCGCCATGAAGAACGCGCCCGATCTCGACCCGCGCAACTTCACCGCGATGATGCGTCTCGACCACAACCGCGCGATTGCGCAAGTCGCTCAGAAATTATTCCAACCTATCCGTGATGTGAAAAAAATGATCATCTGGGGCAACCACTCGGGTACGCAATATCCCGACCTGGACCATGCCGAGATACGCGGTCGTCTGGTGCGCGACATCCTGCCGGATCAGGACTGGGTGGAAAAAGAATTTATTCCCACCGTGCAAAAACGCGGCGCGGCCGTGATTGCCGCGCGCGGCTTATCGAGCGCCGCCAGCGCCGCCAATGCCGCCGTCACGCACATCCATGACTGGATGCTCAGCTCGCATCACAACGATTGGGTGACCATGAGCGTGCCGTCCGACGGCAGCTACGGCATACCCGAAGGCGTGCTGTACGGCTTTCCGGTGACCTGTAAAAACGGGCATTACAGCATCGTACAAGGATTGCCCATCAGCGAACTTGGCCGCAAACACATGGAAGACAGCTATCGTGAATTGGTGGAAGAACGCGACCATGTGCGCCAGTTGCTCGGCTAGCCTTGACGCAAACACGCAAAGGTGGAAAAGAAACACCACCTGATAAGTCGTTCTAAATAGACTCGCGCGGGGAGATCATCGCGGCCTGCACACCTTCATGAACTCCACCGCGCATTTCAAAAATTCAAACCCACAATTGTTGTTTGCGCGGGTCGAATTACCCAGTATGGGCAAGTCTAACTACCCAGTGTGAAATAGCATATTTTCCTTGTGGTGCTACATGTTGCAGCGAAATGAGCCGGGTAGCCGTAATCGCGCAGTATGGGTAATTTGGTGCGCGCATCAACAATCTGACAGTAATGTTCGAGCTTGGTCCATACTCTTGCACGTAGCACCTCGCGCTCAACCTGAAAGTCCCCAAAGGTGGAGCTGAGGAATATTCTAGAGACGCGTGAAGCCATAGTTCGTTTTCCCTAAGTCAGCCAATGCTCAATCGGCTGGCGTAAAAAGTCTTCCACGGCGATCCCATCGCCTCCCACCAGCAGCAATCTGTCCGGCTTGAATGCTTCGTTAAACGCTTGCATCCCGGGCAATACCTCTTGTGCACGACCACTCTTGACTTCAATGGCGATCAGGCGGCGCCCAACACGCACGACGAAATCGACTTCACGATTGCGGTCTCGCCAATAAAATACTTCGCACTTGCCAGCGGCAGCGGCGTTGGCCAAATGCGCGCCTACTGCCGATTCGGTTAGTCTGCCCCAGTATTCACGGTCGGCTTGTGCTTCCCCGAAACGATAGTCGGACAAGGCTGACAGCAGCGCGGTATCGAACACTTGCAGCTTCGGACTGGATCCGCGACTGCGAACAGTTTCACCCGCATATTTGGGGAAACCGGTCAGCATGCCTGCCGCACCGAGTAATTCGAGATAATGCGCAAGCGTGGTGGTATTACCGGCATCCTGCAATTGCCCGATCATTTTGGTGTAAGACAGTATCTGCCCTGAGTAACGGCATCCCAGCTCGAACATGCGCCGCAGCAATGCGGGTTTGTCCACTCGCGATAGCAGCAACACATCTCGCGAGAGTGTGGTTTCGATGAGCGAGTCGCGCACATAGCGCGCCCAGCGATCGTGATCGCCGATCAGCGAGGCTGCACCCGGGTAGCCGCCATAGAAGATACTGTGCTGTACCGTCCAGCCAAAGGCCATACGCATTTCCTCCGCTGACCAATGCGGCAGGTACAACACCTCAAAACGTCCGGCCAAGCTTTCCGAAAGTCCGCGCTGAATCAACAAAGGAGCCGAGCCAAGCAAGATGACCTTGAGCGGGCGTTTTTTACGGGTGTCTTCATCCCATAGGCGTTTGACGGCTTCCGACCACCCAGTGACTTTTTGCACTTCGTCCAGCACCAGCACTGCTCCACGCGCACTCTGCATCAGGCGCGCGATCTCCCATTGCTGGGTGATCCACTCAGATCCGCGCAACGTGGGTTCATCCGCACTGGCGAATTGCACCGGCAGGCCGCTGGCCTCGCACACTTGCTGCACCAAGGTGGTTTTGCCGACCTGGCGCGGGCCGGCGACCACTTGCATGAAGCGGCGCGGCTCTTCAAGGCGACTGGAAAGAATGGCGAATTGGGGTCGTTGATAGACCATATAACAATTAACTCAATAAGATGAGTAATTTTACACGCAATGATGTAGTTGAGGAAAATAGTTCAGCCCGTGCGTGCCCGGCTGATTTACCGGTGTTACAGGGCGGTCTGGTCGGTTTCGCCGGTGCGGATGCGCACCACTTGTTCGATGGAGGAGATGAATATCTTGCCGTCGCCGATCTTGCCGGTATGCGCCGCCTTGATGATCGACTCAACGGCGGTATCCAGCAATTCACTGGAGACCACGACTTCGACTTTGATCTTGGGCAGAAAATCGACCACATATTCCGCGCCGCGATACAACTCGGTGTGCCCTTTTTGCCGGCCGAACCCTTTGACCTCGGTCACCGTCAAACCGCTCACCCCCAATTCGGACAAGGCTTCACGCACTTCGTCCAACTTGAATGGCTTGATTATCGCTTCGATTTTTTTCATGTCGCCTCCGTGAGTTGTCTGATTTTTCATTCGTTCTAACACGGGGGGATTGTAGCAAGTTCGGCATGCTTATGAGCAAAACAATTAGTCCAGCTCCACATAAACGACGCGCATCACTTCCAGCTCATTGACCCCGGTCGGCGTGCGCAAGTTCGCCACCTCACCCACGCGCAGCTTGAGCAATGCCATCGCCAGCGGCGAGACCCAGCTGATGCGGCCGCGCGCCACGTCCGCCTCATCCACCCCGACGATACTGTAGGTGTTTTCCACACCGCTGTTATCGCACACCGTCACCGTCGCACTGAAAAAAACCTGCTCGCATTGCCTGCGCAGCGCGGGATCGACCACTTCGGACAAATCCAGCCGCCTGCGCAAAAAACGGATGCGCCTGTCGATCTCGCGCAACCGTTTTTTTCCGTAGATGTAATCGCCATTTTCCGAACGGTCCCCGTTCGATGCTGCCCAGGTGATGGTCTTCACCAGCAGCGGTCGCTCGACCTTCCACAGCTGATCCAACTCGTCCTGCAAGCGTCGCTGCCCCTGCGGCGTGATGTAGTTTTTAACGCCAGCAGGCAGCTTTAATGCCGGCTCCAGCTCATCGTCATCGCCATCGGCTTCTCGGGTAAAGGCTTTATTCATAGCGGCGAATTCTACAGTACTGCCCGCTCGACACAGAAAACTATCCATGCGATGGAGGGTCACGAGTCTCAGATACCGCCTAAATCGCGAGGCCACTTTTATTGGCTTTAGTCTTATACTCGCGGCTCATTTTTATCATCCCATCCTCCATACCA
>VFSW01010834.1_pt1 | contig 12884 bp, 12 predicted proteins | sample 5358111 | NCBI WGS metagenome assembly VFSW01 (sample SAMN11554181, study PRJNA540505) | mine drainage metagenome | isolation source: sediment from site ElyBrook_90M | place: USA: Ely Copper Mine, Vershire, VT | collected 2017 | reverse complement strand
CTGAGGAACGCGGCGCCGCCTTTTATCACGCCACCCAGATGCGCGACGGGCAAAATCTGGGATGCGTCACCTGTCATACGCCGGACCCCAGAAAACCGGGAGAGACCCGCGCCCACAAGGCCATTGAACCAATGGCCCTGGTGGCCAACCCGCAACGCTTCACCGATGCCGCCAAGGCCGAAAAGTGGTTTGACCGCAATTGCCAGCATGTTCTGGAACGGGCGTGTACGGCGCAGGAAAAGGGCGACTTCATCCAGTACCTGTCCAACCTGAAATAAGGGGGTTTCCATCATGCAAACACAGTGGCTGCGTGTGGGTGTGTTTGTGGCTGCCATGAGCGCTGCGGGCAGCTTTCTGATCAGCACCGCCAGGGGCGAGGAAGGCGAGCGCAATCTGCCCAAAGTCAGCAACCCCACCTGGAAAGCCGAATGCAGCAGTTGCCACATGCTCTATCATCCTGGTCTGTTGCCGGAACGCTCCTGGACCAGGATCATGGGCACCCTGGACCGGCACTTTGGCGAAAATGCAACGCTTGATCCTGCCGCACGCGAGGAAATCACCCGGTTTCTGGTCGATCACAGCGCAGAGCGGCAGCAAAACCGTCGCTCGATACGCATCAACCAATCCATCAAGAGCAACGAGACCCCCCTGCGCATCAGTACCACACGCTATTTCCTGGCCCGGCACGATGAAGTGCCCGAAGCAATATTCCAGTATAAGAGCGTGGGCAGCGCGGCCAACTGTGTTGCCTGCCATCAGGGAGCCGACCAGGGCGATTTTTCTGAATCCAAAGTCAGAATTCCGCGTTAACATGGCGGTCATGCGTACCCTACTGGTTGAAGATGATCCTCTCCTGGGCGATGGCATTCGAGCCGGCCTCAAACAGGCCGGCTATGCCGTGGACTGGGTGCAGGATGGCAGCGCTGCAAAACTGTCCCTGGAATCGGGCGACTATTCGCTCATGGTGCTGGACCTGGGCCTTCCCAAACTGTCGGGCATGGCCATCCTCAACTGGCTGCGCAGCAGTGGCAGGACCTTGCCGGTTTTGGTGCTGACCGCCCGGGATACCGTGGCCGACCGCGTTGCCGGGCTAGATGCCGGCGCAGACGATTACCTCATCAAACCCTTCGACCTGGACGAACTCATTGCCCGCCTGCGTGCCCTGTCCCGGCGCAGCAGCGGCCTGGCTTCTCCCCTGCTGATGCACGGCGAGATCGAACTGGACCCCGCGGCACGGCAGGTTCGCAAACAGGGCCAGGCAGTGGAGCTCTCGGCTCGGGAATTCACCCTCCTGCACGAACTCATGCTGCATGCCGGCAGGGTACAGTCCCGCGAACAGCTGGAAGAGCGCATGTATGGCTGGGGTGAGGAAGTGGAAAGCAATTCCGTGGAAGTGCATGTGCATCATTTGCGCAAAAAACTGGGCAGTGACCTGATCCGTACCTTGCGTGGCGTAGGATACGTCATCGACAAATGATCAACTCCCTGCGCCTGCGCCTTGTATTGCTTCTTTTTCTGGCGGGCGGCATCACGCTGGGCGCTGCTGTCTTTTTCACCCACAATGCGGCGCGTCAGGAACTCGATGCCCTCTTCGACGCGCAGCTTGCCGAATCGGCCCACGTATTGCTGGGCACGGCGCGCCGCGAGATAGCAGAACGCATCGAGCATGGCTCGGACGAGATGCCCGTGGCACACGAGTATGAACAAACCCTCGTGTACCAGATCTGGGACGCCCATGGACTGATCGTACGCTCAGCCGCAGCGCCCGAGTTTACGCTGGGTGACGGCATCCCCGGGTATACGCAGGCCAAGATCGGCGGAAAACCCTGGCGCGTCCTGACCCGCTGGGATACGCAACACGAATTCATGATCGTCATCGCCGAACCCCTGGCCGGACGAGAGCGCCTGGCCCGCCTGATCGCCCTCAAAATGCTGTTTCCCACGCTTGCCGTCATTCCCATGCTGGCGCTGCTGACCTGGCTGGCCGTCGGCACGGGGCTGCGTCCGCTGCGGCAATTGCGCCGCGAAGTGGTGCAGCGCTCGGCCGAGCGACTGGAGCCCCTGGCCCTGAAACAGGTGCCCAGCGAAGTCATGCCGCTCGTCGCCGCCCTGAACGACCTGTTCGAACGCCTCAAGCAATCCATCGAGGCCGAAAAACGCTTCACCGCCGATGCCGCCCACGAACTGCGTACGCCACTGGCAGCGCTGAAAACCCAGGCCCAGGTGGCCCTGCGCGTCGCCGACCCGGCCGATCGTGAAAGCGCCTTACAGCATGTACTCATGGGCGTGGATCGGGCTACGCACCTGATTGAACAACTGCTGACCCTGGCGCGGGTCGATCCTGAAATGGCCAGTGCACTTTATCAGCCGGTGTCACTGCGGCAACTGGCCGCTGAAGCCCTGGGCCTGATCGAACCCATGGCCCACCAGAAGCACATCGAACTGGCGCTGGAGGACAGCGACGAGGCCATCATCAACGGCGACGCTGGAGCGCTGGCCATCATGCTGCGCAACCTGCTGGACAATGCAGTGCGCTACACCCCAGCGGGGGGCCAGGTCTCGGTGACCGTCCTGCACCAGAAAAATGGGGGGGTGGTGCTGGAAGTGTGCGATAGCGGACCGGGCATTCCCGAAGAAGAACGCGCCCGCACCCTGGAGCGTTTCTATCGCGTTCCCGGCACAGGGGTACAGGGCAGCGGCCTGGGACTTTCCATCGTGCAACGCATCGCGGTGCGTCACAAGGCACAGCTGTTGCTGCATCCAGGCCAGGACGGGCTGGGGCTGTGCGTCAGGGTGGTGTTTCCGGAATACCGCCCCGGCTAGCGTGCCAACCCCGGGTACAATCTCGCGGCGACCACCAGCATCAGCAAAAACACCGCAGCCATGATGCCGAAATCCAGCAGGAGTCCATGGGCGCTATGCCCTCCCAGTATCATGGCATCCCGCAAGGCATCCACCAGATAACTCAACGGATTGAGGCGGGCCACCACCTTCAGCCAGTCCGGCATCATTTCCAGGGGATAAATCGCATTGCTGGCAAAAAACAGGGGCATGGTCAGCACCTGGCCAATGCCCATGAAGCGCTCGCGCGTTTTGACGATGCAGGCAATGATCAGCGAAAACGTGGAGAAAATGCAGGAACCCAGAATCACGGCCAGCAGTACTTCCAGGATGGGGATGATTTCCCAGCGCAGGTGGATGTCCAGTAACCAGGCGATGGCATACACGATGACGGCCTGCACGAGGCCCCTCAGGCCTGCCGACAGGGCCTTGCCCAGCACCAGGGCACTGCGGTGCGCTGGCGACACCAGCAATTTTTGGACGATGCCCAGATCGCGTTCCCAGATGACGGCGATGCCATAAAAAATGGCGCTGAACAACACGCTCTGCGCCAGGATGCCCGGCGTCATGAAGGCCAGATAAGTGACGTCCCCGGTGGGAATGTCCCGTACGCGACTGAACACCTGGCCAAAAATGACCAGCCAGAGTACCGGTTGAATGGCGCGCGAGAACATCTCGGTAGGATCGCGCACAATCTTGTGAAGCTCTGCCACGCTTACCGCGGCGCTTTCCTTGAAAAAACGCATCATGGTCATCACCCCAAACGCTGCATGGTTGTGCGTGCCTGTCGCACTTCGCGATAGCTTCCGCTTTCCTGGATGGTGCCCCCGCTGAAGGCTACGAATACATCGTCCAGCGTGGCCTCTGGCCCCACGCTGGCCTTGAGTTCCAGGGGGCTGCCAGTGACGCCGATCACCCCCTGATGCAAAATCGCCAGCGTGTCACACAGCACGTCAGCCTCCTCCATGTCATGGGTGGTCAGCAGGATGGTCATGCCAAAATCCCGACGCAAGGCCTGCAACCGCTCCCAAACCGCCCTGCGCGCCACGGGATCAAGGCCAATGGTGGGCTCATCGAGAAACAGGACCGCCGGATGGTGCAGCATGGCCTGGGCCAGCTCCAGGCGCCGGATCATGCCTCCCGAATAGGTTTTCACAAGCTTGTGACTGACCTCGGCCAAACCGGAAAATTCCAGCGCCTCCGCGATGCGTGTCTTGCGCTCGGCAGCAGACATGCCATACAGGCGCGCGGAGAGGGTGAGGTTTTCAATGGCGGTCAGCGCCCCGTCTGCAGAGAGCATCTGCGGCACATAGCCAATACGGCGGCGCACTTCCACGGGCGCACGCACGATGTCGAAGCCGGCAACCTGCGCCGTGCCCGAGCTGGGTTGCAGCAGGGTGGTGAGCATCTTGATGGCGGTACTCTTTCCGGCACCGTTGGGACCCAGCAACCCGTAAATGGATTGTTGTGGTACCGCGAGGTCAATCTGGTTTACTGCCGTAAAACTGCCAAAGCGTCGGGTCAGCGCGCGGGTTTCGATGGCTGCGGTCATCATTGCTCCCAATGGATCAGGCCCAGTTCCATCGGCAAACGCGCTTGCGGATGGAAGGGCAGAATGCGGACGGTATAGTGGTCGATGGGGCGCCGTGCGGCCACCGAACCCTCATAGTGATAGGCTCCCAGGGCTCCCAGCAGGGGGTCGCCGCGTTTCATGGCAATCCGCTCCACACCCTCTGCTTCCGACAGGGCCTCGGCGTACAGTTCGGGTTGGACATCTGCCGCTTCCAGTCCGTCCATGTAGATTTCTGCGACGATACGGTGTTGCGCGTCGGCGGTTTGGCGTGTGACGACGCCCACCCGCACTTGCGGCCAGTGATGCTGCACCCGGTCCATCCAGTGCCTCAGGTCCTGGGCCAGCAGCGCGTGCCCGGCCCTCCGGTCGCTGTGTCCCGCGGCAGCGGGCAGGTAATACCGTTCGGTATATTCGCGCAGCATGCGGTTGGTGGAAAACTGCCCCGTCAGGCTGGCCATGCTCTCCCGCATGCGCGACAGCCAGGCCTGGGGAATGCCCTGAGGGTCGCGCTGGTAGAAAGCCGGCACCACCTCCTGTTCCAACAACCGATACAGGGTTTCGGCTTCAGCCTGGTCCCACGCGGGATCATCCTCATGCTCGGCAATGTCACCTAGGGCCCACCCCAGCGACGGGGTCCACGCCTCGGCCCACCAACCATCCAGCTCGGAAAGATTGAGGCCGCCGTTGACCAGCACCTTCATGCCGCTGGTCCCCGAGGCTTCCCAGGGGCGCCGCGGGGTATTGAGCCACAAGTCCACGCCATGAACCAGCTCGGCTGCCACGCTCATGTCGTAATCTTCCACAAACACCGCATGGGGGCGTACATTGGGGCGTTCGAGAAATTCAGACCAGGCCCGAATCATGCGCTGCCCTTCAAGATCCTGAGGGTGCGCCTTGCCGGCGATGACAAGCTGCACCGGATGGTGTGCATCGGTCAGCAGGCGCTCCAGGCGCTCAGGCTGTTCCAGCAAGAGGTTGGGCCGCTTGTAAGAGGCAAAGCGGCGCGCAAACCCCAACGTGAGCGCATCGGGGTCGAGCATCTCTCGCTGTTGCAGCCCCGCATCGGGTAGCATGCCGCGCGCGGTCGCCTGGCGTCCATAGCGCCGACGCATCCAGGCCACCAGGCGATGCCGGGCATTGCAGCGCAAGGACCAAAGCCCTTCTGCGGGGGCACGCCTGAAATCCTCTTCGAGATTGGCAAGGTCCCCGCGCCAGCGCATTTCGCCGCAGATGTCGGACCAGAAGCGGTCGGCCGCACGCGAGTTCCATGTGGGCACATGCACACCATTGGTGACATGGCCCACCGGCACTTCGACCGTGGGCCATTGGGGAAAGAGCGGCGAAAAAATCTTGCGACTGACCTGTCCGTGCAAACGGCTGACCCCATTGACCGCAGCGCTGCCGCGCACGGCGAGCCACGCCATGTTGAACGGCTCCTCTGCATCCATGGGATTGATGCGCCCCAAGGCCAGCAACTGTTGCAGGTCGATACCCAGATCGCCGGCGTAACTGCCCAGATACTGCGCCACGAGTTGTGGCGAAAAACAATCAAAACCCGCCGCCACGGGCGTGTGGGTGGTAAACAGATTGCCCACCCGCGTGGCCCACAGGGCCGTGGCAAAATCCACGCCCTGGTCTGCAATGAAATGACGCACGCGCTCCAGCACGGCAAACGCCGCATGGCCTTCGTTGAGGTGACACACTTCAAAATGGAACCTCAACTCGCGCAGCAGGCGGAAGCCGCCAATGCCCAGCACCATCTCCTGCTGGATTCGCAGTTCGGGGCCGCCGCCATAGAGTTCGGAGGTAATGCCCCGGTCGCGCGGATCGTTGAGCGGGTCGTTGCTGTCGAGCAGGTAGAGCATGACACGCCCGACCCGCACCTGCCAGACGCGCAATACCAGCAACCGTCCGGGCATATCCAGGACGATGCGCAACCATTCATTGTCGGCATTGAGCGCCGGCATTACCGGCAGCCACAGGGGATCGTTGAAGGGGAAAAAGGCCAGCTGTTTGCCTTGGGCATCGAGACTTTGGCGAAAATACCCCTGTTGGTAGAGCAATCCAATGCCGACCATGGGCAACCCCATGTCGCTTGCGGTTTTGATGTAGTCACCGGCGAGAATGCCAAGCCCCCCCGAATAAATCGGCAAGGACCCGGACAGGCCAAACTCCATGCTGAAATAAGCCACTCCCCCCAGCCTGGCTTCTCCGTGCGTTCGGGCCAGCCAGGTGGGCGCTTCAAGATAGGCGCGCCGCTCTTCCACGACCCGTTGCAGTTGTGCGATGAATTCCGGATTGGCCGTGAGCGCCTCGAGGCGGGCGCGGGAGACCGTACTCAGAATCAGCAGGGGGTTACCGGTAGCCTCCCATAGCGGCAGATCCATCATGCGCCATAGTTCTTTGGCAGCGGTGCTCCAGTTGGCACGCAAATCCAGGGAAAGCTCCACAAGCGGTTGCAGCGCTGCGGGCAGTTCCCTGGGAATGAAGTGCTGGAGTGCCATAAAAATGCGGTGTGTCGTTACTCCAGATCAAGCATGAAGATCAAGGATAATCCTGGCGCGTTGGGCGAACCATGATGTCGCTGATGTGCACATGAGGCGGTTGCGACACAATGACGTGAATCGCGTTGGCGATATCCTCTCCATGCAGCAAGGGGCCGAATTTTTCGTTGAAAGTCTGCACGGTGCTGTCGCTGTAGCCTGCAGCATCCTGAAACCCGCTGACCACGATGCCAGGCTCCACCAGCGAGACGCGCACCCCTTTGGGCCCTACTTCGCGACGCAACCCTTCCGCCAGTGAATGCACCGCAAACTTGGTAGCGCCGTAAACCGCACTGTAGGGCGAGATGTGTCGCCCCACGACCGAGCCGATGATGACGATGTCCGCAGCCCGTTTGGGATAGCGGGATTGTTGTGCCTCCACCATTCTACCGGCGGCCTTTTGTAAAAGGGCAAGGGTTCCCGTCACGTTGAGCTTGAGAATCTCCTCAAACTTCGACAGGTCGGCATCCTTCACCGATCCCCCCAGGCCACGACCCGCATTGGCCACCACCAGATCGACCGGACCACCAAAGCGTTCCTGTGCCACGTCAAAGAGGTGCTCGAGCAACGCCCCTTCGGAGGCGTCTCCGGCAACGCCGCAAAATGCCGGCCCCAACTCACGTTCCATGGCCTGCAGTTTTGCTGCGCTTCGGGCGTTACCCACAACGGCAAACCCGCTGGCCACGAATTTTCTTGCGGTGGCCTCGCCGATACCCGAGCTTGCCCCAGTGACGATTGCAATGCGCAAAGGAAGGTCAGACATGGGCGCTTTCCTTTTCCGACAACGCCGGATAGTCAGTATAGCCCACGGCGCGATCCTGCAGGCCGTAGCCATAAAAGGATTCGGGGTGATAGGGATTGAGCGGTGCGTCCTGATGCAGGCGTTGGGGCAAATCAGGATTGGCGATGAAATCCTTGCCAAAGGCAACGGCATCCGCCTCTCCAGCGGTCAGCGCCTGCTGCGCGGAAGCGCGATTGAAGCCCTCGTTGGCGATAAGCACACCGCCGAAACGCCGTTTCAATGCGGGGCTGATGCGATTATCCCCAAGGGATTCACGGGTAAAGATGAAGGCAATGCCGCGCTTGCCCAGTTGTTCTGCCACATAGCCAAAGGTGCCCAGGGGGTCGGAATCGCCCATGGTGTGAGCGTCCCCGCGCGGCGCCAGATGGACCCCCACCCTGCCAGCACCCCATACCGCAATCGCGGCATCGGTCACTTCCAGCAGCAGCCTTGCCCGGTTCTCGACGCTGCCGCCATAGGCGTCAGTGCGCTTGTTGGTGCTGTCCTGCAGGAACTGGTCCAGCAGGTAACCGTTGGCACCGTGAATTTCAACGCCATCAAAACCCGCCCGCCGGGCGTTTTCGGCACCCTTGCGATAGGCCGCGACAATGCCGGGAATCTCGTCCGTTTCCAGGGCACGGGGGGTGACATAGTCCCGTTGGGGGCGCAACAGGCTGACATGGCCATGGGGTGCGATGGCGCTGGGTGCCACCGGCAACTCACCATCGAGGTAATCGGGGTGGGAGATGCGGCCCACGTGCCACAACTGCAGCACAATGCGCCCGCCAGCCGCGTGCACGGCGTGGGTGACGCGTTTCCAGCCTTCTACCTGCTCATCCGACCAGATCCCCGGCGTGTCGGGATAACCCACGCCCTGGGGCGTCACGGAAGTAGCCTCGGTCAAAATCAGCCCGGCGCTGGCGCGCTGGGCGTAATAGCGCGCCATCAGGGCATTGGGTACGCGTCCGGCGTCGGCGCGACAGCGCGTCAGCGGGGCCATCACGATGCGGTTGGGTAAATTCAGATCGCCCACTTGAAGGGGTTGAAACAACGGGTTCATGGAGTCTCCTGATATCAATGTTGAGGTTTAAAGGTCGTTTTGAATGCGTTTGAGAAATTCGGCGATCAGCGCTTCGTTGCGCGAATAAAAAATCCACTGCCCCACTTTTCGGGTCGTGACCAGCCCTGTGCGCTGCAAGATGGCGAGGTGGGACGAGATGGTGGACTGGGAAAGGCTGGCCCTTTCAAAAATCTTTCCGGCACAAACGCCCAGCTCAAAGGAATGCTCCTGTGAAGCGAAGGATTGCTGCGGGGTCTTCAACCAATGAAGTATTTCCCTGCGCACTGGGTGTGCCAGCGCCTTGATGACGTCATCAAGGTCGGGGGCGGATTGCGTCGTCATAAAACACTCTGCAGCGGGACTTGAAGCCATCATGATAACCCATATTTCGATTAATTACGAAATATAAATCGATATAACAAGAAATACTCCGCGATCGCCGCAAGGCCAGGCGCCACAAAACCGGGCCATTTCAACGGTAGAATGGATCCAAAGACAAAAAAAACAGAAGGTGTAGCATGGTACGAATGGAACAAGAAACCGGCCCTGACGGAGCCGAGCCTCCCCTCCTGCAGAGCGATTCGCTTTTCCGCCAGATGTTTGAGCATCACACGGCGATGATGTTGCTGATTGACCCTGAAACCCGCATCGTCCTCGATGCCAACCTCGCGGCTTGCCGCTTTTACGGTTACCCCAGGGATGTCCTGCGCGGCATGGAGGTGGCCCGCATCAACGCGCAGCCCGAATCCGAGGTACTGCCGCTGCGCCTGCAGGCCCTCAAAGGAGAGAAAAGCAGCTTCAACTTCGAGCATCGGATTGCCTCCGGCGAAATTCGTTCCGTTGAAGTGCACATCTCGACGATCCTCTACGGGGGTAAAAACCTCTTCTTCTCGATCATTCACGACATCACGGCACGCAGGCAACTCGAGGAACAAATCCGTGAACTGGCCTTCTACGACCCGTTGACCCGACTACCCAACCGGCGTCTGCTCAACGATCGCCTGGAACAGGCCATGCCAGCCAGCAAGCGCAGCGGGCGGCATGCCGCACTAATGTTGTTGGACCTCGATAATTTCAAGCAGGCCAACGACACCTACGGCCACGCTACAGGCGACAAATTGCTGGTGGAAGTGGCCCAACGTTTAAAAGGCTGCGTTCGCGAAATCGACACCGTGGCCCGTTTTGGTGGGGACGAATTCGTCGTGCTGCTAAGCCAGCTGGACCTGGAGAAAGCCGCGTCGACGGTACAAGCCATGTCCATTGCCCAAAAAATCAGGACACGGCTGGCAGAGCCCTATTTTTCCAATCTCCGACAGGATCAGGACCATACGCTGCCCGCGGAATATTCCTGCACGCCCAGTATTGGCGTGGTGGTTTTCAATAACCACGAAGCCAACGAGGAGCAGGTTCTCAAGTGGGCGGACGCGGCCATGTATCATGCAAAGGAATCCGGCGGAAACCGGATTCTGTTTCACGACGACACCCCATAAACACGCAAGACCCCCACTACCAAGGAGCGCACGATCATGGCCAAAGGACAGCAACGCAAGAACAAGGAAGCAAAGAAGCCTAAAAAACAGAAGCCCGCTTCTGTCGCTTACTCTGTGCTATAGCGCACAGAGGCGGGGCGTGAAAAGGGACACACTACGGACTCTGAAGCTTGAGAGTACATGGGATTCATCCTGATGTTTTATCAACCACCCCGCTTTTGAGGAGTTCGTCATGATTGGTCTTTTGATCGTCATCATTCTCGTGATCGTCATCGTCAAGTTGATGTAGTTTTGTCTGGCATGTTGGCGTTTGGCTTGTGTTCACAGTGAGCACTTTAACCCTATGCAGCTCGAAATCCGGAATCTTGGAAGACTCTACGATCAGGGAAGGGGGCTGTCGCCAACCAGCTTTGAAATTAAATCAGGCGAACTGATCGCAATCGTCGGCCATAATGGCGCAGGCAAATCAACGCTGCTGAAGATACTGGCAAACTGGATTATCCCAGACAGTGGAACCTGCACGATTGACGGAGTTGACCTGAAAAACAGGACCGCCGTTGTCGGAAAGATCGGGTTCATTCCGGAAGTGCCCAATCTTTTCGATGCTTTTTCAATCGAATACAACCTTGGACTGTTTGCCAAACTCACCCAAACGCCGACTGTGCGCGTGGAAGAGATTCTGCAAGAGTTTGATCTGATCCCCTTTCGAAAAAGCAAGGTTCAGTCCCTCTCAAAGGGCATGAAACAAAGAGTCAGCATTGGGCGGGCATTGTTGGCGGACCCTCCAGTGCTTCTTCTGGACGAGCCCACCTCTGGCCTCGACTTCGAGATGACGCGAGAGATTTACCGGGTAATGGGCGCCATGCATGGCGACGGAAAAACGATTCTATTTACATCCCACAGACCTGAAGAAATCAGGAATCTTGCAACGCGCATCATCCTGCTACACCAGGGCCACCTGATCTTCGATGGCACTACCCAGGAATACTTTCGATCCAGCTTTCACGAAAATCTCTACGCATGATCACGAGAAACATCCTTATACTTGCATTCAACGACCTGGCTACTGCGCTCAAGAACAAGACATTTTTCCTCGTCCTCTTTATCCCCCTGTTTGTATTTTTCTCCATGAGTTTCATTGACCGGTTCGAATCTGACCCTGGCGTGGTAAGAATTGGCCTGATTCAACACCACACCTATGCGCCTGAAATCATAAAGCGTGTGAGCGCAGCAAAAAAATTCATGGAACTGATATGGGTTCAAAGTGAAACGGAAGGCGCGCAGCTACTATACAAGCACAAGATCGACGGGCTTTTGACACAAAGTGAAAATAAAACCAGCAGCCTTGCACTGCTGGTATTAAAAAAAGATTCATTGAAAACCCTCGCCATCGTGCAGCAGTTCTCTGCCTTGCAAAAAGTGGCAGAAGGCAGTGGCCCTGACTGGATTTCTGATATCACATCACTTCATCAAGGTGGCGTCCAAAGAGAGATTCTGCCAACCTGGGTCTTACTGTTGGTGCTGCTTGTTGGCTTCATTATTCTCCCCGCGCAAGTGGCCGATGAAAAAGAAAAACATTTGCTACTGGCCCTGCTCCAGACCCCCATTCATGAAGTGCAATGGCTGATTTCAAAACTGATTCTTGGCATGGTTTTAGTCTTCACTGCCGTCTTGCTACTTCACCTGCTGGGTAAATTTGGCCCCGTGAATGTGGTTGACTATGTGGCATTGATCGCAGTGGGCAGCTATTGTTTCAGCGCTTATGGCATTTTTCTGGGATTTCTCTGCCGCAACCAGGCCAGCGCCAGAACATTGGGCGTCATCTTTTACCTGCCGCATCTTCTTCCTGCTGCGATGTCGGATGTCTCACAGAAACTGACCGTTGTCGCTCCATTTCTGCCGTCCTACCAATTGTACAAACCCATTCAATCCATACTGCTGGACAACGGCAGGATTTCGGAGATGACGTTTGACTTGGCTTATCTGTTCATTTTAGGGTCACTCATGCTTTATTTTTCCTATCTTTTGATGAAACGGCGCTGGCTGATGTGAATTCCGGTCAATAGGTCGTGGATTGAAAGGATTGCGCTACGCTTCTGTCAGAAAAACGCTTACATCACTGAATCAATTCATTCCAGTTCGTGGTTGACCCCTAAAACTTGGAGTATCGTGTAGGTTTGTCAATTCATCCGGACGACACGCTTTACTTGCCGCGCTGATGTGTCACTTGCGCGACGATATCCGCGGCCGTAACACTTCCATGTCGCATTCCTGAGGTGCCCCTTGCTGGTTGGCAGTTACAACGGTTTCCTGGTGTTTTTTTCGCTGATTGTCGCCATACTGGCGTCATACACCGCGCTGGACATGGCCGGGCGCGTGGCGACCGCCCAGGGCCGTTCTTCGCGCTGGTGGCTGGCCGGTGGGGCCTGCGCCATGGGAACCGGAGTGTGGTCCATGCATTTTGTGGGCATGCTGGCTTTCAGTTTGCCCATACCCCTGGGTTTCGACCCCGCGATCACCTTGCTGTCATACGTGATCGCAGTCTTGTCTTCTGCGTTTGCCTTATGGGTTGTGTGCCAAAAATCGCTGCCCTGGC
>VFSW01010833.1_pt1 | contig 12885 bp, 8 predicted proteins | sample 5358111 | NCBI WGS metagenome assembly VFSW01 (sample SAMN11554181, study PRJNA540505) | mine drainage metagenome | isolation source: sediment from site ElyBrook_90M | place: USA: Ely Copper Mine, Vershire, VT | collected 2017 | reverse complement strand
TCTTCAGTAGGAAAAGGGAGCCTGTGGAGAAGCCTTCTTCATCGGAAACGAAGGTCAGTAATATTCTTTTCTTAGCCATAGACGTTTTTAGGAGGCTAATTGCCGTAATGATTGAGGCTATCCCCCCCTTCATGTCGGATGTTCCCCTCCCGTAGATCTTGCCGTTCTTTTCATACGCTTCGACAGATGACCATTTGTTAGGATCTCCGATTGGTACGGTATCCATATGGCCGTTTAGCATCATGCCTTCGCCACGGCCCAGACTTGCTATCACATTGGCTCTGCCGCGCCCGTACCTAACCATTCTTGATTCTATGCCCATCCCGGTCAGGCGTTCGTTGATGAATTTTGCTATATCTATCTCGTGTTTTAGCGTGTTCTCCGAGTTTATGTCTACCAATTCCTTAGTAGTTTTTACTACATCCATGCTACTGCCTTAGGAGATCGAGCAGAAAGTAGGAGCTGTCCTGATAAGTAGGATCGCGGATTCCCGTGTCTTGATACCCCAGGCCCAGGTATACGCGCTCCATTGCAGGGTTCTTGGTCCTGCCTATGATAAGACAGTATCCTTTCGCGAAATAGTGATCCATCCTGTCACGCAGGAGGGACGTTGCAAGCCCATTTTCCCTGTGGGCTTTGTCTACGACCATCGCGGCGCCGTATGCTGTCTTTTTGCCTTTTACGATTCCGGCAAGGAAAGGGAAATCTTCTAGGGATAGGGTGTGCGCCGCACTTATTCCTATTACCTTTTCCCCTGACATCGCGACGCGGAAATGTTTTTCTGGAGAGGTGGTAAACCTGTGGATTTCGGATACTATCTGCTCTTTACTGAAAGAAAGCCCCCAGGGAGGCTCCCTGAACGCCGAGATATAAAGGGCTATGATCCCGTCATTTAGTGAAGAGTGGTAGTCTCTGATTGTTGTTCCCATCGGCCTGGTTGTTGTCCTTTCCATTCGGATGCCCTAACGCTAAGTAGCTACAAAGAAGTCTATGCGGAAGCCACGTATTTATTGACTTCTGCACCAAAAATTACTGTTGGTAATATATTGGCCTGCAGTTGGCTCGGATGGCGGGCTTTCGGTGTTGGACTTTTTGGTGTTCTGCGTTTTACCTCCTCCTGACCATGCTTACAAGTTCTTGTATGTCTGCTAAAATCAGATTTGCACCCGCCTTCTCTAAATGATGCCGCTGAGCCATTCCGGAAAGGACTCCTACAGAGGCTATGCCTGCATTACGCGAGGTCTCTATATCAACTGCCGTATCGCCGACCATATATGTCGTTTCTGGTACTGCGCCGAGGCGCTCCATCATTCTAAGTGCGCTTTCAGGGTGAGGTTTTGGTTTTGCAATGTCTTGCCTAGAAATTATTGGTATTTTACTTAGCTCTTTTTCAGTGAATATTGCGGCCATGTCTCTTCTAAGTGCAGAGGTAGTGGGGGTGTTGGTAATTATACCAAGCCTTCCACCGTACAGTTCAAGAAGTTCGAGGACAGACTCTCTTGCTCCGGGGATTGGCCGTATGTGTTTCGCAGCCTTTTTTGAGGAGAAGAATCTTCCTTTATCGCCCAGATATATCCTGTTTGCTGTTTTGGCTATTTCGCACGTCGATGCATATTTTGATATCAGAATATCCAGCTCTTCTGCCCCAGATGGATTTGATATTATCTCCTTGAGTCTCTCTTCGGGGCTTTTGCCCGGTCCATTACTTTCGGATATTGCCGCAATGTTTATGGCGATAATGGCAGTTATGGGCTTTGTGCCGCTGTTATAGTCAGTGCGCAGGCCGCGGAGCCGGTAGGTGCTCATTGGCATAAACTCGAATCCCATGCCCCTTGTTCCGGGTCTGTTCTCTTTATTGAACCCCCTTCGCATGTTTTCATGTAACAGGTCGGCTATATCGAGAACTACTCCATCTTTGTCCAGGAGGACTGCGTTCTTGCCGTCCAAGAAACTTGCTGAAGGGGACTGCGGTGTCCTTGCTTGTGTCCTCACGAAAGTTTGGATTCTTGACACTTCCATCGGTTTCGTCTCTGGTTATGGATTCCTAACTGTTCCTTTTCTTCTCCCAACAACCACAGCGCTTGGATCGTCAAGAACCCTTAGGATTTCTTTGAATACAGATGCCCTTCCAAGCCCCTCATATGTTTGTTTTAAAGAATCCAGTGTGGGCAGGCCTTCCCCGTCTTGGCGAAGTCTTACCACGTTCGCTGCGTTTGGTTGGTCTCTTAAGATCCTTTGAGCTTCAAGGGCGAATACAACACGTTCCTTGTATCTCATACTGTTTATCAGCTCTTTGAATCTCTCATCGACATATGTTCTTGCAGGATCCGCATAAAGACGCACCATTACGGACATTGTTGCTATCCGTTCTAATTTGCTCTGGGTGTTTACATGCCCGGGTTTAATATGATTTTCATTAACATAGTAAGCCCCGGTTGTTTTGTAGAGGGCGTATATTGCATGCGCCCGCTCTCCCTCCGAGTAATCGTTAGATTCCAGTATTTTGTCTAGAAAATTTACGTAGCTTGCGCAGTTGTCATTTGAAAGGACAAGTTCTCCCAGCAGGGGCCGTCTGACTCCCGGATCAGATATTGCCGTTTTAGATATTTCTTCTGCGATTTCGGGAGAGGCGAATTTTCCGGTTCTTCTTAGCTCTACCACTATCTCTTTTTTTATAACCTCAGAGAGGGAAGCCAGCTCCCTTCGGAGGACTTCCAGAATTTCATTGTCACTTCCGTGAACTATGAGGGCTTGGTAGCCTCTGAGTCTCAGCTCTTCGTTGTTTGACGCCATAAGTTTGTTGGGCAGCTCAAGTGCTTTCGGATCACCGGAGAGCCGTTTCGTATAAGTATAAAATTTGCCCAGGCTGATTAGCAAAGTTTCATCGGATGCGCTCTCGAAGACTTCCATCGCAGTTCTCGGGTCCAGATCCCCATTATAACCGCACTGGACTACTGCCTGGCTCCTTACTTCCGGCTTTTCTCCGGAATCTAGCAGCTTTGACCTTATCATGCTGCCGTATTTTGCATAATTTATCTTAGACATTGCAAAGACTGCCATTGTTCTGACTTCAGTGCTTCCATCAATATATGATTTTTTTAGGATTTCAGGATTATCCATGGATGCGTAAGATAGGAGCCACAGCGAGGATGTGACGAGGTTTTTGTCTTTTGCTGCGGAGCCCACCTCGTATATGTATTGTATATCTTTTGCAAGCTGTTCCCTTGCGGGCCCTTGGACGCGGTTGCCTTTTTGGAGTAGAAGAGAGAGATTGCATTTCAGGTCTAGGGTGTATGCCGAGGTGCTGCCCCTTGATGAGTTTACAAGTTTCGCTAGTTCTTCTAGATGCTCCTTGCCGAAGGAAAGGAAGAGAGTGAGCGCTATGGCGGAACCCATGTTGCCGTTGGTTAGAAAGTACGGATGCATGAATTCAAGGTGTGCTTCTTTGGTTTCCCTAGATACATGTATTGGTCTGATACCGTTCCTTATGGCATTCCAGTTGTAGAACATTCGGCCTGTCCTCCCGTTTGCGTCTTCGAACGGGTGTAGATTTATGAATTCGGCATAGAACCGAATTCCGTTCAGGAACGCGTCCGTGACAGATTCGGGATTGTGATTGAGGTAGTTTAGCGCCAAGTCCAGTTTTTCCATCAGTTCGCTTTGGCGTATGGCAATTCTCGGGCCGTTGCTCAGTCTGTATCTCCTTATCTCCGGAGAATGCTTCCCGTTGCTGAACAGGTCGGCTATGAGCCTCTCCCTGATATCTATGATGTCCTTGGCCCTCACCTCTTTGCCGGCCAGACTGGTTAAGCCTTCCTTTACCCTGTAGAGTCTTAGAAATTGTATCACGTCGGGGAGCCAGCCTTCCTTATCGTCAAGGCTGTTGCCCACTATGAGTTCCGCTATGCTTCTGTCGTGAGAATTGTCGTCCCTGGAGTAAAAAATTGCCTTTGGTATGTATTCTGTCAGGAGTCGGTCTTTGTCTTCTCCTGCCCGCAGGGCTATGAGAGCATCCAGGCCCAGTTCCCTCAATGCAGAGCTATAATTATTACCCAAAGTAACACCGCACGCCGTCCTGACTCTTTGCCGAACTCTTCTGTCCAGAACGCCAATGACCTTATTCTGCTTCCCTCTTAACTGCTTTTCGTCTTATCTTGCATTAGTCTTTAGTCTGCCGCGTCAATGAAAACCGCGTCAATGAAAATAAAGTTTCCAGTTATATAGCGTCTGTCATGATTTATAAAGTCTCTGAGGTTTTAGAATGACTTTGTAAGACGGGCAAACTTATTTATATGAACACGTGCCTATTATTGGGTTATCGCGTTTTTGCGTTTCGGCGCGCCTTTAATTTTTCTCAGATTATGTCGGATAGCCTGGCTGCCGCGAAAGCAATGAGCAACTCATCCCTGCTAAGTCCCCCGTGCACACCCAGCATCTTGAATTCCGAGTCTTTCGTGTGTTTGTACCATATTCCCTTGTTAGCGTAGGGAAGCATGAGCATATTTCCCGCCCTCTCGATGAATTTCCTGCTGGGAATCCTGCTGCCGAACAGGCCCGCCTTTATGGCATCGCTTGTCTTCATTATCTTTGCTATGCCACCATATTCTTCCTGGACGTGGTCCATGGCTTGTGAAAGCTTGTTTTCAGTTATATGAAGAAAGACATCCCTAGGGCTGCCTGTCGGAGGTATCTTTTTGCCGTTCTGCCCTTCTGCATAGAAATCCCCCAGGGTCTTGTCTTTGTTTAGGTAGACTATCTTTTTCGGATCCAGTTTGGTGTGGCCGTGGTCTGCCGTGAGTATAACAAGCGTCTCTTTCGCAGTCTGCCGCTCTGTCGCACCGAGTCCAGTTGACAGGGAGGCGGATACTGCGGATATTTCTGCAATTGATTCCTCAGTACCGGGCCCGTAGGCGTGGGTTATGGTGTCGATGCTCGAAAGGTACGTGTAGAAATATGATCTTTTTTTCTCGGATTCCAGAGTTTTACGCAGCCTTATTGCAAGATCCGAATTCTTCACGTATTCCACACTTGTCTGGCCCTCTTTGAATAGGGAGTTATACGGAGAATTTATCAGCTGTTTGTCGAGTATTATATATGCAGGGATTTTGGCCTTCTTGAAGGCATGGTAAAGCGTCGGTCCCTTGTATAGTATTCTGGGATTAATTTTGCCCTTCAGAGCCGAATCGTCGTATACCGAGGTAAATGGGAGCGTGTTTATCGGCGCCTTTGCCTCCTTGAAATATACAACCCACTCATGAAGTGCGTGCTCCTGAGGAGTGAGGCCGGTGTTCATTGTAGTTATCGAGGCGGCAGTAGTTGAGGGAAAACCGCTGGTTATAGGCGAGAATATTCCGTTTTTGGCTATGCCGCCTAAGAAATCGAGCTCTTTGTATACTTCCTTGAACATCCGGTACCCAAGACCATCGGCCAGCAATACCACAACTTTCTTTATTCCTGAGAGCTCGATGTTGTCGGTTATTGCACTGTCAAGAGTTTTGCTTACTGGTCCTGCCCCGAGGATATCCAGAGCGGTGTTGGGGACGTTGGGCAGCGAATAACCATCGTACATAGGATAGACAAACTCCTTGTCTCCGTGGTTCTCGACCATGCGGGCTGTTTTTTGCAGGAACATTTGGCATCCCAGATGGATTTTGGCGCCTGCAATTATAAATATGTGCGGCTATTTCGATGGCTTGGTCTTCTTGATGTCCTCCTTCTTTATGGCCAGCCTTACCGAGCCCGTTCCTATTGGTATCTGCTTGCCTACCAGGATGTTCTCGGTTACGCCCTTCATCGGGTCTATCTCCCCGAAGGCCGCGGCATTGACAAGGTGCTTGACAGTCTCCTCGTATGCCGCCTTGGCGAAGACCGAGTTCTTCTGCCCGCTCAGGCCGTGCCTGCCAACGCCCTTGACGGTTCCGGAGTATGCCATCGCGTCAGCGACGAGCATTATGTGCCTGTTGTCGACGTCTATCTTCTGCTCGTCGAGCGTGGATTTGAGCTCGTTGACTATGGTGTTCCTTGCGGCCTCCACGCCAAAGAGCCTGTACATGGCAAATACGTCATTTGTGTAAAGCCTTGACTTGTCTATCCCCTCCACGTCTATTAGGCTCTCGACCTTGCTGCCTGCGGCGACTATGTAGAACTCCTCGTTCTTGCCGCGCTGGATGATCGCCTTGCCCGCGCCCTCGACCCCCTGTATGGTCTTCTTCATTATCCTTACGCTTGTTGCCCTTATCTCGCTGAGGTTTTTCGTCTTTAGCTTGACTATTATGTTCCCGTCTTCGGCCACTTTTGCCTCGACTCCCATAGCCTTGGAGAGTCTTTGCACCACCTGCTGCGGGGTCAGGTCGTTGGCCGCGAGGGTCTGCTCGTCTAGTATGAACTTTATTGCGCCCTTTGAGAAGCTCTCGATTGCCCTCCTTGTGATCACGCCCATGTTGACCTCGTTTATCTTCTTTGCTATCTCCTCGGCGCGCTCAAAGCTCTTCCTGCTGGCAGCGTTGAGGTAGATGTAGGTTATCGGAGTCGCGGGCCTCTTCCTCGCGTCGACTAGCTCCACTATCCTCGGAAGGCCTGAAGTTGCTATGGTAGCCTCTATTCCCGCATAGTGGAATGTCCTTAGGATCATCTGCGTTCCTGGCTCGCCGATTGACTGCGCTGCGATCATTCCGACAGGCTCCCCGTAGTTCACTATGAATCTGCTATCTTTTTCTTTGCTCATGATATCATTCCTCCTCTGCCATCTTTGCGAATTGCACCTTTACCGGGTCTATGGCGTCTGCGCCGTACAGGGTCTGGATTATGTTGTTGTTTATGTCCCTTACGCTGAAGTCCTTCTTCACGTAGTAGTCCTGCAGGGCGTTGGAGAGCCTCCTGTAGAGGTATCCTGATCTTCCGGTTAGGAGGGCCTTGTATACCTCAGACCCTCTTGAGCCTATCGCGTGGCTGAAGAGGTCTATGGGGGAGAGCCCTCCGTAGTAGTTTGTTATGATGAAGCCTCGCGCCGAGGGGCCTACGTCCCCTGGCCTTATGTGCGGAAGCAGCCTGTTGGTGTAATAGCCTCGGGTTATCCTGCCCCCGCTCAGCGTTGCCTGCTGGCCCAGGAACATGGACATCTGCTCCAGGTTGAGTATGCTTCCTCTTGATCCGGAACGGGCCATCTGCACCGCGCTGTTTGAGTCGTCCGAGTGCTTTGCCAGATACTCTCCGGCCTTGCTCCTGGCAAGGTTCAGCTCTGCTATTATCATCCTTTCGAGCGACTCCTTTGGAGTGTAGCCTATGAGCGGCTCGAGCTTCCTGCTCTTGTACTCGACTATGAGATTCTCGACCTTGGCGAACGTCTCGGCGAGTATGCGCTCCTTCTCCTCCTCCATCTCCTTGTCTATGGCGTACTCCTTTACCACTACAGTGACCCCCGCGAGGGTCACATAGGCATCGGAGAGCTTGGATGAGACGTATATGAACTTCCTGAGCTCGTCGTACCCGAAGTCCATTGCGATCTTTATCGAAAGGCCGTTGTTCTTGCCGTAGGTCTCCTTCGTAATCACTCCCTCGGTAAGCTTGCCTTTCTTTATCACGAATCTGCCTCCCGCAGTCTCCTGCTCGTAGTCTAGGCCGCTGGGAAGTATCATCGAGAAGAGTGCCTTGCCGTCGTACGTCCCGTCCCTCTCCGGCTTTGGAAGGGCGTAGATGTCGCATATTCCCATGAGGTAGCATGCCTGGTCCTTGGTTATCCTATTGCCGTCGCTTGTAAGCGCAAACATCCCGCTTATGCCGTCTTCGCTGTTTGTTATTATGGCGGAGCCGTCCCTCGGGGAAAATACCTGGTACTGCACTTCCATCAGGTACCTAGGCTCGGCCAGGGCCTCGAGCGTCTGCGGAACGTGAAGGTTCATCTCGTCGCCGTCGAAGTCCGGGTTGTATGGGGCCTTGTTGCAGTAGTTTATCCTGAACGTCTTTCCGGGCAGGACCCTTACCCTGTGCGCCATTATGGAGATCCTGTGCAGCGAGGGCTGCCTGTTGAAGAGGGCGATGTCGCCGTTGACTATCTGCCGCTCCATTATTATTCCTGGGGCTATTGTCTTGAGTACCTCCTCCCTGTTGGCGTCTATGGTCCTTATCCTCTTCCCGTCCTGCATTATGATGTTGAGCACTATAGGGTGCGTCCTCCTCTGCACGAGCTCCTTCGCGTACTCAAGGTTCCACGCGGTCACGTAGAAAGGTACCGTGAGCTTTTCTGCTATCTCCTGCGGGACTCCGACCTCGTTGATGTCAAGGTAGGGATCCACGCTTATGACTGTTCTGGCTGAGTAGTTGACCCTCTTTCCGCTCAGGTTGTACCTAAAGCGGCCCTCCTTCCCCTTGAGCCTTTGCGCAAGGGTCTTTAGCGCCCTTCCGCTCCTGTGCCTTGCCGGAGGGATTCCTGAGGTCTCGTTGTTGAAGTATGCGGTCACGTGATACTGGAGAAGCTCCCAGAGGTCGTCGATTATGATCTGCGGGGCCCCTGCATTTATGTTCTGCTCCAGCCTCTGGTTTATCCTCATGATGTCGACAAGCTTGTGGGTGAGGTCGTCCTCGCTGCGCTCACCGGACTCGAGGGTTATGCTAGGCCTCACGTTAACAGGCGGCACCAGGAGCGAGGTGAGTATAAGCCACTCTGGCCTGCTCCTCAGCGGGTCTACGTTGAGCAGCCTTAAGTCATCGTTGCTTATCTTCGCGAGGGTATCCCTTATCTCGTCCGGCTTGAGGCGCCTCTCGCCGAGTGTGAAGTATGTAGGCTGCGAGAACTTGAGCTTCTCCTGCTCCTCGTGGCAGTATGGGCACCTCTTCGTCCTCTTGACCTTCTTTGTCTTCTGGTTTGCCTGCTTTGAGACCTGCATCTGCTCCGGAGTCTCTGCCTGCTGCCCTGGCTGCGCGCTTTCCGAGGCGTCTGCTGCCTCTATCTCCTTCTTACGCAGCTCGGCTATCTGCTCCTCGTCCAGGAGGATTCTGTGGCAGTTCATGCACGTTGCCTGGAGGATCATGTATATTATCTTGGAGAATTCCGAGTGTATTGCCGGCTTTACCAGTTCTATGTGGCCGAAGTGGCCGGGGCATGTCTTGGCCCTTGCCCCGCAGGTCTTGCATATGAGCCCGGGATCGATAACCCCAAGGCGCTGGTCTAGAAGGCCTCCGTCTATCGGATAGCCGTCCTCGTTGTAGGTGTCAGGCACCGTGAGCTTTACCACGCTTGTCTTCTTTGTCTCGTCAGGGGAGACTATCCCAAATCGTATATAGTCTATGGCTTCGGCTTGCATGGCATCATCCCTTGAGCTTTATGCTCGGCATTATGTGCATCGACTTTATCTCGTCAAGCAGGACCTTGAAAGCGTAGCTTATGTCAACAGGCATGAGCTGGCTGTTCCCATCCATTGGACAGATGTTCATCCTCTTCACGTGGTCGTAGTATCCTATCTCACCGCACTCCTTGCATATGAGCACTGTCGTCTTGTCAGACTGGTCAAGCATCCTCTCCTTGAGGAGGAGGCTTGCGCCGTGGCCTATGAGCGCGTCACGTTCCATCTCGCCGAACCTCAGGGCGCCCTGCCTTGCCTTTCCCTCGGTAGGCTGGTGGGTCAGTATCTGCACCTTGCCCCTGCTTCTCACCTGTATCTTGTTGCTTACCATGTGGTAGAGCCGGTTGTAGTAAACGACCCCGGTGAAGACCTTCGCCTTGAACTGCGTTCCGGTTATCCCGTCGTAGAGGACCTCGTCCCCGTGCTGGTCGAATCCGTTCTTCTTGAGCATCTCGCTGTACTTGGAGAGCCTCTCCTTCCCGTCCTCGGCGAATGAAGTTCCGTCGGTATTTATCCCCTCGAGCGCGCCGGCCTTGCCTGCAAGCATCTCCATCAGGTGCCCGAACGTCAGCCTTGTCGGTATAGAGTGCGGGTTTAGGAGCAGGTCAGGCACTATGCCGGTTTCTGAGAACGGCATGTCCTCCTGGTTGACTATTAGCGCGAGCACGCCCTTCTGGCCGTGCCTGCTTGCAAATTTGTCCCCTTTCTCAGGTATACGTTGGCTCCTCATCCTTACCTTGACTATCTTCGTTGCTCCTGATGTCTCGGTTAGGATTACGCTGTCTACCTTTCCGGACTCCCCAGTCTTCATCACGGTGGAGTCGTCGCGCATCTTCTCCTCAAGGCCGCTGGCGCCTATGTTCTCCTCCAGGAATCTTGGCGGGGCGACCTTTCCTATTAGGACCTCGCTCTCGCCTGCCTCGACCTCGGGCTCTATTATCCCGTCGTCGCTGAGCTTCGCGTATGCGTGCTCGCCCATGTATCCGTCCGCGGTGGGGGAGGGTATCTTGAACCTGTCCTTCTGGCCTCCAGGATATCTCCTCTCCTCGTCACTGTACGATTTGTAGAATATGCTTCGCCCAAGGCCCCTGTCTACCGCGGCCTTGTTTACCACTATAGCGTCGGCCATGTTGTACCCGTAGTAGGTCGAGATTGCGACTACGAAGTTCTGCCCGGATGCGTGGGTGTCGAGCCCTGTGGAATTGTAAGCTGCCGTCGAGACAACAGGTATCTGCGGGTAGTAGAGGAGGTATCCCCTGGAATCGAAACGCTGGTTGAAGTTTGTTGCATAAAGCCCCTCTGCCTGCTTTATGAAGTTCGCGCTCATCGCATGTCTTGCCAGAGCGTTGTGCTCGGGGAAGGGCGAGGTGTTTATGGTGAGCCCGAAGATAGAGGTATAGTTTGCCTCAATGTGGGTTGTATTCTCGTTTATCTCCTTCTCGCTGAGGGCTACGTAGGCGTTCTCCTCCTCCTCGGCGTCAAGGTACTCTATGACACCGTTTCTCTGCAGGTAATTGTAGTTTATCTCCTTCTTCCTGATCTTCTCGAGCAGCTCGTCGGTCAGCTTAGACTTGCCGGCTTCCACTATGACATAGGGCTTCCTGAGCCTTCCCCTGTCGGTGTTTATGTGTATCTCGCCATTTCTCTCGAAAAATGCGATGTTTACCTCACCCGAAATCTGCCCGCTCCTCCTTGCCTGCCGTATCTCGGTTACGAACTTCTCCGGTTCTTCCACGTACCCAATTGCCCTGCCATTTAAGTGCAGATATGTTTTTTTGTCGCTCATGCAAAAACCACTTAGAGAGCTTCTATCTTGCCTATGTTCTTTATCTCCTTTTCTACCTGTTCTTCCTCAGCGCCGACGGTAACCTTTGCCATTAGGGCCATGTATTTGGTAAGCCCTACCTCCTGCCCCTCCGGGCTCTCGGATGGGCAGACCTTTCCCCACTGGGTTCCGTGGACGTCTCTTGCCTTGAAGTGCGGATGCTTCTTGGCAAGAGGGGACTTTATTCTTCTCAGGTGGGCGTATGTGCTTATCAGGTTCGTCCTATCCAGCACCTGCGAGACTCCGGTCTGGCCTGCCACCCAGGTTCCGGTGCCCATGGCATAGGCGATCTTCTCAGTAAGGGTGTCCGGGCTTATTATTGATTGTATCGAGAGCCTGCGCCCCCTGGCGCTCATCCGCTCTATCTGGTATTTTATCTCTTTTAGGAAGAACCTGAATGCGTATGCGAAGAGCTCCTCCATGAGCTCTCCTGCGAACCTTACCCTCTTGTTGGCATAGTTGTCCTTGTCGTCCTGTTTCACAAGCCTGTTGGCAACCATTGTTGACTTTCTTGCCATTTCTAGCAGGTATCTTGCCTTCTCCTTCCTAGACTTTGGGTCCACGCCTACGTGCGGAAGAAGGTAGCTGTCGAGCTGCATCTCCGCTCTGCGTATCTGGTACTCTTTTGCCTGGCCGGGAGCGGCGAGCCTGCCGACCTCGAGGAGCGCATCTGAAGGCTGCATGCCACCGTTCTTGTTTATCTGACTTTGCTCGAGGTTAAGCAGCATGTCGTTCTTGAATGAAAGGAGCTCGCTTGCGTACTCGGTTATCTCATCTGGCTGGAGGCCCAGCGCCCTGAGCAGCAGGACAAACTCAAGGCTCTTGCTCACTGTCGGAAAATCCACCGAGAAATTCCCGCCCTGGTTTCTTGTAACTACGCACCTCGCCCGGAACCCCGGAGTCGACGAGAAGACCCTTCCCTTTACCTCGGTTCCCTTCTTCTCTCTTGTAGTGATTATGCGGTTCGAGGCCACGTCCTCAAGGCCTACTAAGACGCGCTCGACTCCCTTGATTATGAAGTATCCGCCGGGATCGTCAGGGTCCTCGCCGTTCTCGATTAGCTGGGTCTTGGTCATAGTCTTCGTCACGCAGAAGTTGCTTTTTACCATTATCGGAAGGTCGCCGACGTAGACCTCTCCGTACGATGCGGTCTTCTCTATCCCGCGTATTACAGGGACAACTTCCATGAAGATCGGTGCAGAATATGTGAGATTGCGGAGCCTTGCCTCGTTTGGCAGGATGTTCCGCCTCGAGCTGTCTGCCTCGATTACCGAGGGGCTTCCTATCCTTACCGCCCCCAGCTTTAGCGCAAACCCCTCGACGCTTGGCTCTATCAGGGTCTGGTTTCCCATCGCCTTCGGTATGCCCGTGTCAAGGAATCGGTTATAGCTGTCTATCTGGTGCTGGATAAGGGTTGCTGCGTTGAGGTACGATTCGAGCAGTGTGTTTTTGTTTTGAGCCATTGATACACCGACTAAGCGTCTACGACAAGCCTGTAGTAATCGTACCTGTGGCCGTTGTCGCTCCTGTATATTTTTATTACCTGGCCGGATTTGGCGCCGAGCTTTTTAGCCTGCGGGTCCTCGGAGAAGATCTTCGGCAGGTTCTCCTTCTTGAGCCCCATGCGCTCGAGCATCTCTGCGGCCTCCTCCTCTGAAAGCAGCTCGTGGACCGGGACAAACTCATGATCGTTCTTATCTACCAACAATACACCCATAGGAT
>VFSW01010832.1_pt1 | contig 12885 bp, 9 predicted proteins | sample 5358111 | NCBI WGS metagenome assembly VFSW01 (sample SAMN11554181, study PRJNA540505) | mine drainage metagenome | isolation source: sediment from site ElyBrook_90M | place: USA: Ely Copper Mine, Vershire, VT | collected 2017 | reverse complement strand
CCGCGGGCGGGTGGGTTGGTGAAGCATGGAGAAGGTTGTGCGCCCGAGAGGATGCATGGGCAACGGGAGAAGAAAGACAGGACAGGGCGCACGGAGGGCGTCGGTTGTCTCATTGTCCGAGACAAGCGCTCCGCGATCCATATACTCCGCGCGCGCGGCGCCCGGATGACGGTCGACGCGGTGAAAGGTGATCGACGACCATGCGGAGACTGATTCTGTGCGGAGCCCTGGCGATGCTCGCGGGCTGCCATCGGCACCATCACGGTGGAGCGGGCGGGGGTGCAGGGTGCACGGGTGCCGCGGTGACCCCGCAGACGGACTCGCAGAAGACGTTGTATGCCCTTGGACAGATCATGGGGCAGCGGACGACGGAGTTTAGTCTGACGTTGGACGATCTCGCGTATGTGCAGCAGGGGATGCGGGACCAGGTGACGGGCGCGCACCCGCAGGTGGATGTGCAGCAGTACGGTCGCAAACTGGGGGACTTGTCCCACGCACGGACGGCGGCACGGGCGGAGGTTGAACACCAGCGTGGGGCGGCGTTTGCGGCCACGGCGGCGCAAGAGACCGGGGCGGTGAGACTCTCGTCGGGGCTGGTGTACAGGGATCTTAGGGTGGGTACAGGTCCCCAGCCCGCGGGGTCGGACACCGTGCGGGTAAACTACCGCGGGACGTTGATCGACGGGACGGTGTTTGATAGTTCGTACGACCGGCACGAGCCCGCGCAGTTTGCGCTCGGGGGAGTGATTCCGTGCTGGACCGAGGGGTTGCAGCGGATGCACGTCGGGGGACAGGCAAGGCTCGTGTGCCCCGCGTCCATTGCGTACGGCGACCGCGGCCAGAGGAACATCCCCGCGGGGGCCACCCTGGTCTTTGAAGTCGAACTCCTGGCGGTTGTTCCCCCGGCACCGCCGACGGGAGGGATCAACGGGATGCCCGGTCCGGGGCCGGCGGTGCAAGCTCCGATGCCGGTCCATCCGTAACCGTCTGGAGGGTCACTCGGCCAGGTGACACGCTACCTGGTGCCCGGGACGTAACGTACGAAGGACGGGTACGTCGACGTCGCAGCGCCCGCGAAGGGCCACCGGGCACCGGGGGTGAAACGAACATCCCGACGGCGGAGACAACGGACTCGGCACGTCGCCTTCGAGCACCACCCGCTGACGCTTTCGCCCAGGGTCGGGTACGGGAACAGCCGACAGCAACGCCCGGGTGTACGGGTGCAAGGGCTCGGCGTAGAGCTCCGCAGCGGGGGATAATTCCACCACGCGACCGAGGTACATCACCGCGACACGGTGCGAGATGTATTCCACCACTTTGAGGTCATGGGCGACAAAGAGGTAGGCGATGCCGAGTTCGTCTTGGAGGTCCCGCAACAGATTGACGATCTGCGCTTGAATCGACACGTCCAGGGCCGAGATCGGCTCGTCGGCCACGATCAACCGTGGCTCGACCGCCAGGGCCCGCGCGATCCCCACCCGCTGCCGTTGTCCCCCCGAAAACTCATGGGGATACCGCGCGCCTTGCTCGGGACGCAGCCCGACGCGCTGGAGCAAGGCACTCACCCTGGCTTCGCGCTCGGAGCGTGAGGTACAGAGACCGTGTATCTCAAGCGCCTCGCCCACGATGTCCCGCACGCGCATCCGCGGATTGAGCGAGGCGTACGGGTCTTGAAAGATCATTTGCATCTGTCGCCGAAGCGGCCGTAGCGTGCGCTGCGTGCGGGTGGTGATGTCCTCGCCGGCAAAGCGCACGGATCCGTGGGTGGGGTCGATGAGCCGAAGGACGGTGCGTCCGAGGGTGCTTTTCCCACAGCCAGATTCCCCTACGAGGCCAAGGGTTTCTCCGGGATGTACAGTGATGGACACCCGGTCGACGGCTTTGACCACCGCGGGCGTCGCAAACACACCGCGACGGATCTCAAAGTGGGTGGAAAGATCTCGGGTTTCGAGCAGCGGGTCCATGGGGTCAGCCCCGGGTCTCAAGGTGGCAGCGGGACACCCGACGGGCAGCGATCGGGGCTTCGAGACCGTCGGGGGTGTACAACCCGGGTTCGGTTTCGGCGCAGCGGGCGTAGGCTTCGGTGCAACGGGTGCGAAAGCGACAGCCGGTCGGGAGCGACCGTAGATCGGGAACCACACCTGGAATGGTGGGGAGACGTCGCGCGGAGGCGTTGTCCCCGTAGGAGGGCACCGACCGGAGCAACCCACGGGTGTACGGGTGCCGCGGCCGGGCAAAAAGATCCGCCACGGGCGCGCGTTCGACCACACGCCCGGCGTACATTACCACCACGTCTTCGGCGAACTCGGCGACGATCCCGAGGTCGTGGGTGATCAGCATTACGGCCATCCCAAGCTGCACCCGGAGCTTTTCAAGGAGCTCGAGAATCTGGGCTTGGATGGTAACGTCCAGCGCGGTCGTGGGCTCGTCGGCGATGAGAAGTCTTGGCTCGCACGCGAGGGCCATGGCGATCATCACGCGCTGGCGCATCCCGCCGGAGAGCTGGTGCGGATACGCCCGTGCGCGGTCTTCGGGTGCGGGAATCCCGACGAGACCCAACAGTTCGACCGCCCGCGCCCATGCAACCCGACGAGACTTTCGCTGGTGGAGCATCACGCTTTCGATGATCTGGTCACCGACGGTGTACACCGGGTTGAGAGAACTCATGGGTTCTTGAAAGATCATGGCGATGCGGGCGCCGCGTACCCGTCGCATGGCTTTTTCCGTGAGCGTGAGAAGGTCTTCGCCCTCAAAGAAGATCTTGCCTGCGGCGATGCGCCCGGGGCGCTGGATCAACCGGAGAACCGAGAGGGATGTCACGCTCTTGCCACAGCCAGACTCTCCGACGACCCCGAGGGTGCCTCCGGTGGCAAGATCGAAGCTCACGTCGTCGACGGCCCGCAACACCCCGGTGTCGGTGTGAAACTCCGTCACGAGGTGTTCTACCGTAAGCAAAGCCTCGGGCACGGGGGGGACCATAGCAACATCGGGCGGGGGTGTGGGAGACCGACGTGGACAGACGGCCCGCACGGGGAGTGTGCGCGGGGAGGTACGACACACTGGGAGGCTGGTACGGGCTGACAATCTGTCGTCGTCCGCGCTATGGTGAAGCACTGGTGAACGCTGCGAGAGAGATCGGCCGGGGGTCGTTGATGCGGGTGGCTGTCATCTTGCGCACGGACGACGAGCATCTGGTGGAGCTTCTCACCCGGAGCGGGTTCACCGTCGCGCGGAGCACGCCAGAGGAACTTGAAAGCGCCGTCACCGAGGGCGCCGCGGCCGTGATTGCAGACGCCGACCAGTCCGGGGTGCTCGCCGCGATCGCGCGGATCCGTCGCAACGGCGGCGCGTGGGCGGCCCTGCCGGTGCTCGTCGTCGGAGACGCCGGCGAGCGCGCGACGGCCCACGTCGATGCCGTGCAATCCGGCGCCGATGCTTTTTTCCCCCGGCCGGTGACCGGCCATGAACTCGCAGCGCGCCTCCGGGCGTTGCTGGACACGCCGCCCGTGGGACTGTCGGATTCTGGCCTGCGGGTGCCCGTCCAGACCACGGGCTTTGACGCGCTTTCGCCCACCCTGGCTGCCGTGCTCAGGTCCGCTGTGCTCTCGGTCGGCGGCGACGAATCCATGATCGATCTCCCCGACCCTGGAGACGAATCCCTGGACGACATCGTTCCTCCCGAGCTTCTCGAACCACTGGACGCCCCGCTCGATGCCTTTGGCGAAGAAAATCCGAGTACCTCGCCGGGCTTGCCCGTGTCCGAAGTATCCGGGACGCCAGGGTTCACCGCCAGGCGCCTCGCGCGTGCGGTCCCGGCGACTCCCACGCTCACACCGTTGACCGTCGGCGGAGACCTCCGGTTGTCGGGCGTCCTGGGACGTTTCGGCGTGGCCGAACTGTTTGCCGCGGCGGCCCGGTCCCGTGCAACGATGACCCTGGTGCTCCGAGATGGCGCATCCGAGTGGCAACTCGCCGTGTCGTCCGGTCACCTCATGGCCCTCCGAGGGACGCGCCCTGAAGACAACATCGGTGCCATGCTGGCAAGACTCGGCGTGATCCCGCGCGAGGCCGCACGCTTCGCAGCGGTACCTCTCGACGCGGGTCCCCGCGGGGCTGCGTTGCTCGCCGCTCGTGGATACATCGCGCCAGACGCCTTGTCTCTCGCCCTCGCGCGCGCCGCCCAAGAGTCCGTGTTCGATCTGTTGTGTCTCCGCGAGATCGAATGGGAAGTCCGACCGCTGGAGAGCGCGGTGGGGATCCCGTTGCCCACGCGGGCCCTGGATGCTTTGCTGGTTCTTGGCTCCAAAGCGAGGGTAGAGCCCGAAGAAGCCTACAGCGTTCTCGGTGGCGACGGGGCCACCGTGACGCTCCGTAGCGAGCCCGCGGCCCTCGCATCCCTCCCGCTTACCGCGGTCGAACGTGACGCGGCGACAAGTGCCAAAGGGACGCTCGTGGCGACCGTGGTGCGTTCCCATGGTTCCGTGGTGCTCCCGGCCCTGGCCGCGCTGTACTGGTTGCAGCATCTTCGGGCGGAGGGTCCAGCGCATGAGCCTACGCAGGCTTCGCAGGGGCTTGTGGGCTCCGAGCGGACGCGGGTCCGGGCGCTCACCGAGGCCGCTGCGCGACGGGACATCTGTGCTTTGCTGGGGGTGAGCGAGTGGGCGACGCGCTCGGCCGCGCTCGCAGCGTTGGACGCACGCAGAGTCGAAGTCGATGCGTTTCGGGTGCGGTACCCCGTGATGGAATCCCTGACGGATTTGTACACTGCCCTCGACGAGACCGCAGGGATCTTGATGGAGACCGCAGGGTGGGAAAGGTACACAGCGTCGCTGCGGACCCCCCGGAGTGACGATCGGTGACGGCGGCGTAGACAGGTCACGGGCGACGCTCGCCCTGGCTCAAGGCCCAGGAGGTTTTTACCCCGCAGCAAGTGCGATGCGTACGGCGTTTACCAATTTGCTCGGGGTAAAGGGTTTTGCGAGAAACATTTCGCCCTCGGCGGGTGCGCGCGAAATCGAAGAATGATCGGTGTATCCAGACATGAACAAGATTTTCGTGCCGGGTTGAAACTGGCGCACCGTCTCGGCAAAATGAACCCCGTCGAGACCGGGCAGCACGAGGTCGGTCAGCACGAGATCCACGGGCGCGTTGCGGGTGTGCAAGAGGTCAAGCGCCGCATAGCCGTTGCGCGCGTCGAGTACAGTCAATCCCGTGCGGGTCAACACACGGAGGACCAGCGCACGTACCTGTGCGTCGTCCTCCACCACGAGCACGGTCTCGGCGCCACACGGTGGGGCGTCCAACAACATCAGGTCGGACGGCACGCTCATACGGGCAGTCCCCGCCACGCGCGGGAAATAGATCCGAAACGTCGTGCCGCGGCCCGGAGACGACTCCGCTGATATTGCACCGCCGCTCTGGGTGACGATGCCAAAGACCATCGCGAGCCCCAGCCCGGTGCCCTTGCCCACATCCTTGGTCGTAAAGAATGGCTCAAAGATTCGCGCCTGCGTGGCCGCGTCCATTCCGATGCCCGTGTCGGTCACAGAGAGCTTTGCGTAGCAACCCGGAGCGAGACCTCTCGCGCCGGATGACACGGCGTCAAGTACGACGGGTTTGACTTCGACATGGAGCGTGCCGCCATTGGGCATTGCATCCCGGGCGTTTACGGCAAGGTTGACCAAGATCTGTTCGAGATGGCCAGGGTCTGCGTCGATGGTCTGGGCCTCGGGCGCGAGTTGTACGCGCAGCCGGATGTTCTCTCCGAGGGTACGGGCAAGCATTCGTTGGACGCCGATGACCACGGCGTTGAGATCAAGTACCTTGGGCTGGCGCACCTCTTGTCGGCTAAAAGCGAGGAGCTGCCGGGTGAGCGACGCGGCACGCTGTGCAGCGCAGCGCACGGCTTCGAGCGACTCGCTGGCAGCGGGGTCATGTTCGAGACCGTCGAGCGCAAACTCCGTCTCGCCAAGGATGACCGCAAGGAGGTTGTTGAAGTCATGGGCGATGCCGCCAGCCAACTGACCGATGGCGTCCATTTTCTGGGCGTGGCGAAGTTGGTTTTCGAGACGTTCTCGCTCGGTCACGTCCTGGGCAATCGTCACGCGCGCCGGACGCCCGTTGATCATGACAAAGTGGGACGAGACCTCCAAGGTCACGACGCCGCGATGCCGTGTGGTGTGCCGGACCGTGCCCGTCCAGGCCGAATCGCTACGGCTCGTGACGAGTGGGCAGGGATCCGGACCGGAGATCTGCAGGGCGTCGAGCGTCAGCGAAAGAAACTCTGTGCGCCCGTAGCCGTATAGCTGTACGGCAGCGTCGTTGACGGCGAGGAAGCTCAACGTCTCCGTGTCAAATACGAACGTCGGCAAGGGCGAGGCTTCGAACAGCATCCGATGGCGTTCCTCGGAATCCTGTAGTGCATGTTCTAGCCGTCGGCGCTCGGTGACGTCCTGTGCCACGACGAGCCTACACGGGCGGTCCGCGATCATGAGGGGATGCGATAAGACCTCGACGTCAAAGACGACGCCGTCCTTGCGCCGGTGGCGCGAATGGCTGCGCCGCGTCACGCCCAGATCTTTCGACGCAATGGTTTGCAAAAGGTCGCCGACGTCTTCCTTGGGTCGGAGGTCGGCAAGGGTCATGGCGAGGAATTCGTCGCGGGTGTAGCCGTACAACTGCGTTGCAGCAGGGTTGACTTCAACAATGCCTAGGCTTGTCACGTCGTAGAGCCACTTGGGGAGCGGGCTGGCCTCGAAAAGTGTTCGGAACCGTTGTTCTGCCGCGCGCAGGGACTCCGCGCGCTGGACGAATTCCAGGGACGTTAGCTCCAGCGAGCGTTCCATCAACGCGCGGTCTGCGTCGTTGTGTGCGTAGGTCTTGTCAATGGCTGCGAGGATGGAGGCCCAGGCGGGGGACAGCCGGTCGGGCTCCTCGTTGTGTCGCTGGATCTGCCGAAGCAAGACTGGGTGCATCGCCTAGTTCTCCGCGAACGTGGTGATGGTCATTGTCTGGTTGTGAAGCTCACAAGGCGCGGACGGTGCGCTGGGTGCGAGCTCGCCGTACGAGTAATATCCAGCGAGCACCGCCCGATCTCCGAGAACGGACCGAACGGCGTCGATTTCATCTTCCACGCGTTCGCCAAGCACGAGCTTACGACCGACACAACTGATCAAGAGCGCGAGTTCGGTCGTCGCGCCTGCGAGGTTGACCCGTGACGCACGCGCGGCCCCGTGCGCCCCATCGATGAGTCGCTCGAAGTTGGCCTTCATGAACTGTGCGAAAAGACCTTCGGGGACATCCCCTGCAAACGTGAGGCTCTGGGCGGCTTCATCCACGGCCAAAATCGTGCGTACGAGCCCTCGCTCGGCGGGATGGCGCCGAAGGCACAACGGAAACAAAAGTCCCGTGGCGGGTAGATCCGCGGCGTGCGGGCCGAGGTAGCGCTTGTACAGACTCAGCGCGGACTGTCCGTCGAGCTCGAAGAGCACGTTGTCGCGCGAGCGGGTGATCAACCGTTCTGGCCCAAAGGGATCCCAGCCACCCATGGACCCGTACCCCACCCGAAGTCGGTCGCCGTAGAGTCCCAGAAGCACGACGCGGTCGGGTGCCGCTGTTTCTCCATCGATCACGAGTGTCTGGACGAAGCGTGCGCCATCCCCCGCAAGGCCGCCCGTGACACCTACCTCGGGTCCCAGAATGTCGGCCAGTCCAGCGGCGAGTTCGCTGCCATTGGTCTTTAGGCCGTCGGCGATCACGAGGGCGTGGGCAAGCCCTTCGCGCGGTAGCTGTCTCGCCAGTTCGCGCCCCACGTCAGCGCACCCAAGGACGCCTGAGATCTTGATCGAAACAGCGTGGACGGTGGTGTGGGCGAAGTGTACGGCAGTGACCACGAGCGAGTCGTCCAACACCCTGGTTCCGTGGATCTCGCCGGCGGTTGAACAACCCACGATGGAGGCCGCGGGGTACTCGCTTCGGAGTGTGCGGATCCGCGCGTCGTCGAGAAGCGCCCCGCCGCCGAACACCAAGACGAGCTGCGCCGCGCGAAGCCGGGCAGGGGAGGAGGGTCCGGTGGAATCACCGGCGCAGATTCGTTGTTCAATTTCCATCGATGTCTCCGGTCTCGAGGGGCAATTGAAAAAGAACCCCCAGGACACTACGGCAGCGGGGTGGGCCGCCATGAGCTCGTCCCATCGTGGACACCCACGGACGGCCGTTGCCGACGCCCCGACCCAGGGTCCAATCCGAGGCTTCCGTTTGCGCCTCTCGCGCGGGCGGTTGCGGGCGACCGCGACGGCGTAGTAGCACTCCCGTGCCATGGACACGGGTACCACCGACCTGCCTGCAAGCGACGAAGCTGAAGAAGCAGCCTGGGAGATCGCCACGGCGGAGCGCCTCCAATCGCAGGGCGACCTTGCGGGTGCGGCGAGCTGGTACCGCCGCGCGGCCGAGCACTTCATGGATGCAGGCGACGACGACCGGGCGTTGGACGTGGCAAAAAAAGCTGCAGAGTTGGCCGCGCTCCATGCCGCCCCGCCCGTGTTGCCCGTGTCGCTCGCAGTGCCCGCCCCGTCCGAGGTACACCCGGCGGCGTTGACACCGACGGCGGAGCCGGTCGTCCCGGTTGTTCCCAGGGTGTCTACTGCGCCCGATGTGCCCGATGTGCCCGATGTGCCCGATGTGCCCGTCGAGCCCTTTGCGCACGCGATGTCGGCCGTGCCGACGCCCCCCGTCGAGACCCCGGTGACGGTGTCCCCCGCGGCGGTTGTAGACGTACCCGCCGTGTCGGAGACCCCCGTGACGCCGTCGAGGCGCCCGCGGTCGATCGTGCCCGAGCGGGTCTCCGAGGCCGAGGCGATCGCAGCCCAGCTCCCTGCGTTGCCGTTGTTCAGCGAACTCCCGAGCGAGAGTATCCGCGGGCTGGCCCTGCAGGCCACGTTGCTTTGCTTTGAGCCTGGCCAGGTCATTGTCCGGGGTACCGACGGCGAAGGCCCGTTGCTGGTGCTCACCGAAGGCGAGGCCGAGGCCCGCGCGACGCCTGAACAGCCGGGAGTACCGCTCGGCGCCGGGGACTTTGCCGGCGAGCTTGCGGCGTACTACGGCGGACGGAGAGTGATTGACGTGGTGGCCATGACACGGGTCGAAGCCGTGGCGTTTGCGCCGACACTGGTTCGGGCGACCGCGCGAGACTTCGAGTCGTTTCGGGACACGCTCGAAGATGCGATCTGGGCGTGGGCGTTTACCGCCCTCCCTTGGGTCTCTCCCTTGCTCCGTCGGCTGGACCCTGACACTCGGGCGGCGGTGTTCAACCGCTTTGAGCGGGTGCGACTGCGGGAGGGAGATGTTCTCCAGGGCGAGGGGGTGCGTCCGGGATCGGTCTGGCTGGTCGCCGCGGGGGAGGTCGAAGTGTACGGCGGGGAACTCGGCGCGGCGTGTACGCTCCGTGCGCGTGCGGGCGACGCCCTGGGGGTCGGCGCGGTCCTCGCGGATGAACCCAGCGGGGTGAGCGCACGGGCGGTGCGTGGGGTTCTTGCAGCGCGGATGACCGCCGAGGCGTTTCGTGGCGTGGTGAGCGAAGAGCCCACGCTTGGTGTCGCGGTTGGAGACATCGGTGCGCCGGGGAGCGGGATGGTTTGTTGATCGGACCTATGCCGTGCTGTCCGTAGCGACGCACGCACGCACGCCGCGCATCGCGCGGTTACTCTGGCCGCGGCAGTGGAACACTGAGGGTAAACACCGTGCGTCCAGGGACGCTCTCGACCCGTAGCTCTCCCCCGTGGTCGGCTGCGATCCGCTGGGCGATGGTGAGCCCGAGGCCCGTCCCCGTGGGCTTGGTGGTGTGAAACGGGCGAAATACCCGCGCAGGGTCGCCTTGGATTCCTGGGCCGTTGTCTTCGACCGAAAGTTCGACATCGGTGCCTACGACACGGGTCCGTAGGACAATCACCCCGCCTGAACTCAGCGCTTCGATGGCGTTGCGTACGAGGTTGAACACCACCTGCCGCACGCGGTCTTCGTCAAACGCGACGAAGGGTAGCTCTGGGACGAAGTCCGTCTCGATCTGGATGCCACGCTCGCTGGCTTCGGCGACGATCATCCGCGCGACCGTGCGCGCCGTGGCTGCGATGTCTCCAAGCGCCCGCTCGGCCGAACGTGGCCGCGCGAACCACAAGAACTCTGCGAGCAACCGCTCCAAGCGATCGAGTTCGTCACGGATGACTGCGACACTCGCCGTGCCGGCCTCGTCCCCCGAGCGCCCAAGGCGCCGACCCAGGACCTTGAGTTCTAACAACGCAGAGTTCAATGGGTTGCGGATCTCATGGGCGAGACCTGCAGTGAGTTCACCGACGACGGCGAGGTGTTCTGCCACGCGGGCGCGGCGCTCCATCGCCCTGGACTCCGTGACATCAATCCCGATCGCGTACCGTAGTCCATCTGCAGCACCGTACCGCCACTCGATCCTCCGCTCCGTGCTTCCCCTCGCCACAAGAGAACTCTCCCTGGGCTCTCCCTCGGGCCACGCCCCGGTCCGTGCCGACGAAGGCACCAACGTCGCCACGAACGACTCACCCAACAAACTCTCCCGGGCAAATCCCGTTGTCCCTTCGACCGCGGCATTGATCAAAGCGATCGCCCCCGCAGCGTCAACCCCAATGATCAACGCGGGGGAGGCCTCGACCACGGCGCGGTACCTCGCCTCGGACGCGCGGAGTTCGGCCACGAGGGCCTCGCGCTCCCGACGGAGAGCCACCTGCCGCAGTGCGAGCGTCGCAAGCCGCAGCAGTTCTTCAACCGAAAACGGCTTGAGAATGTACGCAAACGCTCCACCACGGACGACAGCAAGGGCGCTCTCCAGCGTCACGTCCCCGCTCATCACAATCACCTCGGACAACGGATCCGCGGCTTTGAGTTGTACAAGCGCCTGCGTCCCGTCTGCGTCGGGCAGCCGTACATCGAGCAACGCCAGGTCAAAGCCGGTAGACCGCGCCGCTGTGAGGGCCTCCGCCGCGCTCCCAGCGACCTGTACCGTGTACCCTTCTTCCGAGACGCTCTCCGCGAGGTTGCTCGCAAAGTCCCGGTTGTCGTCAATAATCAGTACCCGCCCGACCGCGCGCGTTCGGAGCCCCTCGGGGTCAGCGGGCGCCACGTCGGCTGTCTCCGTCGTCCCCTCGCCCTGGGGATTCTCCGCGGTGCTCGCCAGGAGTCTCGCCAGGTGCGTCTGCGCCGTGCGGCGTGCGCTTGACCCCATGGCGGTACTCCCGAAGACGGTACTGAATCATTCGTACGCTCACCCCGAGGGTATCCGCGGCTCGGTGGGTAGATCCCCCGCAGGACTCCAGGGTGGACAGCAACGCGTACTTTTCGATTTCTTCGAGCGTTGCGCCTGGAATCGGCGGGGGTGCGCCGAGAGCCCCGTCGGGCGGAGGTTCTGCGGCGTCTGCGGGGAGCGCGAGGTGCTCCCGGCGGACGAGGGCCCCGTCGGCCAGGACAATGCACCGTTCCACGGTGTTTTCGAGTTCGCGGACGTTGCCCGGCCAGCTATGGGCGCTGAGCGCACGCATCGCCTCGGGGGCAAACCCCGTCACGCCCTTGCCGGCCTCTGCCGCAAACCGCGTAAGAAAATGCTGCGCCAGAAGCGGAATGTCTTCTCTCCGCGCGCGCAACGGTGGGAGTCGCATCCCGACGACGTTGAGTCTGTAGTACAGGTCTTCGCGAAACCGCCCGTCTCGGACCAGGTTGGCGAGGTCACGGTTGGTCGCTGCGACGATTCGTACGTCTACCCGCAGGGTTTCGTTGCCGCCGACCCGCTCGAACTCCCGCTCTTGGAGCACCCGCAAAAGCTTTACCTGGACGCTCGGTGAGATCTCGGAGATCTCGTCGAGAAACAACGTCCCGCCGTGGGCCAGCTTGAAGCGCCCCTCACGCCGGGCCGCCGCGCCGGTAAAAGACCCTTTCTCGTGTCCGAAGAGTTCGCTTTCGAGCAAGGTCTCGGCGAGGACTGCGCAGTGCAGTTTGACAAAGGGTCCGCTCGCGCGCGGCGAGGCTTCGTGGATCGCCTGGGCGACCCGTTCTTTTCCCGTACCACTCTCGCCCGTGAGAAGCACCGTGGCGCGGCTGGGGGCGACCTGCAAGATGGTCTTGACGAGCGAGCGCATCGGGGCCGACGTCCCGAGGAGGTTTTCAAAGTGATGTTCGGCTCGCACCCGTGCGCGCAAGAGCCCGGTCTCTCGCAACAGTTCCCGTTGTTTTTGCACCCGGGCAAGCACCAGCGAGAGTTCGTCGAGATCCACGGGCTTGGTGATGTAATGCTCCGCCCCCGCCCGCATCGCCCGTACTGCATCACGAACAGTGCCAAAGGCCGTCATCACGATCACCGAAATCTGCGGGTCGATCGCCCGGGCGCGGGTCAACAGTTCAACACCGTCGATTCCCGGCATTCGTACGTCCGTGAGCAACAGGTCAGGGGCAAACGCCGCTAGCTTTTCAAGCGCTTCTTCACCCGACGCGGCCGTCTGGACCTCGTAACCATCGTCGGTCAACAACGTCGCAAGCGCACGCCGCGCCGTCGTTTCGTCGTCCACCACCAGCAGCCGGGGCGAGGTCACCGGGCTCTCTGCCGGTACAAGGGATCCCATTGTGACAGCCTGCACAGCACGATCCGTTCCGAGGGCCGCCCTGAGACGCCCCCCGCGTTCTTGACTGCACACCGCGAACGCTGTGCGTATAGCACGCACCGCGTGCGTACGCGCCATGCAAAGGTGATGGTGGGGAAACAGACGATCCCCCCGCGCGTCGTCGGCTCTTTTTCAAGAAAGCCTTTGGCGCGCGGAGGGTTCGTGCTTCTGTCTCTGCATGCTGACTATCCCTTGGGCGGGGTGCCCGTGG
>VFSW01010831.1_pt1 | contig 12886 bp, 10 predicted proteins | sample 5358111 | NCBI WGS metagenome assembly VFSW01 (sample SAMN11554181, study PRJNA540505) | mine drainage metagenome | isolation source: sediment from site ElyBrook_90M | place: USA: Ely Copper Mine, Vershire, VT | collected 2017 | reverse complement strand
ACACTGACGATCTCGAACCTCGCCGCACCGCCGGCCACCATCACGGGCCCGGTCACTGGCACCGGCAGCATCCTCATGAATCCGCAGTCGCGGTTGTTCTTCAACGGCACCAATACGACGACCGCGCCGATTGTGGACAACGACTCGGAGGTAGGGTTTTTCAACAACACGACCTATCCAGGCGCGGTGACGGTGAACGGCAACGCCGGCGTGATGGCGATGGGCAAGGGGGCGAGCGTCGGAGATGTGACCGAGAACGGTCCTCTGGGAACGATGTTCCTGGGGATCTCGTCCGCAGGGCCTCCCAACGGCACCGCGAACACGAAGAATCTGACACTCAACAACGCGATTCTTTATCTCGTGGAGATCAACAGCGCGACCGATTTCTCCCAGGCGAGCGTGACGGGAACCGTGAACGTGAGCGGCGGGATTCTGCAGGTCTTATCCAGCGCTCCTCTTCCTGTCGGCACGCAGATCACGATCATCAAGAACGACGGCACCGATCCCGTCGTCGGAACTTTCATCGGCTCGCCCCAGGGCGGCACAGTAACGATGCCTATTAGCGGGGCATTGCAGAACTTCACGATTGATTACAAGGGCGGCGACGGAAATGACATCGTTCTGACCGCGCAGGCCGCGACCACCACGCCGACAACGACGGCGCTCACTTCCACGCCGCCCGCAGTCGCAACGCCGATCACCCTGACGGCGACAGTGACGCCAACTAGCGGCACGGCCGTTCCGACCGGCACCGTCTCATTCCTCGCGATCAGCACCACTGGCCCCACAACGGGAGCTACTGTCCTCGGCACCGCCGCATTGAACGGTTCCGGAGTGGCGACGCTGACCGCGACCCTCCCGTCCACAACCGATGTCGTCGCCGCCTTCTACAGCGGCGGAGGAGTCTTCGAAGGCAGCGAAGGCGACCTCAGTGTCACCGTCGCCGGATCGATTCCGACGCTCGACCCCCGCGTTCTGTTCCTGCTCGGCGTGGCTCTCGCCGCGATTGGCGCCTTGGCAATCAAGATTGGTCATTAAGCGCGCCGCAGCGCGGCGGTGTCGAACGTTCGCGCTTGGATGGCTGTCGGCCGCTCGTGTTAATTTGGCTGCTCATCGTGCCCGAGCTTGATGTGGATGAACTGCAGCGAGCGAACGGCCTCATCGCTTACGATCCGAGAACCGGTGCCGGGTCGTTGGGCCTGTGAGCGTCGCCGACCAAAATATGGCTCAAGGCTACGTCTGCTCGGCGCTGCTCATCCTTTTCACGGGAGTCCTCCTGCCGCTTGCCGAGGCCTTAGACTTCCCGGAGTTCGGCACGGCGCAGCGGTGCCCTACACCGGGTACCGGACAGGCCGAACGCCCGGAGTTCGGCACGCCGAGGCCTCGGACTCTCTCGTATTTCCTCGCTCAGTTTCGGGACCATCCGCATCCCGCACGCAATATCGTGGCGTGACGCAGCGTTGATCGGCAAGTGCGCGTCGACCAGCTTTTCGACGAAATCCAGGTCTTCGAGGGAATCGCCCAGCGTACCGGGGTGCATGTCGGTCGCGGGGCGGTGCGGCACAATTCCGGCGTCTGCAGAAGCCTCAGCGAGCTGATTCGGAAGGCGCGCTTTTCCGGGGACGGCCTCTTCTACCTGCCCGTCGACCTCTGGCCGCCCCAGACGGAACACGTCGAGATCCAACGCCCGTGGACCGTGATCCCGTAGACCTTTCTCGTGCTGCCGTTCCTGTCCGAATGTACGAGGTGGCAATCGAGATCGCTTCGTTACGATTCAGCATGCCAGAGCGCATCACCGAGTCCGAGAAAACCGGCGCCGAGAATCACGTTGCCAAGGATCGCGCCCCATAGCGATGAAAGAGCACCTAACAGGGGGATGGCGAAGAAGCCGGCGATCAGTAGCATCGGCGCGCGCCGGGAGAGGATCTTCGCGCGTATCGTCGCTGCCGCGAGAGCGATCCACCCGAGTGTGAAGAGTGAGATCGGAATGATCGCGCCAAGATCATAGAGAGTGGGGTGGGGTCCTGCTTCCAACGCCTGCAGCGAGCCTGGCGCGCGCGAGGCGAGGTCACGTACAACGAACACATCGACCCATTCCCAGGCGAGGAGCAATGCGCTTCCCTCGAACGCTGTCGCGAACGCGATGGCCCCCACCGTTCGCATGCGCTCGGCCTGACGAAGATACACCCCGATTGACCCGAAGAGCAGGAGCGCGCTGGTCAGCGCCGACGCGCTTTGCCGCCACAGGAAGATCGTTGACGTCGCGGCCGCCGCAGTCGGAACGTGCTGTGGCAGGAACGGAGTGAGGCAGGCATTGATCAGAATCGTCAGCACGCCGGCCAAAGCCAAAGCGAAGCCTGTCCAGCGGAAAAACGCAGTGCTTGGCATGCGGCAGAGTACGAGAAGCAGAGGCACTTGTTTCGGTTGGCGGTTGCATCCGTTGCTCTGCGCGGTTAGAAGTCGCCTTCAACGAGCTCCGAGGAGAACGCCATCCGCCATCGCCGGATCATGGATCGGATAGGATGCCAACCGATGCGAAGGCTTCTCGTTCTCGCCTTGCTTCTTCCTCTCTGCACCTGCTCGTGTCAAATGAGAGAACGCAGATCGCCGGGGGTTCTCGATGTCATTCACCGGACGCTGGAGGACGCACGGCCCCGCACGAGGGTACAGATCGACATCACGTGCGAAAAGGAGAATCCATCTCCGTCCGAGCTGCAGTTGCAGCAGTTGATCGAAAAACGGATCGAGCATGAGCATGTGATGCGGGTGGTGGACGACAGCGTGGGGCCGTCATACGTGCGGATTCTCGTGGAAGTCGACGAGACGGCGACGTCGATCCCCAAGCTGCGCGACATCCTTCAGGCTGCCGGCGTCTTGCAGCGTTCCTCGGTGAAGATTGTGCAGCCGTGAGACCTCACGCTTCGGCGATCGGGCGCAAATTCGAAGAGAACCGCGCTCGTCGCAGTAGAGCGAGGATGCTCACGCAAAACGTCCAGCCGATGCTACTCGCCGATCTCGTAACCTCGTCCTTGATCTTCCACCGCCCACTCCCGGACGAATTGCGCTCGCTGGTGAGCCACTAAGAGCGTTTACTCGCGGCAAGTGCAGGAGACGAGCTGCCGGGTCGCGATGTACGTGAGGTTGTTCGTGTACGAGACGAAGCCTTTCTGCCTGCCATACAGACGCAGAAGACATCGGTCGCTCTTCTTTTGAACGAAGAACTCGTAGTCAGTCCCAGAAGGCGAGGAGACCAGAAAGGGCCGCGGACCGAGATCTGCCCGGGTCAGCAGGATGTAGGTTCGATGGGCGAGTTCGCGGGCGGCTTCCGGCGTCTCGTTCTGACTGCTGAGGATCGAGGACAGCGATTGCTCGAACTCGACCGCACAGCGATCCTCGGTCAGATTGTCGACTTGCGCGACTGTGGCACAACCCGTAAGAAGCGCCACGAGCACGATTGGCAGCATGCGGACAAGGGGGATCCCGAAAGGCTGGCGCATCGCGCCATTCTACCGAATAGCTGAGTCGGCTCACTCTCACGGCGCGCGGATCGAGTGGAGGGTGATGAAAGCGACGGAGTCGGTGCGGCGCGGTAAATGATTTCGTCAGATCGATGCGACGTCGGGGTCCATCGGAATGAACCGCGGGTGAGGCGGTTCGGGCCCGCCGAACACCCCACCCGCGACGCCTCTTACCGACCTCTACCGCGATCGGACCGTGATCCATGATTCCAGCTACGGGACTGCCCGTTGCTCCGCGTGTATCTCACCTGCTGCACTCGCTGATCGGACTCCCTCTGACCTCGAAACTGCTCGCGTGTCTGCCGGACGTACTGCTGCTGCACCGGATGACTCTCACGAAAATGGCTCGGATTGACATGCGGGGTTGCAACCGCCATCGATGACCCGATGACCAACGCTCCCAACATTGCTAAGAGGTTCATGACAATCTCCTTTCACCTAAGGAGACAATCGCCGCTCGCCGTCCGTTTCCTCAGCAATACGAACGGCAGCCGCGTGTCACGAAACGCTTCCTGCCTGACCTGAGCGGCGCAGCGCCGGGGCCCGAGCCGCGTGCCGGCCGTCATTTGTTCTCCAGCATCCGCGGCCAGTTGAGCACGACCTTCAGCGGCGGCGGGCTTTGATCGGGCGCCTGCAGAGCGATGATCTTGCCATTGCGCGCGACGTCGAAGCCCCTGATCCCATCGCCGAACGCCTGGAGCGTGTGCGTCTGTCCAACGGAAAACAGCGGCTCCTCGCTGACAACCACAGCCTGGATCCTCCCCCGCGAGAGGTAATACAGGGTCCGCCCGTCGGGACTCCAGCGCGGATACGCTCCCCCGGTCGTCGAGATCCGCCATTTGCGTTGCCCGGACGGAAACGACGTGACGTACACATTGTTCTTCCCCTCCTCATCGGATGCGAATGCCAGCCAGTGCTGATCGGGGGAGAGGCGCGCCGTCCCATTGTTGCCCAGGTTCTGCACGAACACCACAGGACGTCGATTGCCGTCGAGACGAATGTAGTCGATTTCGAATTGCCCGGTTATCCCCGACTGCACTGCAAAGACGACGATCTTCCCGTCATGCGACCAGTCGGAAGCTTGGACGAATTCAGTCCCTTTCAAGAGCACGTCGCGCGGTCCGCCGCCGGCCGGCTGGATCCATAACTCGCGGATCGCCGACTCGTCGTCGCTGATGAGCAGACTGCTCCCGTCCGGAGAGAACACCGCCCTGATCTCGCCGCTCGACCCCGATGGCATGAGGCGCGACGACGCTCCGCCGGAGAAATCTTCCAGCATCAGATCGAATTCGCCGCGGCTCGACTCGAAGCGATTGACGGTCACCGCGCCGCCGTCGGGGGACGCGTGCAACTTTCCCGCGTCGTAGGTTGCCGCCTCACCTTCCTCCTCGACTTTGCCCGTCCGGTCGGCAACGAGGATGCGCATTTTCGGCCGAGTGGCCGGGTGATACACGAGCACATTCCCTGCGGCAGCGATCGCCGCATCGGCCCTCGGACCGTACCAGTCGACATCGTTGGCGATGGCACGCGGCGATCCGAGGGCCGTCGCATTCGCGGCGTCGAATCTCTGAACGAGAAGCGTTCCGTTTCGCACCGAAAAAAGCCGGCCGTCCGAATAGGCGACCGTGGTCGGATAATCAAACATCTTCCGCTCCGCCCCTTTTCGAAGCGACCCGACCATCTCCGTGTCGCCGATGTCGCTGCCGGACATCGAGGCGAAGAGGAAGTGCTCGCCGTCGGACAGAAAAAACGGATTCCGGTGTGACCATTCTTGCCCGGCCGGCAGTTTCGTCACGACGACGGGAGTTCCGCCGCTCGCGGGCACTTTGAACAGCGGTGTGAAAACCCCGGGTGCGAACAGAATGACGCCGTTCTGATTCCACGTCCCGCCCCGGCCATCGGTGGCGTCGCAGACGATCTGAATCGCGCCGGTCTGCACATTGATCGTTTTCAGCTTTCCGTTCGCAAAGAATCCGATCGAGCGGCTATCGGGCGACCAGAACGGATACTCACCGCCCTCTGTGCCATCGAGAATGCGCCCTTCGCCGGTGCGGAGGTTGCGCAAGTAGAGGAAGGTCGCCGTGTTGATGGAGATGGGCCAGGCGAGCGTTGTCCCATCGGGCGAAAGCGCAAGCGTATTGCCGAGAGGCGGGTTTCCGTAAGGGAGACTGACCTCGGTCTGAAGTATCCGATCTCCCTCAATCGCGCGACGGATCGAGATCACCGCCGTCACTGCCGCAACGGCAAACAGGAGCCATCCCGCCGCGGCCGTGAGCTCCCACCTCCGCAGCCGGGAGCGCTGTTTCTGGGCCACCGGAGCGGCGACGCCCGCCTGCGATCCGGCGTCGCTGATCCAGCGCAGCTCTTCGGCGACATCCGATGCGCTTTGCCAGCGGTCGTCCGGATCTTTCGTCAGGCATTTTTTGACCGTATGCTCGAGCGCTGGCGGTGTCAGCGGCTGCAGATCGTGCATCGGCTTCGGCTCGCCGCTGACGATCGCGCCGATCAGGCTGGTTTTCGTCTTTCCTTCGAACGCGCGCTTTCCGGTAGCCATCTCGTAGAGGACTGCGCCGAGGGCGAAGATGTCGGTCCGCGCGTCGGGCTCTTCTCCCGCGAGCTGCTCGGGCGCCATGTACTGGAACGTGCCGAGGATCGTTCCCTCGGCGGTCAGCGGCTTCTGCACCGTCGCACCGTCGGGAACAAGAGCCGGGGCGCTGCTCTTTGCCAGCCCGAAATCGAGCAGCTTCGCGCCGCTCTTCGTCACCATGATGTTGCCCGGCTTGAGATCGCGATGCACGATTCCGGCGCGGTGCGCCTTCCCCAGCGCCTCGGCGATCTGTGTCCCGTACTTCAGTACATCCGGGAGCGGCAGCGGCCCGCGGTTGACGCGATCGGCGAGCGTTTCGCCTTCGAGCAGCTCCATCACCAGATAGTTCTCGCCGACGTCGAACAGCGTGCAGATGTTTGGATGCGAAAGCTGCGAGATCGTCTTCGCCTCGCGCTCGAAACGGATCCGGAACTGTGCGTTCTGCGCGAGCTCCGCCGGCAGGATCTTCACCGCCACTTCGCGGTCGAGCCGCGTGTCGCGTGCGCGGTAGACCTCCCCCATCCCGCCAGCCCCGATGGACGTGACGATCTCGTACGGCCCCAGGCGGGTGCCGGGAACGATGGTCATGAGGAGGCCAAAATTATAACCGCGGCTCGCCGAGACAGTCGACGACTTTAAAGCAATGGCAGCGTACAGAATCCTTTTAGCCCGGGTGGCACTTTGGAAGCACGCGCTCGTTCAATCGTGTCGCAACAGAACGCCGAGGGCCACCAGCCAGCCCGGAAACATCCTGATGAGGAAAGGACGGAGTGTGCCGCCGTCCGAGTGGGAGTGCCGGTCAAAGGCCCGAAACAGCAGGACCGTCCCAACCAACAGAGGGAGAAGGGTCGCCGGGCGAGCGGTCCGCAAGTTTCGCGCGCCCGGAGCCGCTCATTTCTTCCGCTGCGCGGTCGGCGGCAGCAGCCCGTTGAGACGCAGATACATCGCCGCCGTGCCGTAGTGATCGGCGAGATCCGCGGCGAGCGCCAGCATCAGAGTGGCGCGGGTCCGATGAAACTTTCCCACTTCTTCGCCGAGGTTCGAATCGTCGACATGCGCGAGCGCGGTGCTGCAGTATTCGAACGATTCCTTCACCGCGGCCACGAGCTTGTCCTTGCCGTCCTTGTCGGTGACGCCGCTCTCTTTCGGCGCCGGCTCGCCGGCGATGCCGGAACACAACATGCCATTCGACTGTGCGATGTGCCACATCAGGTGCGCGAAGGTCATCTGCTGCGGCGTCGGATGAAAATCGTACTTCCCGGCCGGCATCTCCTCCGCCGCCGCGATCAGGTTCTTCGAGTCGCGCGCCAGGAACGCACGCGTGGCATCCGCCACCGGACTCGATGCGGCCCTCGATTGCTGCACCTGCGCCGCTACGACCATCAGTGCGAGGATCAATGTCTTTTTCATCTGTCCTCCATCGTCTTCGCCGGCGATCTTATGCCTTTCGGCAGCCAGCGCTGGTTATACGCAGAGTCACGCAACTCTGCGTATAATTCGGGCCGTGACCACCTCGCGACTCCCGGAAACGGTTCAGACGCTCTATGCCGAGCTTCTCGATCAGCTCCGCGCGGCGGACGCTGAGTTTGTTCTCGGCGGGCGGCGTGGCTCTTTCGTTTCGAAACGGATTCGCGGACGCAACTACTGGTATCTTCAAAAGAGCGAGGGAGCGACAAAGCAACAGATTTACCTCGGCCCGGAGTCGCCAGCGCTGCTCGCCCGCATGAAAGCTGGAGCAGAGCAGCGCGCCGCAATCGCCGAGGACGAGCGGCGCCGGCGCGAGCTCGTCTCGATGCTTGCCGCCGGCGGGATGTTCCGCGAACCCGCTTCGATTGCCACGGTCATCCAGGCGCTCGCCGATGCCAGCGTCTTCCGAGCGGGCGGCGTCCTGGTTGGCACTCAAGCGTTCAGCTGCCTGGCGAACCTCCTCGGTGTGGCATTCGAAAAGGAAAGCCTCCGAACCGCAGACATCGATGTCGCTCACGACACCACCATCCCACTCGCAAGCGAGGAACGGCGAACGGAAGAAGACATGCTCGAACGGCTGCGCGCAGTCGATCCAGGTTTCTTTGCCGTGCCCGGACTCGACCCACGCGAGCCGGGTACTTCGTTCAAAGTTCGTGGCCGCGACCTCAGAGTCGACTTCCTGACTCCCGACAAGAGCCACGGCCGGCGCAGCACACCCGTCGTGCTGCGGCATTTGGGAATCGCGGCGCAACCGCTCCAAGGACTCGACTACCTTCTCGAAGGAACGATTGACGCCGCGGTCGTCGCCGCATCAGGAATCCGCGTCAACGTTCCCTCGCCCGGCCGATTCGCCTTTCACAAGATGTGGGTCGCCGCCCCGCGGCCGGCGTCCGAGGCGCCGAAAGCAAGAAAGGATCTGCGTCAGGCGATGCAGGTCCTCGAGGTTCTGATCGAAGAGCGGCCGGGCGACGCGGCCGCCGCGTACCAGGCACTTGGCCGGCGGATGCTTCGCTCCGTGAGGGCGTCCATGAAGAAGATCGACGAGACCATGGCGGGCAGGATCGCTGCGCTTTCATCGTTGTGATCGGCCGCGTTACCCGAGTTTTGCCAAACGCTCGCGCCGCTCGCGCTCCCAGCGCTGGTGCTCCGTCGCGCCCCACTGTTCGACAAACACGTGATAGCCGTCCGGGTCATCAATGGAGATCTCGCCGCTCGGCATGTACGGCGGCCGGCGGATCTCCGACACGTTGAGACCATTCGCGAGCAGCTGCTCGCGCAACGCGGGCAGCTCGTCGGTATAGAGGGTGAGGAAGAACGGCTGCCGCGACGCATCGACCGGCTCTTCCGCCAGCAGAAACGCCAGGTCGCCGCCCTCCGAGTGCATGCGAGCCCAGCCGGGGCAGCTGGGGTCGCCTTCAAAATCCATCAGCTCCAGGCCGAGCAGCCGGTAGAAGTCAATCGACCGGCGAATGTTGGCCACGTGTAGCATCGGCGTGAGATATGCCGCTGTCGCAACCATCGCCGGTCATTGTAGCGACGAACGAGCGCAATTCATCGATCCTCGGCATCGCGGCGCTCATCATGACAATCTTTGGCTTCTTCTGGCTCGGATGGGGATTCTCCGCCGAGCAATCGTTCACTCCAGTGCAGTGAATCCGTTCTATGTGGCGTTCCTCGCCCTCCTCTGCGTCTTCCCTCGATGCTTCCACCGCGCGAGCGGTTTTGTAAGAATCGTCTCTTTCGAACCTCAGGCGACTGAAAGGATTCCCGTTGACGGAAGCAGCCCCGGCGCGAGGCGGTTCGGCATGGACGCCGGCGCTGATGATCATCCCCATCCTCACGGTTCTCGTCGTGCTCCTGCTCGACCAGGCTCGCGGGCCGTACTGGCTGGGCAGAAACCTCGATCCTGCCTACGCGCACCTTCTGAACGGGCTCAACATCGCGCTGCTCAGGGCGCCGGTCCAATGGGACCAGCCTGGGACGCCCGTCCAGCTCGCCGCGGGCGCGATCATTCGACTGACGCATTTCGTCGCCGGCCGCGCATCGCTCCCTCTCGACGTGCTGGAGAGGCCCGCGGCCTACCTCGATGCCATCCACGGCGTGTTCGTGACCTTTTACGCGCTGCTTCTTCTGCTTGCCGGCGGCGTCGTCTTTCGCGCAACGGGAAGCATGCCGCTGGCGCTGTTGATTCAAGCGACGCCATTCTTTTCGGCCAACGGTTTCGAAGGACTCACCGGCGTCAGTCCCGAGGCGATCCTGATGTCGTTGTCGCTCGTGTTCGCGGTGATCCTCCTGCTCCATGCGGAGGGGGCGCTCCGGCACGAGGCGAGGTTCGCGATGGCGGCGGGCGTCGTCGCCGGCCTGCTCGTGGCGACCAAGCTCACCGCTCTGCCGATCGCGATGGTTCCCATCGCTCTCTTCGTTGCTCCGATGAAACCGCGCGCGTTCACGACCTACGCTGCCGTCACCGCGGGGACATTCTTTCTCGCCACGTTGCCGATCCGCGCGAATTACGGGCATCTCGTTCAGTGGATCCTCAGAGTGATGACGCACCGCGGCCTCTACGGCCAGGGGCCGCGCGGGTTCGAAGATCCGGCGCTCTATTGGACGTTCCTCCGAAACTCACTCCTGTCGGAATTGCCCGCCCTCGTTCTGGCACTCGCCGCCTGCGCGGTCCTCTGGCGGACCGTTCACGCTCCGGCATCTTCGGATTCGCCGCTGCACAAAAAACGACGGCGCATTTTGTTTGCCCTTCTTCTCGCGCTGGCTCTCCAGTTTCTCCTGGCGGCCAAGCAGCCGATGCCGCGTTACATCGTCACGGCGCTGGGGACACTGGGGATCGTTGCGGCGCTGACCATGTCTCTCCTTCCACCGTTGCCGAGACCGCGACTCGTTCTCATCGCTCTTGGCGTCACCCTGGCGTTTCTGGAGAGTGCCTCGCTCGCCGGCCTGCTCCGTCTGCACAACACGGAAAGGAGAGCTCAGGAGCGGATCGCGGACGAAGCGAAACGACGCTACGGCGCATGGCCCACGCTCTACTCGTATTCGGCATCGGCGATCCCCTACGCTCTTCGCTTCGGCAATGTCTATGTGAACGACGAGTATTCGACGTACCTCGCGAAGCTCCATCCGGGCGTTGCTTTCTGGGATCCGTTCACGAAGACCTTCTCGACCTTTACCGGTCCGGCCACGATCTCCGGGCTGGCGTCACGCGGCAGATTTCTCTACCAGGGTCCGCCGCTGCAGGGTTACCGCGGCTTTCGCCTCGATCCGCCGCCCGGCGCAACGTTTCGCCTCCTCTTCGCCACGCCGGTCGAAGCCCTCTACGAATTGTCGTTTCACGATCCCGGCTCTCCGAGACGCGGCGACGGTTTAAGCGCGGCGAGGCCCTGACGAAGCCACCCGCTTGCGCTCACCTGCTCGGCCAGGATGAGGACCGCGAGTGGAAAGAGCTGAAGAAGGAGGCGTGCGAACGCGGTTTGAAGATGCCAGTACACCTGGTCCGGCGTCACGATGAAAACGCAAAGATACGAAACGAACACGATCGCTGCAGTTGTCCGCCAAAGGAAAGGGGCTTCGGAAAGCTTCGGGCGGCGCAGCGCGGCGAGGCCGCAAATGACGAGGACCCATCCCCAGCTCCAGTGGCTCGCGCTGGCGATCTCCCGAACGACGAACGGCGCGATCTCCAGCGGTCGCGGGCCAAGCCGGCGGATCCCTTCGACGTTGAGGAAGGTGCCGTAGCGCTCCGTCCAGATCGGGGGAATCCATCGACGGGCGGCGAAGCTGAGAACGAGAAACATCAGAGCCGGGATCGCAACCGCTGTCGCTTGGCGAACCAGCACAAGCGGACGCACGGATGCGCGAAGCCAGCGCGTGAGAAAAAATGCGAACGCGATCGCGAGCGCCCAGATCGCCCCCTCCTGCTTCGTCATGATGGCGGCGCCCAACAGCAGGCCACTCATCGTGCCGCTCAGCCCCGGCCGATCGAATGCCCGGCCGAGCATCACCACGGCGCCGGTTGCGAAGGCGGCGAACGGGAGGTCGGCATAGGCGGAAATGCCGCGGCCCTCAGTCGGCCCGATCACGAACGGCGTGGTCAGCAACAGGAGCCCCCACAGCGCGCCGGCACGCGCTCCGTCGAGCCGGCTCGCCTCGTCCGTCACGATCATCACCAGACTCACCGCGAAGAGCGCGAAGAGTAGCTTGAGGAAAACGCCGTCGAGCGAACCCTTGACCGCGAACAGCGATGCCTCGAGAAGAGGAATCAGAAGCGGATAGCGCGCCTGGGAATGCACGATGTCCTTGTCGGTGAACGCTTCGACGCGGACAGACCCTTCGTGGTAGAGGATGCGGGCCTTCAGCCCATAGATCGCCCGTTCATCCCAGCCGGCAAGCGGCTCGAACGCAACCGAGACCGCGAGCAGCAGCAGGATCAGCGCGACGATGCGCGCCCACATAGGAAGTCCGCGAACGAGGTCGAATCCAAAGAACCGTGCCGCGCCTCCTCTCCGAATGTACGTTTGTCCGGGCCACGCTGCCAGGAAGAGAAGGATCGAGAAGACCACGAAGAACGCAGCCTTGGGGAGCCTGCCGTCGATGGCCAGTGGGGCATGAAGCAGCAGAGCGGCGACGCCGCTTCCGGCGAGGAAGCACCACCCAGCATTCAGAGGGCCGCGATCGCGTTCGTCCGCCGATGAAAGAAGAGCGACGATTCCCGCGCCACCGCCCGTGAACAGCGCGAGGGCGGCGAGCACGTTCAGCAGCGCCATCAACGAACGGCCTCGATCCGGCAGGCAGCCAGGTCCGACTCGACGAACTTCACGACATGCGTGATGCGGTGAGCATGGACGAACGCTTCGAAGCTCGGCGCATCGACGGGCTTCGGAACGCTGCGAAAAAGCGGGTCGTCAGGCAGGTCACCGAGATCGTGAGACTGGTGCTCGATCCAGGCCACGTAGCGGTCGGATGGCCGCATGAAGACGGGGCGCGGGTAAAGGATATACGCGAGAATCTGGCCTTCGCCGTGACCGATGTAGAGAACCCGCGCGCCAGGCGGAAGCGTTCGTCGAACCCGCTCGAAGAAAACGTTGAACTGCTCATAGCGGCTGCCGCCGTCGAAAACATCTTCGATCGGCTTGTCGAATCGGGTGCGGACGGCGCGGTGAAATGCGATGTAGTCGTCGGCGACCTGGGCCAGCCCGACAATCGTCATGCCGAGCTTCACGGCCAGCACCAGCGCGAAAATTCTGCCGCCGGCCGTCCAGCGCGACCACACCGTAGCGATCGTTCTCCACGCATCGAAAAAACGGTGGCC
>VFSW01010830.1_pt1 | contig 12887 bp, 8 predicted proteins | sample 5358111 | NCBI WGS metagenome assembly VFSW01 (sample SAMN11554181, study PRJNA540505) | mine drainage metagenome | isolation source: sediment from site ElyBrook_90M | place: USA: Ely Copper Mine, Vershire, VT | collected 2017 | reverse complement strand
GCACATTGCCGATGATCGGAGCCTTCTCAGCGAACCTGCGGCCAGCCTCGCGGGTAGCCATCTTGAGTGCGCTTGGCTGGGCTTCCGCCGCCTCTCTGGCCGTCTGCTGTGCAGTTCTGGCTGAGATGTTGGCGGTCTCCAATTTTCTGGCGTCAGACCTTGCTTGGGCCTCTGCTTGCTGTCTGGCAGAATTTGCCGCCTTCTTGGCTTCAGCCGCCTGTTGACCAGCCCTGATCTTGGCCTGACGAGTTTGCTCCACTCGTTGTTCTGCCGCTTGACGCTGGCGCACAAGATCAGCCTCTGCGGCCAAACGCTTGGCCTCCGCTTGATCAGCAAGAACTTTTTGTTCTGCGGCCTGTTGAGCCTGCTTGTCTGCAATCTCAGAATTGAACTTCGTGGCCTGCTCTTGCGGCAACGCCAACTCAACACCGCTCTCGGTCTTGACAACATTGAAGCCGGGAGTCTTCTCTCTGGCGGTGTTGTACTTATCGATGATGGCTTGGCCTCCCTTTGGATTGTCCTTGCGCATATTCTCCGCTTGCGAGGCCAAAACATCAGGGATGTCCTCACCCATTGCCCTGACCCAATTCGACGCGCCAGAGGCTCCCTGCTTCGTTCTGGAGGCAATTTGCTCGGCTGTCTCTTCTGCGGCTTGCTCTACTGGCAAAGTTCTTGGCACTGCTCTCAAGTCTCTCTGAGCGGCACGCAATTCTTCATCCCATGCTTGGTTGCCCATGTTGCGCAACTCAAACTCGCGTTGGAGTGCCTCCAAGTCAACTGGCTGACGGCTGGAAGCAACACGCTCGATCTCGCCAACTCTGGTCTGAGCGGCGCGTGCGGCATCCTTTGCCGCTTGTACTTGCTGGGGAGTCTTCTCGCCCTCGGCCACCAAGTGCTTTTCTGGGTTTTGCAAAACCTTCTCAAGAATGCCCTTACCCAAACCAACGCCTGCGGCGGCTGGAATCTCTGGGTTCTCAAGAGCGGCGTCGGCAATGTATTCGCCAGTGTCAGCCAATGCGCCCATGACCTTCTCTGTCTTTGACAGTTGTGGTTCAAGGGGCGGCAAAGGTTGGCCGCTGTCGCTTGCCGCTTTTGGCTTGTAGCCGCTAAACGGATCGGTAACTGACGGCTCTTTCTTCTCTTCTGCTGGAGCGGCTTGAGCGCCACCCTCAATCTGAGAAATCAAGTCGGCAATCTTTTCCTCTGACCCTTTGGGAAATGGGTCGGCAGTGCTTTTAAGACCAAGATGTTGAGCCATCCTGATCTTGTAATTGTCGCGACCCTCTTCAGGGTTTTCTTCGCTGGCTGGCGTGTACTTGTCAATAAACGCGCTGGGGTTGTTTAGACCTTGCTTTTGTTTTGCGCGGATGTCTTGAATCAGCGCGTTGCGGCCAGCCTCTTTGTTGGCAAAAACAGCAAAGCCTCGCTCGTCCACGCCAATCTGGCCTTCGTAGGTCAGACCTTTTGGTGGACGCAGATTACCGGGGTTGTTGTTGTAGTCGGCAATCGATGTCATTACGGCTTCCTTCCAGTGTCTTCCCAATCACCTTTTTCGTTTCGCTTCCAAACGGTTCCACCGATCACTCGCGTGTCGCCACGGTTACCAGAGGGCGCTTGCGGCTTGGACTCAGGCTTCGATGTAGATGGCTTTGTTTCTGTCGGCGCTGTTCTGAGCAGATCGGTGTTGGCTTTGCGCACAGCCTCCAGCGTGGTGTCGTAACTCTTACGCAGTGCCTTGAACTCGTCAGAACTAAGGCGGAACTTATCGAAAGATTTACCGGGGTTCTGCTCACGCCAGTCAACCCACAGCGTGGCGGCGGCTTTGTCGAAGTCGGTACGCAGTGCAAGCAACTCGGACTTGAGGCCAATGACGCGTGCGCTGTCTGTTGGCAATGCCTCGACCTGTGAGTAAAGTTTTCCTTCGCTCTCGGTTGTTGATCCTTCTCCGGGGGTGCGTGAAACCTTGCGCAACTCGACAGTCAACTGAGCAGACTTCTGCGCAAACATTTGCAGTGCCTCGATGTCTTTGTCTTGCAACTTGTATTGCAAGATTGTTCGAGGATCAATGTTCAATGGAGCGCCAGCCTTTTCAATGGATCGCAACACAGCGTCCTTGAGGGTTGCAGTCTGCATCAACTGGAACACGCGAGGATTGCTGTCAGCATATGCGGCCATGTCCAAGGCAATGTTCTTGGTTGTTTCTGCGGCCTGACCTCTGTCAATCAGATTAGAGGCACGCTTCTCACCTTCGGTGATGCGCAACTTTTGGGTTTCTTCTTCTGCCTTGCGTTCGCTCTCTCGCTCACCAGCAGACTTCAAGCCAGTTGCGCTTGCAGGCTTGCCTTCAACGGCAGGCGTGAATTTAATGCCACCACCGCCAAGACCTTCGGAGGCGTAATACTGAGCAAACGCATTCTCGCGATCTGGGTGACCGAGAGGATATTTTTCTTTCAATGCCTTGATCGCTTGATCTTGGCTTTGGGTGATCTTCTCAGTTCCGAGGTAAGGCACATTCTTTTCGAGAGACACTTCAAGGCCAGTGTCTACTGGTTTGCCAGTTCTCTTATCAATCAAACCTTGAGGCGTACTCAAATATTTGTCTTGTTGGAACTTGGCTTGCTCCATTACTTGCTTGCCGTAATCTGGACTGATCGCAAACGCCATTTGAATGTCACGCTCTGTGATAGGTCGTTGCTCACGCGGTGCGCGGCCAGTAGCAGGAGCGCCAGCAGAAGCGCCAGCAGGGGCACCACCAGCGGCGGGAGCGCCACCTGCGGCAGGTGCGCCGCCAGCGGGAGCGCCAGTGGTCAGTGTGGTGATCTCTTTGGGATCGTAGCCAGCCATTTGCATTTGATGTTCAAACATCAGGTTCTGGCTTTGCATCTGCGCTTGCTTCTGAGCCAACTCAAGTTTGGCCTTGTCAACTGCTTGTCGGCGTGCCAACTCTTTGTCAGTCTCTGCGGCATACGCTTCAGCGGCGTAACCAGCAGACTCACCAAAGCCACCAGTCTTGGTAGGTTTCAAAAAGCCAGAAGCCGCCGCCATCAAGGCAGGATCAAACGCAGGCTTCATGCGCGAGTCAAGGCTGTTCTTCAGTGCTTCAATTTGTGCATTCAACGCGGCTTCTTGCTCACGCTTGTTGCGCAAGGCACGCTCCATGAAATCTTCTTCAGCGGGCGCTTGCTCTAAGCCAGAGATACGCTGTGCGGCCTGCGCAGGATTGGCAGGCTGTGCGTCTGGCACTGGAGGCTTTGCGGGAGCCATTGCTCCCAGTCCACCTTGTGGTTGTGGTTGTGGTGTTGCCATTTATTACCTCGCCATTTTTACTGAACCGCCGCGTGCCAAATATGCATGGGCTTTTGAACGGTGGGCCTTGCCGCCGTGCTTCATCATCACCGCGCCGCCGTCCTTTTTCATAAACGCGCCCAAGCCAGCCAACAGGCCAGAGATTTGAGACAGCGGGCTGTTTGAATATGCGCCAGCCTGTGGGCCAGTTTGTTGCTGAATTTGACCAGTAGGAATCTGGTAACCCCTCATCAACTGAGAGAAGGCTTGCGTCTGCGCCATTGGGTAGTCAAGCATCTTCTGGCCGAGAGCCTGTTGCTGACCGCCGTACTCGCTCATGGCCTTGAGGCCACCGAGACCAAGTTGCTGTTGCTCTTGACCCAACTGGGTGAAACCTTGACCAGCCTGTAAGGCGCGAGACAGGTCTGCCTGCGCAGTTCTGCCAGCCTCTGTGTAGCCAGACTGAAGGGCTTGCATTTGCTTACCCAGCAGATCGGACTGAAGATCACGCAAAGCATTGCCAGTGACTTGGGCTTGACGACGCGAACCAAACTGACCAGAGCCAGCCGCCGCCGCACCGAGGTTTGGCAGAATGTTTTCTTGAATGCTTCGCTGTTGCAGACGACCCATTTCATCCACCACACCACGGGTGTAGGGATTCATGTAGTCGGCCACAACATCAGGGACAGTTGTCGCGCCAGCCTGACCCAACAATTGGGAGGACGCACCCAATGAGCCAGCGCCAGAGAATGCCACATCGGGCACCATCTGGAAGGCTTGTTGTTGCAGTGGGCTGAAGCCAGCCACACCGCCCTGCTCGACGGCATTCTGACCAAGGTTGGCGATGTCTTGAAGGTAGTTGGTGTAAAACTCTGGCGCGGTCGCTTGCTGTTGCGTCGTCGTCGTTACATCTGGTAGGGGGTCACCCTGAAACAGTCCAGCCATTATCTGGCTCCTTTCAAGTAGGAAGTAAGCGCCTTGGTCTTTGGCGGAATCTTGTTGATTGGTGCCGACCGTTTGTGCGCCCTGATATTTTCGCGGAATTTATCCAAAGCCTGTGCGCCTGCTTTCGTAGAGCCGTTGCCGATCTGGGCCACAGTCTCAGCATCGATCACATACTCGCCGTCAGCCAGCATCGCGGGGATGTCGTCAGACTGGCCGTCACCAGCGCCATGTACTGCCGCGCCTTGGCGGAAGTTCAAGCGACCTTGCGTGATTGGAACATTTGACCAAGCAGGAAGACCGCCGCTCTTCATGCCTGCGCCAGCGGGTGGCACGCCTTGAGGAATGGATGGCTGTGCTGGAGCCATGCCCATTTGAGGCATTGCCTGCTGTGGAGGCATCTGCTGTGCGTTCTGCTGTGCCTGTGGAGGCATCTGAGGTTGCGCCTGTGGCTGTTGAGCCTGTTGCTGGAAAGGCGTTGGGTTGCGCAAGTTCTGCAACGGGTCAACGGGCTTGCCAAAGGTGTAGTAAGTCTGGGGCGCTGTCTGGCCCAAACCGCCTTGTGGCATACCGCCTTCGGCCATACCTTCGACAGCCTCATCGTCAGCGTAGGCTTCGTCTTCCTCGTCGCCCTGCATGAACTGATCCAGACCTGAGTCTTGCGCATCCATGCGTGCGTAGTCACCGGGGTTCACCTCGTTGAAGCCGGGGGCGTTCAGGTTCTGATACAACTCATTGCCATAGAGTTCAGGCATCTGCTCTGGCGTGCCGTACTCGTCATAGCCAACATAGTTTGCTGGGCCAATGCCAAAGTCTGTCGTGCGTGGGTTGATTGCGCCAACGCCTTCCATGTCAAAGCCACCGCCAGTGCCGCCAGTTGTGCCACCACTGAACAGGTCAGTGTTGCCCAGCAACGCGCCCAAAACAGCGCCTGCGGCTCCTGCGCCACCATAAGTACCCAAGCCCTTCAAAAGATCATTGATTGCACTCTCGCTGGCCGCATTACCTTTGTTGGTTGCAATTCGGTCTTGAATGGTCGGGTCTCTTGTAATGTCAGTACCGCCAGAACCTCCGCCACCAGTGATCTGTGTGGGGCCAGTCACGCGGCCACCACCCAAAGGAATCACATTGCCTTCAGGATCGTAAACAGACACGATGTTGCCGTAACCATCAGTCACGATGGCGTTGCCTTCGTCGTCGTAGGTTGTTTCGTATGCGTTCACAGACTTGAACACATTACCATCGGCGTCGTAAACAATTTGTGATCCGTCATCGAATGTCTCGATGCTAGAGCCATCGTCAAAATATTGACGGTTGCCTTGGCCTGCTTGAGTCAACCCGCCAGTAGGTGTAGTTGCCTCGCCATCTTGAACAACTGTATCGCCGTTTGCGTCGGTAACAAACACAATGTTGTTGTCTGCATCGATGGTCACAGTGCTACCGTCGTCGTCCACATAAGTGGCCGTACCGTCGCCGTTGTCTGCAAAGCCAGCAGGCCAGCCCTCTGGACTTGTTGCGTCGCTGGTTGTTGGGATTCCATCAAGGAATGATTGCAAACGAGTTGGATCAGCACCAGTCAATCGGCTTTCTGCTTGGTAGTCAGCCGCAGTCTGTGGGTTGCTGTATCTCTGACCATTTGCGCCAACAGTCACACCGCGAGTTGCAAGCGCAGGTGATTCATCTGTAGCCTCAGTCACATCAACAACTTCACCGTTTGCGTCGTAAGTGATTGAAGAGCCATCATCAAAGTATTGCGTGACAGTGCCGTCTTCGTTTTCTTCTTCGCTGACTGGTTCGCCATCTTCATCGCCGCCATCAGGTGGATCGCCACCATCAGCCATATGAATCAGACCGCCTTTACGCTCCTCAACATATTCATCATCGCCGCTGTATTCGTCGTCTGCGCTGTATTCATCTTCAGCGTTGTACTCGTCAACAGTTGTGCCATCGGCGTAAGCAATCAGGTTGCCGTCCCAGTCGTAGGTATTGCCTTCAGCATCTTGCTGAGTAAAGTCAGAGTGATCGCCCTCTGAAATTAAATTGCCATCCCAGTCGTACTGGTTGCCATAGTCATCGGTGTACACATAGTCAGAGTGGTCACCTTCAGCAATCAATTGACCGTCGATGTCATAGGTGTTGCCGTACTCATCGGTGTAGGCCACTTCACCTTCAGTCGAAGTTTCATCGCCGACCATTGTGCCGTCAGCATACTGAACTAGGTTGCCGTCAGCGTCATATAAATTGCCTTCGTCGTCAGAGAACAGTCCATCAGATGAAGTGTCTTCATCAGTTGTGGTTGCATCTCCACCACCAAGACCTCTGGTTCCTCCACCAGTTGTAGTCACGGATGTGTCTTCGCCGCTTATCTCATTGCCATCACCATCATAGGTAATGCCATCTGTGTCGGTGTAAGAAACAACATCACCGTTTGCGTCAAAAGTAACAACCGTACCATCATCAAGAGTTTGAGTGGTTGTTTCCTCATCGCCAGAGGTGGTGTCAACATCTTCGCCACCAGTACCAGTGTCATCGCCAGATGTACCGTCTTCGGTTTCACCCGCTTCCATGCCAATGATGTTGCCATCTTTGTCATAGGTTCTGACCATGCCGTCAGCAGTCACTGAATAAGTGCCATCACCGTTGTCTTCAGCGTCGTCTGGCAAACCGTAGCCTTCGGACTCGGCCTGAAGTCTGTCGAATTCGGCTTGTACTTCCTCATCAGTCAACTCAGGATTTTCAGCCGCAATCTCTTCAGCGGTTTTTGTTGCACCAGCACCAGCGCCAGCGGCTCCTGCTGTGCCTTTAGGCTTGGTTGCGCCTTTTGGTGTTGCTGGGCCTGTAGGAGTTTTAGGGCCAGTAGTTGTTGGAGTTTTGGGGCCGACTGTTTTGGTTCCCGCTGTCCCCGTTCCAATGTTTACTGTTGGGCCTTTTGTGCCAGTACCAGTAGTACCAGTACCCTTAACAACAGAAGTAACACCAGTGCCTGTAGTTCCAGTGCCAGTGGTTTTGGTCGTACCAGTACCTGCGGTGGTTCCTGTGCCAGTTGTTCCTGTGCCCTTAACAACAGAAGTTGTACCAGTTCCCGTTGTGGTTCCAGTACCAGTTGTTTTTGTCGTTCCAGTTCCTGTAGTGCCAGTGGTTTTTGTGCCGCCAGTCAACTTGTCAATCACAGCCTTTGTGCCAACGCCAAGAGCCGCACCAGTCAATGCACTTGTCAGAGTCTTACCAAGAGTGGAACCAGTTGAGCCAGTTGTCTTTGTGCCAGTAGTCGTGCCAGTGGTTTTTCCAGTGGTAGTTCCTGTCGTTCCAGTTGTTTTTGTACCAGCCGCGCCAGTAGTACCAGCAGTTTTAGCCGTACCAGAACCTGTAGAGGTCAAAGTCTTTGCGCCAGCAGTTCCAGTGGTTTTGGAAGTCAGGTTAGGCAACTTAGATGTTGTGCCAGCCGCAGTCGTGCCAGCAGTCTTGGCGGCAGTGGCGGTTTTGCCTGCGGCGGTCTTTGGAGCCGCTTGAGCGCCCTTCAGAGCCGATGTGACAGCAGTCTTAGGCTGACCTGCCATGTTGCCAAATTTATCGACTGTGCTTTTTCCTGCGCCAGCCGCGCCACCAGCCACTGGGCCAGCACCGCCTGCGCCGCCACGGCCACCCATGCCACCACCCATCGGCGCAAAGCCTTGGGCATCAGCCATTGGGCCGTAGCCACTTGTTCCAGCCAGTTGGCGGATCGCTGAAGTGATTGGGCTTTCACCACGCAACGCGGCGGCACGGTCACCGCCACGGGTGTCCTGATACCGCTCAAATCGTGGCAATTGATTAACTGCTCTGCGTTTTTCTAAAATTGCCATGATGCTTATCCTTTACCTTTGATCAGAGTTGACAGGCCAGCAATATTGGAAACTGGTGTCAAGTTGCTCACACTCACTTTGAGAGGAGCCGTTTTCTTGTTGCTCGGCACGGGTATCAGTTTTGATACATCGACCGTTTTTGGAACCACGGCACTTCTTGCCGCTGACAATGCGTTGCCAGTTAACTGCTGGGCAAAAGTAGGGGTTGGCATGGTCTTTTGACCAGCCGCCTTCTTGATGACATTCTTGGTCGCACCAGAAGCCGTATTGGTCACAGTCTTCTTGAGAATGTTGCTCAACACATTTGAACCAGCGCCTGCGGTAGCGGCTTTGGCCGCTGTAGCGCCTGCGGTGCCTGCGGTGGCGGCATCTGCGTCCTCTGCACCAGTTGCGGCGGTTTGATTCAAGCCACCAACAACAGCCTTGTCAGCCGCAGAAGAGACATTGGTCAAATCAGTATTGCCAGCATTGATCAAGTCTTGTTGCGTTTGAGTAAGGCCACCAGTGACTGTTTTGTCAGCGCCTGCTGTTGATGCAGTGGTGCCTGCTCCAGAGCCACCAGCGGTTGTGTCTGCTGTGCTTACGGCAGTAAGGCCACCAACTGTGGTGTCGGCATCTTCTGCATCAACATCGCCAGTGCCAGCCTTAACATCAGAGCCGCCAGTCAACTGGAATGAGTCATCAGCACCAGAACCAAAGAGGTTTGTTGTGGTTGCACTACCAGCGCCCTTGTCATCAGCACCAACGGTTCCAGCGGTGCCAGCCAAAGATGCATCAGACACAGCAGTCAAACCACCAGTTGTAGTGGCCGAGTCATCTTTGGTGTCGTTGGATGAATTGATTTCAGCAACAAGGTCATCAACATCGGTGTCGCTTGCGGCTGTACCGCCACCGCTTGTAATAGCATCGCTTGCGCTGTTTACAAATGAAGTGATCTGGCCTGTGGCCGCGTTACCAAGTTCATTGATACCAAGATTAAGCAGGCCCGTGCCGACATCTTTATCTTGGATTAGGTTTGTTGTGACAGACTTTGCGGCCTTACCAGCCAAGTCAGAGCCAGTCTCGCCAGCAATTTCATTGCCGACATAGTTTCCAGCAAGGTTTGCACCAATGTTCTCAAGGTTTAGATCACCACCACGGGCAACAGTGCCAAGCGTAGATGCGGCGGTCTGACCAAGAACTTTGGAGCCAGTCTCTGCGGCTACTTCAGAACCAACAAAACCAGTTCCAACGGAGATCAATCCATCAGTCAAAGCCTGACCAAGATCACCACCATTGGTGGCCGTATTCAAAGCAACCTTGCCAGCAAAGTTCTGCACCGTCGCGTCAGCGCCGGGGAGCAATGTCTCGCCAATCAGATTGGTGATGTTGGTTGCGCCTTGGGAGAGGGTCTGCATGGCGCTTGATGCGGCATCAAAAGTGCTGGATGCGGCTTCCACAAAACTAGATGCGGTGATATTCCCTGCGGATGCAGTGCTGACTGCTTCTGCGACTGTTGCGCCTTCAGTAACCAAAGACGCGGCAGTTGTGGCTTCGGCCACGGAGGCGCCGCCAGCAATCACAGTTTCAGCGGCCACAGCCTCTGCGCTGGCAATAGCAGTTGCAGTACCAGTAGCCTCAAGAACAGCAGTTCCAGAAGCAATTGCTTCGGCAGTACCAGCCACCTCAAAAGCCGACAGTGTGCCAGCCAAAGCCTCACCAGCAATTGCTGTTTCAGCGGCGGTAGCAACACCAACAACAGCGGCCTCTGCCGCAAGTGCGCTTAAAGCAAAAGGAGCCGCAACAGCGGCCACAAGCAAAAGTGGGTTTTCGGCAACTGTTTCAATGACATCTTCAGCAAGGTCAATAACACCTTCGACAATATCGCCGACAGCGTCAACAACACCGCCAACAACATCTTCAATTAAGTCTACTACTGCGCTCATTATTTATGCTCCCGTGCTGGGCCAAGCACCAAAGTTACTTGGAAACCACCGCCTGCTGTTTTTTGAGCGGCGTATCCCATGCCTTCGCGAACAGGATCACGCGAAATCATCTTGAACAAACCCAGCAGACTTGAGTCATTAAATTGAGTCACAAGAACATCAAACCCCACCTTGTATGCCGCATCAGCAAATATGCGGCTATTTTGCAAGAAGTTTCGCGCCGTGTCAGCATTTAATGCACGGAAGTACCCGTAACCAGCCTGCTTACTTTTGTGGCAGATAAAAATGGTATTGCCTTCGCGCATTTTCCAAGTGTTGGGCATCTTGAATTCGATGGTCAACATATCCTTAACTTCCTTGATTGGACGGTCAACCTTGGTATTTTTGGCGGCGATGTCGATGATCTGCTCACCCGTCAACTTCTGCACACTACTGTCAATCATTTCCATCTCATAACCCCTTGAATATTGCGGCTGAATAGATATTGCCCATACCAGCCGCCAAACTCAAAATCAAACCATCTGGGGCACGAACCGAATCCGAAAGGAAAACCGAATCGGTTTCAGTTCTGTTTTCGATTGCAGGCACATAGCCAGATTTTAAGTCGTTCAGCAACAAAAGTGTTTCCAATAAACCGCTGGAACCCATTGTGTGGCCGATTTTTTGCTTATACGATGTCGCCACAAACTGGTCGAGTGTGTTGAGCAGGGCGGCTCTTTCCGCTTTATTGTTGGATTCAGTGCCAGTGCCGTGAGTTTTTACAATGGCGATCTCATCGGCCAGAACGCCAGAATAGTCCATAGCGCCCATAATTGCCTTGGAGAAGCCCTCACCATCCTCCAGTTGTCCAATTGCGTTTGTAGAGGCTTCTGACGCACTGTAGGCACCAATCAGTTCGGCTTTTGGCTCGGAATCCAGTTTGCCCACGGCGTAGTCGGACTCAAACACAGCCAGAGCGGCCCCTTGGCCGATGCGGAACCCAAAGTTCTTGCCATCAAAGGCGGATGGCTTGATGCCAGCCTCTTCTTGCTTTTCGGTCAGCACAGCCTTGGATTCGCCAAAAAACTCCAGCACAGCGTTTGTCACGCCATCTTCCACGGTCAGAACAATCACGCGGTCAAAGTTGTAGTGCCTGATCAGGTTTTGCACATCCATCATCACTTTGAGACTGCTGGCGCAGGCTGACGAGTCGGTGGTGACCATATCCATGTTGCCAAAGGCTTGGGCTGTGCGGCCAGCGTAGACCTGAGTCAGGGTGAACGGCAGGAACTTGTAGACATAGTTCAGGCTGTTGTTGGGATAGGGGCGCTGGTTGATTCCAGCAAAGTGGGCGTTACCTGCGGCCAAGATGAACGCGGTCTTGCCGACAGGGTTCTCGCGCAAGTAGGTCAACAACTCAGCGTCAAGGACTTTCTCGGCCAACTTGTGGGGCACATAAAACATCCCGCTCTTTGAGCGGGCATAAGTGTCAGGAAACCCGTGCGCTTTCTGTGGGTAGACGAGGTCGTCAAACAGATTGCAGTTTGTCGTCGAAGCCGTGCGGTAGTGCGTAAGGTAGATCGGCTTCACTTGATCTGCTCCTTGACCTGCTCAATTGACTCTGGCTCGATTGTCTTGTGGCCCATCATCATGTCGTGGACTTCCTGCACGGTCTTTGGATGCCACTCTTTGCTGGTCTCATCATCGATGCCGTAGAGTTCGCAGAGGTACATCATCATCACCAGACCATCAAGGCTGTCAATGTTCAAGTCGGCCATTGCGTCTTCCATAGACTCTGCTGGCTTAAATGACATATGCGCAGGCTTTGCAACCCGCGCAACAACATTGAAAAGTTCGATGAAATCTACCATGTATCATCCTGTAGGCTGATTGACAGCGCCAACCAAAGCCGCCGCCCAATCCTGCCAGTTGTTGTAGATATATGGGCCGGGGATGCCCTCATTCGTGAACACATCAATCGCCTTCAACCCAGCCGCCCACTGTTGCCAATCTGTTTGCGCTGTTGGAATAGCCAATTGCTGTCCAGCATACGCTTCGCACATAAGCGCCGCCCACGACTCAAAGGTGTGAAACCGAGGATCGTAGACAACAGCCAGTGCCATTTTATGGCCTTACATCGCCAACATTAGCATGGAGCAAAACTTTACCCAATTGGTAATCTCCCCCAGCCACATTGCTTGTGAAGATCAAACGCAACTCACGACGCTGTTCACGCAGGTCAATTTTGTGCGTATCAGGGTTAAATGGATACGGAGCCGAGGTCACATCCTGCGCCTGCGCAAAGGTGCGGCCGGTCACTTGGAAGGTCATCTCACCAGACTGGATGAAGTCAGGCTCCATACGCTCCAAGTGCAACCAGTAGTTGTCACCAACAGGCGAAGCCTGAGATGGGCCACCCTGCACCCAACCAAGGTCGGATGTCTGGAAGTAACTCTCAATGGCGTTGGCAATATCGCCAACAACCTCATCGGTTCCAATTTCGTGTTGCCACAAAGTAATTCGGCCAGCAGTCGTACTGAAGTCAGCCATAACGGTTGCAGACGCAATGGCCGCTTTAGACAGTGTCACTGCAAAGTAACCTGATGTGCCGCTTGGAGCAATTGCAGTGATCAATGTATCCGCTGGGATACCAGTGGCCGTAACCAATTGACCAATCGAAATTTGGTTGGTAATTGGAACCTGAATAGTTGTTGTCGAGTTTGTCGTAATCGTAGAAGAAAAGACCAACTCTTGAGTTGTCAGTGTATTGCCAGCATTGATTGGGTAATGGAAAACCTGAGAGAAGTATCCAGAAGAACGGCGTGCGCCAAGCGCCTCGCCTGCGTCATACCAGCAGTCTTCACGGGTGTTGTAAATAATGCAATCATTGCATTCTGTCGAATCACCAGACTGG
>VFSW01010829.1_pt1 | contig 12889 bp, 13 predicted proteins | sample 5358111 | NCBI WGS metagenome assembly VFSW01 (sample SAMN11554181, study PRJNA540505) | mine drainage metagenome | isolation source: sediment from site ElyBrook_90M | place: USA: Ely Copper Mine, Vershire, VT | collected 2017 | reverse complement strand
AATCGTGGCCATTCACACGGCGCGTCACGGTTCCGCCTTCGCTCCCGAGGGCCTGCCGCCCGTACCGGACTTCGGTCCACCCGCAGCTTCGGTCAACGCCTTCCTGGACCGTGCCGGGGCCGATGCGATGGTCGAGTTGACGCCGCTCAACCCCGACACCGGCGAACCCGCCATCGCGTACATTCGCGCCGCCTTCGCCCGCCGCATGCATGTGGTCACCGCGAACAAGGGCCCCATCGCGCACGCCTACGCCGCCCTGCGCGACGAGGCTCGGGAGGCAGGGGTGGGCTTCCGGTTTGAATCCACGGTGATGGACGGGGCCCCGGTCTTCAATCTGGTGCGCCACACGTTGCCCGCCGTCCGCGTGCTGGGCTTCACCGGCGCCCTCAACTCGACCTCGAAGGTCACCATCGAGGCCATGCGCCGAGGCCGCAGTATGGAGGATGGGATCGAAGAGGCGCGCCGTATGGGGATCGCCGAAGCCGACGCCGCCTACGACATCGACGGCTGGGACTCGGCGGCTAAGACCGCGGCTCTTGCCAACGTGCTCATGGATGCACGGGTGACGCCGCAACAGGTGTCCACGCGGGGGATTCGCCGGCTCACTCCGGAGCGCCTTATGGAACTCGCGGCCAAACGGAAAACCGTTTGCCTGGTCAGCCGCGCCAAGCTCACCAGCGCCGGCGTGAGCCTGAGAGTCCGCGCCGAAGTGATCGATGAAACCGACCTGCTGGCCGGACTGCGCGGCACGTCGAACCTCCTGCTTCTCCACACGGACCTGATGGGGACTATCGGCACGGTCTCCGTAGCCCCCAGCGTGGACCAGACCGCTTACGGCGTCTTCAGCGACCTGGTGGACACTTTGCAGAACTCGGTGCGCGTCGCAAGCACGCATCCGTAGACGGCCTCTTCGCCGGTCGCGCGCCGCGGTAAGCGTGATAGACTGGCCATAGATCGTCATGGCAATGTTCTGGCGACGTGTCGGCCGATGGGTGCTGTGGGATTATCCCCGCGCCGGCTGGCAGTACGACGTGATGGTTGCCCTGATCCTCGCCTTCATCTTCCTCACACCTCGAGAATTATTCCGCGACCAGCCGCGCCCCACGTCTATCGTTATGCTGGAGGGCCGCGAGGGCCTCGATATGCTGTGGCTCGCTCCGGAGGTTTTGCAGGGGATTCCCGAGTCCGAAAGGCTCTCGAAGGCAACCGCTTTGATCGCCAAGAAACTGGGCAGAGGCGTCACTCTGGTCCGCCTCGATACGATCCTGGATGCGGAGAAGGAACCCACGGGCTACATGGCTCTCGTCAAACCTTGATCACCGAGGCTCTCATCCAATGCGCCTTGCGATAATCCCGCTTCTCGCCGCGGTGCTCCTGCTCGCCCCGGCGCCCGTTCCCGCCGCCACGCTCGAACAGGTGCTGGCCACGATGGACAAGACCGGGCCGGCATTCCGTGACCTGTCGGCCTCGCTCAATCGCGCCGTCTACACTCCCGTCCTCAAGGAGACCGAGGAATCTCAGGGGCTCATTCGGATAAAGCGTGCCGGCCCCCGCGACGTCCGTCTGCTGGTCGAGTTCAAGGAGCCCAATCCGAGCGCGATTGCATTCGAAAAGAACAAGGCCGAGATCTACTACCCAAGGATGCAGAGCGTCGATGTCTACGACCTCGGCAAGTCCCGTTCGCTGGTAGACCAATTCCTGCTGCTCGGTTTTGGCAGTACCGGTGGGGAGCTCAAGCGCAGCTACTCGATACGGCTCGTTGGAGAGCAGCAGATCTCCGGTGAAACAACCACGCAGATAGAACTGGTGCCCCTTGCCGCCGCGGTATTGGAGCAAATGAAGAAGGCCGATCTTTGGATCGCGGCGGCGGGCTACCCGCTCCAGCAGAAGATCTACACCTCCAGCACCGAGTACACGTTCACCTATTCGAGCGTGAAAATCAACACCAATCTCCCCGATAGCGCACTCAAGCTTCAGCTCCCCAAGAACGTCAAGCGCGAATACCCGCAGAAATAGTTTATGATGAAAGGTAAATCTTTCCTGGCAGTTCTCTGGTGACAGCCCTCAACAAGAAGTCCACATCCCGATTGGCGTTCCTCGACTGGACGCGCGGCTTGGCTGCCGTCGTCATGCTGAACGGGCATGTATTCCATTCCTTCACACACCCCGACCTGCGCGGGAGCTCGTCTTTCGTGCTCACCCAGTTTCTGGGAGGCATGCCGCCGGCGGCATTCCTTTTCCTTGTCGGCGTGACGCTGGCCTTCCTCATGGAGAGCCGGGAGAGACAGGGTCTCCCCGCCGGCAGGCGTGTTTGGGCCGCCATCCGGCGCGCCGGCTACTTGTTTGGGATCGCCTTCCTCTTCCGTTTACAGCTTTGGGCATTCGGCCTGCCTGGGAGCCAGTGGACTGATTTGTTCAGAGTGGACATCCTCAACGCCATGGGCTTTGCGATCGTTTTGATGTCCGGCCTGGCCGTGTTTAGTACGGCCGATCGTGTGCGCATCGGCGCCATTCTCGGTTTGCTAATCGCGTTCGCCGCGCCCGTCGTGTCCTGGACGAACTGGTCCTGGCTACCTGGGCTGCTTAAGACCTACCTGGTCCCCGATTCGCTCGCCTTCGGCTTCTTTCCGTGGGGTGCATTCGTCGCCTTCGGCATCAGCGCGGGGAGCATCATCCGGCTGGTCCGCAAGGAGGAACTCGACCGCGTCATGCAGTGGGCGGCCCTTCTCGGCCTCGCCATCATCGTGGCGGCGCGGTTTTGCGGCGACCTGCCCTACTCGCTTTACCCAAGCTCGGAGTACTGGCTGAACGGTCCCTGGCTGATCCTGATCAAGCTCGGCGTGCTCCTGCTCGTCATGGCGGTCGCCTACCTTTGGACCGAATACGGCGCTCCGCAGGGCTGGAGTTGGATCCGCCAGTTCGGCATGACCTCCCTTCTGGTCTACTGGGTTCACACCGAGTTGGTCTATGGACGGTGGCTCTACTTTTGGCAGGGAAGACTCACGCCGCTACAGGCGGCCTTCGCCTCCGCCGGCGTCATCCTGCTCATGTTGCTGTTGTCGGTCCTCAAGACAAACTGGGAGCGCTTGCACCTGCCGCGCCCGGCGTTTCTTTCGCCTTCTTACGCTCCCCGCCGAATCTCGGGAGACTAGAAGACTCCTGACAGAGTCCCTGGCGCCCGCCCCGCTCGCCGTGGAATACAATCTGAGTTTGCGCACACGATGAAGAACAAGCGGGCAATCATTATTGGAGCAGGCCCAGCCGGCTTGACGGCGGCGTACGAACTGCTGACCAGGACGAACATCCAACCCATCGTGCTCGAGAAGAGCGAGTACATGGGAGGGATTTCCCGGACTGTCGATTACAAGGGCAATCGGATCGACATCGGAGGACACCGGTTTTTCTCGAAGTCCGATCGAGTGATGTCCTGGTGGCTTCAAACGCTGCCACTGGAAGCCTCCGAGAAGAGCTCGTTGGCCGTCAAGTACCACGGCATGGAGCGGATGGTCGGCGCCTCTCAATCGGGCCCGGACCCGGCTTCGGCGGATCGCGTGATGTTGCTGCGGCCGCGCAAGTCGCGCATCTACTACCTGCGCCGCTTTTTCGACTACCCGATCACGCTCAGCATGACCACGCTGCGGATGCTGGGCCTGTTGCGGACCCTCAGAATCGGAATCAGCTACGTAAAGAGCGCGGTGTCCCCTCTGAAGGAAGAGCGAACTCTAGAGCAGTTTTTCATCAACCGATTCGGCAACGAACTCTACAACACGTTCTTCAAGTCCTATACCGAGAAGGTGTGGGGGGTCCCCTGCGACCGGATCGGCGCGGAGTGGGGCGCGCAACGCATCAAAGGGTTGTCGGTGTGGGCGGCGCTGGCGCACGCGCTCAAGAAGACCGTCCATCGCGGCGGCGGTGACATCGGGCAGAAAGGCACCGAGACTTCCCTGATCGAGCACTTCCTGTATCACAAATTCGGCCCTGGACAGATGTGGGAGGAAGTCGCCCGCCTGGTCAGAGAGAAGGGCGGCGAGATCCGCACCGGCTGCCGGGTAGACAAGATCTGCACGGACGGCTGGCAGGTGAAATCGCTGGAGACCACGAACTCCGCCACGGGCGAGAAGGAAGTGTTCACGGGAGACTACTTCTTCTCTAGCGCGCCGATTCAGGAACTCCTGAGGTCGTTCGACGTTGCGCCGCCCGCCAGCACGCTGGAAGTATCGGATGGGCTGGTCTACAGGGACTTCATTACCGTCGGCCTGCTGGTCGGATCGCTCAAGATTCATGACCAGACACCGCAAGGCAAGAAGTTGATCAGCGACAACTGGATCTACGTGCAGGAGCCCGATGTGCTGCTCGGCAGGCTTCAGATCTTCAACAACTGGAGCCCGTTCATGGTGGCCGACCCAGCGCATGTCTGGTTGGGCCTGGAGTACTTCTGCAACCAATCGGACGCGCTCTGGAACCTCTCCGATGAAGACATGGCTGCTCTGGCGAAAGAGGAGCTGAGCAAGATCGGAATCATCGACGCCGCCCAGGTGATCGACTCGACGGTCTTGCGCATGGAGAAGACCTACCCAGCTTACTTCGGCACGTATGACCGCTTCGCCGAAATCCGGCAGCACGTCGACCGATTTGAGAACCTCTTCCTGGTGGGCCGCAACGGCATGCACCGCTACAACAACCAGGACCACTCCATGCTCACCGCGATGTTGGCCGTGGAAAACATCATCGCCGGGAACACGGACAAGGGCAACCTCTGGGAAGTGAACACGGAGATGGATTACCACGAGGAAAAGGGCAACTCCCGGGAAGGCTGATAGCCTGTCCCACCAGGTGTGGTAATGTCTGTAATGGCATGCGCATCCTGCTGATCGAAGACGAAAAACGAATTTCCGGTTTCATCGCCCGCGGCTTGGAGGAAAGCGGCTACACGGTGGACGCCGCTGAGACCGGCCAGGACGGCCTGGACATGATGACGGGCGCCAGCTACGAACTGGTCATCCTCGACCTCATGTTACCCGACTTCGACGGGCTTGTGGTCCTCGAAAAGATCCGCCTCCGAAAAGCCAATCAGCCGGTCCTCATTCTCAGCGCCCGCGGCAACCTGGAGGACCGCGTCAAGGGCCTCGACCAGGGCGCCGACGACTATCTGGTGAAACCCTTCGCCTTTGTGGAATTGCTCGCTCGCATACGGGCCTTGCTCAGGCGGGGCCAGAGCTTGCCCGAGCGCCTGCAGGCGGGGGACCTCGTCCTGGACTGCCTTCGCCGCAAGGTGAACCGGGCCGGCGTCAACATCGAACTGGCGCCCAAGGAGTTCAGCATCCTGGAGTACCTGCTGCGCAACAAGGGCCGCGCGCTTAGCCGCACCATGATTGTCGAGCACGTTTGGGAGATGGACTACACCGGCCTCACCAACATCGTGGACGTCTATATTCGGCACTTGCGCGGCAAGGTGGACGACGACTGGCCACAGAAGCTCATCAAGACCGTGCGCGGGATCGGCTACATGATCGGCGCCGCGGAGGAGACTGAGCCACCTGCCCTCACATCCGTTCCGGGGTGACGTGTTGTGTCTCCACTGGGTCCATGGAGGAGGATTGCTCGTGGACTCAGCTTCCGTCTGACCGCCAGCTACCTGGTTTTTTTCACCCTCATGCTGGTCTTGATCGGGGTGGGTTTCCGCAACACGCTTACGAGTATCCAACAGACGCAGCTCCGCGACACGCTCGAGGACGACTGGTCCGCGCTCAAGGAGTACCTGCAGACTTCCGAGAACGGGATCACGTGGCATTGGGACATCAACAGCGCCCGGGAAACATTGATTGTCGAGCGCTTGAGGCGGGTTTTCCTGTTGACCGACCAGGAAGGCAAAGTCATGGACATGTCCCCGGCCTACCGCGTCATCGGTCCGGACCCGCCCGAGGAGATTAAGGCAGCACTCAGGTCGCGCAATCCCGTTTGGAAGACGCGCTACACTCCGGATGGCGCCGCTTACATGGTACTTTCCGGAATGTTCGCCGAGGACGGCCAGCATCGCTACTACGTTGCCTTAGGACGTTCGCTCTCGCTGAACGAGACTCTGGTCCAGCGCTTCACCCTACGCTACTTCGCAGCTCTTCCGGTGATCGTCTTCGTCGGCGGCTTGTTAGGTTGGCTTCTCACCAAGCGCGCGATGCAGCCTCTTCAGGACGTGGTTCGGACCTCCGAAGCGATCACCGGCGCCAACCTGAACCTCCGCATCCCCTTGCGCGGCGCAGGTGACGAGCTCGACCGACTCATTGACACTTTTAACCGGATGATCGAGCGTCTGGAGAATTCGTTTCAACAGATGCGGCAGTTCACAACCGACGTCTCCCACGAGTTGCGCACCCCCATCACCGCGGTGCTGGGCCAGTTGGAGGTCGCCCTCATGACGGCACGGAGCGCCGAGGAACTCCGCGACGCCATCCAGGCGGCGCTCGAGGAGACCGAGCGGCTGTCCGACCTCGTTAAGGCCATGCTGGCGCTCTCGCACGCGGAATCGGGACAGACCGTGCTTCGGAGGGAGCGGCTGGATCTTGCCGTGCTGGCGGGCGAGATCGCCGAGCAGTTTCGCATACTCGCCGACGAGGCCGGCATACATCTGTTGACGCACCTTCCGGCAGACTGCGAAGCGGCGGTCGACCGGACGCAGTTTGAGCGCCTGGTCTCCAACTTGCTCGCCAACGCCATCAAGTACACTCCCGCCGGCGGAGAGGTTCGGCTGACGCTCAAGCCGCTCGCGGCCGCGGTCGAACTGACTGTCGAGGATACCGGCTGTGGGATTCCCCCGCAACACTTGCCGCACATCTTCGACCGCTTCTATCGCGTTCCCGGTGCGAGTTCCGAAAGGGGTCTGGGGCTCGGTCTGAGTTTCGTCGCCTGGATTGTGCGCGCCCACGTCGGGAGGATCGAGGCATCCAGCCAGCCGGGCCGCGGCAGCAAGTTTGTGGTACGCTTGCCGCGCTTGGCGATACGGTCCACGCTGTTCACCTGATCATGGGAGAATCGGCAATATGGGTTTGACTGTCAGCCAGCGAGAGAAGGAAGGGATCGCCATCCTGGACCTCGCCGGCGCCCTGACCGCCGGCGACGCTGTCACCGCGCTCCGCGGTACGTTGCGCGCAATCGTCTCCGCGGGCCGCAGCAACGTCGTTCTCAACCTTGCCGCGGTGAACTACATCGACAGCACGGGCCTCGGCGGCATGGTGGTCTGCTTCACGACCCTTCGCAAGTCCGGCGGCCGGCTGGTCCTGCTGAACCTCATCCGGCGTCACCTCGAACTGCTGGTGCTCACCAAGCTCTCCACGGTCTTCGAAATCTTCGACGATGAGCAGAACGCCGTCAATAGCTTCTTTCCGAACCGCCATATCCGCCATTTCGACATCCTCAGCTTCGTGAACCGGCAACGCGGGAACGATGCTGAAGAGGACGCCCCCGCGGAACCTTGACCGTCACCAGCCCATCTTCCCCATCCGCCAAATGATCTCGGCACTGTAGTCGTCCATTCCGCCGGGCTTCCAGCGCAGTGGAGACGGGATGATTGCGGCCAGCCTGGCAGCTTGCTCTCGGCCCAGCCTGGAGGCCGGGAGCCCGTAGTAGTTTCTCGCCGCCGCCTCCGCGCCGTAGATCCCCGGCCCCCACTCGATCACGTTGAGGTACAGTTCCAGTATCCGCTTCTTCGACAGAAACACCTCGGCCATCGGGGCCACCGTGAACTCGACGACCTTCCGCAGCGGGTTGCGGTGCGTGGTGAAAAAGAGGTTCTTCACAAGCTGTTGCGTGATCGTCGACGCGCCGCGGCTGACCCGCCCCTTCTCGATGTCGTCGGCCACGACCTTCCGCACTTCTTGCCAGTCGATCCCGTGGTGTTGATAGAACCGGCCGTCCTCGGCGGCGATCACGGCGTGCTGCAAGTTGGTCGAGATGCGTCCGATCGGAACGAACACGTAGCGCTTGCGGTAGGTCTTGTGACGAAGGAGCGCCTCCACGCGACGTTGCGCTTGCACGACGGTGAACGGAGGATCCACCCAGCGCAAGAGCAGCAGCAGCACCGCGCATAATGCGTAGAGTCCCGCAACCGCCACGACACACCCGCGTGCGATCCGCCACCACCAGCTTCGTTTTCTTCGCGCTCGTTTCAACAGCCTTCCTCTTCTCGCATGACGCTATAATCAATTCTATAGCGGTGGAGTCTCCTTCCTTCGATTTGAGCATGCGCGACGAGTCCACTTCAGACACGCCCGGCTTCCGGGCAGACACGGCCCGAACCCTCATTGTGGGCTTCGGCAACTCTTACTGCGGCGACGATGGGATCGGACCCGCCGCGGCGCGACTTCTGCACGCCTCACTCGGCCCTCATGCTCCCGCCGACCTGCTTGAGCTTTCTTCCTCCGCTCTCGAACTCGTGGAGCGCCTCGCGGGTTACCGGCAGGCTGTGATCATAGACGCGTTGGTCGACGAAGACGAGGTTCTGGGAACCGTGAGGCCCCTCGAGATCGTCACCGGCCGCGCCGTCCCGGGCTTGGGCTTCCATACGGCGGGTCTCGGTTCTGCCCTGGCCTTGGCGGGCGCCCTTGGCATGGACGTGCCACCGGCCGTCCGGCTGTACGGCGTTGTAATCCGAGAGCCCCGCGTGTTTACCGAGAGCCTGAGCGGCGACCTGACCGCCAGGCTGCCCGGCATCGTCCGGGAGATCGCGGCCGCCGAATCCGCGCACGAACCTCGAATGGGGGCGCCGGATGCATGAAGCCTCCATGGTGGAGAGTCTCATCGATCTCGTCCAGAAGAACTTGCCGGAGGGGCGGCGTGTCCGGCGCGTGGATGTTCGCGTGGGGCTGCTCACCGGGGTCAGCCCGGACGCGATGCGCTTCTATTTCGAAATCCTCCGGGAAGAGACCTTGGGCCCGCAAGCCGAGTTGGTCGTCTCGCTGGAGCCGTTGCAGGCCCATTGCGACGGTTGCGGCCTCGATCACACTTTCAACGAGGCCGCCTGGGTGTGCCCCGCCTGCGGATCGCAGCCTCTTACTCTCCTGAATGGCGATGAGCTGCACCTGAGCAGCTTTGAGGTGGATGATGGCGAAAGTAATCACGATTGAGCAAAGGATTCTGAAGCGCAACAGTGAGGTCGCGGCCGAGAATCGCCACCTCTTCGACGGCAGCGGCGTCTTCGTCGTCTCCCTGGCCAGCAGCCCGGGGTCCGGCAAGACCAGCCTTCTCGAGAAGGCCCTTGCTCAGCTCAAGGGGGAGGTCGCGGTCGCCGTCATCGAGGGCGATGTCCAGACCGATAACGACGCCCGCCGCATCGAGGCGCTGGGGGTGCCGGTGGTCCAGATAGTCACCAACGGCACATGCCATCTGGATGCTCAAATGGTCCAAGGCGCCTTGCAGTATGTCGAGTTCGGCAAAGTGGAGCTTCTTTTTGTCGAAAACGTCGGCAATCTGGTCTGCCCCGCCTCCTACGACCTCGGCGAGCATTTGCGCGTGGTCCTCTCCAGCACGACCGAGGGCGAAGACAAGCCTTTGAAGTACCCCGCCATGTTCCGCCGCTCCGACGCGCTGGTGCTCAATAAGGTGGACCTGCTTCCATACTTGCAGTACGACCTCAACGAGGCGCGCACGATGGCCCTCCGGGTGAATCCCGCGCTGGAAATCTTCGAGACATCCTGCACAACAGGCGCGGGCATCGGCGATTTCTGCCGCTGGATCGTCAACCGCATGGGAGAAACCGGCGCGGCCTGAACGGAACAAAGAACTCAGAATTCAGAACACAGAAGCACGAAGACACTCTGGAAGATCGCGTAGGACAGGCGGAAGCGCCTGTCCTACCACGTTGTACGACGGGCTTCTAGTCCCCGCCCGCGGCCTTTCGCTTCAGGTCGCGCTGATCGTACCCGACGAAGATCTGGCGCGGCCGTGCGATTTTCTGCTCCTTGTCGTTGAGCATTTCCTGCCACTGCGCGAGCCAGCCCACCATCCGGCCGATGGCGAAGAGCACCGTGAAAATGTCCGGCTTGAATCCCATCGCCTGGTAGATGATCCCCGAGTAGAAGTCCACGTTCGGGTACAGCTTCCGCTTGATGAAGTACTCGTCGCTCAGCGCGATCTTCTCGAGTTCGATCGCGATCTCCAGCTTCGGGTTCCTTCCCGTAACCTCGAAGACGCGTTCCGCCGCCTTCTTGATGATGTTCGCCCGCGGATCGTAGTTCTTGTACACCCGGTGTCCGAACCCCATCAGCTTGACCTTGCCGGCCTTCACCTCCGCGATGTAGGCAGGGATGTTGGCCGCCGTTCCGATTTCGTCCAGCATCTTCAGGACTTCCTCGTTGGCGCCGCCGTGCAGCGGTCCGCTCAGGGCGGCGATGGCCGCGCCCGCCGTCGAATAGGGATCGGCCTGGGAGCTGCCCACCGCTCGCATGGCGCTGGTGCTGCAATTCTGCTCGTGGTCCGCGTGCAGAATGAACAACACGTCCAGGGCCTGCCCCAGCACCTTGTTCGGCTTCCATTTCGGATCCGACGCCGGCTTCCAAAGCATGTTCATGAAATTCTCGGCATAGCTGAGCGAGGGATCCGGCGCCACGTAGGGCTGGCCGAGGCCATGCCGGTAGATGTACGCGGCGATCGTCGGGATCTGCCCGAGCAGCCGCAGCACCTGCAGCTTGCGTACCGCGGGATCGTGAATGTTCTTGGCTTCCGGATAGTACGTCGACAGCGCGGCGACCACGCTCATCAGCGTTCCCATCGGATGCGCGTCTTTCGGGAACCCCTCCAGCAGTTTCTTGACGCTTTCCTGGACCATGGAGTGGCTCTTCACTTCCGCCTCCCACTCCTTGAGCTGGTCCGCGTTAGGCAATTCGCCATTTAGAATCAGGTAGCAAACTTCTAGAAACGAGCAGCTCTCCGCCAGTTGCTCGATCGGGTACCCCCGATAGCGCAGGATGCCACGGTCGCCGTCAATAAAGGTGATGGCGCTCTGGCAGGACGCCGTGTTCATGAACGCGGGATCGTAGCCCATCACCCCGAAATCCTGGTCGCTGACCTTGATCTGCCGGAGGTCCATGCTCCGGATGCATCCCTTGAACAGAGGCAGCGTGTAGGACTTTCCGGTTCGATTGTCGGTTAAGGTAACGCTCTCATTTTCCATATGATTCACTCCTTGAGTGCCAAGTTGGTGCGCAGCTTCTTGAAGGACGATGTACTGCCAAATCCAGGGCAGCGTCGTGAAGATCTACAGTATTCGTTGGGAAAGCAAGTAGCTCCGAGCACCGTCCCCTCTTCGAACTCCGAGCATCCAAGATTCTACACCCGTTTGACTGCCAGTTCAATCGCGCAACGCGCAGTGCGCCAGAGGCATCGAACTAGTAGTGGCACACCCCCTTTGGGGGGAGAGGCTCCCTATGCAAGCTAGATTCTTGGTTGCTGTCCTGGTCGCGCAATCCGCTCTGCTGGCCCAAATCGACCGGTCTCCGGTTCCGTTCCCGGGCGGCTCCTCCGGCGGCCCCCTCGGAATCCCCGGAACGCAGTTGCCTATCCCGAGGCGTGGCGGACGTGGGCCTGGTGGCTCGACGGTACCCGCGGCGGACAGCGCGACTCACGTCTCCGGCAAGCTCCGCAGAATCGACGGGCAGTCCGTAGTGGTCGAGGCGTCCGACGGTCGCGTACTCGACTTCCGTAGGACCAGCCGCACCAAGTTCTACAAGGACTCTAAGGAAGTCGGCGCCGCCGACCTCAAGCCCGGAGACCAGGTTTCCGTGGACGGCGCCGAGGATCGCCAAGGCTATCTGTCCGCCGAACGAGTCACCTGGCAGGCGGCGGCGAAGGACTCGACCGAGACCTCGCAGACCGGCGCGACGTCCGATGCGCCGGCCCCCGCAAAGCCGGACCCCGACGATCCCGGGCCTCCCGTTCTGCGCCGCGGCGCCCCGGAGAAACCGCGGACTTCCACGCCTGACGAGACGGCCGCCGCGAGGTCCGATTCCCCGCCCCTGCCGCCCGCCGCCGACGACCACTACATCGTGGAAGCCCGGGATGTAGCCGCCGATTTCACCGCCCATCTCCCCAATTACGCCTGCACCGAGTACATGACGCGCTATGAGAGCACATCCCGTCCCGTAAGCTGGCATGCGCTGGACGTGGTCTCGGCCGACATCTTCCATGAAACCGGCATCGAGACCTACAAGAACGTGTCGGTCGACGGCAAGCCCACGCACAAGGAAATGGACCAGTTGCATGGCTCCTGGTCTACCGGTGAATTCAGCTCGCTGATGAGCGATCTTTTCTCGCCCGCCACAGCGGCGGAGTTCCGCATGGCCAGACAGGCGACGGTCTCGGGGAAGACCGCTCGAGTCTACGATTTCCAGGTGGACCGGAACCATTCCCACTGGCACGTGCAGACAAATTCGCAATCCATCTATCCCGCCTACAAGGGTTCAGTGTGGGTCGATCCCGCAGGAGCCCGGGTTCTGAGGATCGAGATTCAGGCGTGGTCTCTCCCCGCGGAATTCCCACTGGACACCGCGGAGACTGCCGTCGACTTCGGCCGCGTGCATATCGGCGGGCAGGACTACCTGTTGCCCGTGCATGCCGAAAGCCTCAGTTGTGAGCGGGGCACATCCAACTGCAGCCGCAACGCGATCGACTTTCGCAATTATCACAAGTACGACGCCAGCTCTAACATCCACTACTGAGAACAGCGCCCCGTTACCGTGAGGGGGTCGCCGGGATGGCGCTGAAGACGCCCTGGGCGGCTCAACGTAGCGCACGTGCCCACACGTGCCGCGTCGACACTCGTGTCGACGGCTGGAGCTTATACATTTTGGGAGACGATCTTGGGTGCCGCGGCACTGTGACTTGCGTGGGGCAGGCCATCGCT
>VFSW01010828.1_pt1 | contig 12889 bp, 10 predicted proteins | sample 5358111 | NCBI WGS metagenome assembly VFSW01 (sample SAMN11554181, study PRJNA540505) | mine drainage metagenome | isolation source: sediment from site ElyBrook_90M | place: USA: Ely Copper Mine, Vershire, VT | collected 2017 | reverse complement strand
CACTTCGCCGGAGAAACACCCCTCCCCGCCGCCCTCGACATTGCAGTCCCCGGCCACGACCACGAAGATGAGTTCGCTGCCGCCGACCTGAAAGAGGCCGCGAAGTCCCACGCTCCGACCGCCTCCGCTCCCTACCGCGTCGCCCTCCTTCGCGCCGGCACCCCGGAAGCAAAGACCCAGCTGGCCAAGCACAGTCTTGCCTTCGACCCCGCCATGGGCGGCGAAGGCTACGTTCTCATCGTCGAACCCAGGGATGCCTCCATCATCGCCGCCTCCAGCGCGGGCATCTTCTACGGCGTGCAGACCTTCAAGCAGTTGCTTCCGCTCGCCGGCGCAAAGCGCGTTCTGCCCACCGGAACCGTCCGCGACTGGCCGGCCATGCGTTACCGTGGCATCCAGGACGATCTGTCCCGCGGCCCTGTGCCCACGCTCGACTACCAGAAGCACCAAATGCGCATCTTCGCTGCCTACAAGGCCAACATCTACTCGCCTTACTTCGAGCACACGCTCCTTTATCCCGACCACCCCATGCCCGCGCCCTTCGGCGGCGCCATGACCCCCTCCGACGTCGCCGAGCTCGTCCGCTACGCCGCCCAGTACCACATCACCATCGTCCCCGAGCAGGAGGCATTCGGCCACCTCCATCACGTCCTCAAGTACGACCTCTACAAAGACGCTGCCGAAACCCCGCACGGCAATGTCCTCGCGCCCGGTCAGCCTGGCTCGTTGCCGCTCATCAAGGACTGGTTCACCGACATCGCCAACGAGTTCCCCTCCCAGTTCCTCCATATTGGCGCCGACGAGACCGGTGACCTTGGCAAGGGCCTCACCATGCAGCAGGTCAAGCAGCGCGGCTACGGCCCCGTCTACGTCGACTTCCTCAAGCAGATTCACGACGAGCTCACGCCCCTACATCGCCGCCTGCTCTTCTGGGGCGACATCGGCGGCGACGATCCCAAGGCTGTCGCCGGCCTGCCCAAAGACATGATTGCCGTCCCTTGGAACTACTGGGACACCAAGGGCTTCGACAAGATGATCGAACCCTTCGCCAAAAATGGCATCGAAACCTGGATCGGCGACGGCGACGCCAACTGGGGCGAAGTCTACCCCGTGGCCAAAACCGCCTTCGGTAACATCCAGGGCTTCGTCCGCGACGGCCAGCGCCTCGGCTCCACCGGCTCGCTCACCACTGTCTGGGACGACGACGGCGAGAGCCTCTTCAACCTCAATTGGTATACGGTCCTCTTCGGCGCCGTGGCCGCATGGCAGCCTGGCGAAAGCTCCATCCCCGACTACCAGGCCGGCTACGGCCCTATCTTCCACGGCGACTCCAGCGGCAAAGTCAACCAGGCGGAAGAAGAGGTCATGGCCGCCTTCGACACCCTCTCCCAGGCCAAAACAGAGATCAACAGCGACGACCTCGTCTGGATCGATCCCTGGTCCGCCGAAGGCCAGGCCGTCTCCGCCAAGCTGTTGCCGTTCGCGCCCGAGCTGCGCCGCCACGCCGAACGCGCCGTTGAGCTCGTGACCCAGGCCCGGCTGGAAAACCCCGCCCTCCGCGAAACCGACGCCCTCACAGCCCTCGACCTCGGCGCGCGCCGCCTCGACCTGATCGGCATGAAATTCGAGTTCGCCCAGGAGATCGCCGACGGCTATGCCCGCGCCGCCGCCCGGCCCCACGACAAGGAGCATGACGACGACACGCGTACCATCCTCGACCAGATCGCCGGTGACAACGGCCTCTGCGAAGACCTCCGCGACGCCTACGGCGCAATCAAAGCCGAGTACACCCAGGTCTGGCTCAGCGAGAACCGCCCCTGGTGGCTCTCGAGCGTCACCGTCCGCTACGACCTGGCCATTGAAGAGTGGCAGCGCCGCGCCATCCGCATCCAGACCGCCAACTGGGACCTCGGCGCCGGCAAGCCCCTGACTTAAGCCGCCGAGCTGGGCATCCCCGCGACGGGCAACGCCAGGTAAGGGAAATGGCTTCAAAGGCTGCAAAAGGGCTCGATGTCAAACTCACTCGCTTGGGGCACGGCTTCAGCCGTGCCGAGAAGGGCCGGAAAACAGCGGCACTTCAGGCCGCGCCCTTTCAAAACACCCGAACCAACACTCGACCTCAATCCACCCATTGAAAAAGCCCGGCGCAAAGCCGGGCTTTTTCAGGCTGCACTCTCCAAAGAGAATCTTAGAGCTTCTCGTAGAAGTCGCACACAGAGCACGAGATATAGACGCCCCCGGGGGTTCCGCGCTCGCGGTCCTTTACGCGCTTGACGATGCGCGTCGGCTTGCTGCACTTCGGACAGTCGGTCGACTTCGTCGTGTCCATTACCTTCTTGCGGTCACCTGTTTTTGCAATCTTGGCCATCGGTGGGGTGTTTCTCCTTTTGGGGTTGTCTCTGCACACACGCGCGAAAAGCGCGCGGCTTCAACGGCGCGGTCCTGTAGCTAGCCTCTTGTCGCAATGGTTCTCTGCCGGAGGCGAGCAAAACTCGCTCCCTCCAGAGTACATCATTTCCGTTTTCGGCGGTTTTTCGCGCAAACCCGCTGGGGCAGGGTTCGATCCGGATTGCGAATGCTGACGGGGATCGATTCCGCCACCCAGAGCAACTTACAGCTGCCCCGGGGGTACTCCGGGGCGTGTGTCACGGAAGAACTCCCCCGCCTGCGCGGCCGCGAAAATCCGAAGCCTTACGCATGGGCTGAGGCGAACCGTCTTCCCTCAGTCCATGCCGTTCGGATCGCCGTTCGATCGCAATATCACTACTGCGAGTTCCCCTCGATGAGTTCGGTCGAGACGGCAGTCAAATATCCGAAGAGCCCGCCGGAGCCGTGATCCGGACCTGCCGTGAAGTACAACTCGGCGGACGGGGCGCCGGCGCCGGCGGAGTCAAAGTTGTTGGGGCTGTTGTTGCCGGGACTGATCGCCCAAATCCCATTGATGGCGAGGGGTTCCCCGGTCGCATCTTCCAGCAGGCCATCGAATCGACCCGTTGCCAAGTCGTAAGCGGCGATATAGCCGCTGGACTGGGTGGTCCCGCCCCCGGCAAACTGGGCGACCAGCAGATCGTGGCTGAACATCCCGAAGTCGAGCGGCGCCAGGGCAACTCCCCAAGGAGCATTCAGCCAGTCTCCATGCTCCAGGCGCTGAAGCATCTGGCCCTCCGCCGAATAAATAACCACACGGCCAAGGCCCGGCCCGTCGGTTTCATGAAGATTCCCGTCCTCGTGAAGTGCATAGGTGACGACAATATCGTTCCCAATCGCCTGCACATTGAAAGGTACATAACCGCGCGGCAACCGGTCGTTGTCGAAATGCTCTCCGTCCTGATCGATGCGATGAAATCTGTTGTCATACACGTCTATGCGGCCCTTGGTAAAATTTGCGGCGTAGAGACGGCGCTGGCCTCCCACCGTGGCGGCGGTTAGACCCGTGTAGGACGATCCATCGGTAGTTTTTACCACCGTGATCGTTCCCACACCCGGGTTCCAGCCCACGACGGTTCCATCCAGGGTAGAGAAGAGAAAGACAGCCGGGGTTGCTGCCGCAAGAAGAAAATCGGTCTTGCTGCCGTTGTAGAGCGTGGCGACCCCCGTTGCGTTGTCGGATATCCACCATGGGCTGCCCGAGCTGCGAGACAGTCCCCAGGGATTGACGAGGGCCGGGTCGGTAACGAGCGCGACTCCGGAGGTGTTGGCGACTAGGTTTGTCTGGTTATACTTTTGGGCAAGAGCAACTCCTACAGTCATGAACAGAGCGAGCGCTGACCAGGCTGCATGGCGGAAAAACGAGCTCATGTTGACCTCCGAGATGTGGAATTGGGTGAGCTTACTGCCTGCCTGGCTAGTCTGGCGGCGCCAGGATCGGCGGGGGACCACATTGGCAGCAAAATCTCAGTTACTCAGATGCGGGCCGGCCGATAAGGGTCGTCTCTTTGACGCAAAGTAATTATTCCACGCCCCCATAAAATGGCTGTGCCGATGCGGCCGGGTCAACACCGGCTCGCGTGAGGGCTTCCGCGGATCGAAACATGCACTCCCCCTTCTTCTCCGGCTATGCCGTTCTGCTCCTGCTGCTCGACCCGCTTCAATCTGGTCTTTTATGTCTATGATGGTTGCGTAAACCGCTGTTCAGGCTCCGCGCATGGATGACGACAAGCTGGTGCGCTCCATAGGCCTTTTCCCAGGCTCCACCTGCTTCCTCCCAGGCGGGGCGCAAAACCGGCCCAATCAATCGATGGCAGAGTTACCGGGACGTTGTCACTTGGGCTGCGTAACTCCTCCAGGCGCGGATGGCGACGCCGGGGCCGGCGCCGGCTGAGCCTCCGCAGGCGGTCCGTCCGGGTTCTGCCCAGGCGGTGGATCGGCCGTCGCCTTGGGGAACTGCACCGGTTTCATCACTCCCACGCGGGAGGACGCATCCACGCGCGCGGCCGGCGAGGCCTCGCCCGGTTTCATCAGGGTGGGCGGTGCTGCCGGGGCCTCCTTGTCAGGGTCGAGCTGCACATCGCCCACCTTGGCCATCCGCGGAGTTGTTTTCGCCTCGAGCGGCGTGCCGTCGGTGCGCATCAACCCCGCCACCACGTCCTCGGTAAAGATGGCCGGCTTTTCGCCCACCTTGGCCACCTCCACGCGAATCACGCGGTTGCCGTTGATGCGCACAAAGTCCACTTCCTTGGGCGGCTTGCCGTAGATCCACTCCTCGAACGGCATCTGCCCCTCGATCTCGCGCGACTTCGAGTCCGGCTGCCCTTTGGCGAACATAACCATGTCGGTGTTCATGCCCACCAGCACCTGATGATTCAGAATCGCGTTCTTCAGCTTCGACGGCAGCGTGTCCGTGTAGGCCTGAATCGGGGTTTTCACATCGAACGAGATCAGCGGCGCCAACAAGGCCTTCACCTCGGCGCCGGTCAGCTCCGGCACAGATCTTTCAAAGGCCAGGGTCAGCCGCGCGCCCACCGGCTCCTGGCCGTCGTCCGCAATTACCGGATTGTCCATCGGCCCCGCGCCAATTTCGATGTGCCGCAGAAAGCGATGCCTCGCGTCGGGCCCGCCGTTCAGATCAAAGACGATCCTGGTGCGGTCGATCTTGATGTCGGTGATCACCAGCCGGTCCCCTGGCTTGGCAGAGATGCCCTCGCTGGTCACCCGGTTCACATAGGCTTCCCCGGCCGGCTCCAGCTTCCCGTTGGCCACCAGCACCAGCCCCTTGTGGCCGCGCGGAAACGGGCGCATGGCGAACCCCTGCTCAGCCTGCAGCAGCCGCATCAGGCCCAGCCGGGTCTTCGCGTCCAGGTTGGACTTCGATAGCGGAACCGTGGTCGGCTTGATCTGCTGGTAGCGCCGGTCCACGCTAACTGCGCCGTTGGAGTCGTTGGTCACTCTGCCTGTCCGCGTGTCCACCGTAATCTGCGCAGGGAGAGTGGCGGCCAGCGCCAGCAAAGCCGCGGCGCCGAACCTCGCTGCGCGGCGCAAATCATTCACGGGGAAGCTGTTGGCAGCCACTTGCTGGTTTGGCCTATTCTCTTCGGGCAGCATCAACCGGGTCATGGGAACCTCCCACGCATGTGAACTGCACTGGCCAAAAGATAGCCCGTTCCGGACGCAAAGGTCAAATGTTTCAGCTCCCGGATGCGACAGGATCAAAAGCAACTTCCAGCGTGGATGGGTTGATCTCACAGATAGCCAATCCGCAGGGAGGCCGCGGCTCAAAGGACGCGGAAGAGACAATTCGGAGGGAGCCGCGGCCTGTCCCGCTCACGCGGATCTGGCGCCATCGCGGACAAAGTCTCCCGCAGCCCTGCCGCTTTCCCGTCCACTTGCTGTCGCCGATGTGACCGTAGACTCCAACTTGGTAGCGGTGACTGAGGAGATTTCCAATCGGTCGATGCAGTGGTCTGACGATGAGTGCCGTGAGCCATGCCGGGCCGGCTCGCTAGTGCCCCGGCATCATCCCCCAAAGCATGACCAGGGTCATGCCAATAACGATGATGCTGGTTCCCCATGCAATCACGTTCCAGACGTGCGAGTTCTTATGCACGCCCATCAGGTCCTTGCGGTTGATGAGCAGCAGCATGAGGATGATCACTACCGGCAGCAGAACGCCGTTCAACACCTGCGAGAGGATGGCGACATTGATCAGTTGCGCATCGGGAAGCAGCAGCACGGTCAGCGCGCCGCCCACGATCAGCAACGTATAGAGCCAGTAAAAGAACGGTGCTTCCTTGAAGCTTTTATCCACGCCGGACTCCAGGCCCAGTCCCTCGCACACCGTGTACGAGGTGGAGAGAGGCAGGATCGAGGCCGCGAACAGCGAAGCATTAAACAGTCCGAAGGCGAAGAGCAGGAAGGCGTAGTCGCCGGCCAGCGGGCGCATGGCTTCGGCCGCGTCGGAGGCCACCTGGATGGCGCCCATGCCGTGGACAAACAGCGTGGCGGCGCAGGCCACGATGATGAACCAGGCCACGATGTCGGTGAAAAGGCTGCCGACGATGACGTCAATGCGCGAGGCGGCGTAGTCCTTTACGCGAATACCTTTCTCGACGATCGAGGACTGCAGGTAAAACTGCATCCATGGGGCAATGGTTGTGCCCACCACGCCGATGGCCATGTACATATAGGCCTTGTCGCTCCACACCGAGCGGGCCGGCAGCTTGACGGTGGCCAGCAGCGCATCGTGCCAGCTGGGCTGGGAGAGCACGCCGGCAAAGATATAGCAGATGTAGACCAGGGAGGCGACGATGAAGATCTTTTCCGTGCTCTTGTAGCTGCCCCGCACCACCATGTACCAGACCAGCGCCGCGCACAGCGGCACGGAGATGAACTTGGAGACGTGGAACAGGTGCATGGAGCCGGCGATGCCGATGAATTCGGTGACCACGTTGGTGTAGTTGACCACCACCAGCAGGACCATCAGCACAAAGGTTAGGCGCAGGCCGAACTCCTCGCGGATCAGGTCGCTCAAGCCCTTGCCCGTGACCACGCCCATGCGGGCGCACATCTCCTGCACCACGATCAGGGCGATGGTGATGGGAATGATGGTCCACAGCAGCGTGTAGCCATACTGCGCGCCTGCCTGAGAGTAGGTGAGGATGCCGCCGGAGTCGTTATCGACGTTGGCGGTAATAAATCCGGGGCCGAGAACGGCCAGAAACAAGAGTATCCGGATTCGCCAACGCTTGAGCATGCCCGCGGGTTCCTAAGGAGGATTCATTGAGGTTCCTCACTGACCATAACAGGCCGGGGCAAGGTATGCGAACCCGGCTTTGCAACAGGGCCAACCAGGTCAACTTCAACCACCTGCCCGAACCTATGGCAGCCTGGACCGACGGTCCCTTTGCAAAATGAAGGCATGTTGGGACCGTTGTCCGGCAAGCGCCAGCAGCTTGTGCGGTGCTGAGCATGATTCAGATCGAGACGATGGCCGCCTCCTGGTCAGCGTGGGCAGCCCGGCCAGGGATCTGCGGGCCAGAGCACAGCCCTTTGTGGCCAATGCGGCGCTCAACAGGAGCACCACGCGGCAGTTATTGGATCTTCTGTCTGTCGAAATTCTCTTGCGGCGCATCTGCGGTTGGGAGAGTCAGCGTGATTAGTGCACCATGCCCTGGAACAGCGGCGAGCGCAGCAGGCTGCTGAAATCCGAGTCGGATGCGGCAAAGTGGATGGACATCTTTCCTGCATCCGACGCAATCGCCGTATCGCTCAATGCCTGCTTCTCCGCCTCTGACCCGCTCATCTTGCGCACCAGCACAGCCGCTGTCAGCAGCGATGAGATGGTGGCCGCGGCAAACGTGTCCCCGGTGGCAATGGTCAGATCAAACTTGACGCCGTGCTGGAAGTCCATTCCGTACCATGACGATTGCAGCCGCTTCTGGACGGTGTCGAAGTCCGTCAGAGCTCCGGCCTCACCCAGCACCTGCTTCATCATGATACGGGTTCCCTTTTCGTCCAGAATGCTCCACAGCGATGCCGTATCCACGGTCTTCATCGCCTCCATCATGCTGTTGTTGGTCAGCATATTGGGAGAGACGCCGTCGCGCGCGTCCAGCGCTTTTTCCACGGCATCCTTCGACCCGAAAACCATCGTGGACGCATCCACAAAGCAAAGCACCATCCCCGTCTTGGCCAGCGGATACAACTTGTTGGTGCGCACCATCGTGGGCTTTATCTTGTTCTTGCGGAAGTTGGCCAGCATGTCCTGTTCCGGGAACTGCCCCGGGCCCACCCCGCCCGTGACAAGCGCCTCGCTCGTGGGCGAGGGCCGGAACAGTGCAAAAGCCAGTTGCTCCACATCGTGATTGTCGTTCAGCCCGGATTTGGTCAGGGCGTCGTCAAACTGCTTCAACTCGGGCGGCATCACCCGGCTGCGCAGGTCCATGGCCGCCGGAGAATTCTGCATGGCCCGGTAGTCGACCACCACCAACTGCTGCACGTCATGAGGAATGGCCGTCCGCGCATCGGTGGACAATTGCGCCGCCGGCGCCAGATTAGCCGCCAAAAGCAGCAAAGGTGCGATCGAGATCTTCAAATATGGCTTCAACAATTCATCCTCCGGATTCTGGCGATTTCAGGACTCTTTTCCTGGAGTTCAGGGCCATCGCTGATCACTGGGCCCACCTGGAATTTAGACGAAACTCACCAATCCTATGTGGCTATTTTACCCGTGTTGCGCAGGTCGAGTCCCGATTGACTCGATCTCCGAATCTTCCTATGCTTCCCCAGGCCACGCCAGCGGCGTCTCCAGCCGGTGCTCCAGAATCTTGGTCTGCGCATCGAATCCACTTAATTGACGCATCCACTCGCTCCCCCGCTCACAGGCAGCCTCTGGAATCAGGCCGATTACTTCTCCCTCCACCAATGCTGCCTTGTGGCGGAGGGCCAGGTTTGAAACCATGCGGTACACCTGCGAGATCGGCGTCACCTCGAAATCCGTGATATTCATCGAGAGCTGCGCCCGCCTGCCGGCCAGAACTCCCAACGCCTTTACGCCCTTCAACCCGCCGGAAGCGGCGCGAATCTCCCGCGCAATCGCCCTCACCATGGCTACGTCCGAGGAGTCGAAATAGATGTTATAGGTGACCAGAAACTTACGCGCTCCCACGGCGCATGCCCCTGCAGTTGGATGCAGACCAGGGCCGCCCAGGTCGGGCCGGCGCGCCGATTCCTTGCGCACCGCTTCTCTCAGCCCCTCAAACTGACCCCGCCGCACATCTTCCAGGTTGGCTCGATCGGGCCGTGCCGCAGCGGCCTCGTAAAAGAACACCGGCACGCCAAACCGCCGCCAGATCTCCAGCCCCGCCTGCCGGGCCAGCAACGCACACTGCTCCAATTTGATGCCGGAGATGGGCACAAACGGAATCACATCCACCGCGCCAATTCTGGGATGTGCTCCCTGTTGCCGGGTCAGGTCGATCAGTTCCACGGCCTTGCCTGCTCCGCGCACCGCCGACTCCACCACCGCGCCAGGCTCTCCGGCGATCGTCACTACCGACCGGTTATGCGCCGAATCCATCGACCAGTCCAGAAGCTGCACTCCGTCCACGCGCATCGCGGCCACTATAGCCTGGACCCGCCGCGCATCCGTGCCCTCGGAAAAGTTCGGTACGCACTCCACAACCGGCCCGCTCATCGTTGCTCCAACCCGCCCCACACTAGCCAGGTCACTTCCAGAACGTGTACCCCACCTGTATTTGGAGACTTGCATTGACTCCAGGGTTCCGGTCGCCGAGCGATGCGGAGGAGATATGCACCCCGTTCACGCCCACGTCAATCGATCTTTTAGGAGCGACAAACCAATGAAACCCGCCCCCCCCTGCGGTGAAAAATTGAACACTGAGGTCCCTCCGGGCGTTCCATGCGGAACCAGCAGCGTTGGCGGAAACTTGTGCGTGGTATAGATCACGCCGCCGGCGCCCTGAAACCATGGCTGGAACCTCCGCGACTTCGTGAGAAAGTTCCAGCGAAAGATCACCGGCGTCACACTCACGCCCGTGTACGTCCCACCGCCCTGGGGCCCCACAAAATAGCAGGTTCCCGTCGGGCAGGGATAAGTGAATGTCGCTTCACTTGGCGGCGGCGTATAAGCCTGCCACAGCGGCATCACATTGGCGCCCAGCTCGAACTGGCCGGTCAGAATCCCGGCGTGCAACACTGGCGTAAGCACCTTTCCACCTTGAAAGCCAAGCGAAAGGAACCCGTAGTCACTGCGATTGCCCAGACCGAAGCCGCCGTTCACAAACGGGCCAAACTCCCAGCTCCGGCTCTTGCGAACCCCTTCGACCGGGTTGTCAGGAAGCGAGGAGAGCCCGCCGCCGGAAATCGTTGTGGAAACCTGGCTAGCGCTCTCCAATGGGAAATGAGGTGAAGCGCCATTGGGGGTTTCTGCACAGGCAAGCGAAGCCGCCGCCACCAGAATCAACAGGCACCAATTCAATCCTTGCCTCAACGTTCCTTCCCTTCCCCAATCGATTTATTCGTTTCACAAAAAGGCCGCCACATCCGGGCGGCCTCTTCAATGCCTTCCCCGTCAATAAATCAGCCTGCCGCGTGTTCCATCTGCTCGGCGTCCATGTCGAAGTTCGAATAGACGTTTTGCGTGTCGTCGCAATCTTCCAGGGCCTCAAGCAGCCTGATCATCTGGTTCGCCGCAGTCCCTTCCAGCTTGGTATAGGTCGAAGCCACCATGGTCACTTCGCTCATCACCGTGGGAATACCCGCTGCCTTGATTGCTGCCGCAACCGCCTCGTGCGATGCCGGATCCGTAATGATCTCCCAAGTATCGCCCTCGTCGTTCAGGTCTTCGCCGCCGTGCTCCAGAACAATGTCCATCAACTGCTCTTCGCTGGCCGCTTCCTTCTCGACCGCGATCAGCCCCTTCTTCGAGAACAGGAAGCGCACCGAGCCGCTTTCGCCCAGGTTTCCGCCATTCTTTGAGAAGCCATGGCGAATCTCGCTGACCGCGCGGTTGCGATTGTCTGTCGTGACTTCCACGATGATGGCCACTCCGCCGGGGCCGTAGCCCTCGAAGGTGATCTCCTCGTAGTTCACGCCTTCCAGTTCGCCCGTGCCGCGTTGGATGGCCCGTTTGATGTTCTCCTGCGGCATGTTTTCTGCCTTCGCCGCGGCCACGGCTGTGCGCAGGCGGGGGTTGCCATCAGGGTCGCCGCCGCCCTTGGCTGCGATGGTGATTTCCTTGATGATACGGGTGAATGTCTTGCCGCGCTTGGCATCCAGCGCGCCCTTCTTATGCTTGATTGTGGCCCATTTGGAATGGCCGGACATGAGAACCTCGGCAGTAGTCGAAAATGCCGGCGCGGAGACGCGCCTGACCTTGTGAGTATACCACTGCGTGCGATGCCGTTTTCGGACGGTCCACCGAGTGACCGCCCTTCGCCCCAGGCCCCGCTATGTTAAATTCAAGAAGGCTGATACCTCGGGGGAGAGATGGCCGAGTGGTTTAAGGCGCACGCTTGGAAAGCGTGTGTACTTTAACGAGTACCGTGGGTTCGAATCCCACTCTCTCCGCCATAATAAAATCAATAACTTAGACTCAATGATACATTTTAGCGGGCAATTCCGGGCAATCCGTCCTATAATGTTTGCGTGGCGATCAATCTCTATCGACGGCATCGTCCGGACTGTGAAGCAGGCCATCCGGAAGAGTTCCGCTCAGGCGAATTCGAGGAGCGCAAGAAGGGTTGGAAGCGTTGCGCTTGCGTCATCTTCGCCTCCGGCACACTCGCCGGAAAGTTCAAGCGAAAATCCACTGGACAAATCGAATGGGAACAGGCGAGAGAAGTAGTCGCTTCCTGGAAGATATGGGGAGCCGAGTTGCCCGCTCCGCCTCCGGAAATCGTCCTTCCCCCGACCTCAGCCCCAAAGGTCACCATCGAGCGTGCGGTCAATGCATTTCATGCAACCCACGCCGAATCGTCGGCATTTACGACCCAGCGAATGTACCGCTACCTGATGAATCGCTTCATCAAGTTCTCCGAGTCGAAGGGTTACGTTCTGCTGGGGCAATGGGGGCCAATGGATGTGCGCGAATTCAGGACCTCCTGGGGTGTAGCGGCAAACACGGCGACGAAGAACATGACCATCGTCAAATCGTTCTTCGAATTCGCCGTAAGCAATGAATGGCTGGATCGCAACCCCGCACGCCTGGTCAAAGAACTACGCAACCGCAATGAGAAACACTCCAAGGAACGAATTCCTTTCAGTGACGAAGAGCTTGCCCGGATGTTCGAGGCTTGCGAAACCAAATATGGCCGGACTGAGGATGACTACCGTTACCGATGGGGCGGGCAGGATCTCGCCGACTTCATCGCAGTGTCCGTGTACTCCGGCCTTCGCATCTCCGATGTCTGCGCGTTTCACACCGATCGGCTCCTGGAGAGCGGGGAGTGCCATATCCGCACCACCAAGAATGGCAAGAAGGTTTTTACGTGGATTCCGACCTGGTTGCAGCAGCGCATCCGGGAACGTGCCAAGATTCATGGGCCATTGATCTTCGGAACCCACAAGACAACCGATATCTGTGTAGTTACGGACGTGTGGCGCCGCAAGCTTCTGCGCCTTTGGGACCTCTGCGGGCCGTGGCCGGAAAGGCCCACACCCCACCGCTTCCGGCACACCTTTGCCCGCATCCTTCTCGAGAAAGCGAATGTGACGGTGCGCGATGTGGCCGAGTTGCTCGGCAACACGGAGGAGATTGTGCGCAAGCACTATGCCGCGTGGGTGCCGGAACGACAGGCGCGACTCACGAAGATCTTGCAGGAAGCGTTTGAATCAAAGCCGAAGCCGAAACTGGTTGCACTTCGCGGCGGTCGCCCCTAGCAGCCTGTGGTTTAAGTGGCCATTTTCCACCGCAGCAGGCACCGCAGCGTGA
>VFSW01010827.1_pt1 | contig 12889 bp, 11 predicted proteins | sample 5358111 | NCBI WGS metagenome assembly VFSW01 (sample SAMN11554181, study PRJNA540505) | mine drainage metagenome | isolation source: sediment from site ElyBrook_90M | place: USA: Ely Copper Mine, Vershire, VT | collected 2017 | reverse complement strand
GGCGGCGATCACCAAGGAGCTGATGGAGATCATCGGCGGGGCCGAGGCGCTCAAGGGCTGAGAGCGAGACGCCACACGGCGGTGCAACGGACTCGTGAGCCAACACCGCGCCCGGCTCACGAGGTGAGGAAGTCGGCGCGATGCTGCTGAACGTAGACCTGCACCGCGACGTCGATCTCTTCGAACCCAATCTCCCCGAACTCGTTCTCTAGTCCGTCGAGCGCGATGCTCGCCGCGCTCTGCTCGTCTTCCCACTCGTCCGGAGTCGTGGTCTCCGCCAGTTCGCATGCGCGGCGGAACACCTCGGCCATCCGCGCCGCTCCGACATTCACCAGGGCGTCTCGGATGGCGCGTGCCTCGTCGATGCACGCCCACGGCGGCACAAGGTTCTCGAGCCCGCCCGAGAGCGTGTTTGTGACAACTCGGTCCACGAGGAACACGGTGCGCGCGACCGGGGGCAGGGCCACCTCCCCATGCGCGAGGTAGAGCTTTGCAATGCGTTCACGCAGTAGGGCGACCCAGTTGGTGTCGTCAGGCATGGCTGCGATTCGTGAGAGGGTCACCGTGTCGTCGGACATGGGGTTCCTCTTTGGCTCGCTCAGATCAGATCTCGGACAGGGAGATGGACTGTACCCACGGCTCTGCGTCACGTCCGCCGCGGCTCGTGCCGAGGCGCAGTCGCAGCTTCGCGGTGGTCGCGCGGATCTCCGAGGAGGCCCTGGTCGGCGCGAACCCGCATTCCGTGAGCCAATGCTGCGCGCCGGTAACTCGCAGAAGCATCGGATCGAGCCCGACATCTGTCACCGCATGATGGCGCCCGGCGAAGAGCGTGACGCCCGTCACCCGGCGTTCGTCGCGATCGAGGTCGACGGTGAACGGCGCCTGCGGGTAAAGCGCGGTCACACCCTCCGCGCGGCGCCCCCAGCCCGGGATGTTCGGCTTCCCCCAGCGTGCGTCGAGCACCTCGCGAGGCATTCCGAGCGCGACGTCCCCGAGGCTCTCGCCAAGCACGAGGCGATGCTCGACCACCTCACCAGGTCGAACCCGTCGGCTCGCGGCACGCAGCGCAGCCGTCCACTGAAGCCAGATCGCGTGGGTCCTCTCGGCCAGCTCCGTCAGGCGTGAATGCGCGGATCGGTGTGGACGGACCCCCGTCCCGACTATCCACTCGCGGAGCTCATCGTCGGCGACCCATGCGTCCTCTTCGGCGTCCGGCTCGTCGCTGGCCAGGAGCGCAAGGAAGTCGTCGAAGGACTCGCCGAGAACGGTGATCCCCCCTTCGGAGTCGAAATCGACAACGGCAGCGTGCTCGACGTCCTCCGCGTCGAGGTCGAGCGCCAGAACGCCGCCCGCGAAACTTCCGGCAAACGGGGCGAAGCGTTGAGCGGCCTCCGCAACGATCTCGGTCTCCTCCGCAGGGTAGAACTTCGTCAGCGGATCTCTTCGTGCGAGCTGCCAGTCGCCGAACTCGTCTCGCTTCGAAATCTCCATCCGCGCGATGAGAGCGCGGAGCCGGCGCGGCAGCGCGCTCGAAGGTATTGCCTTCACGGGTCACCGCCGGGGCGCGATGACTTCAGCAAACGCAGGCCTCGACGAACGCGGGCCAGGTAGTCGTCCCAGAATTCCCGCTCGTCGCGGGTCTCCTCGTCCAGGCAGTCGACGTTCAATCGCCACTCCTTCAGTGCCTCGCGGCGTGGAGACCAGTAACCTCTAGCCGCGACCTCGAGAAGAGCGCCGAGGCAGCCGACGGCGCTCGACCCCTCGTAGAGGTTGGACGCTGACTGAAGGCCACCCTCGAGCCGCTCGGCAGCTGCGTTTCCGAGCTCGTCGAGCACCTTCTCGCTCCCAGGGAGAGTCAGCAAGGCGTCGTGCGGGGGTCCGTCGCAGTAGCCGCCGAGGATCTCGGACAGCTCGGTGGAGCGCGATCGCGGCTCGGTGAACGCCTCGGGATCGCGCACGAGGCTGCGAAGGAGCCCGTGCGCCTGCTCGGGGAGCGTCGCGACCCACTCCTGATGCTGCTGAACCGCTTCGATGTAGCGGTCCGATGTCGGAGCCTGGAGCCACGTGGCCAGGCCGACCGTGGTTGCCATCGGCACGGCTCCCGCGTGCAGCGGGAGCGCGCGGAACCGGTCGCCGAGCTCGTCGAGCGCGCCGTCGTTGTCGTAGAGACCTTCGCCCCAGGTGCCCATTGCTGATTCGTGCTCCCGCGTGGCCTTTCGCGCTACGAGACGGACGCGAGCCTCTCGCGAGGTCGCTGAAAGCGGCGGCCGTCGAATTCGCCGACGTGGATCATGTCCCCCGCGTCAAAACCCACGACGAGCTGACGGCGATGGTGAGCGACGGCAGCACCGGCGGCGGCGGATGCGCGCGCCCACGCAGCAACCGACAGCACCGTGAAGCCAAGTACGGAGGGGTACTCCGCGTCGACTCCGAGCCCCTTGGGCGTGCCATACGCGATGCGATGCACCTCGCGTAGCAGCTCGCTGTGCGCGTACGTCTCCTGCGGCTTCCAGAGCGCAGTGCAGGCCCAGTCAGGATCGACTGGGTCGAACTTGCAGCCGCGCACGTAGACGTCGGCGCGTGCCTCGCCATCTTCGTAGACCGGAGTGAACAACCCAAACCAAAGGCCGTCCGCCCGGGGTGGCAGGGGCTCTTCCGCCATGGCGCGATCGAGCCACTCGCGGATGAACGACGTCCCGGACGGGTATGCGAGGTCGCGAAGAAGCCGCCAATCCTCGTGCGGCCGCTCCTCGGAGGCGGCGTCGAGGAGCACCTTCATCGCCGGCGCTACGTCGGCGCCGGCGTCGAGCTGGTCTTGTAAGACCGCGAACGTTCGCAGCGGGACGCTCATGTGTCGTAGTCCCCCTCCCAGGGCTCGAAGAACGCCATGTAGTTGCCAGGGTGCATCTCGACCGTCCACTGGCCGTCGTCATCATCCTCGTCAGGCGGCCGCGGGATGAGCCCGAAGGCGGTTCCGAAGCGCTGAAGCGAGAACGGCTGCACCTCGATGTCCTCGTATGAGAGCGACCCGAGCTCGGCGACCCGCTTCTCGAGCAGCGCATGGGCGGCGGCATCGTCGACCTCGGAGCGGACCCCGAGATCATCGATCCGGGCCTCAAGGAGCGCGCCGGCGGTGTCGAAGAGGTACACGGCGACGAATTCGCGCCCGGCGTCCGACCCGAGGGCAGGGACGAACGGCGTGGTGACGAAGAACTGCCGCCCGTCGGCGAGGCGACCGATGCGGTTGGCGTGGTGGTCGTCGTGCGCGATGGGTATGCGCGCGGGGACGTCGCTCGGCTTCACGGACGAGAGTCTACGAAACCAACCGGCGCGCGGGGACTCATTCTCGAACCAACGCGGCCAGAGCCCCCCCCTGCTGCGTCGACTTCGCCACCTCTCGGCTCGAAGCGCGTCGCTCCCCGCTCAGAGTGACCCACCGTCCGGCCAGTTTCGCCAGTGGGTGTTCGACGCCCCGCCGGGCGAGTAGTGGGTGACGTCACCGGTTGCGAGCACCCACGCCAGCTGCCGGAACGTGGTGGAATCGCCTGGTCGCTCGCCGCCGACCACATCGGGGTGAAGCCAGTCCCGTAGTTGCAGGAGCTGGTCCATCTCGGGTCGAACGCTGACGCGCATCTCGTCGACGGTCGCGAGGACACGCTCTCGCGCCACCTCTGCGAGATACCGGCAGACCTCGAAAACACGGATCAGCGCGGGGTCTCGGAGTTCGATGCCTGCCCGTGCGTACTCTGCGGGCGGCGGCAGCGCGAGGGGGCGCCCGCGCAGCACAAGCTCCGTCGCTCCTGGCGAAACGATCTCATCGGAGCTCGGGTCCTGCCAGTTCCCGGCGATCGGGTAGAAGAAGCGTGACTCGTTGTGCGGGTTCCTCGCCAGGTAGTGCTTGTAGGCCGTCTCGTTGACGTAGGTGCCAGGCGCGTTGCGGCCGTGGAGTCGACTCGCGAACGTGGTTACGTCGAGCGTAGGCGACCCAGCCCTCGGATTGAACCCGAACACCTCGAACACCATCGCCCAGTCCTCCGGCGACCGAAACAGAGTGAGCCGGGTTGTCGCCAGGTACACGTAGCCGTTGTCGAGCGCCGGGAACTTCGCGTCGTCTGCGCACTCGTCCAAGGTGCGGAGGATGTCTTCGTGCAGATGCATGACATTTCCGCGCGGCTCACTCGGCCGTGCTGCGTTCCTAGCGAGGAACGACCCAAGCGCCCGGGGGAACATCTCGAATCTGGCTCCAGAGCTCGGCATGACCGCGCATGTGCTGCTCGCGGGGGAGCGACATCACGTTCGCGCGCTCGGCCCTCCCCCCGAGAATCAGCGGCGTCACCCAGTGTAGGTGGTGATCGGGAAGCAGGGCCCCGACCTCGGTCTCGGCGACCCGAAGGGCATCCCCGGCGTAGGGGTCGAGCCAACCGAGACCGTCGGTCGCGCAGACCTCGATGAGCGTCACAGGGTCCAGCAGAAGGTCGTGAACGGCTCCGCACTCATGGTCTACGAAGTGCGCGTTCGGTAGCCCGGGTAGCAAGACCAGGAGGTTGCCAAACACGTCTTCCCCGAATGGATGGAACGATCGGAGCCGCCAGACTTGCCTCCATGCGGCGGCGTTCACCGTGTCCGGTCCACCGGGCGGGAACTCGGTGGAGAAGAACCGCCAGGTGTTGGCGAACAGCAGGTCGCGCCCGCCTACCTTGAGCAGGGCATCGGCGACCTGCTCCCCAGAGTCGACGAGCGCGCGCAGATGCGAGGGGCTCAGGCTCCGTGAAGGCTCAGCCATCTATCGACCCGGAGCGCCGTCGGCCCTTGGCCTGCCGCGCTGCAATCTCGCCCTCGGCCCGCTCGAGGAGTTCGTCGAACGTCATGGCGGCGCATTGTACTCGACCCAGGTTCGCGAGGCTCCGCGTACGTCGCCGGAGGTCACTCGCGCAAGCTCACGGTGCCGTGGGCGTCCACGCGCAACAGCACGTGCGGGGCCGCCGTCGCCGACGTTTGCCGTACCGATCTCCTGACGCTCCTCGCACGGCGGCGCCGGGTCGCACACCAGGACGTCCACCGCGCCCGAGGTCTCGATCCCGAAGGCGACCGCTTCGGCGGAGCCTGCGGCCTGGCCGCGGGCGTCCGGCGAACGCTCGACATCGTGTCCGCGCCGTTCGGCCTCGACGCCGCGGAGGTGCACGCGACCGCGCTCCCCGTCGAGATCCTCGACGACGGGGGGACGCCGACCGGGACGGCGACGCTCACAAGCCCCGAAATCGGCCGTGAGAAGCGTGAATTCGGGTGCGAGGACCCGAGAGGCGAACCTCGCTTCCAAGCGATGCGGAACCAGACATGCGAGAGGTCGGGGCGTCGATCTGCACGACGTCGCCTGCAAAGAGCCAGGCCGCATCGAGGCCTCGGCGCGCAGCGCTCCCATCGACGACCCCGGCTGCCCTCGCGGGAGAAGGCTCGGTCCTGGATCGGACGGCGTCATGCGCGATCGGGGATGCCTTCGATGTCTTCGTGACTGCAGCTTTCACCAGCGGACCAGCCGTTTGCATCAAGTGAACCGCTGTTCTCGGTCCATGCGCAGTCGAGGGCCTCTTTGCCGAATCGACCGTCACTCCGAGAGATGACGAGCTCACGATCGGCGAGAGGACCGTCGTGAAGATCGGTTCGGCCGCCACGATCCTCGATGGGTCTGTCTCGATCACGCGATCCAAGTCGCAGAAGTACACAGCGGCTGTGCAAGATCTCACTGCAAACCGTCCGATCACGACTGGCGGCCGCACCAAACACGCGCGCGGGGACGTGCTTCTCACCGTCGCTCGCAAGAACAAGCCTCGACCAGGGACCGTTCGGCCAGGCGACGCGGTTCCGCGAGCGAACCGTCACTCGGCCAGCGGCTCGACGGTCATCGCCACGTCGCGCGCGCCGGAAGCGACCGCGGACAGCAACGGTGTGGGCCAGACGCCGACGGCGGCCACGAGCAGGGCGACGGAGGCCAGCGCGGCGAGCTCGCGCGACGATAGATCGGGCATGCGGCCGCGGTGGACGTCGAGCGCGGCGCTCGTCCGCCACACGTCGTCGAACCGTCCGAGCAGCGTGAGGCGGCCCACGCGCAGATGGGCGAGCGCCACGGCGACGATCGACAGCGCGAGCAGCACGCCGAGGGCCGGGTGCCGGGCGAAGCCGCCCAGCAGCGACAGCAGAGGGCCCCAGAAGCCCGCGAGGCAGGGCACGCCCAGGGACGTGGCGAGGCCGAGCGCCAGAGCCCCGGCGAGCCCCGGAGCTTCGGCCTGCAGCCCCGCGAGTCGCGCCAGCGACGGCGTCCGGAGGCGGCGCTCCAGCGCCGACGCAACGCCCAGCATCAGCGCCGACGCCAGCCCGCGGGCGAACGTGCCGATCATCGCGCCCGCCAGCCCCTGCGCGGTGAACGAGGCGATCCCGAAGAGAGTCACCCCCGCGCCGGCGATCGACGCGTAGGCGACGAAGCGCCGCAGATCCCGCTGCGCCATCGCGTTGAGCCCCCCGTACGCCACCGAGAGGACGCCGAGCGCCGCGATCGACGCGCCGGCCCATCGCGCGCCCTCGGGCATGGCCCCCAGCCCGACGCGCACCAGCAGGTACGGACCGAGCCCTGTGACGATGCCGGTGATGAAGATGCCCGCGCCGGCGGGCGCCTCCTCGAGGACCTCCGGCAGCCAGCCGTGCAGCGGAACCACCGGCGTCGCCACGGCGACCGCGACGAACAGCAGCAGCCAGACGACCTCGTGGAACGGGACGCCGAGGATGGGGGCATGGGCGGCGAACGACGTGCGCGCCAGCTCGGGGATGGAGAGCGTGTGGGCGACGGCGGTCCCGTCCACGAGGAACGTCCGTCCCGACGCCCGCGACAGCGCGACGAACGCGCAGAGCATGGCCGCGGAGCCGAGCGCCCCGTATCCGGCCAGCTTGGCCGCCGCGTGATCGGCGCGCGGTCCCCCCCAGCCGCCGACGAGCATGACCAGGGCCACCAGCACCAGCTGCCACGCGGCGAACACGACGCCGAGGTCGAGCGCGACGAGCACGCCCGTGACGCTCGCCGCGAGCAGCGCCGAGGCCGAGAAGTACGCGTCGGTCCGGCGGCGCTCGCGGGCGACCACGAGGGCCACCAGCCAGAGCGCCGCGGCGAGCGGGACCAGGGCGATGCTCACGCCGTCGAGCCCGAGGTACCACTCGGCGCCGATGGACCGGACCCACACCCACCGCTCGACCAGCTGGAAGCCGTCGTTGCCGTCGGCGCGCCCCACGTCGACCGCGAAGTGCGTGTAGACCCAGAGCGCGAGCAGCAGCTCCACGACGGCCACGCCGACGCTGAAGTGCCCGATGAACGCGTCGTCACGCCGCCCGGCGAGGCGCGACGCGACCGCGACGAGGATCACGACGAGCGGGAGGAGCACGAGCACCGAGAGCGCGTGCTCGCCGAGCCAGCCGAGCCCCGTCGGCACCTCGGCGCGGAACCCCATTGCGACCTCGCCGGACTCCTCGTCCGTGGAGGTCACCACGACGTGCCCGAGAGCCTGCTTCACGCGGGGGTCCTTGTCGGGCATCCACGACACGAGCAGGTCCTTGGAGGCGCCCGGCGCGAGCGTGGCGCTCGTGGCGGGCCCGTCGACGAAGCGAAGCCCCAGGCGCGCGGGCGAGCGGACGTCGTCCTCGTCGCCGCGGATGGCGACGCGCGAGACGATGAGCGTCTCGGCGCCGAGGTTGGTCACCGTCATCGTGCCGACCCAGCCGCCCTGGCCGGGCGACAAGACGAGCGGCCCGCGCTCGCCCCCCGGCAGGGAGAGCACGATGTGCCCACCCGGTCGCGAGGCCGGGCCCGCGGCCCTCGCGGGCCGCGCCAGCACGCAGGCCAGCAGGCACGTCGCGAGCAGCAGGAGGCGGCGGACGAACGATCCCAACGTCAACCTCCCGGCCAGAGCGAGTGGACGAGCGCGGCGGTCCCCAGCAGCGCGAGCAGGCCCCATGCGATGCGCGCGACGCTGCCACCCGTCAGCGGCTCGACGGCCCGCGAGGCGTGCAGCAGGCCGTCGGCGACGCGATCGGCGGGGGTCGTGATCAGGTGCTCGTCGGCCGCGGCGGCCATCCACGCCGTGACGTGCGCCGCGGCGGAGGTGGCGCCCCCGACCGCCCCGACGACGCCGTGCTCCATGCTGGCGACCAGCTCGCCGAGCCGGTCGGGCACCGACAGCAGCGCGGAGTCCTCCGGATCCTCGAGGACGGGGAGGCGCCGCGGGTCGCCACTGCGCGCCAGCAGCCCGAGCGTGGCCACGCCCAGCCCCACCACGACCATGCTGGCGAGCGCCCGGTCGGCGCCGCCCAACCCCAGCGCGACGAACGCGAGACCGGCCGGCGCCGCCGCGGCGAACACCAGCCAGCGCGCGAGGCCCTCGTAGGGCAGGGCGCGCCACGTCGCCCCGAGCACGAGCGCGGCTCCGGCGATCGCGATGACCGCGCCCGTGCGTACCGCGGACGGGAACAGGAAATCCGCGCGCAGCAGCAGCATCGGGCCGAGCAGCGACGTCGTCGCCGCCGAGGACACCGCCCACAGCGTCCCGGGTGGCGCCAGCGCCGCCTGCGGAGTGCTCATGCCGCCCAGGGCGAACGCCGCGAAGAGCCACGCCAGCAGGGTCGCGGCGACGACCCCGATCCCGCCGGGGGCGATGCGCGCCTCCAGGCCGCGACGGAACACCGGCTCCCCGTGGCCGTCGTGGACGTCGAGCGCGTCGCGAAGCGTGTGCAGCGACAGCGTCGGCCCCACGGGCACGAGCACCGCGTCGTCGCCGTCGGCGAGCACCAGGCGGCTCTTCACGTCGGCGGCGTCGCCGGCCGACAGGCGGACCATGTGCGGGCCGGGCGCGAGGGCGACGCGCGTGAAGGGGGACCGGAAGGACGGCTGGCGCGCCTCGTCGAGGAACACCAGCGCCCCGGGGGAGCTCGTCATCGTGAGCGTCGACTCGCCCGGTCGCCCGTCCGTGCGGACCGCGGCGAGCGGCTGCGGGTCGACCTCGTACTGCGCGTCCTCCCAGCTGCCGCCGGACCCCCAGAAGAGCAGGGCGGCGCCGACGATCGCCGCAGTCCCGGCCACGACGGCCCACGCGGCCGCCGGGACGCTCGCGCGGAACTCGCGCCACCCGGCGAGCCACACCGCCGCCGCGCCCGCGAGCGACCACCCGGCGACGACCGTGAGCAGCCCGTCGGCCAGGAACGCGACCAGCGCGCCCAGCAGCGCCAGCTGGAGCCAGGTCCAGCGTGGCCACGTCCGTTCGAACGAGGGCCCCGTCGCCAGCTTCACCGCCGAGGCGCACGCGACCACGCACGCGAGACCGCACGCGAGGGCCGAGCGAGCATCCAGCCAGAGGTCGAGCGGCGCCTCGAGCCCGGGCAGCCGGGTGCCGCTGACCACGTGGTCGTAGAGCGCGCGCTGACCGGCCGGCAGGGTGACGAGGCGCGCGACGTGAGCGACCAAAGCCACCGCGGCCGCGAACAGCCCCGCGCAGCCCGCGAGCCCCCCGCGCACGAGCTCGCGGCGCAGCGCCTCGCCATGGGCGCGGCGGGCGCGCGGGCGCACCACCAGCAGCTGCCAGAACAGTCCGAGAAACGGTCCGAGCAGGACGAGCCAGAGCGTCCGCGACAGGACCGCCCGGTGCAGTGGACCCACGTAATCGAGCATCGACAGTCGCAGGCTACAGGCTCCGGACCAAAGGCTACAGAGCCTCGCGCTCGCAGCAGCTCACTCACAGGAACGGACTGACCCGCCCGTCGCCCACCGGCGACAGCAGGCCGTGACGGACGCGGTGCGCCAGAGCCACCGCGAGCAGGACCACCAGGGCCACGAGCGAGCCGCTCACGAGCAGCTGGGCGGCGCGGACGGGGCTCCACCAGGTCCACGCGGCGGTCGCGAGCAGCGCGGCGAACGACGCCGGGACGAGCCAGAGCGCCGCGTTGCGGCTGCGCTCGGCGACGCGCGCCTCGGGCAGGGCGCTCGTCGACCAGATCATCAGCAGGACGACCCCCCACGTCTTGGCCAGCAGCCAGGCGGCCCCGGCGAGCTGCAGCGCCGGGCTCGCGGCCTGCTCGGTCGCGGTCAGCCCCGGCAGCAGCCACCCGCCGAGGAACAGAGAGCTGGCCAGACCCGCCACCAGGACCCGGTGCGAGCGACATGCGGCCTCCAGCCACGGGCCACGGGCGCGTGGGGAGGGCGAGGTCTCCACGAGCGCGGCCACCGCGCCGCCGGGGGTCTCGGAGCCGTCGGGCTCGATCCGGCAGCAGGCCACGAGCAGCGCCAGGGCCACCAGCGCGCCGGGGCTGCGGAACGCGAGCCAGTCCCACGGCCAGCCCCCCTGCGTCCGCGCGATCTCCTGCATTCGCAGGGAGCCGGTGGTGGCGACGACGGTCACGACGGCCAGCGCCGCCGGGACGTGCTGCAGCGCGACGTGGGCGGCGGCCTTCAGACCCCGCAGAGCCGTGCGGTTGGAGAGCAAGGCGGCGACCGTGAGCGCCGTGGCTGCCGCCACGAAGAGCAGCCCCACGTCGAGCTGCGCGGCCACCAGGTACTGCCCGAAGGGCATGGCGGCGAGCAGCCCGTACGCCAGCGCGTCGACCAGGGCCAGCGGTCCGGCCGGCGGAAGCGCCTCGCGCACGGCGGACCTGAACGCAGGGACGACACCCGCCCGCATCCGCGAGACCAGCCGCTGGAGCGGAGCCGCGAGCGCCGGACGCGCGGGCGCGCCCAGGACGAGCACGAGCGCGAGGGCGCTCAGCGCGATGAGGGCTGCGGCGACGAGATCGGCCGGAGGAGCCCTGCGGAAACCGTCGACGGCGAGCGTCCGGGTCGACTCGGAGGTGCCGGCGGCCCGTCTCAGGACGATGGTCGCCTCGCGCTCGCCCGACGCGGGGACGACGTCCCCGGCGGTCGCGACGCGCACGCCATCGAAGGAAGCGAGGGTGTCGCCGGGCAAGATCCCCGCGGCTTCGGCGCGTGATCCCGGCTCGACGGAGGCCACCGTCAGGCCCGCGGAACCCGCCGTGGCCTGCAGCCCCACCCAAGCCAGCAGCCTCGCCCCCTCCCGATCCTGCTCGACGTCCGCCGGGGAAGCCGAGGGGCGGACGTCGAGCATGACGTGGCGCAGCGTGCCCGCCACGGGCGCCGTGCCGGCGGTGGCCGCGGCGAACGCGACCTCCACATCGCCCTCGAAGGTGGTGTGAGCGGCGCGGTCCCCCACCCGGCAGAACATGGCCTGGGTGGTCTCGCTGAACGCGATCTCGACCTGCTCGGGCCCGGCCACCACGCCGCCCACGACGATCTCGGCCTCGGTCTCCGGCTTCTCGCCGGGACGGTGGAGCGTCCCCCGGAACGTCACGCGGGCCTCGCGACCCGGGGGGAAACCCTCACCCACGATGGCGACGCGGTCCCCCGGCTCGACCTCCCGGGGCGCGACGTCCGAGACCCGCACCAGCTGCGGGGACGCCTCGCGCAAGCAGCCGCCCGCGCCCGAAAGGAGCCAGCAGCAGGCGATGGCCAGGAAGACGGGCAGCAGCCCACCGAGCCGTTTCATGGTCCTCCCTTGTAGATCGGGGGGCCCTCCGGGGTACAAATCCCGGACAGTGCGGTGATATGAACGGAGGGTGACGACCGATTCCAAGGCTCCCGTGGTGGAGGGAGACGTCGTCGCCGGCAAGTACCGCATCGAGCGGCAGATCGGCAGCGGCGGGATGGGCGTGGTCATGGCGGCCAGGCACCTGCAGCTGGGCGAGCCCGTCGCGCTGAAGTTCGTGACGGAGAGCCGTGGAGGCGACAAGGAGGCGATGAGCCGGATGATGCGCGAGGCGCGCGCCACCTTCCGGCTGCGCAGCCAGCACACGGTGCGCGTGCTCGACGTGGGCGAGCTGCCGTCGGGGCCGCTGTACATCGTGATGGAGCTGCTCGAGGGGCGCGATCTGCGGGCCGAGCTGCGCGCCCGCGGCCCGCTGGCCGAGTCCGAGGTGGTCCGATACGCGTTGCAGGCCTGCGAGTCGCTCGAAGAAGCGCACGCGCTCGGGATCGTCCACCGCGACCTGAAGCCACACAACATGTTCCTGGCGAAGTCGGCGCGGGGCACGGTGCTGAAGATCCTCGACTTCGGGATGTCCAAGCTCGACCCCGAGCAGTTCGACGCCGAGGTGGGTCCGCTGACGCGGCCGGAGACCGCGCTGGGAACACCGCGGTACATGGCGCCCGAGCAGTGGAAGTCGGCGACGGCGGTCGACGCCCGGGCCGACGTGTGGGCGCTCGGCGTGGTCATGTACGAGCTTCTGACGGGGGAGGCTCCGGTGGCCAAGCTGCGAGGCCCCGAGCGGCTGGCGAGGCTGCTGGCCGGCGCGATCGAGGATCCGCGCGAGCTGCGTCCCGACGTGTCCGAGCCCGTGGCCCGGGTCGTCATGCGCTGCCTGCGCGCCGATCCGAAGGTGCGCTGGCCCTCGGTGGCGCACCTGCGGACGGCGCTCCACGACGCCTTCCCGGACCCGACGCGGGAGGTCCCGCGGGCCGAGGTGACGCGCACCGATGTCACGCGAGCCGTTCCCGTCGAGCTCATGAAGGAGCGCGCAGCGCAGGCGTTCGGCTCCGCGGGGGAAGCGAGCGGTGAGCCGCGCCCCCCCGGCAGCGTCCCGCCGGCCACGCGCCGGGCCACGCCGCTGGCGCTGCACGGCAACCAGACGGGCGTGTCCGACTTCGAGGAGATGGCGACGGAGGTGCGAGCGCCTGTCTTCACGCCGGCGTCGCTCGTCGATCCGGCCCTCGCGCCGGCGTCCGCGCCCCCCCCCCCCGGGCCGGGGGCCGGGGGGGGGGGGGGGGGGGGGGGGGGGGGGGGGGGGGGGGGGG
>VFSW01010826.1_pt1 | contig 12890 bp, 12 predicted proteins | sample 5358111 | NCBI WGS metagenome assembly VFSW01 (sample SAMN11554181, study PRJNA540505) | mine drainage metagenome | isolation source: sediment from site ElyBrook_90M | place: USA: Ely Copper Mine, Vershire, VT | collected 2017 | reverse complement strand
CCAGCTGCGGCACGCCTTCGCGCGTGCCGCGATAGGTGTCGACGTCGATTTTTAGCGCGAGTTTCATGGAACAAAGTGTCTATTGGGCTTGCGCGGACGGCGGCCCGTCCGCGCGGATCGTCAATTGTGCGCGGATGAAAAGCACATCCGCGCACAATTGACGATCCTGTATAAACCCCTGCAGCCTGTTCGGGGTTAACGATAACCGTGTTTTCTGAACGGATGCGCTTTTCATCCGTTCAGAAAACACGGTTGGCGCGCAGAGCGCGCAATGGTCGTTCGGCGAGATTGGCGGATATAACAGGATACTTCGAGCTGCAACGCCCGGGTTTGCACAGACGGCGACCCGCCCGCGCGGATCCTCGATAGCGCACGGATAAAAAGCACATCCGTGCGCTATCGAGGATCTTGGATAAAACCCCACTCATTCCGTCCGCGGCGTATCGAATCTGCTTCAATCGACCAAATGGCGCGCTTCGGCGACGTGGCCGCGATAGAAGTCGAAAATATGCTTCATCGCCTGCGGCATGCTGACCTTGGGCTTCCAGTCGAGATCCTTGCAGGTGTTGGTGATTTTCGGCACGCGGTTTTGCACGTCCTGGTAGCCTTTGCCGTAATACTGCGCCGAACTGGTCTCGACCAGTTTCACCCGGTTCGCATGAGTGCGGTATTCGGGGTATTCGAGCGCCAGCTTCAGCATCATCTCGGCGAGTTGCTTGACCGAGTAATTGTTCTTCGGGTTTCCGATATTGTAAATTTTCCCGCTTGCCACGTTGCCCGGATTGTCGATGATTTTGAGGAGGGCATCGATGCCGTCGTCGATATAGGTGAAAGCGCGCTTCTGGCTGCCGCCGTCCACCAGCTTGATGTTCTCGCCGCGCACGATATGGCCGAGGAACTGGGTGATCACGCGCGAGCTGCCTTCCTTCGGCGTGTTGATCGAATCCAGGCCGGAGCCGATCCAGTTGAACGGCCGGAACAGCGTGTAGTCGAGGCCCTCCTGCATGCCGTAGGCGTGGATTACCCGGTCCATCAGCTGCTTGGCGCAGGAATAGATCCATCGCGGCTTGTTGATCGGGCCCAGCACCAGCTCGGATGACTCGGGGTCGAACGCGTCGTCGCGGCACATGCCGTAGACTTCGGAGGTGGAGGGGAAAACCACGCGCTTCTTGTATTTGACCGCGGAACGGATGATGGGCAAATTGGCTTCGAAGTCGAGCTCGAACACCTTGAGCGGCTCCTTGACGTAAGTCGCCGGCGTCGCGATCGCCACCAGCGGCAGCACCGTATCGCACTTGCGCACGTGGTATTCGATCCATTCCCTGTTGATGGTGATGTCGCCCTCGAAGAAATGGAAGCGTTTCTCTTCCATGAGTTCGGAGATGCGTTCGGTCTGCATGTCCATGCCGTAGACCTCCCAGTCGGTCTTGGCGATGATGCGCTGGGACAGGTGGTGGCCGATGAAGCCGTTGACGCCGAGTATCAGGATTTTTTTCATTTGATCACGCGAAGGTAATTTTTTCGTTGGCGAACGTCGCCGGGTCGAGCGTGCCACCCGGTGTTTCAAGTTCCAATATGCGCAGTACCTTGCCGTCGCCGCAATCGGCGAAATACGAGCCCGCTTCGAAATATAACCCAGGTGCGCCGGTTCTAGGGCGCCTATTTGGTTCCAGCCGGGTGCGCAGTATGCGCAGTCGCAGCGCGCCGATCTCGGCAAACGCACCGGGATAGGGCGGGGCGACGCCGCGCACCAGGTTGTGCACCTCCTGCGCGCTCCTGGTCCAGTCGATACGGCCGTCCTCGGGTTTGCGCCCGCCGTAATAGCGGCCCTGGCTCAGGTCCTGCGGCATGATGCGCGCGCTGCCTGCAATCAGCTGCGGCAGCGCACGCGCGAGCACCTGCTCTGCGGCTGCGGCGACCTTGGCGAATACCTCGGCCGCAGTGTCCTCCGGGCCTATGGGCACGGCCTGCTGGTCGACGATGCCGCCGGCATCGGGCTTGGCCACCATCTGGTGCAGGGTGGCCCCGGTTTCGCTCTCGCCCATGATCACGGCCCAATTGACCGGCACGCGTCCGCGGTACTGCGGCAAGAGGGACCCGTGCATGTTGTAGGCGCCGCGCTGCGGCAGCGCCAGCAGTTCCGGCGCCAGCATGTTGCGGTAGTAAAAGGAGAACAGGAAATCGGGCCGGAGCGCTCTGACCCGCTCAATGACCGCCGCATCGTTTGCATCCTCGGGCGCGATCACGGGCAGGCCGTGTTTGAGCGCAAGTTTTTCCACGCTGTCGAACCAGATGTTTTCGTCCGCGCGGTCGCGGTGGGTCACCACCAGCACCACCTGCACGCCCTGGGCCAGCAGCACCGAAAGGCAGCGCACGCCGACGTTGTGGTAGGCAAAGACTACGGCCGATGTCATCGGGTGCAACGGGCTCAGCGGCAGGGGGCGAACGGCAGGTTCACCTCAGGCCGCGCCGCTTTCGCGTTCGGCTGCTGGCGCGGCGCGCAGCAGCGCCGCATCCGCCGCGCCTTGTTCCAGCACCGCCTGAATCAGATAGCGCGGCCGCTGGCGCACCTGCTGCGATATGCGGCCCACGTACTCGCCCAGGAGGCCGATGCCGAACAAGGCGATGCCGAGCAGAAAAAAGACGATGCCAAACAGCGTGAACACGCCTTCGGCCTCCGGGCCGACGATCAGGCGCCGCACGGCCAGATAGCCCACGAACACGATGGACAGCAGCGAAATCACCATGCCGGCAAGGGAGAACAGCTGCAGCGGCACCAGCGAAAACGCAGTCACCAGATCGAAATTGAGCCGGATCAGCTGATACAGCGAATACTTGGATTCGCCCGCCGCGCGCTCCTCGTGCTCGACTTCGATTTCCACCGGGCGCTGGGAGAAGGTGTAGGCGAGAGCCGGGATATAGGTGCTGACCTCGCGGCAGCCGTTGATGGCGTCGACGATCTCGCGGCTGTAGGCGCGCAGCATGCAGCCCTGGTCGGTCATGCGGATGTGTGTGATGCGCTCGCGCACCAGGTTCATCGCCGTGGAAGCGTGGCGGCGGAAGGCGCTGTCCTGGCGCATGCGGCGTATGCTGCCGACGTAATCGTAGCCTTCGTCCAACTTGGCGATCAGATTGCCGATTTCCTCGGGCGGGTTCTGCAGATCGGCGTCGAGGGTGACGATGCGCCGGCCGCGCACGCGCTCGAACCCGGCCATGATCGCCATATGCTGGCCGAAGTTGCCGTTTAACAGAATGACCCGGGTGACATCGGGGCGCTGCCGGAATTGTTCGCGCAGTTTGGCGGCGGAGCGGTCGCGGCTGCCGTCGTTGACAAAAATGATCTCGTACGCAACGCTCAAGCGGTCCAGCGCCGGGTACAGGCGCGCGAACAAGGCCGCGAGGCCCTGTTCCTCGTTGTACACCGGAATGACGACCGAGAGGTCGATGTTCATTTTCGGACGTTCAATTCTCGGACGTCAATTTCTCGGACGTCAATTTCCTATTGTCCCGGATGACTTCGGCGACGGCCGCGCAGACGCGATCGACGTCGGCATCCATCATGCCCGGAAACAGCGGCAGCGTCACCGTGGCGCGGCCTATGCGTTCCGCCTGCGGGAAGTCTCCCGGATTGTAGCCGAGATTGCGATAGAGCTTGAACAGGTGCATCGCCGGATAATGCACGCCGACGCCGATGCCGCGCCGCTGCATCGTCTGGATGAATTCGCCGCGGTCGATGCGCATGTGCGCGAGCGGCAGCAATACCTGAAACATGTGCCAGTTGCAATTCGCGTATTCGGCCAGCGGCAGTTCGCAGCCCGAGTCCGCATCGAAGCGCTCGAAATAGCGCCGTGCGAGCAGGCGGCGCCGGGCGGTGAACGCATCCAGGTGTTTCAGCTGGCCCAGGCCGATGCGCGCGGCGACGTCGGTCAGATTGTGCTTTCCGCCCGCGACCTCCACCTCCTGGCCGCCATCCGGGAGGCGCACCACCCCTTGCAGGCGCAGCCGCGTGCACAGTTCGGTTTCGGCGTCGTCGGTGAGCACCAGACAGCCGCCTTCCGCGGTGGTGATGTTCTTGTTGGCGTGAAAGCTGATTGCCACCAGGTCGCCGAAGCTGCCGATGCGCCGGCCGCGCCAGGACGCCCCCATGCTCTGCGCCGCGTCCTCGATCACGCGCAGGCCGTGGCGCTGCGCGAGCTCGTACAGCCGGTCGCGGTCCACCGGGAGTCCCGCCATGTCCACCGGCAGCAAGGCGCGCGTCCTCGGCGTAATCGCGGCTTCGATGCGATCGAGGTCGATGTTGCGCGTGATCGCATCGACATCGACGAACACCGGCCGCGCGCCGGCGCGCACGATGACGTTGGCCGTGGCCACCCAGGAAAGCGGCGTGGTGATGACTTCGTCGCCGGGCTGAATGCCGGCGACGCCGAGGGCGACTTCCAGCGCTCCCGTGGCCGAACTCATCGCCCGTACTTGCCGGCCGCCGAAATACTGCGACAGTTCCTGCTCCAGCTCATTGACGCAGGGGCCGCTGGTGATCCAGCCGGAGCGCAGCACCTCGGCCACGCCGGCGATGGTCTCCTCGTCTATCGACGGGCGGGTGAAGGGCAGGTAGTCCATCAGGAGCGTGCGACGATATAGACGCCGACGATAATCACGCCGATACCGACGAGGCGAGTCGCACTGACCGCCTCGCCGAACAGATACCAAGCTGCGACGGCGTTGAGCACATAACCTATGGAAAGCATCGGATAGGCGATCGAGACCTCGACCCGCGACAGCCCCAGAATCCATACCACCACGCTTACCACGTAGCAGGCCAGGCCGCCCAGGATGTGCGGCTCCAGCGCGAGCTTCATCCCCACCGGGACGATGTTGCCGGCGCTGAATTCGAACTGCCCGACAGCGTTGGTCCCGGCCTTTAGCAGCAATTGCGCGGTGGCGTTGAGGAATACGCCCAGCATCAGCAGGGAGAAACTGACCGGGTTCATCGATCGGGGGCCAGGCGCCGGGCAACGATGACCCGCCGCGTGTCGCGCGCGACGAGGCGCATCGGCAGGCCTTGGGCGCGCAACTTGTCATAGGTGCCGGGCGACATCAGCGCCAGCGCGTCGTGGTCGGCATTCCAGATCTGTTCGAAGCGCGCGACATCGGGGATGAATTTTTCCGGCTCCTGCGCGATGCCGAAACCGAGTTCGTCCTTGTACGCCACCATGGTGGTGGTGCGCCGCAGATAGAACTGCAGCGACTGGTCGTAGGTATCGACACTGTAAAACGGCATGTCGGGCTTCAGTTCCGGCTTGATTTGCTGGGCGATATAATACGCGGAATTGGCCCTGGACAGGCTTTCGTGGCCGCTCAACGCGAGCTGCGCGAACGCCAGGCCCGCACAAGCCAATACTGCGATTGCCGCATTCGGCTTGCGCCGCGCTGCGAGCCAGACGCACGCGGCCGCGCCGGCAACGAGCGACACGGCAGCCGGCATCAGCCAATAAGCGTAATCGTGAAACATCGCCGCCGGAACTTCGCGGCTGGCGTAACGTTCAATGCCGGGCAGCAGTGCGAGCACGGTGACGCCCGAGAGCGCGGCCGGCAGCGCCTGCCAGGCAAGCGCGCGCGCGCCGAGCTGGGTCAGGCGCACACCGATGAGCAGCGCCAGCGCCGGAAAAATCGGCAGGATGTAGGACACCAGCTTGGAGTCGGAGGCGGAGAAAAACACGAATACCACTGCCGACCACAGCAGCAGAAAGCGCTGCACCTGGAAGCGCTGGCGCGGCTCGCGCTTCCACGACCGCGCCAGGGCATCGATCATGGTGAGGGTCCAGGGGAGCATGCCCGCGAGCAGCACCGGAATGAAATAGTAGGGTGGCTGGTAGCGACCGGCCTGCTTGGTCAGGAAGCGCTCGAAATGTTCATGGATGAAAAAGAAGTGAAAGAATTCCGGGTTGGCGCGCGACACCGCCACGAACCATGGCAGGGTCAGCGCGAGCAACAGCACGGTCCCGGCGGCGAGGTGCAGACGGCCGGCCAAGCGCCAGTCGCGCTCGATCAGGACATAGAGGACGAGCGTGGTGCCGGGCAGCGCCAGACCGATCAGACCTTTGGACAATACTGCCAGCGCGGCCGCAGTCCAGGCGGCGAGCATCCAGCGGCCGCGCGCGCCCGCATCCGCGCTGTCCTGCTGCGCCAGCAGGAAGGCGCACACTGCGGCCGACAGAAAAAAACTCACGCCCATGTCCAGGGTGTTGACGTGCCCGATCAGCACCCACAGCAGGCTCGATCCCAGCACCAGCGCCGCGTACCAGCCGGCCCCGGTGCCGAACAGCCGCCGGCCGGTGAAAAACACCATGAATACGCCGAGGAAACCGGTGAGCACGCTCCACAGCCTGGCCGTCCATGCATGCTCGCCGAACAGGGTGTAGGCCGCCGCGGTGGCCCAGTACTGCAGCGCGGGTTTTTCGAAATACTTGATGCCGTTCAGGCGCGGCGTGATCCAGTCGCCGCTGGCCACCATTTCGCGCGGGATTTCGGCGTAACGGCCCTCGTCCGGGTTGACCAGCTTGCGATATTCGATATTCGAAAACCAAACCGCCGCGAAGGCGAGCAGCAGCACGAGGATGCGGGCAGCGGCTTTCAACTGAACAACAGCGCCGCGACGACCTTGCGCTCCTCGGCCGCGAGGATGTTGTAGGTGCGGCAGGCGGCCTGGATATCCATCACCTCGAGCCCGATGCGCGCATCAATGAGCGCACGCGTGAGTTCCGGCCGCGGAAAGCGCAGGCGCGATCCGGTGCCCAGCAGCACGATCTCCGGCGCGAGTTCGGCGAGTTGGGCGAAATCCCCGGCGCCAAGCTGGTCGAAGCCTGCAGGCTGCCAGTCGGTCACGATCCGGTCGGGCAGCACCACCAGGTTGCGCTCGTAGCGCTGCCGGTTGACCATGACATAGCCCTCACCGTAGCCGGTGAAGGCGTTGCTGCCGGAAATATTGGATAGATGGAGCTTCATGGGAGAGCGCAAATACGCTAAAATTATAAACTTTTTCAGCACTTACCGCGACTTACTTAAGCCGCTTTGCACTGCACCATATGAAAGAATTTTCACGTATCAATCGTCTGCCGCCCTACGTCTTCAACATCACCAACGAGTTGAAGATGGCGGCCCGGCGCGCAGGCGAGGACATTATCGACATGAGCATGGGCAACCCCGACGGACCCACGCCCAAGCATATCGTCGACAAGCTGGTGGAGGCGGCGCAGCGCACCGATACCCACGGCTATTCGGTGTCCAAAGGCATACCGCGCCTGCGCCGCGCGATTACCACCTGGTATCAGCGGCGCTACGGCGTGGAATTCGATCCGGACACGGAAGCCATCGTCACCATCGGCTCGAAGGAAGGCCTGGCGCACCTGATGCTCGCGACCCTTGAGCGCGGCGACACGGTGCTGGTGCCCAATCCGAGCTACCCGATACACATCTACGGCGCCATCATCGCCGGCGCGGATATCCGTTCGGTGCGCATGACCCCGGGCGTCGACTTCTTCGCCGAGACCGAGCGCGCGATCCGCGAACTGATCCCGAAGCCGAAAATGCTGGTGATCGGCTTTCCCTCGAACCCGACGGCGATGTGCGTCGAGCTGGAATTTTTCGAGCGCGTGATCGCGCTCGCCAAAGCGCACGACATCATGGTGGTGCACGACCTCGCCTACGCCGACATCACCTTCGATGGCTGGAGGGCGCCATCGATCATGCAGGTGCCGGGCGCGCGCGAGGTCGCGGTGGAATTCTTCACCATGTCGAAGAGCTACAACATGGCCGGCTGGCGCGTCGGCTTCATGGTCGGCAACAAGGACCTGGTGCACGCGCTGGCGCGCATCAAGAGCTATCACGATTACGGCACCTTCGCACCGATCCAGGTGGCATCGATCGTCGCGCTCGAAGGGCCGCAGGACTGCGTCGAGGAAATCCGGCTCAAATACCAGAAGCGGCGCGACGTCATGGTGAAGGGCCTGCACGAAATGGGCTGGATGGTCACCAATCCCAAGGCCTCGATGTACATCTGGGCCAAAATTCCGGAACACTACGCCGGCATGGGCTCGCTCGAATTCGCGAAGAAGATCCTCACCGACGCCAAGGTGGCGGTGTCGCCGGGCATCGGCTTCGGCGACTACGGCGACGACCACGTGCGCATTGCGCTGATCGAGAACGAGGCGCGCTCGAGGCAGGCACTGCGCGGCATCAAGGACATGTTCAAGAAGGACGGCGTGCCGTGATAGAGATTTGGGGAATTGGGCTGAAATGAATCCGATCTGCGTAGGGCTGCTCGGCATCGGCACGGTCGGCGGCGGCACCTGGAACGTGCTCGCGCGCAACCAGGAGGAAATCAAGCGCCGCGCCGGGCGCGGCATCCGCATTGTCAGGGTCGCGGACAAGGACCTGGCACGCGCGCGCAAATTGGTCGGCGACCGGGCCGCAATCACCGCCGACGCCTGGGAGGTGGTGAACGACCCGGCAATCGACATCGTGGTCGAGCTGATCGGCGGCTACGGCGTCGCGCGCGAGCTGGTGCTGAAGGCGATCGCCAACGGCAAGCATGTGGTCACCGCGAACAAAGCGCTGCTCGCGACCCACGGCAACGAAATTTTCGCGGCGGCGCAGGCCAAGGGCGTGATGGTGGCGTTCGAAGGCGCAGTGGCCGGGGGCATCCCGATCATCAAGGCTCTGCGCGAAGGCCTCACCGCCAACCGCATCGAATGGATCGCCGGCATCATCAACGGCACCTCGAATTTCATCCTGTCGGAAATGCGCGACAAAGGTCTTCCCTTCGACACGGTGCTGAAGCAGGCGCAGCGCCTGGGCTATGCCGAGGCCGATCCGACGTTCGACATCGAGGGCATCGATGCCGCGCACAAACTCACCATCATGTCGGCGATCGCCTTTGGCATCCCGATGCAACTCGACAAGGCCTACACCGAAGGCATCTCCCGGCTCACCCAGGAGGACATCCGCTACGCCGAGCAGCTCGGCTACCGCATCAAGCTGCTCGGCATCACGCGCAGGACACCGGAGGGCATAGAACTGCGCGTGCACCCGACCCTGATTCCGGCGCGGCGCCTGATCGCCAACGTCGAAGGCGTGATGAACGCGATCCTGGTAAAAGGCGACGCGGTCGGCGCCACCATGTATTACGGCGCGGGGGCCGGCGCGGAGCCGACCGCGAGCGCGGTGGTGGCTGATCTGGTCGACGTGACGCGCATGCACACTTCCGACCCCGAGCACCGCGTGCCGCACCTCGCGTTCCAGCCGGACCAGTTGTCCGACGTACCCATCCTGCCGATGGCGGAGGTGGTGACCTCCTACTATCTGCGCATGCGCGTGGTCGACCGGCCGGGCGTGCTGGCCGACATTACCCGCATCCTCGCCGACCGCGGCGTGTCCATCGACGCGATGGTGCAGAAGGAGCCGTCCGAGGGCGAGGAGCAGGTGGACATCATCATGCTCACGCACGAAACGCGCGAAAAGCACATCAATGCGGCCATCGCCGCGATCGAGAATCTGGCGGTGGTAAGCGGCAAGGTGACGCGCATCCGGCTGGAAGAACTCGGGCGCAACTAGGTTTACCATGCGCTACGTTTCCACCCGCGGCGGCATGGCGCCGCAGACATTCACCCAGATCCTGCTCGGCGGTCTGTGCCTGGACGGCGGGCTTGCCATTCCCGAGAGCTATCCGCATATCGGCGCCGCCGAACTTTCCGCCTGGCGCAAGCTGTCTTACGCCGAACTCGCCTACGAGATCCTGCGCAAGTTCTGCGACGACATTCCTGCCGCGCATCTCAAAGCCTTGTGCGCGAAGACCTACACCAAGGCGGTGTTTCGCACCGACGCGATTACTCCGGTGAAGACGCTGGAGCCGGGCCTGCACATCCTTGAATTGTCCAACGGGCCGACGCTGGCGTTCAAGGACATGGCGATGCAGCTGCTCGGCAATCTGTTCGAGTATGTGCTCGAATGGAACGACGAGCGCGTCAACATCCTCGGCGCGACTTCGGGCGATACCGGCTCCTCGGCCGAATATGCACTGCGCGGCAAGCGCGGCGTCAACGTGTTCATGCTGTCGCCGCTGGGAAAAATGAGTCCGTTCCAGGCGGCACAGATGTTCTCCTTGCAGGACGCGAACATACACAACATCGCCGTGCGCGGCGTGTTCGACGATTGCCAGGACATGGTAAAGGCGGTGAACAGCGACAGCGCGTTCAAGGCGCACCAGCGCATCGGCGCGGTCAACTCGATCAACTGGGCGCGGGTCGCGGCGCAAATCGTGTATTACTTCCGCGGCTATTTCGCGGTCACGAAGTCGAACGACGAACAGGTCGCGTTCGCGGTGCCCTCGGGGAACTTCGGCAACATCTGCGCCGGCCACATCGCGCGCATGATGGGTGTGCCGATCGCGAAGCTGATCCTCGCCACCAACGAGAACAACGTGCTCGACGAATTCTTTCGCAGCGGCCGTTACCGCGTGCGTCCCTCGAATCAGGTCGTTCAAACCTCCAGTCCGTCGATGGACATTTCCAAAGCGTCGAATTTCGAGCGCTTCGTGTTCGATCTGGTCGGGCGCGACTCAGGCCTGGTGAAAGAACTATGGAGCAAGGTCGACGCGGGCGGCGAGTTCAATCTCGCGGAAACACCTTACTTCGCCCAGGTGGAGGAGTACGGCTTCGTCTCCGGCTCCAGCACCCACGCCGACCGCCTCGCGACCATCCGGCGCGTGTACCAGGACTACGGCGTGATGATCGACACGCACACCGCCGACGGGCTCAAGGTCGGACTGGAACATCGGCAGGCGGGCATTCCGCTCGTTTGCCTGGAGACGGCGCTGCCGGTGAAATTCGCGGAGACCATACGCGAAGCGCTGGGGCGCGATCCCGACTATCCGCCGGGCTGCGAAAACCTGGAGTCGCTGCCGCAGCGGTTTGAGGTGATGGATGCGGATGCGGGTGCGGTCAAGGACTATATCGCGCGTCATACCGGGCGTTAAGCCAGGCGTCTGGGGTCGCCCCGGCCCGCTCTAAACTGGCCAACGGAATCGTAAATGGACTAGACAAAACGTCGCAGGCTTCCCGGAAAGCCGCGCCAGTGCTTGCGTTGCGGGCTATCGTCGCTTGATGTCGTGTCTAATCTTCTTGCACCTACGGACTAAAAGAAGCGCTGGTGGGCGGCTCGCGCAAAGACGTCTCCGTCTCAAATGTTTGACATTTTATGACTCTAATATTAGACTTCAAATATGTCAAATATTGGAGGTGCTCATAATGTCCGTTAAGGCGAAATTGAAGGTGATACTCCAGGCAGACGAAACGATCGTCGCGGAGACTGAAGATCCGGTTCTTTGGCAGAAGGTACTCCTCGCGATCAATCAAGGTGGTGGCGAGAATTTTACTCCAAATAATAGTAATCAGACCTCCAATCGCGCAGATCCAGGTAGCGATTCGGGATCAGCGGGGAACGCAGTCGACAAGTTCGCACAACTACTTGGCCTTTCTCGCGAGGTAGTGGAAGGGGCTTGCGCGCCTTCGACCGCCGACCCATATCTGCACCTGGATATTCACTGCTGGGAAGCGATGAAGTCTCAGACACCAGAGCGCGGGCCTACCGCCTACAGTCCAATGGCAATAGCGGCAACTCTGCTGACGCTCTGGTTTCGCGCCGCTGGCCTTGGTAGCCCCACGCAGGCGCAGGCTCGAGCGGTGCTGGGAACGATCTCGATTCAAGACCGAAACGCTAGCCGAGGCATTCAGCGGTCTGATTGGCTTCAATCGCGTCCGGGTGGGGCGATCGTACTTAACCCGGCGCATGCCACTCGTGCGGCGACTATTGCCAAATCGTTCTGTGCGAAGGACTGGAAAGGCGAGGCAAGCGGAAGGTAGGTGACGCATGACGATTGATGATTTCCTCCGCAGGATTGACGGGGACCAGCTCACGACTATGGAGCGGGCTCTCGCTTTATTGTGGTGGAGTGGCCGCGAGGATCATACGGTCGGTCTAAGCGCACGGGAGGTCTGCGAAGTGCTTGAGCGTAATGGGCATCCCAAGCAGAACGCGTCGCGTCTGCAGTCGAATCTTGAGAAAAGCCGTGCGACCGCGAAGGCGGGAACGGACCGCTGGCGCCTTCACCCGCGAGGCAGAAAGGTTCTGGACGAGACGTTTTCTGGGGTCGCCACGGCTCGCGCGATACCAGTGGCGACAGATAGCGTTTTGCCGCGCGAACTCTTCGACTCGACACGGGGCTATTTAGAGAAAGTGGTGTATCAGTTGAACGTTAGCTATGACAACGGCCTATTTGATTGCTGTGCTGTAATGTCTCGGCGCGTTCTCGAAACTCTTCTGATAGAGGTATACGAGGCAGCCGGTCGCGCGAACGAGGCAAAGGACGCCGACGGTCATTTCCTCATGTTCGCCGGATTGCTCGGTAACTTTGAGAAAGACGCCAAATATCATCCAAGCCGGAACGCCCTGAAGGGACTGCGCGATTTCAAGACGCTGGGCGATTTGTCCGCACACAATCGTCGCTTCAATGCCAGAAAGGATGACATCGATCGCGTGCGCGACGGATTGCGGGTTGCGGTGGAGGAGCTACTAAGCCTCGCTGGATTAGCGCCCCAGTCAAGCCGACGACCCAGCGTAAGCTAAAATTAAAAGATGACTAAAAGGGTCAGCTCACTCTGACCCCGCTGGCTCTCCGAAATAAATTGGTGCGGGGAGGAGGAATTGCACCCCCTCTCGTTTCTCTTGGCCGCAGCGCACGGCATCAACGCTAGATCTCTCGTCTGGATTGGAAGTGTCCCAACTAGTGTGCTGAGTCGTTAATTAATGAACATATCGTTCGTTTTCTTGTCTCACGG
>VFSW01010825.1_pt1 | contig 12891 bp, 25 predicted proteins | sample 5358111 | NCBI WGS metagenome assembly VFSW01 (sample SAMN11554181, study PRJNA540505) | mine drainage metagenome | isolation source: sediment from site ElyBrook_90M | place: USA: Ely Copper Mine, Vershire, VT | collected 2017 | reverse complement strand
CTTGCCGGGCGCATCGCGGCGGTACCTTGACACACGCACTGGCGAGACGATTTCACGTCGCGAGCGAGACAAGCGCTCCGAAACTCGATCACGCATCGCGCCTGACCGCAAGGTAGAGCAGCGGTTAAAACAATCGCGCTACAACGATCTCTTAAAGAAGTCGCGAGACTACTATGCCAGGTTATCAGGCAACAAAATGAACCTCGCAGATTTCCGCAAATCAAAACGCATGAAGGAAATAATGCGTGACCTCAAATCGAAAAACCCGACTATCAGGATGCAAGCCTTAAAACGGGCCGGCCTGCGTGAGGGGGTGCCTGATACGGTTCCGGTCGGCGCAACGAACGCGTGGCGCAAGGCGAGGCGCAAATGAACGTCGCAGATCAGTTTGCCGGTCTATCATCGCTCACGCTCACGCGCGAGCATACCGCCGCCGAGATACGACGCGCCGACGTCGCCGCTCAAAAGGCATCCCTGCCAAAGCGTAAATCATGCAAGGGCGGTAAACACAAATCCTTGTTTGAAACGGGACATTTCGTTGTCATAGATGGTGAAGGCATATCGTGCGGCGATTATCAAGAGCGGCATCATTTAGACGGCGACACTTTGGAAGTCACAAAATTCCGCTTTCGAGAACATCGATACATTCATCTTGCGGCATACACGATACGAAAGAACGAAGAACATTGGCACGAGATTGACGCTGCATCTGACAGGCTTTCCTTTATGGAATGCGCGGAATTTTTACTCGATCTTCGCAGGCATTACACACGGGGCATCTTCATAACCTATGGCGGAAATTACGATTTCATCCAAATGCTTGCGTATGATCTTTCGCATGATGAAATCACAAAGCTGATCAATGAAGGCGCGATCTATCTTGATTACATACACACAATGTATCGTGTAGAATATCGTCCTAGGAAATCTCTAACAATAACATCTTACCCCAAACGTGGCAAACGATGCAGCGTGATCATTTGGGACGCCTTCGGCTTCTTTCAGCTTCCATTCCTCGACGCGCTTCTATCCTGGCAGATCGATCACAACCGCGCGGACCTCGACCTAATCGCCCAGGGCAAACGGGGTCGCGAGCATTTCACTCTGGCCGACCTTCCCTCGATCGCGGCCTATAACCGGGCGGAATTGCGCGCATTCTTCGCCATGGCGAATGCGCTGCGTGCGGCGATCGAGCATGCCGGATTTTCGATCTCGCGCTGGGATGGCGCCGGCTCGATCGCCGCCGCGCGCATGACAGCTGCAGGCATCAAGCAAGCGAATGCGGACCTTCGGGATGAAGACGCCTATGACGCCGTGCGACGGGCCTATTTCGGCGGCCGGGTTGAGGCTGTGCTGATCGGGCATCATCCCCTACCGCTGCATTCCTACGACCTCCGCAGCGCCTATCCGAATGCGGCCAGGGGCCTGCCATCGATGGCGGGTGGCCGCTGGATCAGGCTCGACCCTGATCAGGTGATCGATGACGGATGGACCCTGCATCATGTCCGGTGGCGCTTCGGCTTCAACGCGCCGTTTTATCCGTTCCCCTTCCGTTCGCGCACAATGGCTATCAGCTTTCCTCGCGTCGGTGAAGGCTGGTTTTGGCGGCCCGAGATAGATGCCGCGGACCGCTTTGCGGAGCTGTATGGGGGCACCATAGAGACGCTCGCTGCCTGGCGTTTCGTGCCTGGCAGCCAATCCGAACCGTTTGCATTCATAGATGACCTTTATTCTGCCAGGCAAGATTTGCTCGCGGTGCATGGACCGGGCGGGGCAGAGACGATTATGAAACTCGCTCTTACTGCGATCTATGGCAAAACCGCACAATCGGTTGGCGCGCGCGAGGATGAATACGGCGATCTTATCCTTCCTCCCTTTCACAATCTCTTTTGGTCCGGCTGGATAACCTCGACAACTCGGGCCAGGCTTTTAGACGCTGCTCTGATAAATCCAGAGGCGATTATCGCATTCGCCACGGATTGCATATTCACGGTTGATGATTTGCCGATCTCGGATGACGGCGGATCGATCGGCACATGGAAGCACAAGCATCATCGCGCGGCTACCTTTGTGCAGTCGGGCATTTACTGGTTGCACGACCATGACGACATATACCACTTCTCTCGCGGCTTCTCTCGGCGCGTCATGCGTGATGACGATGCGGTTCTAACCGCCTGGCGCAAGCGCGAGGAATACCTTGTGCTAGAGCAGACGCGATTGATCTCGCTTGCAACGGCAATCCAGTCGGATGTATTCTGGCCTATGCGAGGCGCATTTGCACACTCTCAAATCAAGCTGCATCTCGACGGTTCGTCGAACAAGCGGCTTCCGATTGCGCGTGCGGATCAACCGTGGAAGCGCTTATGCCGCACGCTTCCGCAGATTAACAACGCTTCTGATTGTTCATTTCCCTGTCGCCTGGCATGGTTGGACAGCGAAGATGATCAGGAATATAAAGCCACGATCATTGCGCAGCAAGAAAGCGAGGATTCCGAACTATGAGCTTTTCAAACTCTGTGCCGTTTCAGGGGCAATATCAGACGCAACCGATCCAATTCGGCTCGAAGTCGCCGATCGGTGGCGCTCGTTGCGTTACGGTCAATCTCACTCTGCCCGCCAATCAAGCTGCGCCGACGCAACCGCAATTGCTCGATCTTTCAACGATCGGGCAGAATTTTTCGGCAATCGTCGCAGTTGAGATCGATAACCGCTTGTCGGGCTATGCCTGTCGCTTGACATTCCCTGACAGCGGCCAGGCTGTGATCTGCCCGCCATTTTCACGCGCGGTCTATGCTGTCGAAACAAATCAGCTCAAATGTTTCGTCGATCGGCTGCAAGCGCAGACGAATGCAACCGCGGTTAACCTGCTGACAATAAACACCTCGCATCAAATCCGTTTTTTCAATACGGATGTGACGACGACATTTGAAGCTCCTTCCTTTGAGATTTCAGACGGTGACATTCTCGTTCCTCGCAGAACGGGCAGCGTTGTTCTGGTCTCGAACATCACGGGCAACGGGGCTGCTGGCATAGCGGGTTTCCTGCCCGCGACCAATCTGCCCTACGCTTTTTTGACCAGCTTCGGCCTATCGCTGCAGGTATCAAACACGAATGCCGGGGTTGAGCAGCTGACGATTGAACTCGCAGATCAGGCGACTCCGACGGCAAATGCTTTCGTGTCAACCAACCTTTTGGTGCCGTCCGGCTATTCTTCCTTCCAAGATTTGATCAACGTGCAAAACTGTCTGCTATTCGGCGTGACGGATTTTACGTGGACAATCACGCCACCCACTGGCGTTCTATTCGTCGGGCAATGCCGATTTGTCGGTGGCTCGACCAACTTCCCTGACAACCTCTATCCGAACTAAGGAAAATCATCATGGGCTTTGACATGGGTTCAATTCTTGGCCTTATGGGCGTCGAGAAAGAGGCGGTGGGCCAGGCTGCCACTTCCATCATCTCGTCTCTGGCGCTCCTGCCAGAGATCAACCGCAAGCTCGATGCCGTGATCAACGTCTATGTGCTTCACGGCATCCTTTCACCGACCGACCTCACGCCAATCATCAACCGGGTGGATGGCAGCGCGACACTGCCGGGCGGCGGGGCCTCGGGCGATGTCTGACGCCATCGATGCAGAGCAAGCGGCGATTTCAGCTGCACAGGCAGCCGAGATCGCGGCCGATGCGGCCAGGCAGGCGACGATTGAAGCCGGCCTGGCGGCCGATGCGGCTGCCGAAGCAGAGCAGGCAGCTGACGCAGAGCAGGCGGCCGATGCGGCCGCAGGGGCAGAGCAGGCAGCCGAGTTTGCCGCTGGTGCTGCCGAGGCTGCAGCCGATGCGGCCATTGAAACAAGGAATGACGTGACATGGATGCAATCGGAGCTGCTGACGATCTCAAGCCGGCTCGATCGGGTGGAAGAAACGGCAGCAGAAGTGCTGCGGTCGATGTCGGCGTTGTTGACCTCGCAGACCTCGCCGCCGATGACGGCGGAACCGGAACCGGAACCGGAACCGGAACCGATGCCGGAACCGGAACCGGAACCGGCACCGGGCGAAAGCCGCGTGCCGACAAGGGACGGCCTCGCGGACCGCGTGCCGGTGGCCAGGCGACAATATCGCTGGGTGTAGGCGTAGCCGACAGCCTGAAAGATGTGCTGGCGGGCGTTCACCTGGCGCTGTCTATGGCGCTCAGGGTTCCAGAGATCGCGCTGACGGAAGAGCAGAGCAAGGCGCTCGCAGAGGCAACGGCAAATGTCCTGCGTCATTACGACATGGCTGTTTCGGTAAAGGCAATGGATTGGACGCGTCTTGTGATGACCTTGGCGGCCGTCTATGGCACAAAAGCGGTCATGATCCGCGCCAGGATGGCGCGAGACAAGGAACGGGGCGGTGATCAGGCTACCACGTAATGACGAAAGGTTGACTATTCTAGGGCATACCGGCAGCGGGAAAACCGTTGCCGGGCTCTGGCATTTGTCGCTGCAGAATTTCCGGCGGTTTCCGTGGATCATCATTGACTACAAGCGGGATGAAGCAATCAAGAAACTGCCGGCAGCAGAGATTGATGATGTCGGTTCCTTCAAGTCCGGCCTCTATGTCTATCGGCCTCTGCCTGGCGAGGAAGAGGAAGTGGAGGCTTTTTTGTGGAAGGTATGGAAGCGCGGAACCGTTGGGCTTTTCATAGATGAAGGCTATATGCTCAAAAGCAGCGTTGCCTTCAATGCAATCTTAATGCAAGGGAGGGGCAAGCGCATACCAGTCATCACGATCTCACAGCGGCCGGTATGGCTTCCTCGGGCAGTTTGGAGCGAGGCAGATCATTTTCAAGTCTATCACTTGTCTGATATGCGAGACTGGAAAACTGTATCTAACTTTGTTCCAATGGACACTCAGCCTGATCTTCCTTCATATCACTCGATCTATTACACGGTGAAAACACGATCGCTTGCAATCGCCGCGCCGGTTCCGTCTGCCTCTCAAAGCCGAAACAAAATACTTGACAAAACGGGAAGACTAGTTTTTCTTTGATCTCACATTAGGTGTGCTATGAACGAAAACATGCTCTCGATCAATGTGGTTAACATCGCAACTATCTTGATCATGGTGGTCATTGATCTGATCATCATTAGCTTGATCGTTGCCATCGTCGCGAACATGATCGGCGCTAAACTCGACAGCAGGAACGGTTGAATGATCAACACGCAACTGATTTCATCGCCGGGTAATTGGGCGCTTGTTTTCGTTTGCGTCATTCTGGCGTTCATGATCATGTCATGGACTATTAAGCTGCACCGTCACAACAAAGGCGATAACCAATGAGCGGAACTGCTACCGCGCAGAACTCTGTGCAGTCTGCGCAGTCTTACAACTTCCAGGCTCGAAACTTGCTGCTGGAAAATGCCAAGAGAAGCCGCCAGGGGCTTTTCTCGCAGACGTTTGTGCCGAATGGCAGTAACAACACGCTGTCCATGCCGGTGCGTAACGTGGGCCTGATCACCGGCTTCTGGGTCCATGTTCAGGCGACTTTGAACAATGCCGGTGCTGCAGCCATCACGCCGACGGCATTCGGCATCGATAATCTCCTGTCGAACATCACCTTCAACGATTTCGGCAACTACCAGCGGATCAATTCCTCGGGGTGGCATCTCGCCAAGCTGGCCTCGCTCAAAATGGGCCGCGTCGTCGGTGGCTCCGTGCAATTCGCCAATGCCGGGGCATGGGGCAATAACTGGAATCTGTACCAGCAGCCGGTCTCGATCGCGGCCGGGGGCAATGGCACGCTTGAAACCTGGTACCATGTGCCGATCGCACGCAGCCGGCATGATCTGACCGGCATCATCAACGCCATGCAGCTGCAGAACCAAGCGACGTTGTCGGTCACGGTCAATCAGAACCCCATCGCCGCGGCCGGCAGTGACGGCACGCTCGCCGTCTATCAGGGCAGCACAGGCGCCGGCTCCATCACAAGCGCGACAGTGACGGTCTATCAGGATTACCTCGATCAGCTCCCCGTCGATGCGAACGGCAATTATGTTGTTCCGCCACTCGACAGCAGCATGATTTACGAATTGAAAACCGAGACAAAGACCGGCATCGTCGCCGGCCAGGACTATCAAATCCTTGTGCCGAACTTCCGGCAATACCTGTCGCTGCTGGTCATTTACGACAACGGCGGCACGCTCAACAATGGCACAGACATCAACTACATCGCGCTGCAGACGGCTAACCTGCTGGCGATCAACAAGGTAGATCCGCGGATGCAGGCTCTGTCCCAGCGCATGGCGCTGCAAGCGGACCTCCCCGCCGGCACCTATGCGTTTCCATGGTACGACCAGCCCCTTGATACGTCGCAGTACGGGAATATGAGCGTGACCTTCAATCCATCTTCTGCGGCGGCCAATTCCATGTTCCTCTGCGGGTGGGAGGATATCGGCGTTGCAGCAGTGATGCTGCAGGCATCGTCTCTGCGCAGCATGTAACGGATCATCACCATGCTCAGCACCGTCAAGCGCGATCTCGAAGGGTTCATCCGTAATCCGATCTCTGGTCAATCCGACATAATCGGTTGGATTTTGTTCCTTGGCTTCGCGCTTGTGGTGCTGCTGGCATGGTGGCGCGTCATTCAATATGTAAAAAAGGAAGTCTAAAATGCGTCTTCATCACGGCATTTTCCTGATCCTTGTTCTCTTGGCGGGCTATTTCGTCGGCGTCAAATGGCCTTCCATGGGCGCGTCTGCCTTGTCCAAGGTCGGCCTGTAGGAGCACGGATGTCCTATTCGACATTCGTTTTCTTCCTATTGTTCGCCGCGTTTTTCGTGTTCATCACGATGCGCGGCGAACTGCCGGCCTATGCGTCTGTTTTCGGGTTGTGAGGCTATGCCAATCATCCTTATGCTCCTGGGTTTGCTCGTCATCATCGCTGCATTTCGAGGCGAGGAAACTACTCTCGGGAGGCTCGTGGCAGGGGACATGACAGGGCTAGGCGGATCATCCTTTCTATGGTGGATGATATCGTTGGGAGGCATTGCCAGTGTCGGCTATGTGCCGAGATTGCGGCCGTTCGCGGTCTCGTTCGCGGCGCTGGTCGGCCTGGCGATGCTTCTGTCTAACCGCGGATTTTTTGCGCAGCTGACGATTGCTGCGCAGATAAGCCAGTCCGGTGGTGCGCCGGCACAGAGCAATCAGGATTTCAACTCGTGGGCGCAAATCGGCAATAACGTCTCGACCTCCGCAGGCGGATCGAGCGGCGGCGGCGGCGGCGGCATCATGGGGCTACTCGGCGCAGCTGGCGTCGTTGCCGCTCCATTTACCGGCGGGGCAAGCCTGGCAGTGACGGCAGCAACGACGGCGGCCAGCGTATCGGGCGCGGGCGGCGGCGGTTCAACCAATTTCGCAGGAAGCTAGCATGGACAAATTCATGGACACGATCGTTGCGATCGGAACCGCCATTGTCGGCGTTGCGATCATCGCGGTCATCGTTTCGCGCAACTCGCAGACCCCGGCAGTATTTCAGGCGGCGGGTTCCGCATTCTCGAACGCGCTCGCAGTCGCGACGTCGCCGGTCACTGGCGCGGCCGTGCCTGCCAATCTCTCGTACGGGCTTTCGTCGGCGCTCGGTGGTGTCATGCCGTCGATGAACACGGCATTTCAAGGGGTAGTCGCGTGATCAGTCCGTTCGGCGCGCTATGGGCCAGCATCGAGCAAATCTATGTGCGTCGCCGGCAGCTGCCATCCAGCGCGACCGATCTCGTGCCGGTTGTCGGGCGCCGGCCGATGGCACAGCCGACCGGCAATATCGCCTATCGCCTTGCAGGGACGGGCCGCCAGGTGCCGGTTGACGGCCTCTATCCCTGGGGCCTCGGGCAGCCGCGTCCAGCTCTGCAGGGCGCGCTTTGGTCTGCTGGCGAGGCTGTCGGGCAGCCGGTTCCGGCGCAATCTCTCACGGCAACGTCGGCGGCGTTTCCGTGGATTACGCAACTCTAAGGGGGGGTGAACGTGGCGGGCACCATTGAACGGCTCAAGGATTTTGCGGCCGGGCATCCCTGGATCATGGGTGGCATCGTGCTGGTGGTCGGCGGGGGTGCCGTCTATTTTCTATTTTCGGGTGGCAGCTCGACCGGCAGCGCATCCAACCAGGCGGCGTTGGGGGCGGCAGCGGCGGCGGCGGGGCAGCCAACGGCAGCCGAGATACAGGCTCAAGCGCAGCTGCAGGGGCAGCAGATCACGGCTCAGACGCAGCTCGCCGGTCTGCAGCTGCAGACGCAGGCACAATCGCAGCAGTACGCGTTGGCGGCTCAGACCTCGCAGCAGCAGACGCAGGCTCAGGTTGATATTGCTCAGATGCAGGCTCAGACACAGCAGCAGATCGCGGCGTTGCAGGCAGGGGTGCAGAACACGGCGAATACAAATCAGACAAACGTGCAGCTGGCGTCGGTTTCGGCTCAAGATTTTCTCGTTGCGAACCAATCATTTCAGAGCGCCTATAATGCCTGGATCAATCAGCAGCAGAACGCGAATGACATTCAGGGCATGATTGCCATGGCGAAGGGCACGCCGGTACAGCTGAATATCTCGGGGCAGCAGCCGACCGCACCGGCTCTGTCGGGCGCGTCCGGCGGCGTGGCACAGCCTGGCATCCCGCTCGCGGCGCCGGCCTCGACGCCGGCAACGTCCGTCAATCCGGCCAGCATCAAGGGGGCCTCGACCGTGCCGACGCTCAATCAGATGATCTATGGCAGCAGGGTGGCGTGATATGGAGCATCAAGACGCGATTGATCTCGTAATCGGCATCGCTGCCATTGCTGCGATTGGCGCGCTGCTGATTGCCAATGCGCACCGCGCGGCGCGCGTGGCGAGTGCGCCGATGACGGCCTCGCAGGCTGCGGCGGGGATGGTAGTGCCGTTTCCGCGCAACCGGGCAGCCTATGGGCGCGGGCGTCCGGTCTATGTCATCCCCAATCAGCAGGTGCCGGTCACATGAGAATTGGTTATAGCAGCGCGTTTCACATCGATCTCGGATCGGGCCAGTCACGGGGCAACGTGATCGCAGGGCCTCCGTCTCTGGTCGGCCCGCGCGATACATTCGTCCGTGTCGATCCGCCGTCGATTAAAGGCGGACCGTTCGCTCGCATCATTCAAAGCCGGCATCAGGATGACCATTTCATCGTAACATTCGATGGGCGGCCGGTGCTAGGATAGGAGGCTGTCATTTGAGCGCGTACCTTTCCACGATCCAGCAAGCGGCGGGCGCCTATGGCGTACCGCCGCAATTGCTTGCGGCGCAGCTGCAGCAGGAGAGCGGCCTCAATCCGGCGGCGTTCAATCCGACCTCGGGGGCAACGGGCATCGCGCAATTTCTGCCATCAACCGCGGCGCAGATGGGCGTCAACCCGACCGATCCGATAAGCTCTATCTGGGGCGCGGCGCAATACGATGCGCAGCTGTATCAGCAGAATGGCAGCTGGGTCGGCGCGCTGCAATCCTACGGCACGCTGCCTGGACAAGGCTCGATCTCGTCCGGGCAGGCGCAAGTCTGGCAGATTGCTCAAGGGCTGGATCAGGGCGGCACTGGGGGAAGCTCTGGCGGCGGCCTGGCGGGCATCGATCCGAATGCCCTGCCCTATCTCGGCAATGCCCCGACCGGGCCAGGGCTCGGATCCCTCGGCAGCGGTTGGCTAGGTTCTCTAGGCAGCGGCATTCAGTCTGCTTTGGGCTTTCCCTCAACCGTCATGGGCGTCGTCGGCACCTATGCAGAGCGAGCGCTGATCATCATGCTAGGCATCGCGCTGATTGGCGCTGGTGCGCTCCTGTTCAAGAGATCGTAAGATGCCATGGAAACCGGCAGATGCAGATCGGCACACGAAACTTGCCGACAAACATTGGAAGCAAGTCATATGGGCGCATGTGGCAAACGATGCTTTGAAAGACACTGGCAATGAAGCGCGCGCTATCAAGGAAGCGAACGCAGTCATCAAGCGGTTAAGCGAGGGATAACATGGGCTTTACGTTTTCAAGCGGTGGGTTTTCGGTTGCTTCCGGTGGCGTGCAAACTCCGGTTCCGCTAGGATTGTGCTCTGTTTTCGCAGGCGAGATAACCGAAAGCACAACATTTTCGGACAATGACAGCGGAAAGGTTTTCTACAGCGGCGCCGCAAACCTCAACCATATTCTGCCGAATAATCCAAAGCAAGGATTTACTCTGTGCATTATCGCGCCATTTGAATGCACGGTCTCGTGTTCTGGATCATCAGTTTTCGTTGGCCTCGCGACAAACCCGAATAGGGTGACACTCGGCAGTCCAACCGTTTCCGTATTCATGCCATGGTTCGACGGGAGTAACTGGCAAGTAATCGCCGCAAGTCCAGACATATATCAGGCATATAATTCCGTGTCTGGTAATGGAGCTCAGATTGTGACCCCGCTCACTGTGACAGGGGCAAACACAATAAACAGTGGCAACAACATAGTCCTGACCGGCGCGCAAAGCGGACAGGCTCCGACCATTACTGCAAGCGGCATTGACAATCTAATCAACATAAACATTGAAGGATATAACGGCGGGACTGCATTGTTAAACAGCTCGCCTATCATCTAGTATGCGTCGATACCTGGCGGACAGACAATTGCAACAATCGGCGCATCGCCGTTGGCTTTGACGACAGCACAGCGAGGGCATTTGATCGTTGACGGCGGGACTGTGACAAGTATTGTGCTCAGCAGGAATGGCGTCAATCAGAATGTTGGATTTGTCAACGGCATGGTTCCTGTAGCTCCAACCGATACAGTCACAATCACATATACCGCTGCTCCTACGATCGTTTTCTTTCCTTTGTAAGCAGGTGACACAATGAGCGCAACATTTCCAGCGTCCGGTCAAAACCGCATTTTGAAGCCCTGCACAACAAAGGAACGGTTGAAGCTGGCGGCCGATCGCGCGGCCAATTCAAACCCTCTGATAAACGGCGTGTATTCTGGCGTGACGGTCACAGTATCGTCTACGCATAATGCGGCTCTGACAAACCTTGTTCCTGCAGCGAGCGCATCAGGCCTTCTACCGGCGGCATCCTATTTTCGGTTCCACCGGGGCACGGCATACCCAATGGTTTCTCAGCCATGGGTGTTATTCCCTGTCGCGAGCGTTCTGCCGTCAACCTCTGGCAACCTGTCGGGCTATCTGCCGACCGGCATGAAAGATCGGAACGGGTGGACATGGGAAGCTGAATTTTCGACCGATGCGGAAACCGTGGAAGTGAATGTGCTGCCGACCGGCAATAGCAACATTCAAATTCAGATCGATGAACAATATGCGACCTCGGCTGCGATCGTGCCGGCCGCATATTCGGGCAGTCAATTCATCTCGTGCGCATTCACGTCTCGGCTTCCTCGGCGGTTCCGTGTACGCGGAACCCAGGCAAGCGGATTTGGGGGCGTCAATATCCTGCCGACCGAAAGCATATGGACACAAAACAACTTGCCGGAATTGCTGATAGCAGTCACGGGTGACAGCTATTCCGAGGGGCAAGGCGTCACATCTCCATACGACCCCGATGCTGCATGGTGCGTGCAACTCGGCTTGCGGCTCGGTCTGACGGACATTCGACAGGTTGCCGTTGGCGGAACGGGCTACGTGAACACTGGCGGCGGCCGGTCCAACATCTATCAGCAGATAAATAATTGGGGCTTCGCGCCAGATGTCATCATAAGCGCCGCAGGCTCGAATGACAGCGGCTATACCGCTCAGCAGATCACAGCAGAGGCATTGCTAGCGTTCACAACCTTCCGCAGCATCGCACCTCTTGCGCCCATCTTTGTGCTAGGCGCCTGGGGAGAAAATACCGGGCCAAGCTCTGCCATCATTGCTTCTGAAAACGCTGTGATGGCGGCGTTCGATCAATTCAATGATCCGAATAGCTGGTTTATTCCAATCAGCACAAACGAAGGATCACAGTCTGCAGTCCTATTCGGAACGGGCACAACCAGCGCACCAAACGGAACTGGCAATGCTGATTTTTATATCACGACCCCGCCACATCCAAACAATCTAGGGCACGCATACTTGGGCAAGAGGGTGGCCTATGAGATGAAGCGGATCATTGACGGAATGTGATATGATCGATTTCAAGATCACGGTCGGCCAGCTGTTAGTCGCAATCTCGATGCTCGGATCAACCGGTTATGGTCTGGTCAAGATGACGGCGGCATTTGATGACCTTCATACGCAAGTCGTAGAACTGCAGAGCGAAGTGAAGGCCCTGGATGCGCGGCTCAACTTCCTCTATTCACAATGGGAAAATAGGAGGCAGATACGATGATTGTTTCCGCTCAGGCTGTCGGGCGATGGATGCAGCAGGTGACAACCGGGCACGGTTTCGCGCTGGTCGGTGGTGCCGTCGCAGGGCTGCTGACGCATTCCATGCCTCCGGACCTCGCCGTGCCTATGCTGGTCTCGGGGGCTATCTGCATCGTCTGGCCCGAACGAACTGATCTGCAGAAGGAAGGGGCTGTCATTGCGCGCGAGGCTATGACAATCTCGCCAATGCTGCTTCCTCCGACCGTGCCGGTCGGAACGCAGCAGGCTACATCTGGCAAGGGGTAATGTCATGATCATCACAACGATTGCGATTTCAGGTCTGCTTCTGGTCTCGCTCGCGTGCGGCCTCGCCGTGGTGCGTTTCGCCAGCCTGGCGGCGCGCGCTGGGAGCCTTGCAGCCGTGGCAATCGCCAACGGGGCAAGCCTGGCGTTCATCTGCATCACGGGCCTACTGCTGCTGATTGCTCTGGCAGGATGCTCGCCAGCTCAGCAGCAGCAGGCTATCGCCAGGGTAAAGGTAGCCTGCCAGGTCGATCAGTAGGTGGTGCCGGCAGCACAGCCAATCATCGCGGCGATCTCGCC
>VFSW01010824.1_pt1 | contig 12892 bp, 8 predicted proteins | sample 5358111 | NCBI WGS metagenome assembly VFSW01 (sample SAMN11554181, study PRJNA540505) | mine drainage metagenome | isolation source: sediment from site ElyBrook_90M | place: USA: Ely Copper Mine, Vershire, VT | collected 2017 | reverse complement strand
ACGTGTTTCACGCGCTGCTGACCGGGCTTTGAGCGGTCGCCGGTCACGCCGATCCCAGGAGACCGAAGCCTTCGCTCCATTCGCTCACGCACATGCCGGAGTACGGCCGATCGTGGCAGCGTTCGGCGGCGGACATCGCGCGGGTGCTGGTATCCTGTAGCCGCGCACCGCTGCTCGCCTGAGCTTATTCGCAAACATTCGTCACCGCATACGGAAGGGTCTCGCATGACTGGCAAGTCCATGGGCATCGAAGAGCGGGTCCCGGATTTTCATCGTCCGGCTGCGGCCCGTGTCGCCACCGCTTCAGCCTGGGTGCTCGCGGTTGTTCTCGCGCTGGCGGCGGGCGTGGCACGCGCCGCGGCCGCTGCAGCCGATGTCGTCTTCAGAAATGGTTACGTTTACACCGTCGACGCCCACGACGGCGTGCAGCAGGCGCTGGCCGTGCGCGACGGACGAATCGTCTACGTCGGCGACGACGCGGGTGCGAAGGCGTTTATCGGTGCGCACACCAAGCTCGAGGACTTGCACGGGAAAATGTTGATGCCGGGCTTGGTCGACGGGCACATGCATCCCCTGATGGGCGGCGCCGTGCTGCTGCGCTGTAACCTGCAATACGAACGGCTGACCGTCGCGCAAATGCAGGCTAAGATCCAGGTCTGCCTGAACCAGACGAAGGACCAGGAGCCGGACGGCTGGCTCGTCGTCGCCAACTGGTTCCAGGAAGCGATGTTGCCGGCGGGGACGGTGGTGACGCGCGCAACGCTGGACGCGCTGCATACCCGGCGGCCGATCTTCGTGCTGTCATCCTTCGGCCACACGGCGCTCGCGAATACACGGGCCCTGGCGCTCGCTCACGTCACGGCCAAAACCCCGGATTCGCTCGGCGGAAAATTGATCCGCGATGGGTCCGCAAATCCGACCGGCCTGTTACAAGACTCTGCCGCCGGGCTCGTTGAGTCCGCCATTCCGCAGCCGAGCCCTGCCGCTGACATCAGGGCTGCAGAAGCCGCGCTCGATGCGATTCGCGCACAGGGAATCACCACGTTCCTCGACGCCGCGGCAACGCCGGTGACGCTCGCTGCGTTCGCGGGGGCCGAGAAGGCGGGCAAACTGAGCGCGCGCGCCCATTTTGCAGTGTTGATTTCCCCGGTGGAAGGCCGCAACCAGAAGGCGGCGATCGCGCTGATGCAGGACATGGCGAGGCGCTATGATCAGGGCGCGATCCGGGCGGAACCGCGGATGACGGTGCACAACGCCAAATTCTTCCTGGACGGCGTGATCACCGCGCCCGCGCTCACGGGCGCGATGCTTGCGCCATATTTCACGAACCAGGGCACGGCCGCGAGGCCTCATTGGGCCCCGGGCAAGAGCAGCGGGCCGGATGTCTATTTCCCGGCCCGGGAGCTCAGCGGTTTGCTGATCGCGGCGGCCAAGGTTGGGTTCGAGCCGCACATGCATGCGGACGGCGATCGTGCGGTGCGTGAGGGCCTGAATGCAGTCGAGGCGCTGCGCAAGGCCGGGTACTCTGCACGGCGCATCCGCGCAGCCATCGCTCACGACGAGATCGTCGACCCGGCCGACTTCGCGCGATTCGCGCGCTGGGATGCCATTCCGGTATTGTCATTTCAGTGGGAGAAACCCGCACCGGACACGATCGATGGCGAACGAGAGTATCTCGGCCCTCGGCGATTCAAGTACATCGAGCCGGCGGGCATACTGGCTGCGGCCGGCGCGCGCATCGCCTACGGCAGCGACTGGCCGGTCGATGCGCTGAACGAATGGTTTGCGCTGAAGGTCGGCGTCACCCGCACCAACTCGCCGGATGCCGGCAAGCAATACGCGGGGCGTTTGAGCGAGGACAGCGGCCTTACGCGCAAACAGGTCCTGCGCGCAATCACGATGAACGCCTCCTACGAACTACATCAGGAGCGGCAGACCGGCTCGCTCGAGGTGGGCAAGCTCGCGGATCTCATCGTTCTCGATCGCAATTTCTTCACGATACCCGCCGAACAAATCGCCGATATCAAGGTTCTGCAGACCGTCGTCGGCGGCCGCGTGGTTTATTCGGCCGCCGAGTTGCCGGCGCTCAATTAGGAGATCGCCATGGCGACTTTTTCGATGGGGTGCTTGCAGATCGACGGCGGCGGGGAGCGCGCGCTCGCGCGCATCGCCGCGCAGATCGTGGCGCTCAAGCGCCGCTTCTCGTGGTTGGACATGATCGTACTGCCGGAGCTCTGCACCTACGGCGCCGGAATCGAATCCGCCGAGCCGGAGGACGGGACCGCGGAGCGCGCCTATCGAGAAGTCGCGCGCGACAACCAGGTGTGGCTGGTGCCGGGGTCGCTGTACCAGCGCGCCGGCGGCAAGGTGTTCAACGCGGCGCCGATCATCGATCCGGCCGGCGCCACCGTTGCGAGATGCCGCAAACTGTTTCCGTTTCGTCCCTATGAAGAGGGCATAGCGCCGGGCGATGCCTGCTGTACGTTTCCGCTGCCCGGTGTCGGTGTGTTCGGCGTATCGATCTGTTACGACCTCTGGTTTCCCGAGGTTACGCGCAGCCTCGCGTGGCTGGGCGCCGAAGTCGTGATCGTTCCCACTTTGACGAATACGATCGACCGCGACGTCGAACTCGCGATGGCTCGCGCCAACGCCGCGAGCAACCAGTGCTACGTGATCAATGTCAACGCCGCAGCGCCGACCGGCATGGGGCGTTCGATCGTCTGCGGACCGGGTGGCGAAGTGATCCACGAAGCGGGCGCGGGCGCCGAGCCGTTCGCCGTCGAATTGGATCTCGACTACGTCGCGCGCGTGCGCCGCAGAGGCTGGCATGGCCTGGGGCAGCCGCTGAAGAGTTTTCGCGACTGCACCGTCCGCTTTCCCGCCTACGAAGAGCAAGCCAAATCCACGGCACTTGATGCCTTGGGTCCGATCGGCAAGCCTGCGCGAGGCGACACCATCCACGAGGCGACATGAGAGAGCACAGGAGCGCGCAGGGCGGCGACCGCGGCGACCGGCGCGTGTGCGCCGTCGCAGGCGCGTGCGTACGATGAACGACCAACTCCACTATTGTTCGGCATCCGAGGCGTTGCAGCGCTTCGCGGCCCGCGAATTGTCGCCGGTCGAACTCATGCAAGCGGTGCTGGAGCGCGCGCAGCGCCTGAGCGGCAGTCTGAATGCGACCACGGCGATCCATGCGGACGCCGCCATCGCACGCGCACGCGAGTCCGAACAGCGCTATCGCGCGGGTACGCAGCGGCCGTTGGAGGGTCTGCCCGTGGGGATCAAGGAGGAAACGGCCGTCGCCGGCTGGCACCGGACGAACGGTTCGCATCTCCTCGACGAAGTGCCGCAGGAAAATCATCCGATCGTCGACAAGCTGATCGGCGCCGGGGCGATTCCGCACATTCAGACGACCGTTCCCGAATTCTGTGTCATCGGGCAGACCTTGAGCTCCCGCTGGGGCGTGACGCGCAACCCGTGGAATCGCGAGTACACCTGCGGCGGCTCGAGCGGCGGATCCGGCGCCGCGCTCGCCGCCGGCCTCGCGCCGCTCGCGACCGGCAGCGACATGGCCGGCTCGATCCGCATACCGGCGGCGCTTCAGGGTCTGTACGGCTACAAGCCGCCGTTCGGCCGCTTGGCGCCGACGCCGGGCGAGGAGCTGTTCGCGTTCGCGGTCGAAGGTCCGATGGCCCGCGATCTTCAGGATCTGCTGCGCATGCAAAATGTCATCGCGGGGCCGCATCCGTCGACCTATGTCGGCATGCCGTACCGCGCGGCGCCGCTCGAGTATCCGGATCTGCGCGGGTCGCGGATCGCGTATTCGCTCACCACCGGCAGCACGGCGATCTGTGCGGACACGCGCCGCAATTTTTTCGCGGCGTGCGACGGTTTGCGTGCACGCGGCGCCGAGGTCGAGGCGGTCGACATCCGCTGGGACAATGCGGAATTGGCGGAAACGCTGATCGAAGCGATTTTCGGGCTGTTTTTCAACGAATATCTGCAGAAGATCAGCGCAGCGCAAATGGCGCGCACATCACCGTATCTGGCAATGCTGATCCATAAGTATCGCAGTAGAGCCAATTCGATCATGAAATCCACCGAACTCGCATCGAGACTGCACCGCGAAATGCAGGCGAAGGTCTGGGCGGCGGGATACCGCGCCTTCTTGTGTCCGACCGTATTCACGACCGCGGTGCCGGCCGCGCTCGACATCAGCGTTTCGCGCGAAATTCTGATCGAGGACACGGCCGTCGACAGCTACCTCGGCTGGGTCGGCACGCCGCCGTTCAACCTGTTGAGCCGCTACCCCGCGCTCGCGGTGCCGACCGGCGTCGCGAGCACCGGCATTCCGACCAGCCTGCAAATCGTCGGGCCGCCATTCGACGACGAGGCCGTGTTCCACGTCGCCCACAACCACGCCGAGGTGGGCGGCGGCGGCTTGTTCCGCACGGCATTCCCGAGTCTCGATGAGCGCTGAGGCGGCCGCCGCCCCCGGCGCGCTCAGGCGCACGCTTGGCTATTGGGATCTGATTCTCTACGGGCTCGCGTACATCGCGCCGTTCGCGCCGCTGAGCACGCTCGGTTTCGTCTGGCGCGCATCGAACGGACTGATCGCACTCGCCTACATCCTCGGAGCGGTATGCATGTACTTTACCGCAAAGAGCTACGCAATCATGACCGAGACCGTGCCGACGGCCGGATCCGTGTACGGATTTGCGCGATTCTCGCTCGGCAAGTATGCGGGCTTCGTCGCGGGCTGGATGATCCTGCTCGACTACCTGCTGATTCCGGCGTTCGTCTACGTGTTGATGGCCGTCGCGCTCGGCACGCTGATGCCGGGCGTCGATCGCAGCGTGTGGATCATTCTCCTGGTCGCCGTCACGATCGCGACCAACTGGTACGGGATCTCCGTGACATCGCGGGTCAACTTCATCTCCGTCGTGCTCCAGGTCCTCATTCTCGGGGTGTTCCTCATTCTCGGTATCGTCGCTCTTCATGCAGGAAAGGGCACGGGCGCGCTGACGTTGGCGCCGATCTGGAACGCGCGCGCGTTCGATGCGGGCAAGGTCTTCAGCGCGACCTCGATTTGCGTGATGTCGTTCCTGGGATTCGATGCCGTCTCCACGCTCGCCGAGGAAGTCGTCGGCGGCGATCGCAGCATCGTCGGCCGGGCGATCATTGCAGTACTGGTGATATCGGCGGTGTTCTTCATCGGCGTCGCCTGGGTGCTCGGCAATCTGTTGCCCGGCATCACGATCAAGGATCCGGCGGCCGCGGTGTACGAACTCGCGACCTGGTCGGTGGGCCCGTGGGCGACGGTCGTTCTGGCCTGGGCGTATGCAACGATCGTCGGCTTGTCGAATGCGCTGCCGATGCAGGTCGGCGTGGCGCGGGTCGTGTTCGCGATGGGCCGGGACCGCCAGCTGCCGGCGGTGCTCGCGCGGATCCATCCGCGCCACCACACGCCCTATGTCGGCATGCTCGCAACGGCCGCCGTGTCGCTCGCGGTCGCGCTCTACATGGAGAACCGGCTCGATGATCTGGCGACCGTGGTCAATTTCGGCGCGTTGAGCGGATTTTTATTGCTGCATGTCTCGGTGATCGCGCACTTCGGCATCAAGCGCCGCTCGCGCGCGTGGGGGGCGCATTGGCTCGTGCCGATTTGCGGCATCGGCGTCGTGCTGGCGGTGTTCTCCGGCATGAGCGCGCTCGCCGTGCGCGTGGGCCTGACGTGGCTGGGCGTGGGGCTCGTCTACGGGGCGCTGCTGAGGCGCATGCACCGCGAAGAATTGCACGTGCCTCTGTAGCGGACCTAGCGTACCGCCGGCGCCGCGGGGATGTGCGCCACCATCGCCGCCGCGGCGTCGATGGCGCTCGCTTGGTGCGGCAGGAGTTCCTGCCCAGCCATCTGCATCAATTCCTCGAGATAGGGATCGACGACGGGCGTGCGCACGCCGGCGAGTTCTTCGATGACCGAGAGACCGCAGAACGGCACGTAGGCATTGGAGTAGCCGCCCTCGTGGACGGCAACGAGACGCCCCGCGCATAGATCCACGGCGGCATCGACGAGTTGCCTGGACATCGCGCGGTAGGTCGCGCTGGTACACATCATGCGCCCGAGCGGATCCATCGCGTTCGCATCGAGCCCCGAGGCGACGACGATCAGTTCCGGCCGGAACCGCTGCAACGCCGGCAGCACCACGCGCTCGAATGCGGCAAGGTACGCGCCGTGCCCGCAGCCGGCGGGCAACGGAACGTTCAGATTGGCGCCGGTCCCGGCGCCGTGGCCGGATGAGCCAATCTGGCCGGTATCGATCGGATAGCAGCGGTCCTGGTGAAGCGAGAGTGTCAGCACGGAAGGATCGCCGAGGAACGCGCTTTCCGTACCGTTGCCATGGTGGACATCCCAGTCGACGACGGCGATGCGCTGTAATCGATGCACGCGCGCGGCATGATGGACTAGCAGCACGATGTTGCCGAAGACGCAGTAGCCGCGGCCCCGATCGGCTTCCGCGTGATGCCCCGGTGGGCGCACGAGTGCGTACGCGTTCCGCGCGCGGCCGAGCAGCACCGCATCGACGGCCTCGATGCAGCCGCCCGCCGCGAGCAGCGCGATCTCGTAGCTGCCGGGGCCGATGACGACGCTCTCGCCGACCGATCCGCCGCCGGCCGCGGATACGCGGCGCACGGTTTCTATGTAGCGCTCGCTGTGGAAATAGCGCAGCTCCTCGATTCGAGCGGCACGCGGGCGCACGCGCAGCAGATGATCGGCGAGACCGCTGACCTCCAACAGGCCGAGGAGCCGCCGCTTGCTTTCGGGGCTTTCCGGATGCCGGTCCGGCTGTGCATACGGATTGGAGGTGGAAAAGCCCGCGCCGTTGCCGGCGTCGTGCCAGAAATAGCGCTCATCCGCGATCAGTCCCGTCGGCAACGCCGCTGCGCCGCCCGCTGCGTTCAATGGGCCGTCCGCTGCGCGTAGACTTGTACGCCGCGGAACCAAGTTTGCAGCACCTGCGTCTTGGCGATATCCGCCGCCCGGCCATCGGCCGCGAGCTTCAAGATGTCCTGGTTCAGCACGATGAAGTCGGCGGATTTGCCGAGCGCGAGCGAGCCTGCGTCATGGTCGATGCCGAGCATGCGGGCGCCATTGATCGTGTAGGCGTCGATGGCTTCGCGAATGCCGATGCGTTGACTTGGGTTCAGCACCGGTCCGCCCGGCTCGCTGCGCGTCAGCGCGTACGCCATGTTGATGAATGGGCGGGGGTCGCGCGTTTCGACCGGTGCGTCGGAGCCCGCCGTGATGATCCCGCCCGCATTCTCGACGGACTTGACCGGATAGGCGTTCGCATCATAGGGGCTGCCCGGCGGATGCAGCGCCGCATACCTATTGCCGTGCACATGTTGGAGGAACGGAATGACGGTCAGGTCATAGGGAATATCGACATCCATCCATGCGAACGTGAAGGCGACGTACAGCCGATCGCGGCCGATACGCTGCACGTCCGCAGGATCCGATAATTGAATATGCGCCAGGCTGTCATGGGTGCGGCTGTTGCCGTCGGCCTTGCGCGCCGCCTCGATCGCATCGAGCGCGGTGCGCAGCGCGCGGTCGCCGATCACGTGAATGTGCAAATTGAATCCGGCCAGGTGAAAGCGCCTGGCGAACTCCATGATGACGGCGCGGTCGTGCTCCAGCTGGCCGTTGGACACGGCGCACTGACCCGGGTGAAAGCCGTGTGCCGCGAGAAAGCGGCGCGCGGCCCCGACATCGGCATAGGCGTCCGCATGCGCGCGCACCTGCGTGCACAGCGGGCCGGCGGTGTCGACATATCCGGTGACCGTCGCGAGACCGTTGCGGTCCATCGCGAAAATCGGCTGGAGATAATTGCGCAGCGAAGCGCCGTTCGGCAATGTCGGCGGCAGCGCGTATGGGTTGCCCTCGAGCACGCCGTCGGCGAACAGTTTGACGAAATCGGCGCGGATCAGCGGATTCGATGCATATTTGCGGCGAATCTCGGTCGCCCGCGCGACCATCGTGTCGTAATCGACCCGGCCATCCGGCATTCTGAAGCGCTCCGGATCGAAGAACAGCGCGAGCGTCGCCCGTACCGTCAATTGGCCGCGCTTCTGCAGCGCATCGAATATCGGCAGACTCTCCGGCGAAGTCATCGCGTCCATGATGCCTGTGATGCCGACGCTGTTCAGCCGTTGCGTGATGCGCTCCGGCTCCTTCGCGACGGCGTCGAGATCGGTGTTGAGCATGCTGTTGACGTTGATCAAATAGCGCGCGTCCTCGTTGACTGCGCCGTTGGGTTCGCCGCGCGCATCGACGCCGACGAGTTTTCGATAGCGCCGAAACTCCGTCGCCAGGGTCGCCTTCGAGATTCCGACGATACGGCCCGCGGCGTCCTTTGCCGCCGCGAGCGCGAGGCTGTTGAAGGCGCCGTGATGCCCGTCGTTTCCGAGCAGCTGGATCTGCACCCGGGGGCCCGCCTTGTCGAGCGCCACCCGCAGCGTCGGAAAATCTCGGTCCGGCTCGTTGCCGGTCGTATAATTCCATTGGTGCACGAGTAGGCGCTCACCCGGCTTCGTGCCGTAATGGACGAGACATTGGTGCACGTACGCCGACAGTTCGCGCAGCGATATGGGTTTGCTGTTGAGGTCGCAAACGTCCAGGTCCACGATGTCCATCGGGTGTATGTGCGAATCGATCAGTCCCGGCAATACCCGGGCGCCGCCGAGATCGAGGGTTCGCGTCCGCGGACCTACCCAGCGCTCCCCGGCGCGCGCGCTGCCGATGAAGACGATGCGCCCGCGGCGCACGGCGAGCGCCTGCGCGGACGGGAGCGCCGGGTCGGCGGTGAAGATTTGAGCGCCGGTGATCAGCAAATCGGCCTTCACCGCGGGCGCGCCCAGGGCGAACGGCGCGCTTGCGGCGCCCAGGATCGCGGCGATCCACAGTGGAGGGAAGAATCCGTGGTGCATCATCCGCCCGCAGGGCAACTCGAAGTCGCCGGCTTGCCCGCAAATCGGTCCCTGATCCACGCGAGCTGGTCCGGTGTCGACTTTTGCATCGTTGGATCGTGGTCGAGACCCGGGTAGCTGCGGAACGTCACCATCTGCTTCGCGGCGCACATTTCCTTCACGGCGGCGCGTACGCCGTCGATCGGCACGGTTTGGTCCGCCTCGCCCGCGACCACCAGCAGCGGGCCGCGGATGGGCGCCTTGGCGAGCGCGTTGGCCGCGAAGAAGCGGTCAATCCAAGGGCTCTTTCGCCACTGCGGACGCAGCAGCGCGCCGTGGGGAGCGCTCGCATAGTTCGCATAGCCGTAGTACCAGCACCCCTTCGTGGTCACGTCGGCATAATGCTTCATGACGCCGTCCGCCAACAGGTCGCGCGGTTTAAACCGTGGGTAGCGTGCGTGGATTCCATAGGCCATGTAGGCGAGGTAAAAGCCGACGCCCGGCGTGTCGCTCAAATGGCTGAAGAAATCGCTGCCGCGTATGACTCCCGCCACCGACACCGCGCCGAGGTACTCGGGATCCCGGATGGTGTATTGCGCTTCGGCCACGCCCCAAGCCGCGAGCCCCCCCTGAGAGTGTCCGTCGGCGACCCATCTTTTCCCGAGGCTCGGCACCGCCGAGCGTGCCGCCGGAATCGAGTAGATGACGTCACGCTCCTGCGCGATCTTGTTGACGTACTGATGCGGCCCCTTCGTGCCCAATCCATGGTAGTCGGTTGCCACCACCGCGAAGCCGGCGGCGACCATCGGCATCAGGCCCTCATCGCCGTAATAAACGTCCTTCATCGCGGACGGTGCGCACAGGCGCGCAACCCCGCTGGTGCCGTGCGCCCAGGCGATGACCGGCCAACCGTCCGGCGGCGGGGTGCCGGCGGGGATCAGCACCACGCCGGAGGTGGCGACGTCCCGTCCGCTCGCATCCAGCGAATGATAGAGGATGCGAACGGCGGTCGCGCCTTTGGGCAGGGAATAGCCGGCGAAGGGTTCCTTGCGCAGCAGCGCACCCGGCTTGGTCGCGGCAAGATGCCGCGGTGTCGCATAGAAATTGGTGAGGGGCAGCCGGTCAGCCTGTTCGAGCGTGACGGCTTCGGCAACCGTCTTCGGCAACGCCTGCGCGGACACCTGCACGATGCCCCCGACGGTCAGCAGACACCCGAGCGTCAAACGGGTCCAATTGATCCCCTCCACGCTGGTCGTCGACATTGTCCGTTTTCTCCCGGCGTCCGCCTGCGGGACCGCATCCTCAATAATGATAGGTCGCGGTGATTCCATAAGAGAGGGGCGCATAGCCGCGGCCGAAGTAGTTGGTGTCGAAGTTCTGCGCATAGCCGTTTGTCGGAGAAGTCGCAAGATCGCGCGAGACGAAGAGCGGCGTGTGGTAGTCGAGTGCGTTCTGCGCGAACAGCGACAGATCGACTCCGTTGAAGCGGATGCCGGCGCGCAGCGAGACAATGCGAATCTGCGGCAAACCGGGCAGCGTCGTATCGCTGTTCGGAGCGTTGTTAGGGTCGAGATACGGGGTCAGGCTGCGCTGCGCCGTCGTGTACTGATAATCGAGGCGCAGATACGGCTTCCTGGCGATTTCATTGAAGGAGTACTCGAGGTTCGCAGCCACGTTCAACGGCGACGCGGGCAGGTGATTGCCCTTGCTGACGAGGTTCACCGCCTCGCCCGCGCTCGCGAGCGCCACCGTTCCGCTGTAGTAGGAGTCCGTGTATGCGCCATTGAGCCCGAGCGTCAAATCGTCCGTTGCGCGCCAGGCGATCTCGATGTCGCCGCCTTCGCCGGTGACATTGCCGAGGTTCGGCACGAAGCCCAATCCGCACGTCAGGTACACGAACTGCTGGATGTTCTTCCACTGCAGGTAGTAGATCGAGGCATTGACCTGCAGGCGGTGGTCGAGAAAGGTCTGCTTGGTGCCGAGTTCGTATTGCCAGAGCGAATCTGATTGGAACGTGTTCGGGATCGGCGCCGGCAGGCTCGCGGTGCACGCCGTGGGCAACTGCGTGTTGACGCCGCCCGGCCGGAAACCCTTCGCCGCACTCAGATAGTAGAGGCTGTCTCGAGACGGATGATAATTCAACACAAAGCGCGGCGTGACGGGCTTGTCGCTCGCGGAGTTCTTGCTGTCGACCACGAGCCCGCCGAGCAGCAGCCCGCTCTCCTGCGCGACGCCGGTGTAATCGATCTTCGAAAGGCGCACGCCGGCGGTGAAATTCAATGCGCTGGTGAACTTGAAGTTCACCTCGCCGAACGCGGCGATCTGCCTGTCGACCATGCTGAATACCGGCTGCGAGTAGATGAGTCCGCCGGGCAGCGGCGCCAGGCCGAGATTCGGCGCGAGCAGCGGGTCGATGATGGTTTCGGTCGTGTTCTCGTGCGCATGCGAGTAGAAGAGGCCGCCGTTCCAGGTGAAGCGCGCATGCGAGTCGAGCGAGCTCAGCCTGATTTCCTGCGTGAAGTTGTCCTGGCGGTCCTGGAAGTAAGCGGAGCCGAAATCGCCGGCCGGGGGGTATTGATTGTAGAGAAATACCGTATCGATCCACTGGGTGTAGTCCGACACGGAGTGCTGGCTGCGCGAGAGGTACGAGGTGTTCGATACGACGTGCGCGAAAGGCGCGTTCCAGTCGACCTTGATCGCGCCCAGGTACCACGGGTCGGTCGTCGGGTCGCGCCCGGCGTTGCCATTGTTGTAGGTGTCGTTGGACGGATTGGAAAGATTGAGCCAATACGCGCCCGTGTCGTTGTAATGCAAGGTCTGGACGTACACCGAGGGCGAGACGATCAGGCCATCCACAGGCGCCCACTTAAGCGCCAGCCGCGCGGTCTGTGTGTCATGCCAGTTGGCGTTGCGCTCGGTCGTAGCGGAGATCGCCGGGTTTCCCGAGTAGAGCGTTGCAAAGTTCGGCGCGAGCACAGAAGCGGGCGCAGTGTAGTTGACGCGGTTGACCCAGCCGCCGTCCTTTGCGTACGAGACGCTGAAGCGAAAGCCGAGGACATTCTCGATGATCGGTCCGCCGACCGCGAGACCCGCACTGTAGTTCTGGGCGCCGCCTTGGATTTGGCCCGCTTCGGCGCGCGCGTAGACCTGGTAGTCGGTGAGGCTCGGCTCGGGAGTGATGAAACGTATGGTGCCGCCTTCGGAGCCGGCGCCGAATAGCGTGCCCTGCGGGCCTTTCAAGACTTCGACGCGCTGCAGATCGAACAGCGCGGGGTAGGGGTTTACGGTGCCGAACTGCAGGTGCCGGGTCTGGATCGGCGTGTCGTCGATGTAGATGCCGGTGGTTGAAGCGCCGGCGGTAGAATCGATGCCGCGGATCGAGACGTCGGAATCCTCGTCGTTGTAGTTGCCGCTCGCGCTCATGCCGTTGCGCATGAAGGTCACGCCCGGGCTGAGCCGCGTCAGGTCATCGATGCTCCTGAGACCTTGCTGGTCCAGCTTCTCTTGGCTGAACGTCGTGATGCTCATCGGCACGTCCTCGAGGCGCTGCTCGCGGCGCTGCGCCGTGACGACGACCTCTGCGAGAGCATTCGACGCCGTATCGGCGCCTGTCTTCGCCGCAACGGAAACGGTGGGCAAGGCCAGCAGGCTCGTTGCCGCAATCGCCCACGAGCAAAGTTTGATGGTATCCCTGAGCATCGCGCACCCCTTCAACTACCGCCGGTTCCCCGCATCTTGAGTCGGCGCTGGCACAAGTTCTCGTGCCTGTCTCTTTTTGAATTCCGGTCTCATCGAGAGCTTAGTCTCTCCAACAGCCGCCTTACAAGCAGATTTGGTTCAGTTGAGCGCGCGCGCTTGCTGCAAAGCGCCCGAGGGCGATGGGTCACTTTTCGGCAATCCACACCAGGTCGCCCGTCGCCAGCCG
>VFSW01010823.1_pt1 | contig 12893 bp, 13 predicted proteins | sample 5358111 | NCBI WGS metagenome assembly VFSW01 (sample SAMN11554181, study PRJNA540505) | mine drainage metagenome | isolation source: sediment from site ElyBrook_90M | place: USA: Ely Copper Mine, Vershire, VT | collected 2017 | reverse complement strand
TAATTCACCATTGCGATCGCTCACCATGCCACGATGCGCTGGCAGCGTCACCACCCGACTCGCCAACGCGTCGCCTTTACGCTGCAAAAATGTCTGATGCAATACCTGTAAATACACAGCCCGCCCCGCCAATACCCCCAACCACAGTACGATCAGCGCCATCACCAGCGCACTGCGCCATTGCTTGAGATGCAATGTCAGCAAATGGCCTGATGGGCGAACGACGAGCGACATCAGGGATGCGCCTGTTTGACTGCAAACACCATCCGCTCCTGGCTCGCATCCGGCAATTGCATCTGCAACTGCTCAGTAGCGATTTTTCCGACTCGCGCATGCATCGCCCAAGTGCTTTGTTCCAACTGTAACCGTCCCCACTCTTCTTCCAGCTGACGTTGCTGCATTTGCGCCTGCTGCCATGCAACAAAGGCTTTGCGCGCCTGATGCTGGCTGTTGATCACCGCCAGGGCACACAGTACGACTGCCATCAGCAATGCCCATTGCAAGCGCATCATTGCAGTGCCTCCATGACTCGCATGACCGCGCTGCGAGCGCGCGGATTGTTTGCTACCTCGTCTTCCGAGGGCCGCGCAGCACGCCCGATCAGACGCATGCGCGCAGCAGGAATATCAATGGCGCGCACCGGCAATTTGGCCGGCATGGGCGGCGGGCTGGTGTATTGCCGCATGAAGCGCTTGACCCGCCTATCCTCCAGCGAATGAAATGCGATCACCACCAGCCGCCCACCGATCGCAAGCCGATCTGCAGCCTGCGGCAAACTCAGCGATAACTCTTCAAGTTCGCGGTTGATGTAAATCCGTATAGCCTGAAAGGTACGCGTAGCCGGGTTCTGACCGGCTTCACGCTTGGGCATGACGGACGCAACAAGCCGCGCGAGCTGTTGTGTGCTTGTAATCGGCGCATGCGCTCGTTGCGCGACAATCGCTCTTGCAATCGCACCAGCATACCGCTCTTCACCATAATCCCTGATGACCTCCTTGAGTTCGGTCTCATCGACCTCGGCCAGCCACGCAGCAGCCGTCTGTCCACTGCTGGTGTCCATGCGCATGTCCAACGGTGCATCAAATCGGAAACTGAATCCGCGCTCGGCTTCGTCCAGTTGCGGCGAAGACACGCCCAAATCCATCAGCACCCCGTTCACCTTGCCTACGCCCATACGATCCAGTTGTTCTGCCATGCGGGCAAAGCCGCTGTGACAAATGACAAAACGTGGATCCTGCCATTGCTGTCCTACTGCTACCGCCTGGGGATCTTTGTCGAATGCCAGCAAGCGGCCAGCCGAACCCAGATGTTGCAAAATACGCTTGCTGTGACCGCCGCGCCCGAAGGTCAAATCCACATAGACGCCATCCGGATGCACATTCAAGGCCTCCACCGCAGCTTCAAGCAACACGGTGCGGTGGCTCAACACCGCGGCCACCACCTCGGTCACAAAGTAAAGCCGGCCAGTTCGGCTGGCGGTTCCACATCCTTGAAAGTCAGCGCCAAATCCATCTGCGCCTGCCAGCGCGACTCATTCCAGAGTTCGAGTTTCACACCTTGACCAACCATCACCACGTTTTTGTCCAGCGCGGCAAAATCGCGCAACATGGCCGGCAACAGAATGCGACCCGTCGCATCCAGCTCAAGATCAGCCGCGTTACCCACCAGAAGACGTTGCAGACTGCGCGTTTGCGCATTGAAACTGGACAAGCCGTTGAGTTTCTTTTCAATCGGTTCCCATTCCGCCAAGGGAAACAGCAGCAGACATTTGCTGGGGTCAGCCGTCACCACCACACGGCCTTCATTCGGCGCGACCAGCGCGTCCCGATACCGGGCAGGCACCATCAGCCGCCCCTTGGTATCCAGACTCAATGTGGTCACGCCACGAAACATGTTTCACCCCGCCGCTTACAGTGGAAGTATTTTCCCACTTTTTACCACAAATTACCACTTCGCACCACTATAGTGAATATTATTGGCAGGGTCAAGAAAACTTTGGGATTCATTAAATGTGACAAAGCGTTAGCGAAGCGCCGGTTAAATCTGTCGGGCCAGGAATCACACAATGTCCGATGGCGCACAGACGAATCTCACAACCCTGGCTAAAACGAACTTCAGCCGTTTTGCACGACGTACCCAAAGGAGTATGAAAATGAACGAATACCGCCACCACATATCCGGCTTCTTCGCCCGACATCGCGATGCCGAAAAAACCTTAAGCAAACTCGCCGAGCAGGGGCTGCCCCGAGATCGGCTCAATATTTTTACTGCCGAGTCGCTTCAGCCGGCTTTCTCGCAAGAGAAAAAAAGCGATGGCGTACTGCAGGACGTGCTTGTGGACGGTGCCGTCGGAACAATGGTCGGCACCGGCATCGGCGCGCTGCTAGAAGTTGGCCTGGTGGTGGCGAACGTGAGCCTGTTCATTGCCAGCCCGTTAATCGCTCCCCTGATGTTGATGGGCTGGGGCGCCAGTATCGGCGCATTGATCGGCGCATCGACCGGGGCAGCAGAAGGCGCAGGCCACAAGCATGGATGGCTTGCCGACCTGGTCCGCGATGCGATCGCGAGCGGACAGGTTGTGCTGGTGGCAGAAACCAGGACGGAGCAGGAAACCGCGACAGCACGTAGAGTCATTCAGGCGTCGGTCAATTCCTGTGAGGACGTTAACATGGCGCCCGCTTGATCAGCCGATTTCCTTTAAGTCCGACAGGCTCCTAGGAGACTGTCGGGCTTAAAGAATCGAAGCGAAAATTTAGCTGATCGAGGGCAGATTTTGCCGGTTTTGCAGGCAAATAGTCGAACTATTTGCCAAAAAAGCGGTGAAATATGAACCGATCGGGTAAATTTGCAGCCGATTACCTTTAAGTCCGACAGGCTCCTAGGGAGCGGAATGGCTAAGGCACTGACGCACGCGTTCGAACAGGCAAACCGCCAGGGCAGCGGCGGCGTTGAGCGACTCCATGCTTCCAGGCATGGGGATGCGCACGGACTCACGCGCGGCCTGGCAGAGCTCGGCCGACAAACCCGCGCCCTCATTGCCAAAGGCAAATGCCACTTCGCCCCGCAAGTCCAGTTCATACAGACTGCGCGGCACATCCAGCGCAGTGCTGTATACCGTGCAGGCGAATGCCAGAGCCACCGCAGGCAAATCGGCACGTTCGACCAGCGTCAGGGCAAAATGCGCCCCCATACCGCCGCGCAGTACTTTGGGCGACCAGGCATCGGCGCAGCCTTCCGACAGGTATACGCAATCGACTCCGGCGGCTGCGGCGCTGCGCAGCATGGCGCCCAGGTTACCGGGATCCTGAATTTGCTCAAGCAAGATGACAAACCGTGCAGCAGCGCAGGCGGTGGCGGGCGGAATATCGATCAACGCCATGACGCCGCTGGGGGTTTTGACAGGCGACAGCGCGGTCAGCAAATGCGGCGCCAGCAACAGTACCGGCACATGAGGCCAAGCGGTCTGCCAACGGGCGAGCTGCGCCGGATCGGCTGCCAGCAATTGACGCGGGATGTGACCGCAGTTCAAATACGCCTCGATCAGGTGCTCGCCGTCCAGCAGCGTCCGCCCCTCTGCGCGACGTTGTTGCGCCGAATCTGCCAGCTGTTTTAATGCCCTGAACTGCGGGTTCTGGCCGGAAGTGATGTGTACGAGCGACATCATGCCAGTCCGGGCAGAAGCACTTTCAAACCATCGACGATAAACTGCACCGCCATCGCTGCCAGTATCAGCCCCATCACCCGGGTCGCGATATTCAAGCCCGAGGTGCCAAGGCGCGCGCCAATCGGCTCGGCCAGCCGCAATACCCACCACACCACCAACCCGGCCAGCACGCACGACACGCTGTAAAAAACCTTGTCAAGCAGACCTGTGGCCTGATGCGCGTCCACAATCACCAGGCTGATTGCGCCTGGACCTGCCAACAGCGGAATGGCCAGCGGCCCCACGGAAATATCGGCCTTGTATTCCGCCTCGACACTTTCGTCGTCGGTGTGCCGCGCCGGGCGGGTGCTGGCATGAAACATGGCAATGGCGATCAACAGTACCAAAAGACCACCCGCCACCCGGAAGGCAGGAATGCCAATGCCAAAAAATCCGAGCACCTGATCGCCGACCCAGATTGACAGCACCAGGATCACCGTCACTGCAGATGCGGTTTTGAGCGCCGTGCGGCGCATGTTTTCGCTCTCGCGATCTGCAATCATGCCAAGAAACAGCGGAATCGCGCCCAGCGGATTCAAAATGGCGAACAGACCGACCAGAAAACGGATTTGCTCGACCCAATAATCTGACATCGCTTAACTGCGCCTCCAGGTGGTGCCCTGCGCGCTGTCCTCAAGCACAATGCCGGCTTCCAGCAACATCTGACGGATGCGATCGCCTTCGGCATAGTTTTTGGCTTTGCGCGCCTCAGTGCGCGCCACAATCAAACCGGCTATGGCGGCAGCATCGTAGGCGCAACCCGTCAGCTGCTGCACATGCTGGTGCGGGTCGTTCTGCAACAAGCCGAGCACGCCACCCAAGGCCTTGAGCAGACTGGCGGCTGCGACCGAACGGGTTTTGTTGATCTCGCCGGCCAGTTCGAACAACACCGCCATTGCCAGCGGCGTATTGAAATCATCATCCATGGCCACCTTGAAGCGTGCCGCCTGCGGTTGCAGCCAATCAATAGCAGCACTGGGTGCCGGTACATCGCGCAAGGCGGTGTACAAACGATTCAGCGCCTGGCGCGCATCTTCAAGGTGCACATCAGCGTAGTTGAGCGGACTGCGGTAATGCGCACGCAGTATAAAAAAACGCAAGGTTTCGGCATCGAATTTCTGCAAAACTTCGCGCACAGTGAAAAAATTGCCGAGCGATTTGGACATTTTTTCGTTATCCACGCGCACGAAACCGTTGTGCATCCAGTAATTGGCCAAGGTACAACCGTGCGCGCCCTCGGACTGGGCAATCTCGTTTTCGTGGTGAGGGAACTGCAGATCCTGCCCGCCGCCGTGAATGTCAAAATGTGCCGACAGGTAATGTGCGCTCATCGCCGAACACTCGATATGCCAGCCCGGACGACCGGCACCCCACGGCGACGACCATGTCGGCTCGCCCGGCTTGGCGGCTTTCCAGAGCACAAAGTCGAGCGGATCGCGTTTGTGGCGGTCGACATCCACCCGCTCGCCCGCGCGCAACTCATCCAGAGACTTGCCCGACAACTTGCCATAATGCGGAAACGCATGCACCGCGTAATACACATCGCCGTTGTCTGCTGCATAGGCCAGACCGCGCGCGATCAGTTGTTCGATCAATTGAACCATTTCCGGCACAAATTGGGTGGCACGCGGTTCATGCGTGGGCAATAACACGCCCAGCGCCGTTGCATCGACCTGCATGGCAGCGATAAAACGCTCGGTCAGACTGTCGATGGGCTCGCCGTTCTGCGCTGCGCGCTGGATGATCTTGTCGTCAACGTCGGTGATGTTGCGCACATAATCCACCGCATAGCCCGAAGCACGCAACCAACGCACGATCATGTCGAACACCACCATCACCCGCGCATGGCCGACGTGGCACAAGTCGTATACCGTCATGCCGCACACATACAAACGCACTTGCCCGGGCACGATGGGCACAAAAACCTGTTTTTCGCGCCCCAGCGAATTATAAATCGACAGCATAACCACACATCCGTGAAGAACAACAGTTTGAATCGGGTCGAATTCTTGCTAGAATCATCACCTTGATTGGCGCCCAGATGAGTATAACACAGTGAAACAAACCATCCTCTACGCGATCTTGCTCGTCCCGGTTCTGCTTTGTTCGCCCGTGGGCCATGCCGCCAACACCGAGTTTCAGGACATCAACACCCTGTTCAAACAAGGCCAGTACGCCCAGGCACTGGAACGCGACAACGCATGGATCAACAAGAACCCCAAAGATGCACAGGCGCGTTTTCTCAAGGGTCTGATCCTGACCGAACAGAACAAGCCCAACGAAGCCATTGCCGTCTTTACCGGCCTGACAGAAGATTTCCCCGAACTGCCGGAACCCTATAACAATCTGGCCGTGCTGTATGCCGCACAGGGCAATTACGACAAGGCGCGCTACGCGCTCGAAATGGCCATCCACACCCACCCCAGTTATGCCGTAGCGCACGAAAACCTGGGCGATGTATATGCCAAGATGGCCTCACTGGCCTATGACAAAGCCCTGCAGCTCGACACAGCCAACGCTTCGGTACACACCAAGCTGTCCCTGATCAAGGAAATCTTCACCCCCGGTGCCACGACGCGCACCGGATGCGGCGAGTTGGCATCGACGGCTCCTGTGCGCAAACCAGCGCCTCCGACTGCCAATCAAACCAGCAACACCGCCAATCCGGCAACAAACCAGAATGACGGCGCTGCCAAACCGACTGCAAATCAAAACCTCGGCGCAAGCAACCCAGCCGCCACCAAGAACAGCGACATCCTGGATGCAGTACACGCCTGGGCGCAGGCGTGGTCTGACCAGAAACCAGAGGCCTACCTTGCCGCATACGCGGCCGACTTCGCCCCACCTGGCGGTCAAACCCACGCGCAATGGGAAAGTGTACGCCGCGAACGCATTACCGCCCCCAAGCAAATCAGCGTAAAGCTGTCTGCAATACAGGTCACCACCAAAGATGCGAACCATGCCAGTGTGAGCTTTACCCAAAACTACCGCTCGGATCGACTTTCCAGCACCAGCCACAAAGTGCTTGAACTGTCGCGCGACAGCAACGGCAAATGGCTGATCAACCAGGAAAGCTCGCGCTGAGCGCCAAAAAAATGCGCAGCCAGTACCTCTCCAGCTGCCGCTGGCTGTTGGGCGGCATCTTTGCCCTCCTGACTGCCTGCGCCTGGTCGGATCAAAGCCTGCCGCTCATTCCTGTGGCCGGGGAAGTTGGCACCAGCGGCCATTTCCTCAACCGTCACGAGACGCTGCTGGCCGACAGCCTGCAAGCCTTGCAGCAAGGTCATCTGGATGAAGCCCTGCACGACATTGAAGCACTGTTGGTCATTCAACCGGATTTTCGCCTGGCGCAATTGATCCGCGGTGATTTGCTGCTGGCGCATGCACAAGCACTCGATACCCTGGGCAACGTCAAGAAGCCCTCTGCGCAACTCGATGACTTGCGTGCCGAAGCGCGCGCACGGCTTGACAGTGTTCTGCAACCGCCGCCTCAGGACAACGTGCCGGATGTCATCCTGCAACTGGCCAACGAGATCAGTCATATCATTGTGGTTGATACCAGCAAATCGCGGCTCTATGTGTTCCTCAACCAGAACGGACTGCCACATTATGTGGCCGATTTCTATGTCAGTATCGGCAAGAATGGCACCGTAAAATCCCAGGAAGGCGATCAACGCACGCCACTGGGCGTCTACACACTGACCGGACGGCTGCAAGGCAACGCCTTGTCCGCCACTTACGGCCCACAAGCCTTCCCGCTCAATTTCCCCAACGACTGGGACAAAAGGGAACACAGCAGCGGTCATGGTATCTGGCTACATGGTACCTACAGCGGCACCTACAGCCGGCCACCCCACGCCAGCGATGGCTGCGTAGTGCTCAACAACAACGACCTCAATACCCTGGCACATTATCTGGTACCCGAAAACACGCCGATCATCATCACCGACAGCATCCATTGGGTCAGCCCGCAAAGTGTGTTGCAGAACCGCAAGGAAGTCCTGCAACAGATCGATCAATGGCAACAAGACTGGCAAAGTCTCGATTTTGCTCGCTACCTGGACCACTATTCCACACTGTTCACTGCCGACCAGACCGATTACGCCACCTGGGTAGCCAACAAACGCCGCGTCAGCGCGAGCAAGCAATGGATCAAAGTCGATCTCGATCAAATGAGCCTGTATGAATATCCTGGCCAGCCTTCGCTGTATATGGTCGATTTCGAACAGCGTTACCACAGCAACAACCGCAACGACCAGATGCACAAACATTTGTACTGGACAGAACAAGGCGGCCAGTGGAAGATTGTCGCCGAAAATGGCGCCTGAGTCCGCTCATCAGCATCAGGGCATTGCTAATTGTCCCGTGTCTGCCGGAATGCACGATACGGAAATGTTCGCCGCACCGCACAGGAACAGAAAGCCAGCAAGAATATTTTTATGTCATGCGTTGCGGCATTAACTGCGAATTTTTAGTCACTCCCTTCAATTTATCAACAAACCAAAGGCATTTAATCATGGTCAAACTGCACACCAACTTCGGCACAATCACCCTGGATCTCGACGCGGAAAAGGCGCCCAAAACCGTTGCCAACTTTCTGTCGTATGTGAACAGCGGCTTTTACGACAATACCGTGTTCCACCGCGTCATCGACGGCTTCATGGTTCAGGGCGGCGGGTTCGAACCCGGCATGAAACAGAAACGCACCGAAGCACCGATCGAAAATGAAGCCGGCAATGGTCTGACCAACGACAAATACACCATCGCCATGGCACGCACCTCGGATCCGCACTCGGCCACCGCGCAATTTTTCATCAACATCAAGGACAACGGCTTCCTCAACTTCAGCGCGCCCACCTCACAGGGTTACGGCTACTGTGTATTTGGCAAGGTGGTTGAAGGCCAGGACGTGGTCGACAAGATCAAGGCCGTCAAGACCGGCAACCGCGCCGGCCACCAGGACGTGCCCACAGAAGACGTGGTCATCGAACGCGCTGAAGCCGTGGCGTAAATGCCGGGCATGACCGGCCATCTGCCGCACAGCCTGCTGATCTCGGACCTGCACCTGTCCACGCAGCAGGAAGCGCTGACGCGTCTGTTCGAACAGTTTCTGGGCACGCTCGCTCCGCAGGCCGAGGCGCTGTACATCCTCGGCGACCTGTTCGAATACTGGGTCGGCGACGACACGCTGGAACAGCCCTTGCACCGCCGCGTGTGCACAGCCCTGCAGCAACTCGCCACACGCGGCGTCCGGATTTTCCTCATGCACGGCAACCGCGACTTCCTCATCGGCGAGCAATTTTCCCGCCAGTGCGGCGTCACCCTGCTGCCCGACCCCAGCCTCGTCAAGCTCTACGGCACACCCACCCTGCTCACGCACGGCGACGCGCTGTGCACCGACGACCTCGCCTACCAGGCCTTCCGCAACCAGGTGCGCGACGCGACCTGTCAAGCTCAATTCCTCGCCCAGCCCTTACCTGTGCGCGAAGCCATGGCGCAGTCCGCGCGCGAACAAAGCACCAACGCCCAACACGACAAACCCGCCGAAATCATGGACGTCAACGCCCAGACTGTCATGGCACTCGTCGCCCAATATGGCTACCCGCGCCTCATCCACGGCCACACCCACCGCCCCGCCCTGCACCGGCTGGAACACGCCGGCCACACCACGGAACGCTGGGTATTGCCCGACTGGCACGACGGCCAGGGCGGTTATTTGCAGTGCGACGCGGACGGCTGCAGGGCTCTGCCGCTGGGGGCGGCGGCCTGACCCGTTCTAACCCCACGGACGGATGTGGCACCAAGGCTATGGCGCCAGGCACAGCGTGTCTGGAGTTGCCCACCAAAAGGCTAAACACAGATTTCTGTACCAGTTAATGCGTAACAAATCGAAATTACGCAGAACCGCTATTAACTGTTACAGGAGATTTTTATGGATCCAGAGATCGACTTTTCTTATTTATGGCTTATTTCCGGCACTAAATTGATAGCGTCGGAAATATGACATAAATATTGACATTGACGCCGACTTTGATAGTATGGCTTATATCCGACGCTATTGCCTTAAAGCAGGAAATAAGACACATGAAGAAGCCACAAAATCTGTCTATGCCGCCCGGCTTGATTCAGCGCCTCATAAGCATGGGGGAGCGCATTGCTAGCATGAGAAAAGCGCGCAGCCTGTTGCAGGCCGAGGCGGCGCTGCGCGCAAACATCAGTCGTGAAACAGCGTCCAGAATTGAAAATGGCGATGCCGCCATCGCTATCGGGCAAATCGTGCGCTATCTCGATGTCATCGCGCCGGGTGTTGATTTGGCGCGGCTGTACGATACGAATGATCATGCACTCGCCATTCTGGATAAAACCGAAAAACGGCAGCGCGCGCGGCGGCGCCCAAAAGACTTAGCCAAATATGATTTCTAGAGAGCTTGCCGTTTTTGCCTATCTGCCGGGCGATGTGTCTGCTGTCCCTGCCGGATTATTAAGCCTGTCAGAAGAGGGGGCAATTTCAATTGGCGCGTCTTTTGTTTACGGCTCCCGCTATTTGGCGCGCCCTAACGCCATCGAGATTGACCCGGTCAGTCTCGGCTTGAAAGAAAAAGACAAACTCGTCGGGACTGAACTTCATCCCGCGCCGGGGCTCCCCCTGTTTGGCGCAATTCGCGATGCCGCCCCCGACGCCTGGGGACGCAGGGTCATTGAAACAATGCGCAAGGTTCCGCTCAACAGTCTGCCGGAATCCGAATATTTGCTTGCTGCCGGATCCAACCGGGTCGGCGCGCTTGATGTCCGTTTAGACATTAACTCGCCCGCCACGCAAGGCATGCTGAGTGACGTTCACAGCCTTGAATACCTCATCGAAGCGGCGCAGCGCATTGAAGAAGGGCTGTCCATCCCTGCTCGACTGGACGCTTTTTTTGACGCGGGTACCGCGCTTGGAGGCGCGCGCCCTAAAGCGACCGTCATTGATGCACAAGGCAAGCTCTGGATAGCAAAATTTCCATCAAAGTCAGACGGCTACAATATTCCGCTGGTGGAAACCGCCACCCTCAGACTCGCCCAGCGCGCTGGCATACGCATCCCGGAACTGAAGGAGCCCATCCTCCTCGCCAAAGGAACAAATGTCATGCTCATTGAGCGTTTTGACCGCGTGGGTGCAGCTAAAACCATGACGAGAAAACACTTTATCAGCGCCCTTACGCTATTGGGCTGCCCTGAAGCCGACTCCCCCCGTAAGAACTATGCCGACATTGCCGATGCAATGCGCAAATATGGCGCAGCGCCCATGCTTGCCGCTAACCTGAAAGAGCTGTTTTCCAGAATGGTCTTTAATATTCTGGTCACCAACGATGATGATCACCTGCGCAATCACGGGATGTTGTGGGTGCCCCAACACCAGGCATGGGAGCTAAGCCCCTTGTACGATGTCGTGCCCAAACCTACGCACGCAACCGAGCGCTTCCTGCATCTGGGTATTGGGCAGCAAGGACGCCTGGCCACGCTCGATAATGCGCTGAGCGGGTATGCCCGTTTCGGGCTGACCAGAGATGGCGCCATTAAAGCGATCAATCATGTGTGGTCTATCGTGCGCGAATGGAAGGGATACTTCGAGGAATTTGGCGTGCCCAGCAGCGAGATCGACAAGATCAGCAGCGCATTCCGTCATGCACGGGATATCGGCGGCAAGGAGATTGGACTGCGCTGACTGAAACGCTTTCCAGTGAAAAAGCCTCACGGCTGTACGCGCGTCCGGAATTTTGTGTATTTTTTAAATGGCGAGAAAAGCCGTCCTTGCATTTCCGGCAAGCCGCCGCATGATTACCGGGAAACCCACTGGAAATACAACGGGAAGGTCGCCCAGTCGCTACTGTCCCGCTTGCTGGAGACAGGCCTGGTTTTTAGTGCCGGAGATCGGTGCAGATGATGTTTCCCCAAGATGCGTTGCAGTTTTTGTTGCCCGAGATTTATCCTGACCCCGCAACCCGGCTTCAGCAGCAGCTTCGCTCAACCACAAGATCCACGAGTCGGAATCAATCCGCCAGGCCGCGCGCCAGGTCGTTGCGCAAGTCGCGCACCGATTCGAGCCCGACGGCGACGCGCAACAAACCCTCGCGGATACCCGCCTCGTCACGCTGTTCGGCGCTGAGCCGGCCATGCGTGGTGGTGGCGGGGTGAGTGATGGTGGTCTTGGTGTCGCCCAGGTTGGCGGTGATGGAGATCAGCTGTGTGCTGTCGATAACGCGCCAGGCGGCTTCGCGGCCGCCGCGCACCTCGAAGGCGACAATCGCACCGGCGCCGGTTTGCTGTTGCCCAGCCAGTGCATACTGGGGATGTGAAGGCAGCCCCGGATACCACACGCGCTCCACTTGCGGCTGGGTTTCCAGCCATTGCGCCAAGGCCAATGCATTGGCCGTATGCGCATCCATGCGCAATTTGAGCGTTTCCAAGCCTTTGAGCAGCACCCAAGCGGTAAACGGGCTCATGCTGGGCCCCGCCGTTCGCAAGAAACTGTGCACTGGATCCAGCAGCTTGTGCTGACCCAACACGGCGCCGCCCAGCACGCGGCCTTGGCCATCGATGTACTTGGTGGCCGAATGCACCACGATATCTGCGCCCAGTGCCAGTGGTCGCTGCAAAGCAGGCGAACAAAAGCTGTTGTCCACCACCAGGCGCACATCGGCGGCATGGGCGATATCGGCCAGCGCCGCGATGTTGCTGATTTCGGTCAGCGGGTTGGACGGCGACTCGACAAAAAACAAGCGGGTGTTCGGCCGCAGTGCCGCATACCATTGCCCGGGATCGGTCGCGGACACGAAACTCACCGTAACCCCAAAACGCGCAATCACGTTGGTCAGCAATTGCATGGTAGAACCAAACAGGGAACGCGAAGCCACCAGGTGGTCGCCTGCCGACAGCAACCCCATCAGCGCAGCCATTATGGCCGACATGCCGGAAGCCGTGGCGAGACAGCGTTCGGCGCCCTCCATTGCCGCCAGACGTTCCTCGAACATGGCGACGGTGGGATTGCTGACGCGCGAATAGACATGACCACCAGGCTCACCGGCAAAGCGTGCTGCCGCCTCCTGCGCGCTGGCGAACACGAAGCTCGAGGTCAGAAACAGGGCTTCGCTGTGTTCATTGAATGCGCTGCGCGCGATACCGGCGCGCACCGCGAGTGTTTCCAGATCAT
>VFSW01010822.1_pt1 | contig 12894 bp, 14 predicted proteins | sample 5358111 | NCBI WGS metagenome assembly VFSW01 (sample SAMN11554181, study PRJNA540505) | mine drainage metagenome | isolation source: sediment from site ElyBrook_90M | place: USA: Ely Copper Mine, Vershire, VT | collected 2017 | reverse complement strand
AGACTCCTTACAAAGTGAAAAGCCCCCAAGTGAAAACTTGGGGGCTTTTTATTTTGTGGGACGGATAACGATCGCAGTGACAAGTTGCCTCGCATAAATGCGTAATACGCCCGCTCACGAGCGGGCTGCCCCATTGGCATGTGCTAAAATTGTTGCAGCATAGTTCGTGCATTCTAAAAATAAATTAGTGGTTTTCCAATTTGCAACCCTTAGTCATCAGTCATTTCACACTTGCGAATAGCCTGGGGCTTGGGCTGTCGGCAACCCTGGATGCTTTGCGCCTGCGCCGTTCCGGATTGATTCCATGTGCGTTCGAGGACGTCGATCTGGAGACTTATATCGCCAAGGTTACAGAATTGGATGCTTGCCACATGCGCAGCGATCTGACGGCCTATGATTGCCGCAACAATCGTCTTGCCCAATTGTGTCTGGAGCAGGACGGATTCGCCGACATGATCGAAATGGCCAAGAACAAATACACTGCAGGCCGTATCGGCGTGTTTCTAGGCACCAGCACTTCCGGAATTCTGCACACCGAATTGGCCTACCGTCACCTGGATAACGGTGCACTGCCTGCTGATTTTCATTATGCAGAAACGCAGAACACCTACTCACTGGCGCGCTTCGTTTCACGCTATCTGGGCTTGAGCGGGCCTTCCTTCGTGGTGTCTTCCGCGTGTTCTTCGAGCGCCAAGGTGTTCGCCAACGCGGCGCGCATGATGGCAGCGGGTGTATGCGATGCAGCCGTGGTCGGTGGAGTCGACAGCTTGTGCCTGAGCACGCTTTACGGTTTCAATTCATTGGGGCTGGTCTCGCGTTTTCCATGCCGGCCTTACGATGCGGAGCGTGACGGCATTTCGGTCGGAGAAGGCGCAGGGTTCGTCTTGCTTGAGCGTGCAACGGCCGATCACTCGTCGAACGCGATGTTTCTGTTGGGAGTGGGTGAAAGCTCCGACGCTTATCACATGTCCACACCGCATCCGGAGGGGTTGGGGGCGAAGCTGGCGATGCAGAGGGCACTCGCATCCGCGGGATTGCAAGCCAGTCACATCGACTATATCAATTTGCACGGCACTGCGACCAAATCCAACGACGCCAGCGAAGGCAAGGCAGTCGCAGATGTGTTCGGCACCGGCGTGCCATGCAGTTCTACCAAGGGATGGACAGGTCATCAGTTGGGTGCTGCCGGGGTCACTGAAGCGATCATTGGCATGCTGGCGATCGAGCACGATTTTTTGCCGGGAAGCGTGAACACGCAGCAACTCGATCCCGCCATCACGATCAATTATCAGATCGAGAACCGCGAACAGAAAATCCAGCGGGTGCTGAGCAATTCCTTCGGATTCGGCGGTAGCAATTGCAGTCTGGTGCTGGGAAAACAGCCATGATGCGGATATTCATTGAAGGGGTCGGCTTGCTCGGCCCGGGCCTGGATGGCTGGTCAGTCGGCCGCACTGTGTTGGCAGGCAACGCGACCTATGTTGCCGCACCGACGAACCTGCGCACGAGCGATATGCTGCCTGCCGCGGAACGCCGTCGCGCGGGCGTTCCCATCAAACTGGCACTGGCCGTTGGACAAGAGGCGTTCCTGCATTCCGGAAGGGATCCGAGGACGGCGGCTACGGTATTCACTTCGTCAGGAGGCGATAACGACAACGCGCATGCCATCAACGCCATTCTCGCGACTGCACCGCGCGAAGTGTCGCCGACACGGTTCCATAATTCCGTGCACAACGCAGCGGCAGGGTACTGGTGTGTCGCGGCAGACACACATGAGCCATCCACGAGTCTGTGCGCACACGATGCGAGTTTTGCGGCGGGTTTGCTGGAATCGGCCGCACAAGTGACGGTGGATGATGCGGTCGTGGTGTTGATCGCGTACGACCATCCTTTCCCCGAGCCGCTGCATGCCGTGCGGCCCATCACTGCGGCATTCGGGATGGCATTGATATTGTCGCCCCGACAAACCGAAAAATCTATCGCCGCAATCGAGTTGGATTTTGCGTCAGGCAAAGTCGAAGAAACCACGATGCAAGACGCAGGGTTGGAAGCGCTGCGTAGCGGTGTTCCTGCCGCACGCGGACTGCCGCTGCTGGCTGCCCTGGCCTGCAACAACGCCGCGCGAATCGACATCGCTTACTTCGACGACAACCACCTCAGCCTTCGCGTGACGCCATGCTAGCGGACAAAGCCGCGATTGTCGGCGTCATTCCACATGCCGGCAACATGTGCCTGCTCGACGGTGTGCTGGAATGCGACGCACAACTCATCCGCTGCATCAGTGGCACGCACCGCGATGCAGCCAACCCGATGCGTTCCGGCGACATGCTGCCTGCGTTGTGCGGCATCGAATACGCGGCGCAGGCAATGGCAGTGCATGGGGCATGGGATGCGGGGTTCGACCGGAAACCGCGGACGGGCTATCTGGTGGCACTGCGCGATGTCGCTTGTCACACGATGCGTCTGGATAACCTGGGCGACGACCTCATCATCGAAGCGGAAAAAATGATGGGAGACGAAACGCGTGTCATCTACCGGTTCGACATTCAGGCAGGAAGGGTAAAGATCATGAGCGGACGCGCAACGGTGGTGCTGAACGCAGACAAGGTGGCGGAATGAAGCGCGCACTGGTGACCGGCGGCAGCGGCAACATCGGCACCGAGATATGCCGCAAGCTGGCATCGCTTGGGTACCACGTCTATGTGCACGCCAACAATTCACTGCAGAAGGCGGAAGAAATTGTCGCCGAGATCAAGGATACAGGGGGTAGCGCCCAGGCGATCGCCTTCGATGTGGCAAATGCCGAACAGACCCAGAACGCTCTGCAAACGGTACTGGCAGAAGGCGCGATCCAGATCCTGGTGAACAACGCCGGCATCCATGACGATGCGGTGATGCCGGGCATGAATGCGCAACAATGGGGGCGGGTGATCGATGTTTCGCTGAACGGCTTTTTCAACGTGACGCAACCCTTGCTGCTGCCGATGATAGGGAAACGCTGGGGGCGCATCATCAACATCTCGTCCGTTGCCGCTATTGTTGGCAATCGCGGGCAGACCAATTACGCCGCCGCCAAGGCCGGATTGCACGGTGCGACAAAATCGCTGGCGCTTGAAGTCGCCAGCCGCGGAATCACCGTGAATGCCATTGCGCCGGGCATCATCGAATCCGCGATGACCGAGCATGTGTTCGACAAGGATGCCATCAAACGTCTGGTCCCAGTCGGGCGCGCAGGCAAGCCGGAGGAAGTGGCCGATCTGGTGGCGTTCATCGCGTCCGACAAGGCAGCCTACATCTCGGGTCAGATCATCTCCATCAACGGCGCAATGACTTAGAGCCCGCGGGGTGAATGGGGTAAAATGCGCGCGCTTGGATAAACGACAGGGAACATCATGGCAGCAAGTGCGCAGGAAAAAGAGTTGGCACAACTCATCGTGACTTCGTTGAATCTGGAAATCACGGCAGACGAAATCGAACCGGAGGCGCCGCTGTATGGCGACGGTCTGGGGCTGGACTCCATCGATATACTTGAACTGTCGCTGGCGATCTCCAAAACGTACGGCGTGCAACTCAAATCGGACGATGCCGACAACAACAGGATATTCAGTTCGCTGCGCAGCCTGAACCGGCACATTCAGCAGCGCCGCGCATAGATTTACAGAGGTTTGTCCGCCAGATAGGTCGAGAATATCCCGATATCGATATTGCGTCGCACATTCACGAACCCCGCGTTCGCCAGGGTGTTCAAGACCTTTTCCGGTACAGCGCAGGCTTCGATGGTATCCCAGTAGTAACGCCATAATTGCGAAGTGCCCTTGTCCTTGGCGACAAGTTTGGCCAGTGCAGGAACGATGTATCTGCAATAAACCCTGAGCAATGCAGTACTCACTTTCCCTTTTGGCGGAGTAATCTCGAGGATGCAAACCTTGCCGCCCGGCTTCAGTACCCGGTGGAACTCCGAGAATGCGACGGACATGTCCGACACATGACGAAGCGCATAACCCATGCTGAGAAAATCGTAAGTCGCATTGGCCAACGGAATTTGCTCCGCGCGGCCTTCGACCACCGTGACGCCGTTCGGCAATCTGGCGCTGCGGATCATGCCGGGACTGGGATCGACGCCGGTGATCATGGTCGGGTCGCCGACAAGTTGCGCTGCCTGTTTCGCCACCAGGCCGGTGCCCATGCCGACATCCAGTACGCGCATGCCGGGCTGCAATCCGGCGAAAGCCAGCATCTTGCGGCGGTAGGATGAGCCGGTACCGAGCCCCAGGATGTTTTCGATGCGGTCGTAATCGGAAGCCGTTTTGTCGAACTGTTCGCCGACCCAGGTTCGGCGGTCTGCTTCGCAGTCGTAGTATTCGGCAAGCGGGGGGTGCGGCGCGTGGACGATGGAGCCGGGCGGCTCGTTGACTCTGGTCATATTCAGGGCTTGCACGCAGGATGATTATGGGTGAATGCTAACCGAATTTTCACCATGTTGCGCGTGAATAGCACGGGCATGGCGCCCAGCGTTCAGGGCAAAGGGACCTGTTTCGGGGTAGAATGGCGGTGCCGAAAGCAAAAGTCGTCTCGTGCGGCGCAAAAATGAATAATCAGTGCAAGAATGTGAACTCTTAACATCATTGTGTATTCCTCAAACCGACAATTCGAAATTCGCGCATCCATGACGGTTGTGCATCTTCAGGTGAAGTGACATGGCACGTTTTGGCAAGTTTTTTCTCGTGCTGGTGTTTATCGGTTACCCCATATTGCTGCACACTTTCATCCTTAAGGAAGAAGTTGGAATGTGGCAGCTGATGTGCGTTTTCGCACCTATGCTGGCAGGAGCGGCATGGGTGGCATTACGCATGGTCGGGAAAATATGGTGGCCACTGGTGGTGGCGGTATTCGCCGCGGGGATTTATTTCATCGCGACCGGAAATTACGGACGTATCGGACTGCTGGCGGTGAACGGATTGTCGAGCGCCAGCCTCAATCTGTTTCTGCTCTGGTTGTTCGGCCGCACCCTGCTGCGCGGAAGCGAGCCGCTGATCTCGCAGATATCGCGTCATATCAACGGGAAACTGGATCCCGGAGTCGCCGATTACACGCGCAATGTCACCATCGCCTGGTGCATTTTCTTCGCCCTTCAAGTGATCATTTCGCTGCTGCTGTATATCTACGCACCGATTGCCGCGTGGTCGTTCTTCATCAATGTATTGAATCTGCCGCTGCTGATCGCGATGTTCGTCGGAGAAAAAGCCTATCGGACGCTGCGCTTCCCCGATCACCCCAAAACTTCCATCCTGAAGGTGATCGAGGTGTACACCAAGAATTTTGCGGCACCCGGAAAAGCGGATAGCGGACGCTGAGGTTTCAATCACTCATGGCAGCAATCCCGCTTATCCGTTGCAACGACGCCAACAGCGTGTTCGCCTACTGTGCGGGGCAACCTGTCGGTGTTCCGCAATTCCTCCAAGATGTAGCGAGACTGGTGGAAGAACTTCCGGACAGAAGTCATATACTGAATCTGTGTAGCGACCGCTATCGCTTCATGGTCGGCTTTTCGGCAGCATTGCTGCGCGGGCAGACCAGCCTGTTACCGCCGAACTACACCTCCAGTTTCGTCGAGCGACTGAGCCAGCGTTATCCCGACATGTATTGCCTGGCCGACGGCGAAGCCGACTTCAAGGGCGTCGAGACCATGCGCTATCCGGACTTGCCGGATCAGTATGTTGCGGAGCGAACCATCCCGGTCATTCCGGAAGAACAGTGCGCGGCATTGGTGTTCACCTCGGGTACCACTGGGCAGCCGGTCGCACACCCCAAATCGTGGGGCAGTCTGTGCAAAAGTGCCGTTGCGGAAGCGGCGAGTCTCGGCATCACGCCGAACTCGGGCATGGCGGTATTGGGTACTGTTCCCGCCCAGCACATGTACGGCCTGGAATCGTCCATGCTGTTGGCTGTGCAAAACGGCCTGGCGCTGGTCGCCGAAAGGCCGTTCTATCCGGCAGACATCCGCGAGCAACTGGCCGCGCTGCCGCGACCGCGCTGCCTGATCACCACGCCCGTCCATCTGCGCAGCTTGCTGTCCGACGCGGTGAAGCTTCCCGCAGTCGAGTTCGTGCTGTGCGCCACCGCGCCTCTTGCACTGCAGCTGGCGAACGAGACCGAAGCGCGTTTTGCCGCGCCGCTATACGAGATCTACGGCTGCACCGAGGCGGGCCAGATTGCCAGCCGCCGCACGACGCAGGGCATGGCCTGGCATTTGCTGGCTGACGTCGAGCTGAGGCAGGATGAGCAGGGAAGCCATGTGTACGGCGGGCATGTAGAGATCGAAGCGACATTGAGCGATGTGATTGACCGCAATGCCGACGGCACGTTCACACTGCACGGGCGCACGGCAGACATGGTGAACATCGCGGGCAAGCGCACGTCGCTGGCCAGCCTCAATCACCATCTGAACGCGATACCGGGAGTGCAGGACGGCGTATTCTTCATGCCGGACGACAGTGACGGGGCGGTCAAACGCCCGCTGGCTCTGGTGGTCGCACCCGGGATGCGCACTGAAGACATTCTCAACGCTTTGCGCAAGAGCGTGGATGCGGTATTCCTGCCGCGCCCCCTGTATTTCGTCGATGCGCTGCCGCGAAATTCAACCGGAAAAATAACTCGCGAAGCCCTCATGCAATTGATCGAAGCCAGCGCGAAGAGATGAACAAGCTGTCCCTGCATTTTGCCGCAGTCCATCCGACCGCAGCCGGACATTTCCCCGGCAATCCGATCATACCCGGTGCGCTGCTGCTGGCGGAAGTACTGCGCTGCATCGAGCAGGCGGAGGGGGCGCGATTCGTTTCATGCAACATCAATGCAGCGAAGTTCCTGCATCCGGTGCGACCGGGCGATACTGTCGCAATCGAGTATGACGTTTCGGCGCGGGGAGCGATAGAGTTTCAATGCGACGTCGCCGGAATCAGGGTCTTGACGGGAGGCGTCGTTGCAAACGCCTGATAAAATCGAAGGCAAGCCCCCATCCGGATGGATGGAGAAGCCGGAACGCAGCAATACGCTGGCCATACGCTTCATCGTGTGGATTGCGCTCACGCTGGGGCGCCGCGTCGCGCGCTTGTTCCTGTACCCGATCTGCCTCTACTTCTTCCTGTTCGCGGGTGAAGCGCGAGAGGCATCGAAGAAATATCTGCGCAAAGTCCTGGGACGCGAACCCCATGCGGGCGATGGTTTCAGGCATATCCACACTTTTGCTTCAACCGTACTGGATCGGGTGTTTCTGCTCAACGACCGTTACGACAAGTTCGACGTGCACGCGCATTTGGACGCAGCGGCGCAGGCAATGATAGCCGGTAAGCAGGGCTGCATCCTGCTGGGTGCGCATCTGGGCAGTTTCGAGATCACGCGCGCCTTTGCCGACGAAATCAAGGGGCCCCCAGTCAATGTCGTAATGTATGAAGAGAACGCGCGCAAACTGAACTCGGTACTGAAAGCGATCAATCCCGACCAGGACCAAAAGATAATCGGACTGGGCAAAGTGGATTCCATGCTCAAGGTGCAACAGGCACTACAGCACGGTGAATTCATCGGAATCCTCGCCGACAGGGGGTTGGAGCATGATGAAGCCAGCGTGACCTGTGATTTTCTGGGTACCCCTGCCAAGTTTCCCGGCGGACCCCTGCGCATGGCGTATATGCTGAAGAGCCCGGTGTTGCTCATGGTCGGCGTGTATCGCGGGGGGAACCGTTATGATCTGTACTTCGAGGGTCTGGTGGATATGAGCAACGCTCAGGGGGCACCGCGCAGTGAGCTGATCCGCCAGGCGCAGCATCGATATGTCGAGCGCATCGAGCACTATTGCCGCAACGCACCCTACAATTGGTTCAATTTCTACGACTTCTGGAAATCATGATGCGCTTTCTGATTTTGCTGCTTTGTCTTGCATCTGTCCCGGTGCATGCGGAAAATCGTCAGGCTCCGCCGGTGGTCGGGTGGGATTTGCCGCAACTGATGCAAGGTCTTGCGCAAAGACCGACCTCGCAAGGAAAATTCACCGAGCGCAAATACCTCAGCGTATTGAACCGGCCACTGGAATCATCCGGCACCCTGAAGTTCCAGGCTCCGGGTCATCTGGAAAAGCACACGCTTGTTCCCAAAGCAGAAGATCTCGTGCTCGACCAGGGCGTGCTTACGATCGACAGCAAGGCGCATAACATCAAGCGCACACTGGTATTGCAGGAATATCCGGCGGTGTGGGCGTTCGTAGAAAGCATCCGTTCCACACTGGCGGGGGATCAGGCCACACTGGAACGCTTTTACACCATCGCGCTGGATGGCGATGAAACGAAATGGCGCATGCGGTTGCTGCCCATAGAGCAAAAAACGCGTGAAATGGTGCGCGAGATCGTTATCACGGGTCACGGCAACCGTGTCGTCGGCATCGAAATGCGTGAGTCCAACGGCGATCATTCCAGCATGACAGTTGTCGACGAAGCGCAATGAAATTGCGCAGCCATATCGCGGTAATTGTCTGGTTGCTGTTCATTGCCGCCTGCGTGCTCGTCATCAGTCGCTCCCAATTTACTGCCGACATGTCGGCTTTTATGCCGCGCAACCCGACGCCCACGCAAAAGATCATGGTCGATCAGCTGCGCGACGGAGTGGTGTCGCGCCTGATCCTGGTCGGCGTGGAGGGTGCGCCGGCGCCGGTGCTGGCGCAGATCAGCAAAAGCATGGCGGCAATTTTGCGTACCTCGCCGACACTGGTCGCCGTGAACAATGGCGAACAAACCGGCATGGAAAAGGACTTCGACCTGCTGTGGCGCAATCGCTACCTTCTCAGCGACGCCGTCACGCCACAACGTTTTACGCCAGCCGGATTGAAAGAGAGCCTGTCAAGCTACCTTGACCTGCTTGGAACGCCGATGGGCAGCATGGCGCAGCGCGTGCTGGCGAAGGACCCCAGCGGCGAGATGATCCACCTTCTGGAGCAACTGCAGGGTGAAACGCATCCGGCCATGCAGGACGGTGTCTGGTTCTCGCGCGACGGCGCGCGCGCCATGCTGCTGGCGAATACCAAAGGAGCGGGCAACGACATCGATGCGCAGGAGCGTGCCGTGCTGGCGATCCGGGGCGCGTTCGAGGACGCGCGCAAGGCGCTGCCGGCGGCCGCATCGGCGCAGGTGCGCATGACCGGACCGGGCGTGTTTTCGGTGCAGTCGCGCGCTTCCATCCGCGACGATGCCTGGAGGCTTTCGCTGATCGCGACGGTGCTGGTGGCGAGCATGCTGCTGTTGCTCTACCGTTCTCCGCGCGTGCTGGTACTCGGGCTGCTCCCGGTAGCGAGCGGCGCGCTGGCCGGGGTGGCGGCTGTAAGCCTGGGCTTCGGCAGCGTGCACGGTATCACGCTGGGCTTCGGCGTCACGCTCATCGGCGAGGGAGTGGATTACGGCATCTACCTGTTTACCCAGATTGAGCATAACGAAGCGCCGGAAAGCACCTTGCGCCGGATCTGGCCCACATTGCGGCTGGGCGTACTGACTTCCATTTGCGGTTTCAGCGCCATGTTGTTCTCCGGTTTTACCGGGTTGGCGCAACTCGGACTGTTCTCCATCGCCGGGCTGGTCGTGGCGGTGAGTACCACGCGCTGGGTACTGCCGCATCTGCTGCCGCAAGGCTTTTCCGTGCGCGCATCCACACGCTTCAGCAACGCTTTGATGTCAGTAGTGCGGCAGGCACCGCGTGCGCGCATCATGTTGTTTGCCGTTATTGCGATTGCGGTGGTATTTCTTGCGGTCAAACGCGATGAATTGTGGAATGACAGCCTGGCCAGCATGAGCCCGGTGAAGAAAGAATCGCTGGCACTGGACGAGCAACTGCGCCATGACATGGGCGCGCCGGATGTACGCTACATGCTGGTACTGAACGGCAGCGATCAGGAAAGCGTATTGCGGCAGGGTGAAACGGTCGCGGGCGCAATGCACAAGCTGGTGGCGCAGGGCCTGCTGGAAGGGTTTGATGCGCCTTTGCTTCCCAGCCATGCACTGCAACTGGCACGCCAGGCAGCCTTGCCCGATGCAGCCACGGCTCAATCCAATCTGGACAAGGCGTTGCACGATCTGCCGTTCCGCAGCTCGACCTTTGTGCCGTTCGCGCGGGAGATTGAAGCCGCAAAGCAACAACCCTTGCTTGATCGTGCTGCATTTCAAGGCAGCAATCTCGGCTTGCAACTCGACACCTTCCTGGCACAGCGCGACGGGAAATGGTCGCTGATGTTGCCCTTGCGCGGCGTGAAGGATGTGCAAGGGATAGAGCAAGGCATTCGTCGTATGTCTGATATTTCTTTTGTGTTGCTCGACATGAAAACGGAATCTGAACAGATGTTCCGCGACTACCGGCATGAGGCTGCAAAGAACGCCATGCTGGGTGCGCTGGCCATCGTTGTCCTGCTGATAGTCAGTCTGCGTTCGGTGCGCCGGGTAGTGGAAGTATCGCTGCCGCTGGTGGCTGCGGTCGTCCTGGTGACTGCCGGGCTGATACTCAGCGGGCACACGCTCTCCATCTTCCATCTGATCGGATTGCTGCTGGCGGTGGCGGTCGGTTCCAATTATGCGTTGTTCTTTGATCAGCGCTGCACTTCCGCACAGGATCGCGAACGCACTGTCACCTCACTGCTGTTCGCCAATGCGTCGACCGTGCTCGGCTTCGGCCTGCTGTCGTTTTCGCAATCGCCGGTGCTGAATGCCATTGGTTCCACGGTGGCAGCCGGTGCGGTGCTGAGCCTGATCTTTTCTGCCATCCTGATTGTCGGACGCGATGCATGACTGCACCATCGCCGGTTGCCCGGTGCATGGGGGTCGGTTAAGATGCAAATTGATTTTTGCAGCTTGGGGACGCCGACCAGCGCGGTTAAACAGGGAGAATGACATGAAACATGCATATCTGATTCTCGCCTTATTTACCGTTGCGCTGGCGGGCGGATGCGCAAGCCAACCGGCGAAAACGGAAACGCCTGAAAAGATTCCACCGGTCAGCAAACCTGCTCCCGCGAAGGAAAGCACCAGGAAAGAGGCGGCGAAGAAAGAGGTCGTCAAGAAAGAGGCGCCCGTAGAAGGCGAGATCGTAGGCAAGCCCGCTTCCGACAGCAAGTTCGCCAAACTGAAGATTGGCATGACCCTGAACCAGGTCGAGAAATTGATCGGCCCGTCGACCAAACAATCGACGCACCCGACCGGCAAAGCGTCCATCCCGTTTTATTTCGGCCCGGATCGCTGGATCATCCAGTACTCGTACAAGCACGAGGGTGTGTTGACGTTCAATTCCGGCGGAGATCAGGTACTGACCCGCATCGAGGTCAACAAGGCCGAATAGGCCTGCACGCAGTGCAAGACAAGGAATCGTTCATGGTTGAGCAAGAAAATTCATGTGAAGTGCTGGTGATTGGAGGCGGTCCGGCCGGCTCTACTATCGCAACGTTATTGGCGCAGCGCGGGCGTGACGTGCTGATGCTGGAAAAATCCAGGCATCCGCGTTTCCATATTGGCGAATCGCTGTTGCCAATGAGTATGCCGATGTTCGACCAACTCGGCGTGACCGAGAAAATCAAACGCATCGGCATGGTGAAGCTTGGGGCAGAGTTCGTCTCCCCATGGCATGGTGCACCGGTGATGATCGACTTCAACGATGCCTGGGACAACACCTGGCCCAGCGCTTACCAAGTGCGCCGCGACGAATTCGACGAGATCCTGTTCATGAATGCGGCAGACAAGGGCGCGCGCGTCATCCAGGAATGCAAGGTGACGGACATCAAGTTTCTTCCGGGTGAAGAAGCACTGGTGAACGCCGTGAACAAAGACGGGCAGGCGCAACGAATTCGTGCCAGATTTGTGGTGGATGCCTCCGGACGCGAGACCTTCCTGGCCAATCATTTCGGCATGAAACACCGCAACAAAAAACACAACAGCGCGGCGATCTTCGGCCACTTCTCAGGGACGAAGCGTCTGGAGGGCGAAGTGGAGGGCAACATCAGCCTGTTCTGGTTCGATCACGGCTGGTTCTGGTTCATTCCCCTGGCCGACGGCAATACCAGTATTGGCGCGACTTGCTGGCCTTACTATATGAAGACGCGCAAGACCGATACCTCCCAGTTCCTGCTGGATACCATCGCTTTATGCCCGGCATTGGCCGAGCGCCTGAAGGATGCCAAACTGGTCTCGCCAGTCACGGCGACGGGCAATTTTTCCTATTTGTCGGAGCGTTCTTCGGGTGAGAACTACATTCTGCTGGGGGATGCTTTTGCCTTTATCGATCCCGTGTTTTCTTCCGGCGTGTTTCTGGCGATGAACAGTTCTTTCGTTGGTGCCGATGCGGTGGAGACCTGTCTGGACAAGCCACGGGAAGCTGCACATGCATTGAAGGAGTTCGACAAGGCGATGATGCACGGGCCAAAAGTTTTTTCATGGTTCATCTATCGCATCACCACGCCGGCGATGCGCGATCTGCTCATGTATCAGGGGGCCGAGAGCAGGATCAAAAAGGCGCTGATTTCGGTATTGATCGGGGATATTTATGGCACGAAACGCTATGGGTTCTGGTTGTTCATGTTCAAGGTGATGTATTACGGACTGACCTTGTCCCACATGAAGACCAGCATCGCCGCCTGGCGCAAGCGCAAGCGCTCCATTCGTGTCGTCGAAATGGGTGTGACAGGCTGATGCAAAGTACTGGCAATCAATTCGGACTGGCGTATCTCGATGCCGGCGAAGTCGGCACCTATCTGAAAAATCGCAGCGGCCATGTATTGAGCGTGATCGGTTTCGGCCGCGTGGTCGCGCTGCCGGAGACGGCATGTGCGCCGCTGTGGATCGACATCCCGGTGCTGGGCGGAAAGGACAGCAGCTTCGA
>VFSW01010821.1_pt1 | contig 12895 bp, 6 predicted proteins | sample 5358111 | NCBI WGS metagenome assembly VFSW01 (sample SAMN11554181, study PRJNA540505) | mine drainage metagenome | isolation source: sediment from site ElyBrook_90M | place: USA: Ely Copper Mine, Vershire, VT | collected 2017 | reverse complement strand
GGGTGGCTGTGGCCCCGGAGGTGGTGGTCGAGGTGGTTCTGGCGGTGGCAGGGGTTTTGGTGGCGGCCCGGGTGGCAACTTCAGCGTTGCATTCCGCAAGTTAAACCCGGCGCAGCCGCATGGAGCGCTTTATTATGTTGGTGGCAACTCCGCACTGAATGCGCAGAACTTCTCTTTGACGGGTGTGCCAACGGCTAATCCCGCGTACAACACCAACAGCTTTGGTGCGACCTTCAGCCTGACTCCGATCATTCCTCATATTCTTACCAGCACCAGAAATTTCATATTTTTCAACCTGTCGGGCGTGAAAAACGCCAACCTGTTTGACCGGTATGGAACGGTGCCGACAACGCTGGAACGAAGTGGAGATCTCTCCGCTCTGCTGGGTCCTTCAGGTGCACCGGTGGAGATTTATGATCCTGTCACGGGAAAGCAGTTCGACTATAACGGGCAGTTGAATGTGATTGACCCGGCGCGCATTAGTCAGCAGTCACAGGCGCTTTTGAAGTACTATCCGGCGCCAAATCTGGGCGGAGCACAGCAGAACTACCACCGCCTGACAACATCCGGCCTGAACACAACCAATATCAATACACGCTTCATCCACAACTTTGGAACAGGTGGCGGAGGTGCTGGGATGCTTCCGTTTCTTCGCCAGCAGGGCGACCAAAAGACCCTCGTACAGAACATCAACGTCGGCTTCAACTCCTCCCGTACGGCAAGTGATGTGTTGAATATTTTTCCTTCGTTAGATGGAAAGAACCAGATGCATAGCTATGCGTTGAATCTGGGATACACAATAGGCTATGGGCGGCTAACCAACAACCTTGCTCTGAACTGGAACCGCAGCCACACGACGGCGGCGAACCTCTTCACGAACAAGACGAACGTCGCGGCTGAGTCCGGCATACAGGTGGGCGACAGCAGCACCAGCGCCAACCCCTTCAACTACGGCGTTCCCAGCGTCAGCTTCGCCACTTTTTCAGGAGTCGCAGACACGCCACCGAGCGATACGATTGGCCAGACGATCTCGTTTACGGAACTGACGAACTGGAATCACAAAAAAAACAACATGCGTTTTGGTGGTGACTTCCGTCGCATCCATGCGGACAGTTATGGCGGCAGCAATGTGTTCGGTGGTTTTACTTTCACAGGCTATGCAACGCGGCAGCCGGGAAGCGTAGTCAGCGCGGGAACACAGAGCACCGGCTCGGACTTTGCCGACTATCTGCTGGGCCTGCCACAGCGTTCCACCGTGCAGGCCAGCAACTTCAAACACTATCTGCGCGCCAATACATGGGCACTCTTTGCCCAGGACGACTGGCGTGCAGGGCCGAAGCTGACACTGAACTATGGACTCAGATACGAGTACTTTTCTCCTTATGCTGAAAAGTTTGATCGCCTTGCCAACCTGGATTACAACAGCAGCTTTACCGCTGTCGCCGAGGTCTTCCCGAATGGGATTGGCAGTGTGAGTGGGCAGAAGTTTCCGCACACGCTGTTGCGTCCAGACAGGACCATGTTCTCGCCGCGCTTTGGCTTTGCCTGGCGCGTGGCAAAGGATACTGTTCTCCGCGGGGGCTATGGCATCAACTACAACACTGGCCAATATGCAACGATGGGCCGCCAATTCGCAAACCAGCCACCCTTTGCTGTCACTCAGACCAATATTGTGGGCCAACAGGGATGCGGCGTGCTGGCACTGGCCAATGCGTTCAATTGCGGTGGCACAAACAGCGCATTGATCCAGAACAACTTTGCCGCCAACCCGAATTACAGGCTTGGGCATGTTCAGGTCTACAATCTTGACCTGCAACGGACGCTGCCGGGCAATGTGCTGCTGAACGTGGACTATAACGGGTCACACGGTAACAGCCTGGACGACAGGTACGCACCGAATGTGGGAATCAACGGAGTTGGCATCAGTAACGCACAGTCCTTCACATTTGCGGACTCGCTTGCATTTTCCCGATTCAACGCGCTGCTCATCAGCGCGCGGCGGCGGTTGCACAGCGGCCTTGAGCGCACAATACAAGTACAGCCACTCCATCGACAATGCGTCATCTGTTGGAGGAGGTGCAGGCGTAGTGGCGCAGAACCCGCGCGACCTGTTGGCTGAGGAGGGCAACTCCAGCTTCGATGTGCGCCATCAGGTCAGCGGCAACTGGCTCTATGAACTGCCGTTTGGCGCCAAGGCAAAGTACTTGAATAGCGGCAATTTTTTTTCGCGAGCCGTTGAGGGACTCTCATTGTCTGGCATATTCAATTTTGCCTCTGGTACGCCCTTGACCCCCAGTTACGCCGCGTCCATTGCGGAAGTGTCACGCGGAACTACTGGATCATTGCGGCCGGACCGTGTTGCAGACACGCCGCTGACAGCCGGCGGTGGCAGACTACTGCACTGGTTCAACACTTCAGCTTTCGACCATCCCGTGGTGTCTGCCAGCAATCCATTTGGTTATGGCAATGCGTCGCGTAATTCCATTCCAGGACCCGGCACGGTATCTGTCAACGCTTCCGTTTCAAAGACAGCTTCGCTGGGAGATACACGGTCGCTTGAGTTTCGCGCAACGGCGAACAATGTCTTCAACACGGTGCAGTACTCCGGCGTAGACACAACGATAGGATCGGCCACGTATGGTCAGGTGACGTCGGTGGCGACCATGCGGCGGCTTACGGTGTACGCAAGGTTTCGTTTTTGAGCAGGCCGCAAGAGGGAAGAGTTGAGATGGCGATGAAAATGCGCAGCAATGGATGGAAGCCCAGTAGTCGACGTTACCGTACCGGCGTCCAAAGTGCGCTTGCGCTTCTGCTGGTGGCAAACCTTGTTGCGCCCTGGCCGCTGCTGGCTCAGCAGCAATCGCAGGTCTCCGCTGCGGCCAACGGCAGCTTCACCCTGAAGGTAAACAGCGACCTGGTGCTGACGAACGTGGTGGTGCGGGACAAGAAGACGGGCGAGGCAATCAAGGGCCTCAAGGCGTCGGACTTCACCATTCTTGAAGCGGGTAAGCCGCAGCGCATTGCCACCTTTGACTATGAGAGTGTGGACCAGGTCGCTGCATTGAATGAGGGGACTGTATCTGGCGTGGCCGCCGATGCCACCAGCTTACTGAATAAGTCTGCAACACCCGACCTGGCAGCACTGCGCAACCATCGGCTGATCGTCATGTTTTTTGACCTCAGCTCCATGCAGGTGGAGGATGTGGATCGCGCTGTTGAGGCCGCTCGAGACTATATCAACAAGAAGATGCAGCCAGCGGACCTGGTCGCGTTGGTGTCGCTGGGAACGTCACTCAGCACCGACGTGGACTTTACCCAGGACAAGCAAGCGCTCTTGAATGGTGTTGGGCGGTACAACGGGTCGGAGGGGCAGGGACTCGGCGCTGGCAGTGACGGCACTACCAACGGCACCTCGGACGATAGTTCCTCATTTACGGCCGACGATACTGAGTACAACGACATTAATACCGATCGTGAACTGTATGCGATTCAGAGCATTGCCAAGTCACTGGAGCGGGTAGACCAGCGCAAGTCGATGCTGTATTTTTCCGGCGGATTGACGCGAGACGGAATCGAGAATGAAGCGAGCCTGCGCGCCGCCACCAACGCCGCTGTTCGCGCCAATCTGGCAATCTACAGTGTGGACTCGCGTGGATTGCAGGCCCTGCCGCCGGTTGGCGATGCCAGCACGGGCAGTTTGCGTGGCAATGCTGCCTACACGGGCGCTTCCACGCAGAACCAGCTAAACACAAACTTCAGTTCGCAGGAGACACTTGCGACGCTGTCCTCCGATACGGGCGGTACTGCCTTCTTTGACTCAAATGATTTTTCCCCCGCGTTTCAGAAAGTCCAGAACGATACGTCCGCTTACTATCTGATAGGCTTCCGCTCCACCAACCAGGCGCACGACGGCAGGTACCGCAAGCTGACTGTGAAGTTGAATCGCTCCGACCTTGCCGGCCACGTGAAAATTGAGTATCGCCCGGGCTATTACGCTCCTGCGGACTTCACACACTCCAACAACGAAGACCGCGAGTTGGAACTGACACAGGAGTTGAACAGCGACCTCGGTGCGACGGACGTGGCAATGCATCTGCAGGCGTTTTATTTCCGTCTGGCAGACAACAAGTTTTTTGTGCCTGTGTCGCTTATTGTTCCCGCCAGCCAGATTCCTTTTGTGAAAGGCGTCAACAACGACACGGCCACGCTGGATGTAATCGGCTCGGTGAAGAATGGCGAGAACATCCGGGTAGGCTATGTGCGCGACACCGTGAAGCTGTCGGTCGACCAGTCGCAGCAGGTGCAGCGCAAGAATATCCAGTACTCCACCGGGTTCACGCTCGCCACTGGCAAGTACCACATGAAGTTTGTGGTGCGGGAGAACCAGACAGGCGCAATGGGTTCGTTCGAGACCGATCTGGTGGTGCCGGACATGAAGAAGATGCCGCTGAAGCTGAGTTCGATTGTGCTTTCGAGCCAGCGCACCCCAGACACAAAGAAGAGCGTGAGCCCGCTGGTGCGCGACGGTCGTGAGTGGGTACCCAATGTGCCCCATGGCTTCCGGCAGGATCAGCACCTTTATTTTCTGTATGAGGTGTATGACCCGGCGCGTGTGAGAAAGAGTGCTGACGCTGCTCCAACTGCGTCTTCTGCCAAGGCCAGGAAAGGGCAGGCAGCGGGTGTTTCCGCGCCGGTGCGCGTGCTTACCAGCATTGAGTTCCTCAACGGCAGCAACAAGGTGTACGAGACGCCGATGATCGAAGCTAGCGCCATCAACACGCCGGAGCGAGATGCGGTTTCGTTTCAGTTCGATGTCCCATTGGATCAGCTTAAGCCTGGCCTCTACACCTGCCAGATCAACGTGATCGACGATGCTGGAGGCAGCTTCAGCTTCCCGCGTGTGGCCCTGTTGATACGTGACGCGAAGTCCGCCGTGCCTGCTGCTGGTGCTTCATCTGCTACCGCTGTATCGCAGCCAAGGGGTTCCACCAGGCCATTGCCAGACGTCCGGATAGCACATCCGGCGCCAGCTCTTTAGCGTCCCTGGCTGGATGTTGCCGCATGTTGCACGAGCCATGCATGCGCTGTGGTGAGTTGTGGCAGGTCAGGGTCAGCTTTTGCCCATGCGGTCAAAAGTCTCTGGTAGGCGTCTGTCGCTGCTGCTGTCTTGTTCTCCGCGGCCTCTGCCTGTGCTATGCCAAAAAGTGGGTAGCCTGAGTTGGGGCGCTCCTCCAGCGCAGCCTCATAGGCCTGCTTTGCTGCGTTATACCAGTGTGCCCGCATCAGGGCATCGCCCCGCGTTTCGCCCACCGGACGAATGTAGTTTGGCGGCTCATGGTAGCCGAGATGTTTTTCTGCTTCCATGGCTTTATTGAATGTCGCATCCGCTTCCTCTATCTTGTCCCGGACCATCAGGATGGAGCCTTGCAGTTCCAGCGCCGCAACGTTCAGAAAACTGTGCAGAGGTGCTGCCACAGCGTCCTTTGACGTCGGCATACCAGGCATCGAAACCATTTTTGCTTCAGGTGATGAGGGCTTGGACAGCATGAGCTTGTCCATGTCTTCGCTGTATTTTTCTGCGGACGCGGCATCTCCCGCCTGCAGTGCTTGCAGGCCTTGCGTGTAGTCAAGCAGGGACGCGCGCAGGGCGATCAGATTTTCCAGGTTGGGCGCTGGATTGCTATGCCGTAGCAGTTCCGTTGCGCGTGGCCAGTCTGCACTGCGCAGAGCGACTGGGAGTTCGGGGTCGAGTCGCGTAATACCATCTCGCGTGCTATGGCGGTACAAGGTCGCGTCACTCATTCCGCGTGCGGCGTTCAGTTTATTTGATATTGCAGTTGCTTCCTGGATGCGCCCAGCCTCTAGCAGATCTGCGATGAGGTACATGAGGTTGTGTACATAGTTCCAGTCGTTGTCAACTGCGACATGTTGCGCGCTCATATAGTCCACGTCGACGCGCATGGATGTCAGGAAGGAATTGCGCGCGCTTTCGTAGTCGCCGGTGCGGTAAAAGATGTGTCCGGGCATGTGGACCATGTGGCCGGATGCAGGAGCGAGAGCGCCAAGCTTGCGTGCACTGGCCAGTGCATCCGCTGGGGCCAGTCCTGGCTCGACTGCATGAATCCAATAATGATTTGTGGCCGAGTCGTCTGGATGCTGCGCGAGCGTGGCCTTGAGGATGGCTTGGCCTTCACTCGTTCCCGGATTTGGCTGGGAATTCTTGTCGAATTCGTCCATGAGCGACTCAGCCAGCAGGATGCGGGCCTCTGTGTCATCGGGGCTGAGCGCAATGAGTTTGCGGAGTATCCTGGTTTGCTTTGAATCGATATGTGCAATGGTCATGGATTCATCATCGTGCGACGGTACCTTCTGCTTGCGGGCCTTTTCTTCCTCCCATCCAGCGGCAATGTAGAGCTTTTCCTGTGGCGTGGCATGTTTTGAGAGTTTCTCTGCATGCTTTAGAGCGTCTGTGGACCATGTCTCGTCCTCATCGTGAAACGACTCTGCATGGTACAGGCCCCAGTAGCACATGGCGCAGTTGGGATCAAGGCGGATAGCCTGCTCGAAGGCGCGGGACGATTCGTAGTCCCAAAAGTCATTCAGCAGGTTCAGGCCCTGGTCAAACCATATCTGTGCCTCAGGGCTGGATGTACTGATCTGCAGGTGGCCGTTTCCGATACCAGTCATGTAGAGTGGCAGCGGCAGCTTCTCCGGCTCAAGCACCCCAGAGGTGGCGGCCATTGCGTTGCTGGCTACAGGCTGTTGTGCGGAGGAGTTGCCGATGCAAGCAAGGGCCAGCGCCAATGTACACAAAGAAGCTTGCGGAACGACAGATCTCACAGGAAATACCTCTGGGTGAGACTTTCGCAGTACGCTCAATAATAAGGCCGTTGCATTGCCGATCGAGCTTGCCGCCAGATAAGTTTAGGTTTAAGGGTAACCGGCAGGACGTACGTCGAGAACCCGGTTGGAGAGATGTGACGGTCAGTTCAGGGGCCTTGGGGATGGAGTGGGACGGTTATGGCGAGAAAAGGTAAACTATAAGTTGCGCACGAAAGCAGTTTGCGCTGGCGAAGGAACCCAAAAGTTTTGATCAATACAGTCATAGCAAAGGTGTTTGGCACCAGCAACGATCGCGTTGTGAAGAAGATGCTGCCTATGGTGCAGCAGGTTAACGCGCTCGAACCGGAAACGCAGAAGCTGACCGACGAGGAGTTGCGCGCCAAGACGGACGAATTCCGCGCCCGCATCGCCGCGAAGCGGCAGGGCATCACCCGGGAAGAGGACCTGCTCCGCGTTGAGAATGAGGCCCTTGACGAACTGCTGCCGGAGGCCTTCGCCGTTGTGCGCGAGGCTGGCAAGCGTGTCGTGAAGATGCGTCACTTTGACGTGCAGCTTATTGGTGGCATGGCGCTGCACCAGGGCAAGATAGCAGAACTGAAGACCGGCGAAGGAAAGACGCTCGTCGCCACGCTGGCCTGCTCCCTGAACGCGCTTGCCGGTCGTGGAGTCCATGTCATTACGGTGAATGATTACCTGGCTAAGCGTGACGCGGAGTGGATGGGCAAGATTTACGGCTTCCTCGGCTTGAGCGTCGGCGTTATCGTGCATGACCTGGACGACAGCCAGAGGCGCGAGGCATATGCGGCCGACATCACCTACGGAACCAACAATGAGTTCGGCTTTGATTACCTGCGCGACAATATGAAATTTGAGCTGAGCGACTGCGTGCAGCGTGGCCACTACTACGCCATTGTGGATGAGGTCGATTCGATCCTGATCGACGAGGCGCGCACCCCGCTCATCATCAGCGGCCCAACCGAACAGACGACGGACAAGTACGCGCGCGTGAACCTTATTATTCCCGAACTCGAACTGGGCGAGCTGATCGAGAATCTAGAGGAAAAAATATATACCGGCGACTACGTCGTGGACGAGAAGCACCGCAGCATCACCATCACCGATGAGGGATGGGAAAAGGTGGAGAAGCTGCTGGGTATTGGCAATATTGCAGACCCGGAAAACTGGGACCTGAAGCACCATACGGAGACGGCTGTGAAGGCGCATGCCCTTTACAAGCGTGATGTTGCCTATGTAGTGAAGGATGGTGAAGTCATCATTGTGGATGAGTTCACAGGACGACTGATGCCGGGGCGGAGATGGAGCGATGGCCTGCACCAGGCCATTGAGGCCAAGGAAGGCGTGAACATCCGCAAGGAAGACCAGACGCTGGCCACTATCACCTTCCAGAACTACTTCCGCATGTACAGGAAGTTATGCGGCATGACGGGTACAGCGGAGACCGAGGCCGCGGAGTTCGACAAGATTTACAAGTTGGACATAGTCGTGATTCCGACCAATCGGCAGATGCGCCGCATTGAGTATCCAGATGTCGTTTACCGGACGGTAAAGGAGAAGTATTTTGCTGTTGCGGACGAGATTGCGCGCCTGCACGAACTGAAACAGCCTGTGCTGGTGGGCACTACTTCGATCGAAAAATCGGAGTTGCTCAGCGATAGTTTGAAGCGCAAGGGGGTCAGGCACGTCGTGCTGAACGCTAAGTTCCACGAGAAGGAAGCCGAGATCGTTGCGCAGGCCGGACGCCTTGGCATGGTGACCATAGCCACCAACATGGCAGGCCGCGGTACGGATATTCTGCTAGGTGGCAATGCAGAGTTCATGGCCCGGCAGGAGATCGTGAAGAAGGCGCAGGCGCGCGTGGTGAGTGTGGCGGAGGGGGCGATTTCGCCCACCGCTCCAGCCGGCATGCTGCGCTTTTACTACCAGGGGCAGGAGTTTGAAACGACCCAGGAGACCTGGGACAAGGTGTACGCGGTACATGCGGCGGCGGCTGCCAGGGAACATGATGAGGTGATCGCTGCGGGCGGTCTCCACATCATCGGCACGGAGCGGCATGAGTCGCGGCGCGTGGACAACCAGTTGCGCGGCCGTGCAGGACGTCAAGGGGATCCGGGCGCGTCGCGCTTCTATCTCTCGCTTGAAGACGATCTGATGCGTATTTTTGCCCGCGAGTGGGTGAGCACGCTGCTGCAGCGGTTGGGGATGGAAGAAGGAGTTCCGATTGAGAGCGGCCTGATTTCCCGGCGTATTGAGGCAGCGCAGAAGGCGGTGGAGACGCAGAATTTTGAGTCCCGCAAGCACGTGCTCGAGTACGACGATGTGATGAACAAGCAGCGCGAGGCAGTCTATGGGCTGCGCCGCCAGTTACTTGCTCTGAAGGAAAAGGACGGCGCACTTCTCGAAGACGGACTGGACCAGAAAGAACTCATCCTTGAGGATTATGTCGCCGGCATCCTGAGCACCATGCTCGATAAATATGCGCCTGCAAATGTGCATCCCGATCAGTGGGATGTAAAGGGCCTGCAGGAGCAGATGCGTGCTCAGTTCGGTCTGGACATGCAGGCTGCCGGTATTGACGCGAACACGCTGAACAGGCACGAACTGGGCGAGCAGTTGTTTGCGCAACTGTGCGAGCGATATGAGGCGAAGGAGCGCATTCTGGGGCCGGAGGCGCTGCGCTACCACGAGCGCATGGTGATGCTGAGTGTGCTGGACGGCTTGTGGAAAGACCACCTGCTGGCCATGGATCATTTGAAAGAGGGCATTGGGCTGCGCGGCTACGCACAGCAGGATCCACTGGTAGAGTACAAGCGCGAATCCTTTGACATGTTTGAGGAAATGATGCGCATCTTCCAGCAGGACACGGTGCGCTTCCTGTTCCTGATGCAGATCATCGGGCCGGACGGCCAGCCGATGTCAGAGGCTTTGCCCCTGGCGCAGCCGATGAACATAACGCCGCCGCAACTTATCGCTAACGGCGATGGAGTGGCAGCGCAGAGGCCGCCCGTGGAACGTCCCTCGATTCCTGTTCCTGCACGCGCCCCATCCACAACCATTGTCGAACTGTAGCGCGAGTTTGAAAGAAAGAAGAAACGCGAACTCTACCAGGCAAGGATGGCAAGATCCGCAGCTACCGCTGCTGGGACAGAGCAACGCAGGGCTGGCGAAAAGGTAGGCCGCAATGACCTGTGCCCATGCGGATCCGGAAAGAAGTTTAAAAAGTGCCATGGCGTGAGTTCGTAATGAATGCAGTTACATGTTTTCTGAATATGTAACTGTGACTTATCTAAGTAAAATAGCCATTGGAAAAGCCCTCTTTGCAGAGGGCTTTTCCTTTTGATGTTGCGGGGCATGTTGCGAAGCTAGGAACGGTTGGAAGCGCCATATGCGCTGATCGCAAACGCAGGCTGCAGGGCGCGCAACGGTGGCGCCTCGTGATGGTGACCAGGCGGCAGACCTGATTGGCGCGAGTCGTCGAGCTGGAAGCGGTCAATATGCTGTTGCAGGGATATGGCAGTGGAGCGCAGAGACTCAATTCCTGCGGTAGTGGTCCGCATGCCTTCAAGGTTTTCATTGCTCAATGTGTGGATCTAGTCCAGGCTGCTGCTCGACTGGTCCGCCGCCGCCGCCTGTTGGGAGGCAGCCACGGCAATCTGCGCTATCATGCGGTCAACCCTTTCCGCCATGCCGATGATGCGTTCCAGAGCTTCGCCAGCCCGGTTGGTGGTGGCCATTCCAAGTTCCACTGTCTCCGTGCCGTCCACCATGCCAGCCACGGCGCTGCGGGTGCGTTCCTGTATGCCTTGAATCATCGTGGCAATTTCGCCAGTGGCATGGGCTGTGCTTTCCGCCAGCCTGCGCACTTCGCCTGCGACGACAGCAAAGCCCCGTCCTTGTTCCCCTGCACGGGCCGCCTCGATTGCTGCGTTCAATGCGAGCAGGTTCGTCTTCTGTGCGATTTCCTCGATCACGCTCACGATGCGGCTGATCTTACTTGAGTCCTCTCCCAGCAGGCCGATGGTAGTCGACGTTTCGCTTACAGCGGAGGCTATGGAGCGCATGCTGTTCAACATCAGCTTGACAATGCCTCCGCCCTCTCGCGCCGTTTCAGCCGCAGAACGTGCAGTTTCTGCGGCATTGTGGGCATGGCGGGAAACCTCGGCGACAGTTGCGGACATCTCCTGCATAGCGGCGGCTGCCTGCTGTGTCTGCTGGCTTTGTATGTCCATGCGGCGGTGGATCTGGTCGCTGGCGGCTCCCATGGAGATTGAACTTGCGGAGAGTGTACCGGTTGTGGAAACGACGGTGCCAAGTATGTCGCGTAGATTATCCTGCATCTGCTGCATGGCCGCCGCCAATGTGCCGATCTCATCATGGCTGCTGACATGCAGCGGGCCTGCGGTCAGGTCGCCGGTCGCAATCGCATTGGCGCGCTCCACTACCCGTTTGATATTGTGCGTGACGCGGCGAGCAAAGGCCATGGAAACAAGCCAGCCAAATATTGCGCTCAGAAGGGTAGCTACTCCCAGGGTGACCAGCAGATTGTGGTTCGCTTGCTTGAGTGCAACCATTTCCTGCTGCGCAATGGCGTACTGCGAGCCGACCACCTGGTTGATCTGGTCATCGAGCGATCTGTCCATGGAGTTCAGGTCGCCCCTCATCAGTTCGTAGGCCTGCGCGGTGCCCTCATTTGACTGGCTGGATCCGAGTGTATCCACACGTTCCTCCATGGAGCCGACGGAGGCCATCGAGTCGCCAATGCTAAATATCCGCTGACGATCGGGGCCAAGGTCATATTCAGCGTTGAGCGCCCTGAGTCTTGCCATGGCATCTTCTGCTTGCTGCCAATACTCCTTGCGCTGCATGCGAAAGGGCAAAGCCGCGGAGGGAGTGATGCCGAAGAGCATGGCGGACTGCTGCGCATGTAGAGTTTTGGAGACCTTGTCGAGCAGGTCGCGTGCGGCCATGCTCACCGGGATGTGCTGCTCCACGACGCTGACCGAAAGGCGGTTTGCTTCCTGAATCCGCAGGTAGGCGGCAAAGGAGCTGACGAACATGGCAAGCACCAGGATGCCGGAGCTGATACCGAGTCTGGCTTCTAATTTCATAAATACCTCGCAAGCCACTTATTCGCTGGAAAGTAGTTGGATGAAAGTCATTTAGTGTCGAGCTTGAATTGGACGTCGACGTTTACGCTGCTCTCATCGCTGGTGGGAACAAATCGCATGTGCAGGACAGCCTCCTCTGCTGCGGCTTCCAGCAACGGATGTCCGGCAACCGCCTTGGCCTTTTCCACCTTGCCGTCGGGCATCACGGTAGCCTCCACGCGAACTACACCTTCCACATGCATGCGCTTGGCAAGCTCGGGATAGGTTGGCTGAGCTCGCGACCTGACTTTGCGCCCATCGAGCGCAGTCAGTTGGAGGGGAAACAGCAGTAAAACAGCTGCTATGGCGGAACGCGCCACAGTTGGCGGGAATATTGGACGATTGGAACGGAGCACTGCGACCCCCGTGAAAGTGTGCATTCAAAGGGTTTATCGGCAGTTATGGGGCGAACTTCAGCGGGGTGGAAATCAGGTGTGACGCGGCATCGTTTCTGCGCTTGTTCCGGTGCGTGAAGTTTCACCGTTCACTGCTCCCAATGGAAGGATTTCGGCAAAGGTGAGGTGCTTGGCCGGGCTGCTGGTGCGCTCCTTCCAGGCCAGAAAGAGCCTGCCGTAGCTTTCGGTGATGCAGATGGACCGACTGATGCCGAGGCGTTCCAATGTCAGGTCAATCCAGTCGGGCGGACCTTCCAGTTCGACATATGTCCCAATGGGTGTTTCGTCGATGTCGAGTTGCCCACAGTCTCCGTTCGCCGTGGTTTCATACCACTCCGTTCGCCACTTCTCATAGCGGAATGCAGGCTCATAGCCAAGCTGGGCCAGGATGGTGGCAAGGGATTCGCCGTCTGTCACGGTGGTTTCGGTCTCAATACGCTGCTTGTACAGGGAGTCGTCCACCGCTGGTGGGCGTGCCTTGTGGGCCAGCGT
>VFSW01010820.1_pt1 | contig 12896 bp, 11 predicted proteins | sample 5358111 | NCBI WGS metagenome assembly VFSW01 (sample SAMN11554181, study PRJNA540505) | mine drainage metagenome | isolation source: sediment from site ElyBrook_90M | place: USA: Ely Copper Mine, Vershire, VT | collected 2017 | reverse complement strand
CAGCAGCAGATTGCGCAAGCCAAGGTGCAGGTCGAGCGGGAGGTTGCTGCCGCCCGCGCCACTCTGGCAGCGGACAGCGATCGTATCGCCGACCAGATTATCGGAACCATCCTTCAAGCCGCTGGCTCGGGCCCGGTAGCAGTTATGGGCGGGCGATAATGTCAAAGCATATCCGCATCTGTCTTCTCGCCATGGGGCTTCTTCTGACCTCTGGCCTGCTGTTTTCGCAAACCGCTTCGCAGTCCCAGCCCCCATCTAATGCTGCCGCACAATCCAACGTCACTCAGGTCAATAAAGAGGCGGAGCGCGATCTGGGCAAGGCTTCCGTGCGGGCCGGACAAGGTCACGCTCCTGAGAATACGGAAGAAGCGGAAGAGAACGCGCAGTTCAAGTACTCTGCCGGGGTGAGGTTTGTGGCCTCCAAGACCGGGCTCTCGAAAGAGACGGTGTACTGGGGCTTCCTCGTCATCAACTTCGCCATCCTGCTCTGTGTCGGAGTGGTGCTTGTGCGCAAGTCGTTTCCCAACGGCTTTGCTCCCCGTAACGCTGAGATCCAGAAGGGAATCGAAGAGGCTCGCAAGGCCAGTGCCGAAGCCAACGCGCGGCTCAGTGAGATCGAAGGCCGTCTGACCAGGCTTGACTCCGAGATCGCCGCGATTCGCACCGCCGCCGAGGCCGATTTCAGCATCGAAGAGCAGCGCATCAAGGCTGCCGCCGAGCAAGATGCCAAGAACGTCATCGCCGCCGCCGAGCAGGAGATTAGCGCTGCTACCAGGGTCGCGCAGCGCGAACTGAAATCTTTTGTGGCCGACCTTGCGGTGGGCCTTGCGGAAAAGAAAATCAAAGTGGACGACGCTACCGATCAGGCGCTGGTTCGTGCCTTTGCCTCTCGGGTCGGAAAGGATGGTCAATAATGGCAGCCGTATCCATCCGTTACGCCCGCGCTCTGGCCGATGTCATTGCCGAAGCCAAGCTGGACCCCTCCATGGCAATCGCGCAGTTGCGTTCGCTGGTCGCCGCCTTTGAGGAGAGCCGAGAGCTGCGCGAGGTGTGGGAGTCGCCCGCAATTCCCGTGGAGCAGAAGCATCAGGTTTTGGATGCGCTGGCCGCCCGGATTGGCGTCACTGATCGTCCGGTGCGTAACTTCATCGCCGTGCTCATCGATCAGGACCGCATCACGCTGCTGGCGGAGATTGCCGAGCTGTTGGAGACCGAACTCAACCGCCGTGGCGGACGCCTCGACGCTGAAATCGTCAGTGCCCGCGAACTTGTCCCTGAGCAGCGCTCCTCGCTGCTTGATGAGCTTTCTCGCCTGACCGGTAAGATCGTCCTGCCGCGCTATGCCACCGATGCGAAGTTGATCGGCGGCGTCACGGTTCGGGTTGGCAGCACAATTTACGACGGCTCCGTGCGCGGACAGTTGCAGCGCATTCGTCAGCAGTTGATCGAGAACTAGACTTTATTATTCAAGTGCCCTGCTGGTGAATAGCTGGCAGATGGTAGCTGAGAGCGGACATGGCCCAGATTAAAGCAGACGAGATTACACAGCTCATTCGTGAGCAGATTGAAAACTACGAAAACAAGATCACTGTCGATGAAGTTGGAACCGTGATCTCCGTTGGCGACGGCATCGCCCGCATTCATGGCCTGGATAAGGTCATGGCTGGCGAACTGCTCACCTTCCCGCACGGCATCGCGGGCCTTGCCATGAACCTCGATGAGGATCAGGTCGGCTCCGTGCTTCTCGGTGAAGCGACCGAGATCAAGGAAGGCGACGAGGTCAAGCGCACCGGCAAAATCATGAGCGTGCCCGTTGGCGACGCCATGATTGGCCGTGTCGTCAACGCCCTCGGTCAGCCCATTGATGACAAGGGACCGATCGTCACCACTCAGTTCAATCCGGTCGAGGCGATCGCCCCTGGCGTAATTGATCGCCAGCCGGTGCGCGAGCCCATGGCTACTGGCATCAAGTCCATCGACGCCATGATTCCCATTGGCCGCGGCCAGCGCGAACTGTTGATCGGCGACCGCCAGACGGGCAAAACCGCGATTTCCCTTGATACCATCATCAACAACAAGGGCGGCGATCTCATCTGCGTCTACGTTGCTATCGGCCAGAAGCGTTCCACGGTTGCGCAGGTTGTGAAGACCCTCGAAGAGAACGGCGCGATGGATTACACCGTCGTCGTTGTCGCTTCGGCCTCTGACCCGGCTCCCATGCAGTACATCGCGCCTTACTCTGGCACCGCTATCGCCGAGTACTTCCGCGACACCAAGCGCCACGCCCTTGTCATCTACGACGATCTTTCCAAGCACGCCGTGGCCTATCGCGAAATCTCGCTGCTGCTCCGCCGTCCTCCGGGGCGCGAAGCTTATCCTGGCGATGTGTTCTATCTTCACTCCCGTTTGCTGGAGCGCTCCTGCAAGCTCAATGACAAGCTCGGCGGCGGTTCGATCACTTCGCTGCCCATCATTGAAACCCAGGCGGGCGACGTCTCGGCTTACATTCCGACCAACGTCATCTCCATCACCGACGGTCAGATCTTCCTGGAAGCCGATCTGTTCAACTCCGGTGTGCGTCCGGCCGTCAACGTCGGCATCTCGGTCTCGCGCGTCGGCTTCTCGGCGGCAGTCAAGGCCATGAAGCAGGTCGGTTCCAGCCTCAAGCTGGAGCTGGCGCAGTACCGCGAGCTGGCGGCCTTCGCGCAGTTCGGCTCTGATCTCGACAAGGCCACGCAGGCCCAGTTGAATCGCGGTGCGCGCCTGGTTGAACTGCTCAAGCAAGGCCAGTTCGAGCCGCTTCCTTTCACCCATCAGGTTTTGTCGATCTATGCTGGCACCAACGGCTTCCTCGACGATCTGGCGGTAGAGGATGTGCGCCCCTTCGAGAAGGCTCTGTATGCCTACGTTGAGACCGCCAATCCCGCCCTGTTTAAAAACATCGCGGACAAAAAGGCCCTCACCGACGACATCAAGGCCGATATCGCCAAGACCATCAAGGAAGCAAAGGAACGCTTTCTTGCCGAGCGCCACGCAGCCGTCGTGGCTGCTCACTAAGGGGCAACTGCCAGAGTGACCGAATATGCCTAACGTTCTGGACATCCGGCGCCGTATCCGCAGCGTGAAGAGCACGCGGCAGATTACCAAGGCCATGAAGATGGTCTCTGCCGCCAAGCTCCGCCGCGCTCAGGAGCGCGCCCTGGCCGCCCGTCCCTATGCGCAGATGCTGACCAACGTGCTGCGCTCGCTGGTTACGCGCGCCGACGTCACCGATCCGGACACCGGCAAGGCCAAGCATCCCTTGCTGGAGACGCGCGAAGAGCGAAACATCGTTGTCGTCGTCGTTACCGGCGATCGTGGCCTGGCCGGTGGCTTCAACTCCAACCTGCTCAAGGCCGCACAGCGCTTTCTTGACGCCAAGTCGAACACCAACGTGGACGTGGAGTGCATAGGCCGCAAGGGCCGCGACTACTTCCGCCGCCGCTATCCCGCGCAATCCGCAAGTGAAGTGCGCAGCTCAGCGGTGCGCGTCACTGGCGAGCACCTTGGCATTCTCAAGGCGCCGCAGTTCAGCCACGTTTCGCCGATTGCCGAAGACATCATCGGGCGTTATGCGGATGGCGAAATCGATGCCGTCTACGTGGTGTTCAATGAGTTCAAATCGGTCATCGCGCAGCGCCTCGTGGTCGAGCAGGTTCTGCCCGTCGGCGCCATCGGCGAGCGCGACATCGAGCAGGCCATCGAGTTCTCCATCGAAGAACGCGAGCGCGCCGGCGAAGCCGCAACCACGGCTGGCGTCGGTCTTGAACCGCAGGACACCAGCGAAATCGACCGTCACGCGGCCGGCATTGCAGTCTCGCAGGTGGATTACATTTACGAGCAGCCCGCCGCTCAATTGTTCCGCGAGTTGCTTCCCAAGTACGTCATCGCGCAGATGTACCGCGCCATGCTGGAGTCGGTGGCCGCCGAACACGCTGCGCGCATGACCGCAATGGATTCGGCCACCAATAACGCTGGCGAACTGATCGACTCGCTTACGCTCACGATGAACCGCGCCCGTCAGGCCGCGATCACCAAGGAAATCATCGAGATCGTCAGCGGAGCCGCAGCGCTGTAAAACAAGCTCTCGCGCAAGCGAAGGCAAACGAATTCAGCTCCACGGGTTTCTGCTTCGAGGTTCGCCTTGAAACTTTGAAACCTTGAAACTTTGAAACTAGGTTTACTCATATGCCTGAAAACATTGGACACGTCATTCAGATCGCCGGACCCGCCGTGGACGTGCAGTTCTCCGAGTCTGCCATTCCGCTCATCTACACCGCCCTTCGCGTCGTCAGCGATGGCTTCAAGGTTCCCCAGCCCATCGACGTTATTCTCGAGGTGCAGCAGCACCTTGGCGAGGGCCGCGTTCGCTGCGTCGCCATGCAGCCCACCGAGGGTATGGTTCGCGGCATGAAGGCCATCGACCTCGGCGGCCCCATCAGCGTTCCCGTTGGCCGCGAGACTCTCGGCCGCGTGATGAACGTGATCGGCGAGCCGGTCGATAACCTCGGCCCCATCGCCTCCGAGACCCGCATGCCGATTCATCGCCTGGCTCCGGCCTTCGATGAACAGTCCACCCGCGCCGAGATGTTCGAGACCGGCATCAAGGTCATCGATCTTATTCAGCCCTTCCTCAAGGGCGGCAAGATCGGACTCTTCGGTGGCGCCGGCGTCGGCAAGACGGTCGTCATTCAGGAACTCATCAACAACGTGGCCAAGCAGCACGGCGGCTACTCGGTCTTCGCCGGAGTCGGCGAACGCACCCTCGAAGGCAATGACCTCTGGCTGGAATTCCAGGAGTCGGGCGTCATCGAGGCGGGCAATCCCGCCAAGTCCAAGGCCGCGCTTATCTACGGCCAGATGACCGAGCCTCCAGGGGCGCGTCTCCGCGTCGCCCTCACCGGCCTCACCGTCGCCGAGCACTTCCGCGACGCCGAGGGCGCTGACACGCTATTGTTTATCGACAACATCTTCCGCTTCACGCAGGCGGGCTCGGAGGTCTCCACCCTCCTCGGACGTATGCCGTCGGCCGTGGGCTACCAGCCCAACCTGGCCAGCGAAATGGGCGAATTGCAGGAGCGCATCACCTCCACCAAGCGCGGTTCGGTCACCTCGGTGCAGGCCATCTACGTGCCCGCCGACGATTTAACCGATCCGGCTCCGGCCACCACCTTCGCCCACCTCGATGCCACCACGGTGCTCAACCGCGCCCTGACTGAAATCGGCATCTACCCGGCGGTCGATCCCTTGGCCTCCACCTCGCGCATTCTCGATCCGCGCGTCGTCGGCCAGGACCACTATGACGTGGCGCAGAGCGTCAAGCGCACTCTGCAGACCTACAAGGATCTGCAGGACATCATCGCCATTCTCGGCATCGACGAACTTTCCGAAGAGCAGAAGTTGACCGTGTCGCGCGCCCGCAAGGTTCAGCGCTTCCTCTCGCAGCCCTTCCACGTCGCCGAGCAGTTCACCGGCTTCCCCGGCAAGTACGTCAAGGTCGAGGACACCGTCCGCAGCTTCAAGGAGATCATCGACGGCAAGCACGATGCCATTCCGGAGCAGGCCTTCTACATGAAGGGCTCCATCGATGAAGTCTTGGAAGCCGCCGAACAGATGAAGGCGAAGGCGTAAGAATCACGAGGTCTCCCCCCGATTTTGCAGCGCGCGGCCGAAAGCGCGGGGACCCCCGCCCGACCCCCAAGCCGCCACCCGACGGCGAAGGCGTAACAATCACGCGGTCTCCGCCCTTTTGGCCTGCTCGCGGCCTAAAGGGCGGAGACCCAGGACATCCCCCATGGCAGATACCATCGAACTCGAAATCGTCACGCCGGAGCGCCTCGTCGTTAAGACCCGCGCTGAAGAAATCCAGATTCCGGGCCGCGGCGGCTATCTCGGAATCCTACCCAGCCACGCACCGCTCATCACCGAGCTCGCCGTAGGCGAAATCTCCTACATCGATGCCGGGGTCACCACCCGTCTCTCCGTAGCCTGGGGCTTTGCCGAGGTTCTCCCTGACAAGGTCACCATCCTCGCCGAGACCGCTGAACTCGCCGAAGACATCGACGTAGCACGCGCCGAAGCCGCTCGCGACCGCGCCCTGCAGCACATCAAACAGGCCGAGGACGCCGCCGCCTACGAGCAAGCCTCCGAGGCCCTGGCACGCGCCGAAGCCCGCATCGCAGTCGGCAAACAGCAATAGCAACCCGCTTTACAGGATTCCAATGCCCCGGAGCTCTCCGGGGCATTTCCTTGTGTCGTGTGAGGCCCACCGAATTCTCTTCTCACCCGGCCCGCTTTCGGGATTCTGATACACTCATGCGTTCGGCGGGCGGGTGGTTCACATCCGCCCGCAGTTGGCGAATGTGGGGAACTTGCCGTTGCTCTTGCTTTTGCTCTTAACTTTGAACCCCGAAACCGCGAAACCTGGAGACAGCACCCTATATGAGTATTGAAACCGTCGGCGTCGTCGGTGCCGGGACGATGGGCAACGGAATCGCCCACGTCTTCGCCAAGGCCGGATTCCGCGTCATCCTGGTGGATGTGGAGCAGCGTTTTCTCGATCGCGGCCTCACCACCATTGCCAACAATTTGGCGCGCGAAGTGCAGAGATCCAAATTGTCATTAGCCGAGCGCGCTGCCGCGCTGGCACGCATTCACGGCACTCTCTCGCGCGACGCGCTGGCCGCCTGCCCGCTCGTCATAGAAGCCGCCAGCGAGCGCTATGAGACAAAGCAGCAAATCTTTCAGCAGCTCGATCAGCTCTGCCCCCCCGCTACGATCCTCGCCTCCAACACGTCGGCCATCTCCATCACCAAACTGGCGGCGCACACCAAGCGCCCCGATCGCGTCATCGGCATGCACTTCTTCAATCCCGTCCCGGTGCTGAAGGTAGTGGAGGTGATCCGCGGCCTGGCCACCAGCGAGGAGACCTTCGCTGTTGTGAAGGCCACCGCCGAGCGCCTCGGCAAGACCGCCGTCGAAGTCAACGATGCCCCCGGCTTCGTCAGCAATCGCATTCTCATGCCCATGATCAACGAGGCGATTTACGCCGTAATGGAGGGCGTAGCCACGCCGCCGGCGGTCGATGAAGTTTTCAAGCTGGGCATGTCGCACCCCATGGGGCCGCTCACCCTCGCCGACTTCATTGGCCTCGACGTCTGCCTCGATATTCTGCACGTGCTGCACGCCGAACTGGGCGATCCCAAGTACCGCCCCTGCCCGCTGCTCGTCAAGATGGTCGACGCCGGCTGGCTCGGACGCAAGTCTGGTCACGGCTTCTACAAGTACGAGTAAAGCCCTCACAGTGGCCCATTCAAGCCCGCTGTTGGCTTGAGTGGGGACTTCGACAGCCGGGGGTGGCTACCTCACGCCCCGGAGTGCGTTAGAATCGCTCCGCAAGGACAATGCTCGTCATGACATCATCCAATCCTGAACGCTTCCCGCTCGTCTTCCTACTCTTCGCCATCCTTCTGGGCGCCGGTTGCGGCGCGCTCCATGTGTTGGTGGAGACCATGGAGGAGCCCGACCCTCTACTCTCCGCGCTGGCCGTCACCGTTGCCACCATGCTGCTCGGCGTCTTGCGTCCCGCGCGCCCCTGGCGATGGGTTCTGTGTGTCGGCATTCCTGTGCCGCTGGCGATTCTCCTCGCCAGCTATGTCATCCCCACCGCGCACTTTACCCGTGCCAGCATCGCCGGCTCCATTCTGGTCTCTCTGCCAGGATGTGCGGGGGCCTTCGGCGGATCGGTGCTGCGCCGCAAGGTTTCCCAGATTTTCTTCGAAGGCAAAGCGTAGCTCCGGCGGAGAATTGCGAGCGCATTCGCCGTCTGAAGCTCGCTATTTCCTCAACAATGTTCTAAACAATCAAAACTTCTGGCGTGGAGGCCAGAGCCCGGCGGCGACGAACCCCTCGCAGCCCGCCAACCTTGAAACCTTCTCCCTCAGTTCTCCATGGCCGGTTGTTCCAGCTCTCCGCGCTCCTGCTTTTCCTGGCAGGCGATGCAATGCCGGGCCCACGGGACGGCCTCCAGACGTCGCTCGTTGATTGGGTTTCCGCACTGTTCGCATTCGCCATAGGTTCCCTCTGCAATGTTGGAAAGCGCGTGTTCCACCATCTGCAGAAACTGCCGGTCGTTGTTACTGCGTGCAAACAGAAACTCCTTCTGATAGGAGCTTGACGCGCGATCGGCGATGTCCTGCGCGGAATCCGTGTCCTGCGCGGCGCGCCCGTCCTCCTCGCTTCGGGCAACGCTCTCGCGCAAATGAAGCCGCCTGCTTTCCAGCAGCTTCCTGTAGTGTTCAAGTTTTTGTCTGTCCATAGTTTCAGCCCACTTTCGCAGGAGCCTTCACTTGGCGGCCTGCCACAAACCGAAGATAGTATCCCCCATCGCTGCAACGGTCAATCCTTGCCTTCAATCCGCCACTATTCAATCTGTTGCTGTTCAATTCAACGACGCATCCAAAAATTCCCATCTGCGAACATCTTGGATGCTTCCTCATGGCAATACGAAATCAAGATCGCGTATTCACGGAACGGAAACTCAGCCTTCAGCAAAAAAGCGACCCTGTTTGGGGTCGCTTCCTGAAAGAGGCAAGGGAGGGAGGATCGATAGGCGAGAGAATTTAGACGCTGCTCCCGTTAGTCGGAGCAGCAATGAGAAGACGGTACTTCTTGAGAGGGACTTTCATTTGAATGTACGGCCTCTTTGTTACTTTCTTTGATGCACGTTTTGGGCCAGAGAAACAGAGATTTCTGAGTAGCTTCTAAAAAAATCTAAACTGTTCAACAAAGGGGAGAATTCAACAGAACTGGAGATTGGAGGCCAGAAACTTCCATTTCTGGAGCTGAACAGATTCGTCAGAAGTTGGTACAAAAGTACCACTATTTAGAAAGAAAACTCTTTGTAGTGCCATGATCCTGCTCTTCCATCAACTTCATCTTGTTGAGAAGAGCCTTATAGCTCACTTTCAGAATCTTTGCCGCCTGGCGGCGATTCCACCGCGTCTCATTCAGCGCCCGTTCAATAGCCTTGCTTTCGGCCTCCATGGCGGCGCGTCGCCCGATCTCCAGCAGTGACAGCGACCCGGATTCAGCGAGCGCGGGAGGTAGATCGGTGTTTGCAGAGGCTGCGCCGCTCCCTTTTGGCTCCCAAGCTGGGCTGGCGCCTCCGCTTATGGAAGAAATCAGCGGCTTGTGTGTAGAAAGTTCACGGATGATCTGCGATTCGTTGCCCACGATGACGTAGCGCTTCACCAGGTTCTCGAGCTCGCGAATGTTTCCCGGCCAGCTATACTCCAACATCCGATTCACCGCGTAGTCGGTGAATGGCGGGGGCTGTTTGCCATAATATTCGCTGTACTTGCGCAGCAGAAAGTCGAGGAAGATGGGAATCTCCTCCCGCCGCTCGCGCAGCGGCGGAATGTGAATGGTCACCACATTCAATCGGTAGAACAGATCCTCGCGGAAGGTGCCTTCTTCCACCGCGCGTTCAAGCTGTTTGTTGGTGGCCGCCAGAACACGAACATCGACCGCGATGTCGCGCTTTCCGCCCAGGCGGGAGAATTCTCCATCCTGCAATACGTGCAGCAGCTTTGCCTGCAGCGCCGGATGCATCTCGCTGATTTCATCGAGGAAGATCGTGCCTCCGTGGGCGAGGTCGAACTTGCCCAGCTTCTGGCGGTTGGCGCCGGTGAATGCCCCCGGCTCGTAGCCGAACAGCTCGCTCTCCAGCAATTCGTGCGGGATTGCCGCGCAGTTCACCTTCACAAAAGGCTTATCGCGGCGCAGCGAATGGGAAAACACCATCCGCGCCACCACTTCCTTGCCGGTACCGCTCTCGCCCCGGAGCAGCACAGTGACATTGGGGGCTGCCACCTGCGCGATGGTGTGCTTCACATCCTCCATCTTGGGGCTGGTGCCGAACAACGCGCTGAAATCGTTTTGCCGCCGCACCTGGTCGCGGAGCTGGGTCACCTCGGTGGTCAGTCGCTGTCCGTCCAGCAAACGAGTGATGCGCTGATCCAGGGCTGCGAGGTCGAGAGGCTTGGCGAGAAAGTCATCGGCTCCCAGCTTGGAGGCACGAAAGACCAGCTCCGGCGCCCCACTGCTGGCGGTCATGATGACCGAGACTTCCTGCTTCATCTGTTTCAGCCGCTCCAGGGTCTCCATCCCCTCCATGCCGCGTGCGTCGGCATCCAGCAGCACAAGGGCAGGGTCAAAGACCCGGAACATCCTGATGGCTTCCTCTCCGGTCGCCGCCGCACTCACGTCAAAGCCGCGCCGCGTCAAGTGCGCGCTCAGGTGGTTCGATTGGGCACGATCATCGTCCACAATCAAAACCCTCGTTCTGCCGGCGGCTTGCATCGCAGTACCTTTCTCGGAGTCCTGTATCACGGCCCGGTAAAACCTCAACTACTTAATTTGCACTCTCAGGAGTCGCCACAGTTCTTACCCGGCAAGACACAACATCAAGGTAAGAGCGTGCAGTCCGGAATACGGTTGCCCCCGTAATCAACTTGATGCATCTTCTGGGTCATATGCACCATGAAAATGGTGGAAATATTCCCAGCACATGGTAGCCCAAGTCCAAGTGACGGTAAATAAATATTAATTGTGAGTACGTAGATTCCAACTAATGCGAAGAGCTAGCAATCTGCGGAAAGGGAAAGGGCCAGCATCAGCCAGCCCTTCCCCTTTTTCTGCATAGAAAACGCTAGTTGTTGACGACGGTGCGAACTTTTCCGGGGCTGGGCATAAAGTGATAGGGTGGCCAGGGTCCGGAGAGCGAGATTTCTACATCCTTAAACTGGCGCAGCGCGCTCGAATACCGGTTCTGGTATTTTTCCACGCCGGCGGAATCGATGAGATGCGCGATGTCCAGCACCATTCCCATGCCCGCATCCACCTTCTTGCAGGAAACTTCTTCCTGTAATGGATTCAATAACTTACTTACCTGAACGGTTAGTGCGCGGGCGCGCGACTGGCGCTCACGATCGCGGTTGGCCTGCTCTTTCAGCCGGGTCAGGTACTCGCCGCCAGCCTTGTGCGGCAGCACCGATACCACCTCGGCGATCGAACTTCCGACGCGAACCGTAACCTTGATGTGCATTTCGCTCTTGCCGCGAAGTTTTGCAATCGAATCGGCAAAGGTCTTCTTGTTGTTCCGCACCGCATGGCGAAGCGCTTCGTCGGATTCAAATATGGTGCCGAACTTGAAGGGCAGCAGGGTAGCCACCTTGAAGCACTCGCTTACGATTCGGGCATGTTCCATGGCGGACTGTTGGGTCAAGGGCTGTCCGTGTTCAAATTCGCTGACGATCACGACAAACTCGCCGCAGGGGAATCCCCGCACCGGGTTAGCGTTCACGCCTTTAAGAGACTCGATAAGAAAAGGGCGACGAACCCGGCCTTGCTGGAAGTTCGCCTGTTCGCTGATGCAATATGCGTACCACGCCATCTTCGCTCTCCAACTGTTCCCGCGGGTAGCTTCGGGAACTCAGGCACAGCTTTGAATTGACAACTCCGGCATAGTGCTTTTGGGGGAGACAGTTCCTATCACGATTGGAGCAAATTAAGGTAGTTCTTACCATTCCAATCCTAAGTCGAATTGCTGAAATTAGCAACTGAATGTCGAAAAAAGTCACCGAGTGGAATGAATTGTCATTAAGCAGAATTCATATCGGATGTTGTCGGGCAGCGACAGCCTGCCAGCGCGCATCTAACTGGGAGCAGTTTTAAAGCCGTCTTAACTCCAAGGGTCACATGCCATCGCCGTCGCCATCCTTATCTCCTAAACCCGATCCGCTGGAGCGCTATGCCGTCGAGGTGTTCTCGGAGTTGCACGAGGATACGATCATTCATCGCTCCCGCGAAATTAACGTGCTGCTGCGCATGAGCATGTTGGCCGGTCTGGAGATGGAGCTCTCCTCCACCTTGAACATGATCTGCGACATGGCCGCCGAGATTGTCAGCTTTGCGCGCGGCGCGGTTTACTTCTGGGAGGACGATAGCGCGGCGATGCACCTGCGCGTGACCCGCAACATGCCGGAGCCGGATCAAGGGAGTTTTGCCCGCACCAATGTTTTGAATTTTTGGGCGGCCAAACTGGCGCGTCCCCTGCTGCTCACCCGCCATTGCCAGCCTGAGAACGACGCCCTGCTGGACACCATGGATGCCGCCAGCGTCCTCGTGGTGCCCCTGTTCGTACGCAATCGAGTCATGGGCTCGCTGCAGCTGTTCGGCGAGCATCCAGACAGCTTCTCGCGCGAGGATGCGCAACTCCTGTGGATGCTCTCCCTGATCGCCGAAAGCATGTTGGCCCGCGACTACTCCAATGAGACGCTGCTGCGCTTTGCCTTTACCGACTTCCTCACCGGACTCAAGACCCGCGGCTTCTTCGAGCAGCAACTCGCCCTGGAGCTGGCGCGCGCCGAGCGCCGTGGAACTTCTTTAGCCATTCTCATGATCGACATCGATCATTTCAAGCGCCTCAATGACACCTTCGGCCACCATGTCGGCGACATCGTGCTGCGCGACCTCTCCGCAATCCTCACCCGCGAGCTGCGCGAGATCGATACTGCGGCGCGCTATGGCGGCGAGGAGTTCATCCTGCTGCTTCCGGAGACCGATCTGCCGGGCGCAAAGCTGGTCGCCCAGCGTCTGCGCTCTGCCGTCGAGCAGGCCGCCTTTTCGGTCGGGAGCAACCCCGCCACAGGCCACATAACCGAGCGCGTGACCATCAGCATCGGGGTCGCACTCTTCCCCCAGGAGGCCCGTTCGAAACCGGACCTGCTCGAAGCCGCCGATGCCGCTCTCTATCAGGCCAAGGCTCAGGGACGCAACCGCGTCTTCTTCTACGC
>VFSW01010819.1_pt1 | contig 12896 bp, 12 predicted proteins | sample 5358111 | NCBI WGS metagenome assembly VFSW01 (sample SAMN11554181, study PRJNA540505) | mine drainage metagenome | isolation source: sediment from site ElyBrook_90M | place: USA: Ely Copper Mine, Vershire, VT | collected 2017 | reverse complement strand
GCTGACGGTGGTGGAGAAAGACTCCGTCGGCTTCGATGTTGATGTTGAAGTAGGGGATGACGACGAGCGAGACGATGAGCAGGGTGGGGACGAGCACACCGGCGACGACGGGCGGGAAGTAGTGGAGCAGCTCCTGCAGGCCGAGGAAGTACCAGGGTGCTTTGGCTGGGTTAGGGGTGTGGGAGGGATCGGCGATGCCTTCGAGGGGTGCGTTGAAGAGCAGGGAGAAGGCGACGAGGACGATGGCGAGGAGTTCTACGGCGAGCACGACGCGGAAGAGCACATCGGGGTAGGTCTGGATCTGATCTTCGTGAGTGACCTTGACCTGTGCGGAGGTGCGGCGGGTGACGAAGACGACGCGGGTTGGAGAGCGACGTTGATCGGAGTCTACGCCGGCGACGAAGTCTTTGGGGTTAGTCATTTTGCCTCCTTGGCAGGCAATGCTTCGAGGGGTGGAGCTGGGACTCTGGGTTCACTTTGCTGTACGTAGAGGCCACCATCTTTGCGGATGCGCCAGAAGTGGACCGCGACGAAGAGCATGGCGGTGAGCGGCAGGATGACGCAGTGGAGCACATAGAAGCGCAACAGCGCGTTGGCGTTGACCTGATTGCCTCCGAGTAGCAGGAAGTGAATCTTGCTGCCGATGATGGGAACCGCGGAGGAGATGTTGGAGCCGACGGTGATGGCCCAGTAGGCGAGTTGATCCCAGGGGAGCAGGTAGCCGGTGTAGCTGAGGAGCAGGGTGACGAGCAGCAGGATGATGCCGATGACCCAGTTGAACTCGCGTGGTGCGCGGTAGGCTCCGCGATAGAAGACCTTGAACATGTGGGCGAAGACGAGGAAGACCATGGCCTGAGCGGACCAGCGGTGGAGGTTGCGCAGGAAGAGTCCGGAGGAGACGACGAACTGCAGGTCCTTCATGTCGGCGTAGGCCTGGGGCACGGAGGGGTGGTAGTAGAGCATGAGCAGGATGCCGGTGACGATGAGAATGAGGAAGGTGCCGAGGGTGAGGGTTCCGAGGTACCAGGTGGAGCTGAACTTCAGCATCCGGGTGCGGACCTTGGTGGAGAAGAGGTGGAGGAAGAGGTTCTGCTGGATGGCGAGCGCGCGATGCAGCGGGCTGTTGCCGGTACCGCTACGGAAGACGGAGCGATAGACCCGGTTCTGCTGGATTTGCTGCACGAGTTTTTCTGTTTTGCCGGGCATAGTCAGGGCCTCAAATTCTTAGGTACTGCATGGGGTGGATGTCGGTGGAGCGATCGACCATGAGATCGCCTTCGTCACTGACCCAGGTTTTGAGCCAGGGCAGCGGTTTGGGTGCTGGGCCCTCGATTTTTTCTCCGTCGCGTTTGAATTTGCTGCCGTGGCAGGGGCAGGCGATGATGCCGAGTTCCTGGTTCCATGCGGTGAGACAGCCGAGGTGGGTGCAGATGGCGTTGAGGGCGAAGAAGCCCTCGGACGCGCGCACGAGATAGATGCCGGAGGAGGCGTCGAGAGTGACAGAGTCGACGGCGAAGTTTTCTGGTTTGCCGACGTTGATGATGGGCGAAGGCTCGTAGAGGACATTGGGGGAGAGGAACTGGTAGGCGAAGCCGGCGGTGCCGACGGCGGCGATGCCGAGGGAGCCCAGCCCGATCTTGGCGAAGAAGGCGCGGCGGTCGATCTCGATGGGTGGTGATGGGAGTACGTTTGGCTTCTGGTTCGACATGAATGACCTCAGGCGGTGACGGGTGCTGGAGCAGGGGTGCTGGTACTGGGTCGGGGGCGAGGACGGAAGGATCGGTCGATAGCTTCGATCGAGATCAGCCCGGTGGGTTCTGGGGAGAGCATTTGGAAGGATTCCATGGAGATGGTTCCCGCGGGGCAGCGAGCGGCGCAGAGGCCGCAGCGGATACAGCGGGTTTCGTCCTTGAGCATGACGGAGCCGGAGAGGGTGCCTAGCTCGTCGGGCTGGATGTCGTCGAGTTCGAAGCCGAGGAGTTCGCGTGCGGTGGTGAGCTGTGCGGTGGTCTCGGCGTCGAAGTCGATGCGGTCGACGGAGACGAGTTGCAGGCAGTTTTCGGGGCAGACGTCGACGCAGCCGCCGCAGAGGATACAGAGGGTACCGTCTTCGTGGGAGCCTTCGAAGACGGTGTTGACCCAGCAGTGAAGGCAGCGCTGAGCCTCGGCCATGGCGGTGGCGTCGTCGTAGCCGACTTCGACTTCGGTCATGCCAGTGCGGCGGTTGAGGGGAAGCATGGGGATCGGCTGACGATCGATGTCGAGCAGATTGAGCGGCATTTTGTAGCGGTCCATGATCTGGACTTCGATGATGGGGTCGGGGTGTTTGGTACCGCGGAGGAACTCGTCGATGCCGACTGCGGCGCGCTTGCCGTCGGCGACGCTATCGATGATGAGGCGCGGGCCAAAGACGCAGTCGCCACCGGCAAAGACGCCGGGAGCAGTGGTCATAAGGGTTTCGGGATTGACGGCGATGAAGCCGCGCGGGGAGATTTCTACGCCGTCTGCGGGGGTGATGAAGTCAAGCTTGGCGGCCTGACCGATGGCCATGATGATGGTGTCGCAGTCGAGGACGGACTCGCTGTTGTCGAAGAAGGATGGATTGAAGCGACGGTTTTCGTCGAAGACGGATTTGGTCTTGAGGGTTTCGAGGCCGGTGACGTGGCCGTCTTTGCCGATGATGCGCTTGGGGCCGAAGCCGGCGTGAATGACGATGCCTTCGCCTTCGGCCTCTTCGATCTCTTCGAGTGCGGCGGGCATTTCGACGCGGTTTTCGAGGCAGACGAGGTGGACCTCCTTGGCTCCGAGGCGGAGTGCGGAGAGGGTGACGTCCATCATCTCGCGGGTGGAGACGGCGTTGAGGCTCTCGGCGGAGGGTTCGATATTTTCAACGCCTCCGACGTGCTGGCGGAGGACCTCGCGGGCGGCGGAGCGGGCGACGTCCATGGCGACGTTGCCGCCACCGATGACGAGGACTTTTTTGCCGATGGTGAAGCGGAAGCCGAGGTTGACGTTGAGGAGGAAGTCGATGCCTTTGTAGACGCCGTCGAGGTCTACGCCGGGGATGGTGAGGTCGCGGCTGCGGTGGGCTCCGACGGCGATGAGGGTGGCGTCGAAGTCGCGGCGGAGGTCGGCGATGGTGAACTCGCGTCCTGCGGCGTGGTTGAGCTTGAGTTCGATGTTTCCGGTGGCGAGGATTTCGCGGACCTGGGCTTCGACGACGTCGCGGGGGAGGCGGTACTCGGGCAGGCCAAGATAGAGCATGCCACCGGCGACCTGGGAGGCTTCGAACAAGGTGACGGAGTAGCCCATGAGGGCGAGATCGTGTGCGGCGGAGAGGCCAACGGGACCGGCGCCGACGATGGCGATGCGATAGGGGAGTTGCGGTTGGCGGCGGCCTGCGTTGACGTCGACGGGATTGCGGGATTCGGGGCCGTGGCGCTCGGTGAGGAAGCGTTTGAGTGCGCGGATGGCGATGGGTTTGTCGATCTCGCCGCGGCGGCAGGCGGTCTCGCAGGGGTGGGCGCAGACGCGGCCGCAGATGCTGGCCATGGGATTGGGTTCGCGGGCGTAGCGATAGGCTTCTTCGAAGTTGCCTTCGGCGATGAGTTCGACGTAGCGACCTGCGTTGGTATGGGCGGGACAGGCCATCATGCAGGGAAAGTTGGTATTGAGCCAATCCCGGTCCACTTGTTTGTCTTCGAAGCGGTGCGACATGCTGGCCTTTCCTGGGTGAGGGTGGAGTGGTGGCGGCAACCGATATGGTTGCCGCCATTGGTGGAGTTACTTGGAGACGGTGAAGTCGGCGGCGGTATCTCCGGCGACCTTGACGGGGCTGGATTTGGGCTTCATGCCCTCGTGCCAGGCGGTGACGGTGTAGGAGCCATCGGGCACGTTTTCGATTTTGAATTCGCCGGATTTATCGGTTTCAGCGAAGTAAGGGGTGGGCGAGACGATGACGTAGGAGGACATCTCCGGGTGGACGTTGCAGAGGAGCGGAACTACGCCGGGGTTATCGAATTTGAAGGACTGCTTTTGTCCTTTGGGCCAGGTTCCGAGGTTGTGTCCGAGCTTCTTGTTGCCACTGATGGCGATCCAGAAGACGTTGTGGGCTACGGTGTCGCTGTTGAGGAAGTCAACTGTGGTGCCCTGGGAGATGGCTACGATGTGAGGTACGAACATCAAGCCTTTCTGGTCGATGAGGACGTGCTGGGTGGGTGGCGTGAAGGTTTTTCCGGGGATGGCTTCGACGTAGACGACCGAGACGCCACTGGCTCCGGAGACTTTTCCGTGGATGGTTCCGGCGTGAGCCGCGGTGATGAAGGTGGTGGTTGCAATGATGAGTAGCAGCGGAATGCGTTTCATGTTTTCTCCTGAACAGATGGTGTTACTGGTTGGCCTGGTGGAGGGCTAGTAGACCCATTCCAGGCCGGCGGTAGCGTAGTTGGTGCGGAATGCGCCTGTGAGTGGTTTACCGGTGACGGGATCGTAGACGATCTGTTGCGGCCGGAACTGGTACTCAAAGGAGGCTTTGATGTTGGCGTGAAGGAGGAACTGCACCCCGGGGGTAAAGCGGTTGCGGGTTGCGGCATAGGGGGAGAAGAAGGACGATGCTGGCGGTGCGGCGGCGTTGTACTGGATGAAGTTGACCTGGTCTGCGGAGGATTTGACGGTATCCCAACGCATGATGGTCATCATCCAGGGGAGGACGAGGTAGTCGGCTTCGACGAAGCCGCCGCTGAAGGTGACGGGTTTGCCTGCGGTGAAGGAGGAAGGCAGGGCAGCGTTGGTGGCGGTGACGGGCACGAGGTTGTGATCGTGACCGGCGAGGTAAACGCCGAAGAGGTTGAAGGTGCGGTAGTTGAAGTTGAAGTCTCCGCCGACGCGATAGAAGGGCTCGCGTGCGGTGATGACGGTGGGCGTTACTCCGTCGGCGAGAAGTCCGCTGGCATTTTGGACGGAGCGTCCGTAGAAGTAGAGCGAGCCGAGTTCGAGGTAGGTATGGTCGCGGGGTCCGGTCGATCCTGCGGCTTGAATACCTTCACGACTGGCGCGGTCGCGTTCGAGGTTGAAGCGATAGGAGAAGCGTCCCCAGAGATCTTTGAAGTTGGAGTCGGAAGAGAAGGCGACGCCGTTCTGGGGTTTAATGTTGGGCACAGAGGTGGCGGCGCCAGAGGTGTTCTGGTTGACCACAGCGAGGGAGTACTGATAGCCACCGTAGTGGTGACCTCCGCTAAGTTCAGCGCCGATGGCTGGGGACGCGAAGGAAAAGCCGTTATTGACGTTTTCTGCGGGGCCGATGCCATTCTGGATACCAATGTTGGCTTGTTGGAAGATGTCCCATCCGCTGAGGTTCCAGGTGCGGGCCTGGCTGACGGGGAGATCGAGTTCAAACTGGCCTACGCGAAGGTTGAGCGAGTCGGTCGGCAGCTTGATAAAGCGGCTGAGGTCGTGGAATTTGAGCCATGCATCGCCGAGGCCACCGTTGGAGTTTGCACCGGCGACGCTGATGTCGTCGTCGACCCAGAAGGAGATTCCAGTACCGAAGTTGCCGGCAGTGAAGATGCTGAAGAGTCCCGACTGGAAACCGGACTTGGGCACAAAGGTGCCGACGGTGCCGGCGGGCAGGGCCAGATTGAAGTTGTTGCGATTGGCGCTGACCTGCTGGTAGAAGGTGTTGTAACGGAGGCCGATGGGTGGCAGGCCAGGAATGACGCCGGGATAGACGGTGTGAGGCCAGAGTTCGGCCTGGGCGGGAGCGCCGAGCATGATGGGTGGTGCCTTGAGGTAGGAGTCGTCATCCTTAGGGAATTTGAAGCCAGCATCTTTGAATGCTTTGCCGAAGTCGTTGAGCTTGGGGAAGTCAATGTGGCAGGTGGTGCAGGAGGTTCCATATTGCCTGGAGAAGGCTGGGATTGCGTAACTGGACGTTGGTAGTAGCAGTAGTAGAAATGCAGCTGCCACCATGAATGGGGAGGATTTCTTTGTATTCATGAGTGTGCCTCGATGCTCCTCTTTGCGTATCGATTACCTTGATTTGCAATTGTTATTTGCAAGCGAACAAGCCGATGTGATGACCATCACACCTATTGAGCGATGTGGAGAATGCGCGCGAGTTACATTTGCGCTGGCGGATTGTGAGCGCAGACACGTGGTCTCGATGAGCTGTGGTCTGGTACGACTGCGCTACTTTGGGGTGGATACAGGAGAGGCGTAAGTCGCTCGTATCTGTAGATCAGGAACGAGTTGCCCGAAGGCGAAGTGCGGACAATGGCACAAAGGTGGGTTGCTGGTAGCCGTCGCGGCATGGGACGATGAAGAGGCACGCGAGATAGAGATTTAGATATCGGTTGTGGTGGCTAGACGTAATTCTGGGTGTGTCCTGGCTTGAGCAGGACTCGCAAAAGGAAATGGTGAAGATGGAACTGGAACAACGTGGTGTGATTCTGGTCACAGGTGGGGCTGGATTCATCGGCTCTAATTTCGTTTTGGACTGGGTTGCCGGTGGATACGGTGCGGTGGTGAACCTGGATGCTCTGACGTATGCGGGCAACCTGGAGAACCTGGTATCGCTGGAGGGAAATCCTGCGCATACGTTTGTGCGCGGCGATATCTGTGATGCGGCGTTGGTGAAGAGTCTGCTGGAGAAGTATCGGCCGCGGGCGGTGGTTCATTTTGCGGCGGAGAGCCACGTGGATCGGTCCATTGTGGGCCCGGAAGCATTTTTGAAGACCAATATCGATGGGACGTTTACGATGCTGCAGGCTGCGCGTGGATACTACGATGGCCTGGTGGGGGAAGAGCGGGAGCGGTTTCGGTTTCTGCATGTATCGACCGACGAAGTGTATGGGACGCTGACGCCGGAGGCTCCGGCGTTCCATGAAGAGACGCCGTATGCTCCGAACTCACCGTATGCGGCGTCGAAGGCGTCGAGCGATCACCTGGTGCGGGCGTGGCTGCATACCTATGGGCTGCCGACGTTGATTACGAACTGCTCGAACAACTATGGGCCGTATCAGTTTCCGGAGAAGCTGATTCCGCTGATGATTGCGAATGCGCTGCAGGGCAAGGCTCTGCCGGTGTATGGCGATGGCCAGCAGGTGCGGGACTGGCTGTATGTTGGTGACCATGCGAGTGCGCTACGCGTCGTGCTGGAGCGTGGTCGTGTGGGTGAGACGTATAACGTTGGCGGCGGCAACCAGCGCACGAATCTGGCGGTGGTGACGACGTTGTGCGCGTTGCTGGATGAACTGGTGCCGGAGTCGAAGTTCGCTCCGCATAAGGAGCTGGTGAAGTATGTGACGGATCGTCCTGGTCATGATCGGCGGTATGCGATCGATGCACGTAAGCTGGAGGGCGAGCTGGGCTGGAAGGCCGCGGAGAGCTTTGAGACTGGATTGCGCAAGACGGTGGAGTGGTATCTGGCGAATGCCGCGTGGGTGGAGAGCGTGACCAGCGGGGCGTATCAGCAGTGGGTGACGAAGAACTACGGGGAGCGCACGAGTGTGGCTGCCGGGGAGAGTGCGCGATGAAGGGAATTATTCTGGCGGGCGGATCGGGAACGCGGTTGCATCCGGTGACGCAGGCGGTAAGCAAGCAGTTGCTGCCGGTGTATGACAAGCCGATGATCTACTACCCACTGTCGGTGCTGATGCTGGCGGGGATTCGGGAGATTCTGATCATCTCGACGCCGGAGGATACGCCACGGTTTGAGCAGTTGCTGGGGACGGGCGGGCAGTGGGGATTGGCGATCCAGTATGCGGTACAGCCGTCTCCGGATGGGCTGGCGCAGGCGTTCCTGATCGGCAAGGATTTTCTGGCGGGTGAGGGATGCTGCCTGGTGCTGGGGGACAATATCTTCTATGGCCACGACTTTGCAAAGGTGCTGCGTGAGGCTGCGGCGCTGAAGGATGGCGCCACGGTGTTTGCGTACCCGGTGCTTGATCCGGAGCGGTATGGGGTGGTGGAGTTCGATGCGAACCGCAAGGCGATCTCAATTGAAGAGAAGCCAGTGAAGCCGAAGTCGCGGTATGCGGTGACGGGCATTTATTTCTACGATGCGCAGGTGGTGAGCGTGGCGGAGGGCTTGAAGCCATCGCCGCGAGGTGAGTTGGAGATTACGGATGTGAACCGGTGGTACCTGGAGCGCGGCGAGCTACGCACGGAGCTGCTGGGCCGCGGGATTGCGTGGCTGGATACGGGGACGCACGACTCGCTGATGGAGGCTTCGACGTTTATCCAGACGATTGAGAAGCGGCAGGGGCTGAAGGTGGCTTGCCCGGAGGAGATCGCGTACCGATTGGGATACATCAGCGCAGACCAACTGCGGGTGCTGGCGGCGAAGATTGCGAAGAGCACGTATGGGCAGTATCTGCAGCGGGTGCTTGAGGAGACGGTGTACTAGATGACGCATCAGCCGGAGCAAGCGCGGATACTGTTGACGGGTTCTACGGGACAGGTGGGGGTGGAGTTGTTGCAGACGCTGGCTCCGCTGGGAGTGGTGTATTCGCCCGGGCGGGCGCGGCTGGACATGGCGGATGCAGCGTCGGTGCGAGCGGCGATTCTCGAGGTTCGGCCACGGTGGATTGTGAATCCGGCAGCGTACACGGCAGTGGACAAAGCGGAGAGTGAGCCGGAGTTGGCGTATGCGGTGAATCGGGATGCGGTGCAGGTGATAGGCGAAGAAGCTCTCCGGATCGGCGCGGCAGTGATCCATTTTTCTACGGACTATGTGTTCGACGGAAAGGGTACGACGCCGTACATGGAGACAGATGCGACCGGGCCGATGAGCGTGTATGGAGCGAGCAAGCTGGCGGGAGAACAGGCGCTGGCGGAGACCGGTGCTGCGCACTTTGTGTTTCGGACGAGCTGGGTTTACGGAACGCGCGGCAAGAACTTTTTATTGACGATACTGAAGCTGGCTCGGGAGCGGGAGTCGCTGCGGGTGGTGGGGGATCAGCATGGTGCGCCGACCTGGAGCCGCGAGCTGGCGGAGATGACGGCGGCGGTGCTGGGGCGGTGTGAGGCGAGTGCGTGCGGTGGCCCGTTGAACGAGTTGTTGCGAGAGGGTGGAGGTGGATCGCCGGTGTTCCATGCGGCGGGTGCGGGAGAGACGACCTGGTATGGGTTTGCGGCAGAGGCGGTGCGGCTGATGCGAGAGCGTCATCCGGAGGTGCGGTTTGGCCAGATTGAGTCGATTACGACGGCGGAGTATCCGACTCCGGCGCGGCGGCCGGGCAACTCGCGGATGAACTGCGACAAGCTGTCAGAGCGGCTGGGGTGGCGGATGATGGACTGGAAGGATGCGTTGCGAGAGGTCGTGTCGGAGCTGTGAGTGTGCGCGGATTATTTTTGGATCGCGATGGCGTGATTAACCATGAGATTGGGTATCTGGTGCGCCCAGAGGATGTCCGGTTTGTGCCGGGGATCTTTTCGTTGTGCCGGACGGCGCGGCGGTTGGGATACCGGATCTTTGTGGTGACGAACCAGGCTGGGATTGGGCGCGGACTGTACAGCGAGGAGGAGTACCAATCGCTGATGGGCTGGATGCGTGGGGAGTTTGTGCGCGAGGGTGTGGAGTTGGATGCGGTGTATCACAGCCCGTACCATCCGGAGCACGGACTGGGCGAGTATAAGCGGGAGCATGAGGATCGGAAGCCGGGCCCGGGGATGCTGCTGCGGGGGGCGCGGGAGTTTGGTGTGGAGCTGCAGGAGAGCGTGATGGTGGGGGACCGCTGCAGCGATGTGGGTGCGGCCAATGCCGCAGGGCTTTTGCAGATGTTTCTGCTGCGGGGAACCGAAGAGCGGGGCTGCGACGGCGCGTACGTCGAGGTGGATGGGCTGGAGGCGGGGGAGCGGTGGCTGGTGGAGCGAGATGCGGAGTGAATACTGGGCTTTAGGGAGGGGAAGGTGAACGCAACAGCCTGGATGGTGGGTGAGGCTGTTGCGTTATCAGGGGCTAGGTGGTGGGGGGTAGGTCTGCTTCGGTGAAGAGGGTGCCTTTTTCGTCTTTGGCGCTGACGAGTGGGGTGGCACCGTTGAGGGCCTCGAGCGGCCAGGCGATGTTGAGGGTGGGATCGTCCCAGCGGATGCAGCGCTCGCCTGCAGGATGGTAGAAGTTGGTGGTTTTGTAGAGGACTTCGGCGGTGGGGGAGAGGACGACGAAGCCGTGGGCGAAGCCTTCGGGGATCCAGAGGAGTTGCAGGGGGTCTGGCTGGAGGTGGAAGCCTTCCCATTTGCCGAAGGTCGGTGAGTTGGGGCGGAGATCGACGGCGACGTCCCAGATGTGGCCGGAGAGGACGCGGACGAGTTTGCCCTGGGATTTGCCCAGTTGATAGTGGAGGCCGCGAAGGACGCCTTGCGCGGAGAAGGACTGGTTGTCCTGGACGAAGTTGGTGGGGAGGCGGTGTTCGGCGAAGGAATTTTGATTAAAAACTTCAGCGAACCAGCCGCGACTATCTCCGAAGCGTTGGGGTTCAAGCAGTTGAAGGTCTGGGATGGAAGTGTCGATAAGCCGCATACGACCAGTTTATCGAGTAAGCGGTGCAGGAGGGAGACGACCGACAAAAATGCCCATTTTGGTTCGTGAGTTGTATGGAAACAAACTTTGTATCCTAGAAGACAAAGCGAACAGGTAAACTAAGTGTAAGTAATGCAACTGCACTTCCTTTTCCCGGTATTCGATTGCAGCAAACACGGCCCTGTAGAGGCTGATGCGAACAATAGAGATAAACACAGGTGAGAAGTATGGAAGTTGAGGCGCGGACGCCTTGCAACTTGATTTTGAGTTGTGCGGGTGGTGAACGCATGGAACGCCGCGAGACAGTGCATGTACGAGCAACCGGTATAGCGGCCAGCATGGAAGTATGAGCTGGTTGTGCGCTATGCAGATACAGGATTTCAATTTTGGATGAATATCAATCTAACGAGTCGCGCGTAGCGACCATCGAGGATTCCTATTCGTATCCCCAGATTGGTGATCGGGGGTATACCACGGCGTCTCGTATCAATCGCAAACCATCCTGCTTTATTCGCTACTGCATTGTGAAGCGAGCGTTGGACATGGGATTGGTGCTGTTGGCGACTCCGGTGTTGCTGCTGGTATTGATGGTGGTAGCCGGTCTGGTGTGGTTCAGTTCTCCCGGCCCGATTTTTTACTCCCATCGCCGTATTCGCCGGAATGGCGAGTTTTTCTCGATGTGGAAGTTCCGCACGATGTGCCAGAATTCGGCGGAGGTGCTGGAGCATTATCTGTCGGAGCATCCTGCGGCACGGATGGAATGGAATAAATCGCACAAGTTGAAGTGCGACCCGAGGATTACGCGGGTAGGGTCGTTTCTGCGGCGGTACAGCCTGGATGAGCTGCCGCAGCTGTGGAATGTGATGACCGGGGAGATGAGCTTGGTTGGTCCGCGGCCGATTGTGGCTGCCGAGGTGGAGAAGTATGGGGATTATTTTGGGTACTACTGCCAAGTAAAGCCGGGTCTGACGGGCTTGTGGCAGGTGTCCGGGCGGAGCAAGCTGACCTATGATGAGCGTGTAGCTCTTGATCGCGAGTACGTCGAGAACTGGTCTTTAAGCGGTGACACGATGATCTTGCTTCGGACGTTTTCTTCGGTGATCAATCAAGATGGGGCGTTTTAGGGCGCCTTGTTCGATAGAGAGTGCGACCGAGTTGAAGGTTGGGATAAGGAAGATTGGTGCGGGTCGCTATAGTTCATCATTGGTTTGTGACGCGGGGTGGCGGGGAGCGTGTAGCCGAGTGCATTGCTTCTCTTTTTCCTGATGCTGAACTATTTACGTTGGTCGCTGACGCGGGCGGGATCCCTGACAGTCTGAGAACGCGTCGGATTCACAGTTCCTTTTTACAGAAAATTCCATGGGCGAAGAGTTTTCATCGGCACATGATGCCACTTTATCCTGCAGCGACGGAGAGTTTGGACTTACGCGGTTTTGATCTTGTGATCTCCTCTGACAGTGGCCCAGTGAAGGGAGTATTGATTGATCCAGGAGCAGTTCACATCTGCTACTGCCATTCCCCGATGCGGTATCTGTATGACGGGTATGAGTCTTACCGGTCGCAGATGGGGTTCGTGACGCGGTTGATCTTCAGTTTGACTGCTGCGCGTGTGCGCGCCTGGGATCAGCGAGCTGCAGCGCGAGTGCACGATTTTATCGCGAACTCGGAATATGTTGCGGGGAGAATTCAGAGGTATTACGGACGGGAGAGTACGGTGATCCATCCCCCGATTGATCTGCATCGGGCGCAGCGGGCGCGTCAACCCGGCCCTCATTATTTGTGTGCGGGGCGGTTGGTCGGATACAAGCGTACTGAGTTGATGATTGAGGCTTGCGCTCGACTGGGCCGCAAGTTGCGGATTGCGGGTGCGGGACCCGAGGCGGCGAAACTGCAAAGGATGGCCTCAAGTGAGGTTACGTTTCTTGGCGATTTGTCCACGGATGCGTTATGGGAGGAGTACGCCGGTTGCCGTGCGCTGCTGTTTGGAGCGGACGAAGACTTTGGCATGGTTCCACTGGAAGCGCAGGCTTGTGGACGGCCCGTAATCGCCTATGGTGCAGGGGGGAGCTTGGAGACAGTGCGTGGGGTGGGTGTAAATCGAACCGGAGTTTATTTTGCGGAGCAGACGGTCGAGTCGGTCATGGAGGGGATACTGGAGTTTGAGGCGGCGGACACGAGGGGAGAGTTCGATCCGGAGGTGACGCAGGGTTGGGCCGCTGAGTTCAATACGCCGTTGTTTCTGAAGCGGATGCGGCAGTTTGTGTTGGCCAAAGTGCCTGAGGCTGCAGCGGTGATGGTGTTGGAAGAGGCGCTTGATTCCGCTGCGTGGAGGATGTGATGGAAGGGATGCGGGCGTTGCTGCAGGGGAGTCTGGGCC
>VFSW01010818.1_pt1 | contig 12898 bp, 12 predicted proteins | sample 5358111 | NCBI WGS metagenome assembly VFSW01 (sample SAMN11554181, study PRJNA540505) | mine drainage metagenome | isolation source: sediment from site ElyBrook_90M | place: USA: Ely Copper Mine, Vershire, VT | collected 2017 | reverse complement strand
AATATAAACAATAATATAATCTGGAGGTTTTCATGAACAAGAAGTTTCTATCCATTATGGCCTGTGTGGCCTTGATCGTTTTGTTGAGCGCCTGCGCGCCGGCATTTGCACCTGCTGCAAATCTAAGCCTCGCTTCGGCAAATGCTAAATCGGACAGCGCACCGGCCCAGGTTCAGCCAGCCCCTGCCCAACAGACTGCGGCGACAACCCAGCCCCCCATGCGCACCTTAAATGTTACCGGCACCGGCACAGTTTACCTTACCCCGGACATCGCCACGATCATGATTGGCGTTCATACTGAAAATAAAGACGTCACTGCAGCAGTAAACGCCAACAACGCTGCCGTACAGAAGGTCAAAGATGCCCTGATTAAAGCCGGAATCGACGAAAAAGACATCCAGACTCAGAACTTTAACGTCTACCAGAACCAAAAATATGACACCCAGGGGCAGCTCACCGGTTCCGTTTATGCCGTGGATAACACACTGAGCGTAACCGTCAGAGATATTTCCAAGATTGGCAAGCTGCTGGGTACTGTCGTAACCTCTGGCGCCAACAGCATCAATGGGATCACGTTCGACGTCGCCGATAAAACCAAGGCGATGAGTGATGCACGCAAACTGGCCCTGACCGATGCCGAAAGCCAGGCCAACGAAATGGCCACGGCGCTCAACGTCACCCTGGGCCCTGTGCAATCGGCAGTGGTCAATTTCAGCGCCGCACCGGTACCGTTTGCTTACGGCATGGGTGGAGGCTCGGTTCAAAAAGCAGCCGCAAGCAATGTGCCCATCTCTGTCGGGCAACTGGTGGTGAGCACCACGATCCAGTTGACCTACGAAATCAAGTAAAACGGCCTGGACTCCAGATTCACTTTTTTAGATGTGAAAAGCTACGCTTTTCACATCTAAAAAAGTGATTTCCCTGTTTACATATCAAACAAGGTAGGCGTGGGACGGCGGGTTTCGCCTTTTTCGTAAGGCTCATCCGGGGGCAGGTTCTTCTTTTTGGCAGCCTGCACGGATAGGTAGTCACAGCGGTTATTGTATGGATTACTGGCGTGCCCCATCACCCACTTGAACTCTACCGCATGCCACGCGCCCAATTCGAGCAGCCGTTCCCATAGGTCTACATTCTCAGCTTTGCCTTTTTTCCAATCCCTGGCGCGCCAATTCTTCGCCCAGCCCTTCATCATCCCATTCACCAGGTAGCTGGAATCGGAATGCAGGGTCACCCGGCTCTTTTCCTTCAGGCTTTCCAACGCCACAATCGCCGCCATCAGCTCCATGCGGTTATTGGTAGTCAGCCTGAACCCTCCTGAAATTTCTCTTTTCGTTTTTCCGGCGATCACGATCGCGGCGTACCCACCCGGACCGGGATTACCAATGCAGGCGCCGTCGGTGTAAATGATGACTTCATTTAATAATTGATCTAATAATTGATCGTTCAAGGTTTGGCAATCTTCCTGACCACAAACAGTTTTCCGAGCCGCTTGATTATATCCTCTTGCGCTATACGGGAACCGCAACAGGTAACGCTTATCCTCCCTTTTTCCTCTTCCGCCACACCTGGGCGATAAACGTTACGCCTACTGCTCCAACCAGCGCCTGGCTTCCGAAGCACTGGCCGATCTGGTGAGCGATCTGCTGGGTGATCCAATCCGCCACCTGCTGCTTCAGTTGATCGATATATTTCTGCACCTCTTCCTGGCTCTGCTGGCGCAGGTTTTGGATATCCTGGTCGATCTTGTCTTTGAGATCTTTTGCGCCCTGGGGCAGCACCACCAGGTAGGCGGTAATTTTCCCGCCGGCCGGCTGCTGGCCGCGCTGCACCTGCCAGACCTGCTGGTAGATGCCCGGGGTAGCCGGGGCAGAGAAATCTACCTGCCAGGCAGCTTCTTTTCCAACCGGGGTGTTTTTCGCCAGCGGGTAGGTCTTCTTTGCGCCGTACAACCCGGATACATTTTTAAGTTTGACCCCGGCGGTGTTCCAGGCTTCCAGGCCATCATTGGTCAGGCGGATCTGATTGGTCCCGCTATCGGATGGGAAATAAGTGCCAATAATAATAGAAGGAGAGGCGATCCCATCCGCACAGGTTAAAGGCAGGCCAAGGTAATCGAGGACGGCAGAGGCAATGGCGCGTCCGAAATCACGGCGGCGCGTGGTCAGCGCCTGGGTATCGGCGCTGATGTCACCAATTTCGACCAGGGCAGCCGGGGTCTTCCAGGCGTGGATTTCCAGCAGGCCGCCCGGGGCCTTCGTTTCTGGCTGGTCACCCACATCCGGAATCGACAGCCAATCCTTTACACTGGCCGAGAGCAGCCCGGCCAGTTTCCGGCTGTTCCTGTCATCAAAGCCACCTGCCGTGTACCAGCCCTGCGCGCCTGACTTCTTTGGACTGCGCGCAGCGGTATGAATAGCCACTGCAAGGGTAGGCTTGCGCGTGTTGATTATCCCGGCCAGATCGGCCTGAGAGTGGATCAGGTCATCGCCTGCGCGTGTCAGCGAGACGTTCAGTGGGCAGCGCGCCAGGTATTCCTGGGCGCGCTGCGCCACTTCGAGGTTAATGTCCTTTTCGGCCAGGGCGCCTTTTACGGCGCCGGGGTCGATCACCCCTGCTCATTCATTTAAACCATGACCCGGTGAAAGCACCACGACCGGGCGTGAGGTTTGAGCGGAGGCCGTTAACCCTGGCAGAATTATCCACAGGGTGAGCAAGGAAAGAAAAAAGCCTCTGACCATTGACCGTATCATAAGCACCTGCTGAACTTGATCAGAATGCCAGTTATCGTAAAGATCCCCGTAAATGGGGTAGTTCACCTCTGGATTGCAAGAACCACGCCAATAAGTATCTATCCTAAAAATCGGAGGGGCCCATTTTTTTATGTTCAAAAACCTACGGTTTTTGAACATAAAAAAATGATTGCTCGATTTTTAGGATAGGTTCTAAAGGTCCGTCTACATTAAAAGACCTGGCTGCCTTCGGTTAATGGAAGGCTCTGACCGTTGGCGACCAGGAAACCGCTCACCCCCGGCGGGAGACTGACGCGGCCATGCAAGACGCCATCCTGCTGCTGAAATTCGACTTCGATCTCTCCATCCGGATGGACCAATTTTCCAGCGGCCTGCTGGAGCGGGCCAAGTAAGGGGGTGATGATCACCTGCTTGAAACCCAGGCCGGCCGGGCGGATGCCCAGGATGGTGGCGAAATAATGGTAAAGCGGGTGGGCGCCCCAGGCGTGGCAGTCAGAACGGCTGGGCTCGGGCATTTCAAAAGTAGTTTTTAACCCGATTTCGGGCATATTCAGCCACATCTGCATGCGCTTGAAAAACGCCTCGATATGGCCGGTTTTCTGATACGCCTCGAACAGATAATGGGTAAAATAGACCGTAGTCTTTTCCATCTCATTATCCTCTAGCAGGCCGGAAGTAACCCGCTTCAGGCTGTCCTGGCCCAGCAAACCGGTCAGGATCGCCAGGCATTGCGTGTGTTCGGTGAAATGCGCTTTTTGCAGGTCTTCCGCAAACAGGCCACGCCCCTCGTCCCAAAAAGCCAGGCCCACCCTTTCGGCCAGCAATTTTGCCTGCTGCCGCACGGCCTCAGCCTGTGAGGTATTCCCCAGCATATCTTCCAGTTCGGCCAGCATTTGCTGCACCAGCACAAACTGCCAGTTGATCATCCCGCTGGCGCCCAGGCTGCCTTCCGGCGGGATACCGCCATCCCAACCCGGCACCCAATCCATAAAGTTCCAGCCATACGGCACGCGCAGCAGGCCATCTTCTGAAATAAATAACTGGAAGCGCTCGATGACGCCCCTGGCGACCGGCATCAACTGCTCCACAAAGGCCCGGTCGCCGCGCCACAGGGCATAATCGCGCAGCATGCCCACCCACCACAGCGAAAAAGGCGGGATGATTTGCAGCACGCGGCTGGGATAACGCGACTGGGTCAGCCCATCTGGCCGGCGCGAAGCCGCGAACATTTCCAGAGCCTTGCGCGGCAGGCGGTCATCGCGTGCCATTACGTAAGTCGCCAGAATTTCAAGGCGGGTATCGCCGGCGTATTGGAGCTGCTCGTAGTATGGGCAGTCCATGTAGGTCTCGTGAGCGTCCATCTGGATTGAGCGTGCCATGATAGGAATAATTTCCTCGAGAGGCTGGCCGGAGGCTGAAAAAGTGCTGGTCATTTCTACCGGATAATGGGTCTCGTGCAGGGTCAAGCGCTCGATGGTCAGGCTCTCTCCGCTGGTCTCGACCATCAGTTCGAGGTAGCGCCCGGCCTGCCACCATAAAGTATTGAAGTGACGCTGGACGCCACCATCCGGCAAGAAAGTATCTCCTACCCCGATGAAAAATTTATTCTCGATCTCGTTGCGATTGCCCTTGGGGGCGCGTGGCTCAGGTTTTTCGAACAAAGCCTCGGCCCACAGCAGCCTCACCCGGCTGCCTGCCCCCCCCGAGGTGATTATTTCGGGGTAGGCGCAGTAATAATTTTCCAGGTCAATAATGACCCGGCGCGTGGTATACGGCGGCAGCGTAACGCTGTGCTTGCCATGCATCAATTTGTCCCAACCCGATTCTTCGGATAAACGGTTGTGAGCCTGGATAGGGGTCGCAACCGTATCCAATGACGCCGCCGCAGACACAAAGCGGATTTTACCGGCCTCGACCGCCTGCCCGAACATGGCCGGCAGTGTTGCCGGGCGCATACGCCGTAAAGGTTGAAATTCATAATCCGAAAGCAGACTGGTCGCCGGTTTCAAGGTGATGGCGGGTTTCCAATTTTCGCCTTCCCCCAGCTCAAACCCCCAGGAAAACAGGCTGCCGTCCAGCAGCAGGTTAGCGCCGGTGCCCCAGGCCGGGGCCGGGTCGAGGAACTGAATGCCCTCCAGGCGTTTGGCCTCCCAGGCTGCCACACCCGTACCCAATAAATCGACAAATTCCGCCTGTGAAGAGAGCAAAAAGCCCGGTTGGACGCTCATCTGGGCAAACGGCGCCAGCTTGCCCAGCGACCAGACCCGCGCCGCCAGGATATGCTCCCCCTGACCGAGCTGCAGGTCATACGTTTCGTAAAACCAGTTTTCCGCATCGCCGCGTTCAGGGCCGCGCCCGACCAGCTCACCGTCCAGATACAACTCATAGCGTTCGTCGGCGCTGACGTACAGGCGGATCTGGGCAGCCTGTTTGAGGCTGAACTTACGGCGGTAAGCCGTTACAAAAGGCGGTTCTCCGGCGCCCGGACAGGCAATCCAGGCGCAGGGCCACTGGCCTAACGCCGTCCAGGGTTGCATTGGTTTTTCAGGCAGATAAGGATCCCGCTCGATGATTGTGCGCATAAACTTCCCTCGCTCTTTCAGGATTCCCTAACCGAAAAACTTCACTTTTTCAGGTGTGAAAAACGACGTTTTTCACACCTGAAAAAGTGACTTCCGGATTTTCGGATAGGTTATTATGCTATCATTATATCCATGAACTCACGCAATCTCGTTAAAGATACCCTCCAATTCGCCTCCCCACCGCGCATCCCACGCCAGTTGTGGGACCTGCCCTGGGCGGCCGATCATTTCCCGCAGGAACTGGCCGCCATCCGGCGCCAGTATCCGGATGATATCATTGGCGCCCCGGCCTGCCTGGCCAAACCGCTGATAACCAGCGGTGAACAATACCAGGCCGGTTATTACGTCGATGAATGGGGCTGCCGCTTTAGAAATATCCAGCCAGGATTGATCGGAGAAGTGAAAGAACCCCTGCTCAAAGACTACGCCGATTTGGACCTGCTGCGCACGCCGGATGAGCTGCTTTCGGTGGATGTAGAGCAGGTGAATGCTTTCTGCCGCGCCACCGACCGGTTTGTGCTGGCAGGCGTATGCCCTAACCCGTTCGAACGCATCCAATATATTCGCACGCCCGAAAATATTTACCTCGACCTGCTCGACAACCGCCAGGGCGTAACGGCCTTGTTAAAAAAAGTCCACCAGTTCTACCTGAAAGTATTTGAAATCTGGGTCGATACCGACGTGGACGCCATCACCTGGAACGACGACTGGGGCGCCCAACGCGCTTTACTGATTTCTCCCAAACTGTGGCGGCAGCTATTCAAGCCCGTCTATAAGGATTTCGTCGACCTGGCCCACAGTCACGGCAAATATGCGTTCATGCACTCGGACGGATACATCGCCGATATCATCCCCGACCTGATCGAGGTTGGTGTGGACGCGCTCAATTCCCAGCTCTTTTGCATGAACATCGAGGAGTTGGGGCAGCGCTACGCCGGTAAATTGACCTTTTGGGGCGAGATCGACCGCCAGCATATCCTGGCTTTTGGCACGCCGGCCGACGTGGCCGCAGGGGTGCAGCGTGTGCGTAAAGCCCTTTACCACAACGGCGGGATGATCGCCCAATGCGAGTTCGGCGCCGGGGCCCGGCCCGAAAACGTTGCCCAGGTTTTTCAAAGCTGGAATGAGTGACCGCTGGTTGGGAAAAATTGGGCGGCTTATGTTTGCCGACTCTTTTTTGATTTTACTGCTCCTTTCAGCCTGTAGTGGGGCGGCTTTACCCATTGCGCCCAGCCTGCCTGCGGTGGATAGTGTGATTTCCTCGCCTGATGTGGCTGACACTATGGCGCCCACGTTCAAACCAACCGTCACCGAACTGGCGCCAACCGCCTCCTCGACGGCGCCGGATTCCCCCACCCCTGCAGCGACCTTCCTGGTTTGTACACCTTTACAGGGGATCCCCATCGAGCAGATCGCCGCGGCGGTTACCAACCCCTACGATCCCCCGCCGCCCGGCTCAGACGATCCGCACGCGGGGATCGACATCTCAGACCTGCTCCCCGGCAGCCAGATGGCGCGACCGGGCATGCCCATCCAGGCGGTGCTGCCCGGGCGGGTCGCCTTGGCGCAGACCGATCGTTTCCCCTTTGGCAGCGCCATCCTGATCGAGACGCCCCTGGACCAGCTTCCCCAGGCCTGGGTAGAGGGGCTGCACCTGCCCGCCCCACTGACCGGCGCGCCGCCAAAGTCAGCCCTGACCTGCCCGGAAGGAGTGCTAAGCCCTTCGTGGGACACTTCCCGGCGCTCGCTGTACGTGCTGTATGCCCACCTGCAAGATGCGCCGGAGGTGAAACCCGGAGAAACCATGGCCTGCGGGCAGGTCATTGGCAAAGTGGGCCAGAGCGGCAACGCCCTCAACCCGCACCTGCACCTGGAGGCGCGGGTAGGCCTGGCGGGAGCGCGCTTCACCAGTATCGCCCATTACGACAACAGCGCCACGCTGGAAGAAATGGCCAGCTACTGCGCCTGGAGCGTGAGCGGGCAGTTCCAGGTGATCGACCCGCTGATTTTACTAAAGTGAATTTTCAGGTTATGACAGGCGGTTCCACCGCCTGTCATAACCTGAAAATTCACTCTTCAGCTTGCCGGACTGGGTGGGTTGTAGTAGAATTGCATCTGCAAGTCAAATGATGCGGGGTAGAGCAGCGGTAGCTCGTCGGGCTCATAACCCGGAGGTCGTTGGTTCGAATCCAACCCCCGCTACTGAGAGAGAACCAGAGTCCGTTAGGCTCTGGTTTTTCGTTAGCCCGGCGTACTGCGGTTGAATTTTTCTCATAAACGGAGGATTTTTCAATGAACCGCAGTACTCTAAGCTTGTCAATTTCCAAAGCCATCGATGGGTTCCTGAAGTTCAAGGTAGCGGAGGGGTTAAGCAAGCGCACAGTCGACTCCTACGAATACTATCTGAACCAATGGATGAACCACATTGGGGATCAGGAAGTAGCCAAGGTCAAACCGTCTGATCTCACCAATTACCTCGCCTGGATGCGCACCGAATACAAACCCCGGCGCTGGAACGGAAATGCGGATCCCCTGTCGGCAAAGTCTTTGCGAAATGTCTACATCTCTTTGCGATCCTTCTTCACCTGGTTGAACAAAGAATTCAAACTGGCCAATCCGGCTAAAGAGATCACCCCGCCTAAGTTTCCCCAGCACGTCATTCAAGCTTTTTCCAAAGAGGACATCGAAAAACTGATCAAAGCCTGCCTGTACTCGCGCGAAGCCCAAACAGATGATCGGAAAACCTTTGTCATGCGCCGGCCCAGCGCCAACCGCGACCAGGCCATCATCCTGACTTTGCTGGACACCGGGCTGCGGGCCAGCGAGCTTTGTTCGCTGATGGTTGGGGATGTGGATATGAAAACTGGCAAGGTCGACGTCCGGCATGGAGTTGGAGGCGGCGCAAAGGGTGGAAAGGGACGCACCGTTTATCTGGGCAAAGTCGCTCGAAAAACCGTCTGGCGTTACCTGGCTACACGTGAAGATGGGGCTGATCTGAAAGCGCCCCTTTTCATCAGCGCCGGCGACCGACCCTTCAACCGTAACAGCTTGCGCATCTTGATCCGTCGTTTGGGAGAACGCGCTGAGATCTTGCACGTCCATCCGCATAAATTTCGTCACACCTTTGCGATTACTTATTTGCGTTCGGGTGGGGATGTTTTTACCCTCCAATCGCTGTTGGGACATGGCTCGTTGGACATGGTGCGCCATTACGCCCAGATTGCGGAGATAGACGTGGAAAACGCCCATCGCAAGGCCAGCCCAGTAGACAATTGGAGATTGTAAACGATAGCTCATTGGGTCAGCTTCCCAGCAATGAAGACCAGGGCGCGCCCCAGGCTTTCTTTGCCCAAGCAGTTGAGATACCTTTCTAATTCATCACCTGGCATGGACACGGCCTTGCCAGACAGTCCAGCAATGCGCTCTTGAACATCTGAGGATAACATGGGCGCGTAGGTGCTGTCGGTGATTTCGATGCTGTCGTGCATCAGGTTCATGGAAACGGCTTTGTAATCGGCCATGGTCTGAGCGTGCAGCAGCCCGAAAACGGCGTGTCCATGCCGGAACTTATGCGGCGACTTGAATTCAATTTTTACCAGGGAGAACAATAATTTAAGGCGCTTTTCCAGAGTGTTCAAACGACATTTACCTGGTTCTTCATTGGAAAGGCTCTGCTCTCCCCAGCAATGCTCAATGGGCGTGTACCAGGGTGCAGCGGGTGGCATTGCAGGCCGGACGATAGCATCCCAACGACGCACAGGAATGAGCAAATCCGGAATATTCAAAAGAAAAGTAGTGGCTTTCTTACTATTCTTCGTATGCACGCCCAATTCCGGCCATTGGCGAACCCTGAGGTACTCAAGGTCTAGGCCTGATATCGGCAAGGTGACAAAGGCGCTGCCGCGCATCCCTGAAAGGAACAACAACGCAGCGGCAGCTTGATCTCGTATTAATGCCAGATCATCTGGTTCGGTCGGATAAGCAATTAATTGTTTGACCTCATCTTCTGAAACAAATACATTCTCTGATGTGGCCTGGGGTTGGCGAGTAAGGCGCAGTGTATCGATCCAGGCTAGCGGCAAATTATTTAGCTCCCTCGGATAGGCGGCCTTCGCCCAGCGGAAGAAACGTTTGCTGGTATCCAGAATCTTCTTTTGGGTGGCGCCGGCCAGGGTGCCTTTGTTATCTTTTCCAGGTACGGCAGACAGATAGGTAGGAAAAGTCGGGCGAATCTCCTGAGCTTCCTTGAAATCCTTGTCCCCAGCCCAGAGCAGTAGATGCCGTAGATAAAAACGATACCGTTCCAGGGATGCCGGTGTCAGTTGTAGAACTTCACCTAGATACACCAGGTGCTTCTTGGTTTTAAGGTAATTCTGCCGTTCGATCATAACGATCTCCGCGATTGATGGTGTGGCCGCACTGAGGACATTTGCCTTTGATATGAACCAATTTGCCTTTTATATGGCGTACTTCGGGTGACATAAGCTGGGTGACCTGGTTGCAGTGCAAGCAGTAGCCTTCACCGGCTGCCAGCTTTCGATGGGACCTTGGCCTTTGCTGGACTTTGACCCAGGCAGCAAAACTATCACCATTAATCCATAGGTGATCCCGGCTATCCCGCTGGTGAGGTGCACCAGCCTGCAACCAATCCCGTAGGGTGCTATCCGGAATTCCCAATTCTTCACCCATCTCACGCAGAGTGTAAAGCATGGGCAGTAAGCCGGGTGAGCGGACGATTACGATATGGGGTAATTTTGTTCTACTTCGTGTTGTTTCCACCCTACGATTCTCCTGTCGAGTGTATTAATTTCGTGGGTAATATCATGAACGGCTACTAAAGATTGGCGTTCCACTCCGAGGCCAGGGCGCCAACCCCATTGTCTATCGTCATGTTGATCTGGGCGATGTCCTTGGGGATATAATTTTGCGCTTGTACTCCGTCCATACGAGAACGAATCTTGTTTAGGGTTAGAGTCAACTGGTTTGCAAGTCGATTGGCACGTTTGGCGTTTTTACGCACATCTCCCCAGTCAAGATTTGGAAGTGAGACTGGCTTGCAGAAATCACCCATACATGGATCAGGGAATTCATTCTCATGGGTCGCAACGTGTAAGGTTAAGCACCTTGCCTCGAAACGATTCAAGGAGCGATGGATAGCATCCAGATGATCAGAAATATCTAGTATAGCCAATTCTTCATCGGAAAGTTCGATCAGTTGAGCAACCAGCCCGGATATTCGCTGAAGGTCTTCCTGTAACGTTTCTGCCTGTCCGCGTTGCCGTCCGTTTAGGTGTCTATTGTTATTCAAGGTCGTAGGATCTCCTGGTCTATTTGAAAGCTGCAATTAGAATAGCACCATGGAGCACCCTACTCAATATGGCAATATTGACACCCCCTGAAAGGCGCGAGGGTGTTCAAATTGACACCTGACTCTTTTGTAATTTTCTGGAAAAATCAACCATTGGTGCTTGCTTAAACCAAAAAGGTACCCTATAATTTATCAGAACAATAGTTCTATTATTTAGAACAATACTGCCGTTACCGCCCTTGCGCATATTGTCCCAATATGGTCGCCTTTGCCAATCACTATCGCCCATACAAATTTCCGATTTTCCTCTCCGCAAACTATGCTTTTCAGAGAAGGAAAATCTGTGTTTTTAACTTACTGATACTGATCCATAATTAGGGGAGGAAGTCCTGAATGTCGTTCATTAAGGCCAGCGCCGAGGATAGTGGTAATCTCGACCAAAAATTATAGGAAACCGAACAAAGCGCCGTGAAAATAGATAGTACGGATAATGTACTGCCCAGATCACTGGATTCTTATAGTACAGTCATTAATTACCATGGCGAAAAGCTCACTATTACACCTAATCAGGCATCACACCCAATTATTGATCACCCAAGGTTATCTCTTAGAGAAGCTGAGGTCTTACAATTCTTAGCCAATGGCCTCACACCCGAACAAACTGCACTTGAAATGGATATAAAGGTCAGGACAGTCAGAAAATACCTCGACAATCTGCGAAGAAAATTCAATACCGAAAGTCGAGATCAGTTGATGGCCAGGGCGGGATATCTACGATTGTGTGACCCCTATAAAATTATTTCCCGGAGTCTGATGAATCCGATTGAATAATCACAACGTTTTGGGTTTAGGATTTGTTGCCAGAAATGAAAAAATAAATTATGATTAATGGAACTAAGTTTTTCATTATCAGCAGCTATCCTGAAAACACAAAACCTATCATTATGTCCACCTTTTCGGACTGGTTCAGACGAGAATATAAACTATGGAGTCAAACACAGCCAGGTGAGGAAGATTTCCTGGCTTTTTGTTCTCTATTGGGCTACACACCGGAAACTGTATTGGCCTGGATGCATGAAAAATCAATTCCCCAGGATGGTGAAGTTTTAGGTATTGCAGCATTATTAGGCATGAGGGTCTACACAATTTTAGGATTACCGGTACCTGATAAAAGTCTTTTAGAAATTTTTGCGTCGTTTTCGCATCTTACCGGTGAATTTCGCAGCCGGGTCGCGCATGCACTTTGGGAAGCAGATGTGGAGATGAGGCAAAGACAGGTGGAACCCGAGTCTGATGAAGCCAAAGCAATTCTCACCAGGTCATTTGAAAAATGGGGTTTTTCTGTTACAGGGGGTGAAGCAGCTTATTAGAACCTGGAGGAATAACCAGGTAAGCTTGTCTACAGACCAAACGTCTCCAGATGAGGGGACGTTTTATTCATTCAACCCCTTTATTCTCATTCTTCTAGCGCGCTTGAAGACGAGTCTATCAAAACTTGTACCAGCTTGATGAACAGGCGGCGTTTTTCCAGCGAAAGAGTACGATAAATTATAGCGACCCGCTCAAAATCCGCATCGAACTCAGGTTGATCTGGTAACAATCCTGCTGCTATAAAGACTTCGACAGGAGAAACATTCAATGCGGTCGCCAGTGCATTACATGCTTCCCATTTGGGTAATTTTCCATTTCGAGCTTTACTGATGACGGTATGAGCGATACCAGCCTTTTCTGACAACTTGTAGCTGTTAAGATGATTTTCAGCCAGCTGATAATCCAGCCATTGGATGAATTTAGTCGCGCTTTCCTGTGTCATAATCGGTTCCTTTTAGAACAGATTATGACATTAAGGACAGTTCCCAGCGGTGCGAATATCGTTTCTTCAGAGACGAATTTTCATATCTCAAGATGGATGTAGTGTATCGGTTTCCGAAGTATCTTCCGATGCCCTTGCCTGACGCGCTTTTCGTTCCGCCTTTTTTCCCTGCTGATCCTGGACAATATCCTCGATCTTTCGAACCAGGTCGGGCTGCTTCTTACCGAAACGTTTGAAATAGATCTCTTCGATAAACTCAGGCAACGGTTTCTTCCAGGGTTCTTGTTTTTCGTTGGCGATTTTTCCGAATTTATGTGGGTTCAGGCCCAATTCCCTCGCCATCTGAATCTGAACGTCAGATAGATGAAAGCGTTTGCGCGCCTCGATCCTCGCAGCAATGGTTGGCGGTTCCGGCGCCGCATCCGGCGAGGAGATCGTCATCCGC
>VFSW01010817.1_pt1 | contig 12898 bp, 9 predicted proteins | sample 5358111 | NCBI WGS metagenome assembly VFSW01 (sample SAMN11554181, study PRJNA540505) | mine drainage metagenome | isolation source: sediment from site ElyBrook_90M | place: USA: Ely Copper Mine, Vershire, VT | collected 2017 | reverse complement strand
CCGCCCGCCCCCCCCCGCCCCCCCCCCCCCGCGCCCGCGGCGGGGGGGGGGGGGCGGGCGGCCGCCCCGCCGGTCGCGACCGCGCCGGCCGATGCGGCGAGCCCGACCGCGGCGGATGCGCAGGCCGAGGACTTCAAGACCCTCGATCAGGAGGTGCAGGGGGCCAAGAAGGATGTGATCGATCTGAACAAGGATCTGTTCGTCCTCGAGGAGGAGCTGCTCTTTCCGGCCAACACCCAGGTGGCGGTGTACGTGTCCATGGACGTGGGCACGTTCTTCGCGCTCGATTCGGTGACGCTGAAGGTGGACAACAAGGAGGTCAAGAACTACCTGTACACGGCCCGCGAGGCCGATGCCCTGCTCAAGGGCGGCGTGCAGCAGCTCTACCTCGGCAACCTCAAGGTCGGCAAGCACGAGCTGGTCGCCTTCTTCACCGGCAAGGGTCCGAGGGAGCGCGACTACAAGCGTGGCGCGTCGATCAATTTCGACAAGGGCGTGGGCGCCAAGTATCTGGAGCTGAAGATTACGGACCGGGTTCCCAAGCACCAGCCCGAGTTCATGATCAAAGACTGGGAATGACGTGCCGCGAGTGATCCACAGCCGGCGTGCGCTGCTCCTGGGCGCGCTGCTGCTCGCGCTCCCGGTGGCGCAGGCCGGCACCAAATACGTCAAGCCGGACCCGGCCGGGCTGCCGCCCCGGGACGTGCGCGACCTGCACTACGGCGACGTGCTGTTCTATTTCTACCAGGACGATTATTTCGACGCCATCACCCGGCTGCTGGCGGCGCGCGAATTGCAGCGGCTGCCGCACACCGGCGGCGAGGCGGAGTTGCTGCTCGGCGGGTTGTACCTGTCGCTCGGGGAGCACGTCGAGGCGGGCCGGATATTCCAATCCCTGCTCGACGGCAACGCGCCCGAGACGGTGCGCAACAAGGCCTGGTTCTATCTCGGCAAGGTGTGGTACCAGCGCGGCTATTTCGCCCAGGCCGAACAGGCCCTGCGGCAGGTCTCCACCAAGATCCAGCCGCGCATCGACGCCGAGCGGCACATGCTGCTCGCCGAACTGATGCTCAAACAGCACCGTTACGACGATGCCATCGCCGTGCTCGCCGATTGGCACGGCGCGGCCGACTGGACCGCCTATGCGCAGTTCAATCTCGGCGTGGCGCTGGTGCGCGCGGGACGCCTCGACTCCGCGGTGCCGCATCTCGATCGCGTGGGCCGCATGGAGGTGTCGAGCGAGGAACTGCTGGCCCTGAAGGACAAGGCCAACCTCGCCCTCGGATTCGCCCTGCTGCAGGCCAAGCGCCCGGCCGAGGCGCGTCCCATCCTCGAGCGCGTGCGCCTCGAGGGTCCCTATTCGAGCAAGGCGCTGCTGGGCGCCGGCTGGGCGGATTCCGCTCTCGGCGACTTCAAGCGCGCGCTGGTGCCCTGGCTCGCATTGCGCAAGCGCAATCTGCTCGATTCCGCGGTGCAAGAGTCTTATCTGACGGTTCCCTACGCCTACCACCAGCTGGGCGCCAACGGGCAGGCCGCGGAATTCTACAGTTCGGCGATCGACTCCTTCGACGGCGAGATCCGGCGGATCGATGATTCGATCGCGCAGATCCGCGACGGCGGCATGCTCAAGCGGCTGTTGAACGACGACCAGCGGATCAACCTGACCTGGTATTGGCAGCTGCAGACCCTGCCCGAGGCTCCCGAATCCCGCTACCTGTACCAGCTGCTCGCGAGCAATGAGTTTCAGGAGGGCCTGAAGAACTATCGCGAGCTGAATTTCATGAGCCGCAATCTCGAGCAGTGGCGCACCGACGTCGCGGCGTACGACGACATGCTGGAGACGCGCGACAAGGCCTATGCGCAGCGCGTGCCGAAGGCCGATGCGGTGCTCGGCGCCACCGACCTCGGCGAGTTGACGCGCCGGCGGGTGAATTTGGAATCGCGCATCAACGAAATCGAGAAGTCGAACGACGTCGCCGCGCTGGGCACGCCCGAGGAGCAGCGGACCTGGGCGAAGCTGCTGCGCATCGAGGAGTACCTGGCGCAGCATCCGCAGGATGCGGATCTGGCGGAGATGCGCGAGAAGTTCCGGCTCATGAAGGGCGTGATGTACTGGCGGCTGTCCGAGAACTTCAGGGCCCGCCTGTGGAACGAGCGCCGCGCGGTCAAGGAACTCGGTGTGTCGCTCCTGGAGACGCAGCGGCGCGCGCTGGCGGTCCGTCAGGCGCGCGCCGGCATGCCCAAGGACACCGGGGCCTACGCAGGGCGGGTGCAGGACGTGCGGGCGCGGATCGACGCCCTGCTGGCGCGGCTAGCCGCCATCGCCGAGGAGCAAAACCGCTACCTGCAGGCGCTGGCGATCCACGAACTGGAGAACCAGCGGCGCCGCATCGAAACCTACCAGGTTCAGGCCCGCTACGAGCTGGCCGCCATCTATGACAAGGCGGCCGATGCCAAGCCGCAGGCGAAGCCATGAGGGGCGCGACGGCCGGGGTGCTGTTGATCGGCTGCGTCGCGGCGGCGGCCGCGGGGCCGGCGCCGCAGAAAGCGCCGACCATCAAGGATCTCGAGGATCAGCAGGTCGAGGTGGACACCGCGCCGCCGCGCGGTGTCGACGTCGACAAGACCATGGACAGCTACCGACGGTTCCTCGATTTGAACGCCGGCGACGCCGCGCTGCGCGCCGAGGCGCTGCGCCGCCTCGGGGATCTGAATCTCGAGAGTTCCGAGTCGCAGCGCATCGAGCGCGAACTGGTCACCAACGAGGGACTGCGGGCCACCGAGGCGATCCATCTGTATTCCGCCCTGCTCGCCGCCTATCCGAATTACGAGCGCAACGATGCGGTGCTCTACCAGCTCGCGCGCGCCCATGAGTTGAATGCGCAGCCCGAACAGGCGCTGGCGGCGCTCGACCGCCTGGTGGCCCATTATCCGAAGAGCCGCTACTTCGACGAGGCGCAATTCCGGCGCGGCGAGCTGCTGTTCGCCTTGAAGGAGTACGCGAAGGCGCAGGGCGCCTACGAGGCGGTGATACAGATCGGGGCCGCCTCGCCGTTCTACAACCAGAGCCTGTACAAGCACGGCTGGGCGCTGTTCAAGCAGGGCGACAACGAGCGCAGCCTCGACTCCTTCGCGCGGGTGCTCGACTCGGTGCTGCTGTCGAAGCGCGATCCGTCGCAGTTGGTCGAGGTCGAGTCCCTGAGCCGCGCGAATCGCGAGCTGGTCGAGGACACGTTGCGGGTGATGGCGATCACCTTCTCGTACGGGGAGGGTCCGAAGAGCATCGATGAGTTCGTCATGCGCCGCAAACCGCGGCCCTACGTCTACCTGCTTTATTCGCGGCTCGGCGATCTGTACATCGAAAAGGAGCGCTACACCGACGCCGCCGACGCCTACCGCGCCTTCGTCACCCACGACCGCAACAACGAACGGGCGCCGCTGCTCGAAATGCAGGCCATCGAGGCCTACGCCAAGGGCGGTTTCCCGGACCTGGTGCTGCAGGGAAAGCGCGAATTCGTGGAAAATTACAGCTATGGAACCCCCTACTGGCAGGGGCGCAGCCCGGCCTCGGAGCCGAAGGTGGTCGCCGAGCTGAAGACCAACCTGAAGGACGTGGCGCAGTACTACCACGCGCAGGCGCAACGGAGCAAAAATCCGGCTGATTTCGAGGAAGCCGCCAAGTGGTATCGCAGCTACCTGAAGTCGTTCCCGGATGATCCGGACGCCGCCGCCACCAACTCTCTGCTGGCCGACACGCTGTTCGAGAACCGGCAATACCTGCAGGCGGCGCAGGAGTACGAGAACACCGCCTACCACTACGGCCATGACGATAAGGCGGCCGCGGCCGGCTATGCCGCCATCGTCGCTTTCAGCAAGGAGGAGGAGCGGGCCACGGGGGAGCAGCGTGCAAAGGTGCATGCGCTCGGCATCGACAGCGCCCTGCGCTTCGCGCAGAGCTTTCCCCAGCATCCGCAGACCCCGCAGGTGCTCTCGCGCCTGGCGACGGAACTCTATGCCGCGAAGGACTATGTTCGCGCGCAGACGGCCGCGGAGACGCTGCTGGCGCATCAGCCGCCGGTGGATGCGGCCAAACAGCGCACCGCGTGGACCGTGATCGCGAACTGCGACTTCGAGCAGGGCCGCTTCCCGCAGGCCGAAAGCGCCTATCGCAGCACGCTCGCGCTGATGCCGGCGGGCGATCCGGAGCGCCAGACCATCACCGATCGACTCGCCGCGTCGGTCTACAAGCAGGGTGAGGAGAAGAACAAGTCGGGTGACCGGGCGGGCGCGGTCGAGGATTTCCTGCGGGTGGCCGCCGTGGCGCCCGGTTCCACCGTGCGCGCCAACGCCGACTTCGATGCCGCGGCGCTGCTCATCGATCAGCAGCAGTGGAGCCGCGCAATCACCGTGCTGGAGGGGTTCCGGCGTGGCTTTCCGACCAGTCCGCTGCAACCGGATGTCACCCGCAAGCTGGCGGTGGCCTACGCGGCGGCCGGGCAACCCGGACCCGCGGCGCGTGAATTCGAGCAGATCGCCCAGTCGCCGACCGAGAGCGCGGAGGTGCAGCGCGAGGCCGTCCTGCAGGCGGCGGATCTGTATGACAAGGCGGGCGATGGCGCGCGCTCGCGCGCCATGCTGGAAGCCTTCATCAAGCGCTTCCCGCAGCCGCTGGATCCGGCCATGGAGGCGCGCAGCCGGCTCGCGCAGCTGGCGGCCAAGTCCGGCGACCTGGCGCTGCGCGACCGCTGGCTGAAGGACATCGTCGCGGCGGACCACGCCGCCGGCGCCGCCCGCACGGAGCGCAGCCGCGTGCTGGCCGCCAAGGCCACGCTGGCGCTCGCCGCCCCGGTACGCGATGAGTTCATGCGCATCAAACTCGTGGCGCCCCTGAAGAAGTCGCTGGCGGAGAAGCGCCGGGCCATGGAGGGGGCGTTGAGCGCCTATTCCCATGCGGCCGACTATCAGGTGGCCGAGGTGACCACGGCGGCCACTTATGAGAGCGCCGAACTGTACCGGCAGCTCGGCAAGGATCTGCTGAGTTCCGAGCGTCCGCGCAAGCTGTCGAAGGACGAATTGGAACAATACGACGTGTTGCTGGAGGAGCAGGCCTTTCCCTTCGAGGAAAAGGCGATCAAACTCTACGAAGTCGATGCGGCGCGCGCCAAGGAAGGCATCTACGACGAGTGGGTGCAAAAGAGCTTTGCGGCCCTGGCGCAGCTGAACCCCGGCCGCTACGCCAAGACGGAAATGGGCGACCCTGCGGTGGCGGTGCTCGGGGCGGCCGCACCCGCGGCTGCGACGCAGCAACTCGGCGCGGCGGTGACGCAGTTCAACGCGGGTCACGACTCCGACGCCGAACTGGAGTTCAAGCAGATGATCATCGACTACCCGCAACAGGCGGCGCCGCAGTTCGACCTCGGTCTGCTGTATCTGCGCAGCTCGCGCCTGCCCGAGGCCGAAGGGGCGTTCCGCGCGGCGTTGCAGGCCGAACCGCACAATGCGGCCGCGGGCAGCGAGCTCGGGATCAGCGAACGGCGGCTCGGAAAGTTCGCGGCCGCGCGGACGGCCTATCAGGGGGCGATCGAAGCGGACCCGAACTATGCGCCGGCGTATCTGAATCTCGGCGTGCTGGAGGATCTGTATCTCGGTGAGCCGCGGCCGGCGCTGGAGCATTTCGAGCATTACGTGCAACTCGCCGGCGAGAGCAAACCGGTGAGCGGCTGGTTGGCGGAACTGCGCAAGCGGTTGGGGGTGCACGCGCCGACGCCGCCGGAAGCGACGCCACCCGCGGCCCCGCCGACCGGCACCGCCGGTAACGCCGCGGCCGCCGTCCCCGCGCCCGCCCCCAAGGCGGCGGGCGAGGAGCATCCGCCATGAATGCATCGCCGAGCACCCTGGCCCGACTGGCGCTGGTCGCCTGGATGACAGCCGCCGCGACCGCGCAGGCGGCCCCGCCCGAGCCGTCGCCGGCAAAGGATGCGCCGCGTTCGGCGCAGGAAGAGGCGGGCGAACCGCAGGCGCAGACCTCGGGCGGCGGGGAATCGCCCGCCATCCCCGCACCCTCGGCCCCGGCCCCCGCGGGTCAGGCGCCGGCCGGCCCGGTGCCCGCCACCAAGGCGGCGGCCAAGACCCCGGCGGCCAAGACCCCGCCGGCCGCGACCCCGGCGGCCGCGACCTCACCGGTCCGTGACCGCCAAAAGCCGGCAGGCGTGGACCGGCTCGATCTTGGCACGGCCACGGTCACGGGCGATCGCGAACAGCCCAAGGTGATGTACGTGGTGCCATGGAAGAAGGCCGATATCGGCGATCTTTCGGGCAAGCCCATGAACAGTTTGCTGGACGAGGCTCTGGCACCGGTGGATCGCGACGAATTCAAGCGGGAGGTGGTCTACTACCAGGCCATCCATTCGGATGCGGCGCAGCAGGCCGCCCCCCGGCCCGCAGCGGCGCAGGGTGAGAAGTAAGTCCTGGCCGATTTTACGCAATCTGGTTGAATTTCGATTTGGGGCGGAATGGCTTTTTCAAGGGAGCGCGCAGATGAATTTCATGAATTCAGTGGTCAACTTCTTCAAGGACGGCGGGATTTTCCTCTATCCGCTCGCCTTGATATTCGTGGTGGGCGTATCCATCGCGATCGAGCGCTTCGTCTACCTCACCCGGGAGACGGTGCGCAATCGCGGCCTGTGGGAGGAACTCGTGCCGCTGCTGAGTGCGGGTAATTTCAAGCAGGTGGTGGGACTGACCCAGGGCTCCAAGGCCTCCATCGCCACCATCCTCAATTATGGTGTCGCGCGGGTGGCCAGCGCGCGCCGGCGTGACGACATCGAGAAGGCCATGGACGAGAGCCTGCTGGAGGTCATCCCGCGCATCGAGAAGCGCACCCATTACCTGTCCTCGCTGGCCAATGTCGGCCTGTTGATCGGCCTGCTGGGGACCATCACCGGCCTGATCGGCGCCTTCGGCGCGGTCGCCACGGCGAATCCGGCCGAGAAGGCGAGCCTGCTCGCCGCGGCCATCTCGGTGGCGATGAACAACACCGCATCGGGACTCGCGGTGGCCATCACGCTGTTGCTCGCGCACATGTTCCTCGAGTCGAAGACCACCGCGCTGATCGACAGCCTGGAGATCGCCTCGGTGAAGTTTCTCAACTCCATCACCGAACGGCAGGGTGGCGAGGCGCCGACCATGACGCCATCGGCGGCCGCAGCGCCCGCGGCGCGCTCGCCGGCGGCCGCCCGTGGCGGCGTGTAGGCCCCCCCGGATCCGCTCCCGTCGAATGGTGAGGAAGCCATGAAATCGAAGTCCGCGCGACTCGTGCGCCGCAATCACGACCGCTACCACCGGGGTCGCGACGATTTGAACATCGTGCCCATGATCGACATGATGGTCATCCTGGTGTTCTTCCTGATCTTCACCGCGGTGTTCTCCAAGACCAACATCCTGCAGTTGAATCTGCCGTCGAGCGCCACGGCCGCCCCGCCCGAACTGCCGAAGGGATTGAAGCTCGAGGTGATCATCCGGCCCAGCGAACTGGTGGTGAATGACCGCAACTCCGGGCCCTTGAAGGTGCTCGCCAACACCGACAAGGGTTACGACCTGGACCATTTGTCGGAATTCATGCGCCAGGTGAAGGCGCAATTCCCGCAGATGACCGACGCCACCGTCCTGCCGGGGCCGGCCGTGTCCTATGACACTCTGGTTCAGGTGATGGATGCGGTGCGCGTCTATCAACTGCCGGTGGCGCCGTTCTCCAAGGCCGAACTGTTCCCCGACATCGCCATCGCGGATGCGCCCACATGACGCCCTACCGAATCAAGCGGCACCGCAAGCGCCGGCATGGCGGCAGCCACTTCGCGCTCGTGCCCTTCATCGACATGATGACCATCTTGGTGGTGTTCCTGCTGGCCCACACGGCCGACGTGGACATCCTGCCGAACACCAAGAACATCTCCATTCCCCAGTCGTTGTCCGAGCGCAAGCCGGGCGCCACCGTGGTGGTCATGGTCACCAAGGACTCGGTGTACGTGGACGGGCAGCGGGTCGGCTCGGTCGCCGAAGTCGCGGCGGCGCCGGGCGGGGTGTTCGGGCCGCTGAAGGCGGCCTTGATGGCGCAGCGCGGCCGCTCGCTCACCGCCGCCCAGCAGACCGACATCAGCAAGCGGGAGGTGACCATCATGGGCGACAAGGCGACCCCCTACAGCCTGTTGAAAAAGATCATGCTCACGTGCAGCGACGCCGAGTACGGCAAGGTGTCCTTCGCCGTGGTCGAGCGTGAGCGGGCGGCCGGTTAAATGACAGCCGCCAATCCCGCCGCCCGCAGCCCGGCCGTGCTGTCGCCCTATTTCCGCCGCTACGAACTGCCGTGGTCGCCGGCGGAGGAGATGGAACGGCGTTTTCGCGTCATCCTGCGCAATTTCGGCATCGTGTTCGCGCTGCTCGCCGTGTTGTTCCCGCTGCTGCCGAAGCACGAGACCGTGGTCAACACCGACTCGCTGCCCGAGCGGGTGGTGCAGCTGGTGATGGAGCCGCCGCCACCGCCGCCACCGCCGCCGCCGCCGAAAGTCGAGCCGAAGCCGCAGGAGAAGGCGCCGGTGGCGGTCAAGCCGCAACCGGTGGATCCACGGGTCAAGGCCTCGAAGAGCGGTCTGCTGGCCAACATGGACGAACTGGCGGCGCTGCGCGATCAGGTGGACGTGGATAAATTCGCCAAGAACCAGGCCAAGACCGACGATCCGGGCGATGTGAGCATGGTGCAGCGCTCGCTCATCACCTCGAAGGCCGGGGGTACCAGCGGCGGAATCAGCGCGCCGACCAGCAGCGGCCTGGCCGCCGGCTCGGGCTCGTTGAACGGCATCCGCACGGCGCAGGTGAAGGATCCGACCCTCGGAGCGGCGACTCGCGGCGCCACCCGCGGGGGCGGCAGCGGCAAGGCCTCGCGCAGCGCCGATGAGATCGCGCTGGTCTTCACCCGCAACAAGGGCGCGATCGATGCGCTGTACGCGCGCGCCCTGCGCGACAACCCGGCTTTGCAGGGCAAGGTGGTGATCGAGCTGACCATCGCCCCCTCCGGCGAGATCACCGCCGCGCGCATCGTCTCCAGCGAACTGAAGGATGCGGAGTTCGAGGCCAAGCTGCTGGCGCGCATCCGGCTGTTTCACTTCGAGGCCAAGGATGTGGCGGCGCTCACCGCCACCAAGCCCATCGACTTCTTCCCCGCGGGATGAACATCCAGTCGGAAATCGATTACTTCAGCGATCTGAGCCTGGTCGACAAGGCGCGCTTCGTCACGCGCCTGATACACGAGATCGCCGAGGAGGCCAAGACGGGTCCGGGGGATGCCGGCGACGGGGCGCGCCTGCGCTTCGCCAATGAGATCAATCAGCGCCTGGCGCGCTTCGCCTACCAGCTGCTCAGCGAGGATCCGGCCCGCCCGCAGGACGACGTGGTGATCCGCATGCTGCTCGGCGCCCGCGCCGACAAGCAGGCCGAGCGCGTCACGCACAAGGCCTACCGCCGGGTGCTCGGCAACTTCGAAAGCTTCGACACCACCGTCCTGCTGAATCCCCGCTAGGAAGGGCCGGCCATCCCCGGGGCGCGGCGCCGGGAAATTAAGGTGCGCCTCCCATGGAGCGCCGCGCCTCAACAGGCTCATAATATTTCTCCGTGCACGCACCGAGAGCCCAGCATCATGTACCGCCATAGCATCCAATTCCCGGCCAAGGACGAGGCGCTGCGCGAGGACGTCCATGCCCTGGGCTCCCTCATCGGCGAGACCCTGCGCGAGCAGGGCGGCCAGGAACTGTTCTCGCTGGTGGAGGGTGACCGGCTGGCGGCCATTCAACGCCGGGAGGGGCAGGAAGGCGCCGGCGGCCCGCTGGAGATGCGCACCGCCGGGCGCTCCCCGGCCGTGGCCAACGACCTGACCCGCGCCTTCTCCATCTGGTTCCAGGCGGTCAACACCGCCGAAAAGGTGCATCGGATCCGCAGGCGCCGCCAGTATCTGGATCAGTCGAACATGCCCCAGCCCGGCGGCATCGCCGACTGCATCGCGCGGCTGCAGCGCGACGGGGTGACTCTCGAGCAGGCGCTGGCCCTGATCGCCTCCATGAGCATCGAGCCGGTGTTCACCGCCCATCCGACCGAGTCGACGCGACGCACCATCCTGCGCAAGCAGCAGCGCATCGCCCAGGACATGCTGGACCGTCTCAATCCCGCATTCACCGCCACCGAACTCGACACGCTGTGGGCGCGGGTGCGGCTCGAAGTCACCAGCATCTGGCAGACCGAGGAGCATCCCCGTCAGGGCCTGACGGTGGTGGACGAGCGCGAGCACGTGCTGTTCTACCTGACGGAGATCCTCTACCGGGTGGTGCCCTCCTTCTACGAGGAGATCGAGACGGCGCTGGCGCGCGCCTACGCGGTGCCGGTGGAGAGCGTGGAGGTGCCGTGCATCCTGCGCTTTGGTTCCTGGGTGGGCGGCGACATGGACGGCAAGCCCGAGGTGCACGGCAAGACGTTGCGTGAAACGCTGCAAAGACATCATCAGGTCATCATCTCGACCTATTTTGGCGAGTGCCGGCACCTGGCTGAGACCCTGAGCCAGAGCGCGAACCGGGTCGGCGTGAGCACCGAACTTGCCCGGCGCATCGAGAACTACAGCGCCCTGCTGCCGGGCACCCAGGCCCTCGCGCCGGCGCGCCACGACCGGATGCCGTACCGCATCTTTTTCGGACAGCTCGCCGAGCGCCTCAATGCCACTTACGAGGGACGTCCGAACGCCTACCAGGCGGCGGAGGAATTCCTCGCCGATGTGCAGCTGGCTGCCGACAGCCTGAACGCCAACCGCGGCCGTCACGCCGGACATTTCCTGGTGCGCCGGCTGCTGCGCCGGGTGCGCACCTTCGGCTTCCATCTGGCCACGCTCGACGTGATCCAGAGCGCGCGGGTGCACGATGAGGTGATCGCGCATGGCCTGGGCCGGCCCGACTGGCCGGCGCTGACCGCCGAGGAGCGGTTGCGCGAGGTGCGCGACCTGCTGCTGCACGACCGGGGACCGGCGACGCCGTTGGACGCGGCCGGCCGCCGCAGCCTGCGGGTGTTCGACACCATCCTCATGGCGCGGCACAAGTTCGGCGCGCGCGCGGTGGGCGACTACATCGTGAGCGGCGTGCGGGGTCCCGAGGACGTGCTCGCGGTGCTGCTGCTGGCGCGCTGGGCCGACATCACCGACAAGTCGAGCGGCGAGTGCCCGCTCGACGTCGTGCCGCTGCTCGAGTCGCTGGAGGCGCTGCAGAATGCCGGTGACGGGCTGCTACGCCTGTGGGAGGAGCCGGTGTATCGCCGTCATCTCGAGGCGCGCGGCCGGCGCCAGGCGGTGTTGCTCGGCTTTTCAGACCCCAACAAGGAGGGCGGCATCGCCGCCTCGCGCTGGGCCCTGCAGCTCGCGCAGATGCAGCTGCCCGAGGCGGCGCGCGCCACCGGAGTGACGCTGGCGCTGGTGTACGGCCGCGGCGGCACCGCGGCGCGCGGCGGCGGGCGCACCGAGCATCTCATCGAGGCGGCGCCGAGCGGCGCGATCCGCGGGGTGCTGCGTCTCACCGAGCAGGGCGAGGTGGTCAACCAGAGCTATGGGTTGCGTCCGATCGCCATGCGCACCCTCGAGCGCACCTTCGCCGCGGCGGCGTTGTCGGCCGCGGACGCCCATGCCGGGCGGCATGCGGCGCCCGCGCCGCATTGCCTGGATGCGATGCGCACCATCGCCACCCACAGTCTGCACGCCTACCGGCGCCTGGTGTACGAGGAGCCGCATTTTTACGCCTATTTTCGCGCGGCGACGCCTTTCGACGTCATCGAACGCATGCACATCGGCGCGCGCGCCGCCGCGCGCACGGATGCCGAGGGCGTGGCCGCCTTGCGCGCCATTCCCTGGGTGTTCTCCTGGACCCAGAGCCGGCACATGCTGCCGGGTTGGTACGGTTTCGGCAGCGGCCTCAGCGCCGCGTTCGCGGCGCACGGCGTCGCGGTGGTGGACGAGATGATCGCCCAGTGGCCATTTTTCGCGCATCTGCTCGACGACGTGGAGGCCATGCTGGCGCGCACCGACCTGGCGATCGCGGCCCATTACGATCAGCTCGCGGATCCGGCGCCGCGGGTGTTCGTCGAGGCGATCGGCGCGCAGTTCGCGACCACCGTGGAGTGCGTGCTCAAACTGCGGCGTTCGGCCAATCTGCTCGACAAGGATCCGACCCTGCAGCGCTCCATCATGCTGCGCAACCCCTATGTCGACCCCATGCATCTGATGCAGGTGGATCTGCTGCGCCGCTGGCGGGCGACCGGGCGCGCCGATCAGGCGTTGTTCGGCGCCCTCAGCTCCACCATCACCGGCATTGCCCAGGGCCTGCAGGCCACCGGCTGAGGATCAGCATTCGGGGACGTTGACCGCCAACCCCCCCTGCGAGGTCTCCTTGTAGATGGTCGACATGTCGATGCCGGTCTGGCGCATGGTGGCGATGACCTGGTCGAGGGAGACCTTGTGCGAGCCGTCGCCGCGCAGCGCCAGGCGCGCGGCATTGATGGCTTTCACCGAACCCATGGCATTGCGCTCGATGCAGGGGATCTGCACCAAGCCCGCCACCGGGTCGCAGGTCAGGCCGAGGTTGTGCTCCATGCCGATTTCCGCGGCGTTCTCCACCTGCTCGTTGCTGCCGTTCAAGGCCGACACCAGGCCGGCGGCCGCCATGGAGCAGGCGACGCCCACCTCCCCCTGGCATCCCATCTCCGCGCCCGAGATCGAGGCATTCTGCTTGTACAGCATGCCCATGGCGGCGGCCGTGAGCAAAAAGCGCTGCACGCCCGCGTCATCCGCGCCGGGTTCGAAGCGCCGGTAGTAGTGCAGCAC
>VFSW01010816.1_pt1 | contig 12899 bp, 16 predicted proteins | sample 5358111 | NCBI WGS metagenome assembly VFSW01 (sample SAMN11554181, study PRJNA540505) | mine drainage metagenome | isolation source: sediment from site ElyBrook_90M | place: USA: Ely Copper Mine, Vershire, VT | collected 2017 | reverse complement strand
TATTCGATCCCAGCAAACGGGACCAGCACCCTTTTGAACGCCAATTTTTCGCTCTTTTGGGATGCCATCCAGCTCGTGAAAGAAAAGTACTACAATCCTTCGGCTATCAACGACAACCAAATGCTCTACGGAGCGATCAACGGGGCATTGAGCTCCCTTGGCGATCCGTACTCGGTATTCTTCAGCCCCAGCGATTCCACGAAGTTCGACCAAGATCTTTCGGGCAGTTTCGGCGGCATTGGAGCGGAAATCGGCACCAATAAGAACAATCAGCTGGTCATCATTTCTCCTCTCAAGGGAACGCCGGCGGAAGCGGCCGGTCTCCGGGCGGGAGATCAAATTCTTCAAGTCAACGGCACTTCGACAACCAACGTGACGCCGGACGAGGCGGTGAAGCTCATCCGAGGCGACGTGGGAACGAACGTGAACCTGCTCATCATGCGGGAGGGGTGGCAACAGCCGAAAACGTTCACCATCATGCGAGCCCTCATCAACGTGCCGACGCTCGACTGGAAAATGCTGCCCGGAAACATCGCCGACGTTCAGCTGTACAATTTCGACGCAAACGCCGGAACGGAGTTTTACAACGCGGCTCTGCAGGCTCTTCTTCAAAATGCCCATGGTATGATCCTCGACCTCAGGGATAATCCGGGCGGGTTCTTGGATGTCGCTCAAAACATCGCCGGCTGGTTCTTAAAGCGCGGAAGTCCGGTGGTCATTGAAAAATTCAGGGGTAGCCAGGAACAAACGCTCTACGCGAACGGCAATGCTGCATTGTCCCAAATGCCGGTCGTTCTTCTCGTGAACGGCGGGTCTGCCTCGGCGGCGGAAATTCTTTCGGGAGCCCTTCGTGACGACCGGGGAATCAAACTCGTCGGCGTGCAAACCTTCGGCAAGGGAAGTGTCCAAGAAATAGAAAATCTTCCGGACGGAGCTTCCATGAAAGTATCGATCGCCGAGTGGCTGACGCCGAATGGAACGACCATCAATAAGGTCGGCTTGAAACCCGACTATATCGTTCCCTTGACCGACCAAGACATCCAAAACAAACAAGATCCGCAACTCCAGAAAGCGATAGAGGTATTGCAATCGGAGATGAAATAAACAACGGATACGCGTAGAAATATGCATATCTGCAGTACTCCATGAAAGTAATCCTCCTAGAGAACATAAAAGGATTGGGTCATACAAACGACATCAAAGAGGTGTCTGATGGCTACGCAAGGAATTTTCTCTTTCCGCGAAAGCTTGCAATCCTTGCAACGGCCGACGAGTTGAAGGATCTTATGAAGCGAACAAACGAAGCAAGCGCCAAACTTGAAAAACTCGTAAGCACCCTAAAAGCAAAGGCTGACCAATTGGAAAAATTGACCTTCACCTTTAGACTGAAGGTCGGCGAAAAAGGGGAAGTTTTCGGCGGCGTCCACGGAAAAGAAATCGAAGGAAAACTCAGCGAAGCCGGATTTCCGAACACCCGCGTTGAACTCGAGAAACCAATTAAAACAATCGGCGAGACATTCGTCCTCGCCGATCTGGGAGAAAAAATAAAAGCTAACGTACCGGTGGTCGTTAAGCCGGAATAACGCTTACCACTTTCACGGTCTTTTTAGATCCGTCAAAGCTGAATTTCCTCTTATTGAAAAACTTCACTTTCCCGCTTTTCACGGCGTAGAGCGTATCGTCGCCGCCCCGCTTGACGTTTTGGCCGGGATAATATTTCGTACCCCGCTGCCGGATGATGATGTCGCCGATCTTGGCCGTCTCGCCGTCAAAAAGCTTGACGCCCAAGCGCTTGGATTCTGATTCCCTCCCTAATTTAGTTGAGCCTTTGGCTTTGGTATGTGCCATACGATAAAATATATAGTAATCGAAAGAGGGGAATTATGTCAATCATTTACTACCGGATGAGGAATTGGATCGTCGACCACGGCGGCTGGATAAAGCTCGCGGTTGTCGTCCTGGCGATTATCTTCTTAAGCTTCGGCATTGGGTTCGTGATGGGTCGCGGATCGAACCCCACGCCCATCATCATAGAAAAACAGGTTGACTAAAAGCCTTGACGCACCACTGAAATCAGTGGCATTATAGCCCACAAGTATATTTACATTTGGACTGGAGGCATCACCATGGCAATCATCAAACCTCTCGACGGGGATCTCTTCAGGGCGGGTCTTGTGGAGGTAAACAATGAATTGTATTTCCTCATCGTCGACGAAACGCGAAAATCCTTCAAACATTTAATCGATTCGATAGACAAACCTCTCCTTATGGACACCGTAAAACTTATCTGCGGTTCCCGCGGATATAACGGGATTGCGGTAAAGAGGAAGAAAGAAATCGAGCTTTCGATGTTCATTGAGAATATCGAACTCGTGCTCGACCGAGCCGACGTCGAAATACGCTTGTCGCTTCCCATTGTGGCAAGCGTGGAGGATAACAGCCTCGTTTGGAAATTCTTCGCCCGAAAGATCAAACTACCACCCCGAAGTGGAGTGAGGGAAGGCGAGCTTGCAATTCATTTCACTCTCCCCGCCGATCGGACCGTCGTCGAAGGCAGATTATCGGCAGGAAAAAGATCGTTTTCGCTGATTGAATAAGCCCGAGTTTTTCACCCTGCGGCATCGTACCTTACGATGCCGCTCTTTTTATATCTCTAACAAGTTCGGGGAAATCACTTTGCCAAAAGTGCCCCCGATTCGCGAAAACTCTTTTCGTCGCCGTCCCCAAGGTTTTTTCATATTTACCCGCATGGGAGTAGGGGACGATGGGGTCGTCCTTGCTGTGGTAGATAAAGATCTTTCCTCCTTGCTTCTGAAATCCGTCCAATTTTTTCGGCAGCTTGAAATCGACGAGCGACTCATCGGGGTCGGACCCATCGTCCTCAAAAGGCGCTGCAATGAGGAACGTTGCCGCTATGCTCACCGGAAATTTCTTTTCTGTGAGATACTTCGCGAGAAAAACCCCGCCGAGCGAATAGCCGACGAGAACGACACCGGGCCTCAAATAGGGAACGAACTTATCGAACCAGATCTTCCACTCGAGGTACCGGGCATTCAAATTGTTCGGCATGCGGGGCGTGATAACCTCGAAATTCCCACCGAGGCTCGTTGCTAAAGTATCGCGCCATTTCTTTTTCGGATGGCGGTACTCATCGAAGTCAATTTTCCACTCTTTGAGGAACTTGATGTACCGCTTGTACGTCTCGAAGGAATCGCCGCCATGGATAACGATAACTTGCCGCTTTTTCATATCGTTCATTATACCGCATCCTGCTCCCGTGGTAGGATAAAAGCATGTGCGGAATCGTGGGGTACGCCGGCAGCCGGAAAATTATACCGATCCTCATAGACGGCCTTAAAAAACTCGAATACCGGGGGTACGATTCGGCGGGTCTTGCAGTCGTTTCGGAAGAGCAGGGGATTCAAATAAGGAAATCAACCGGCAAGGTAAGTAATCTTGAAGCTGTCGTGAAAGATACAAGCGAAGAAGGAAACCGGGTTGGTATTGCCCACACCCGCTGGGCGACGCACGGTGAGCCGACGAAAGAGAATGCTCATCCCCACGTCGACTGCACGGGGAAAATTGCTCTTGTTCATAATGGCATTATTGAAAATTATGAAGCTCTGCGAACTTACCTCGAAGAACACGGGCATGCCTTTGTTTCCAAAACGGATACCGAGGTCGCCGCTCATCTCATTGAAGAGTTTTTGAAAGAAAAAAATGCGACGTTCCTCGACGCTTTCATTCAAGCGATAAAACACATCAAGGGAAGCTATGCCATCGTGGCCGTCTCAGCATCCAACCCGGATACCATCTACGCCTCTCATCTTTCGAGTCCGCTCGTCATCGGACGCGGGAGAGGAGAAAATTTTCTCGCCTCCGACGCTTCGCCCTTCCTCGGAAAGGCGGATGAGGTTTTCTACCCTCCGGAAAACGAGATCGTTGTCATAACCAAAGACTCAATAAAATTATTCGATCTCGCGAAGCACGAGGGCAGTGCCACCTTCGAAAAACTCGAGGGGACCCTTGAAAGCATCCAGAAAGGAAATTATGAATACTTCATGCTGAAAGAGATTTACGAACAACCGGAACGGATACACGATGCCATGCGCGGGAGATTACTTCCTGGGAAGGGAAATGCAAAATTGGGCGGGCTGGAGCCGATCTGGAACGACATCATAAATGCCAAGCGGATCATCATAAGCGCCTGCGGGACTTCATGGCACGCGGGACTTACCGGGAAGTACATGCTCGAAGAAATCGCACACATCCACACGGACGTGGAGTATGCCTCGGAACTCAGATACCGGAACCCGGTACTCGAAAAAGGCGACGTGCTTTTTGTGATAAGTCAAAGCGGCGAAACGGCAGATACGTTGGCAACTCTCCGAGAAGCAAAGAAGAGAGGGATTACTGTCGCGGGGATCGTAAACACCGTCGGATCAAGCATCGCCCGCGAAGCCGGCGTCGGCGTCTATATCCATGCCGGACCGGAAATCGGCGTCGCCTCAACAAAAGCATTTACATCGCAGGTTTCCGTCTTGGCCCTCCTAACACTTGCGATCGGCCGAGATAAATACATCACCGAAGAGAAAGGGAAGGTGATAGCCGAAGAAATAAAACTTCTTCCAGAAAAAGTCAGTCGGGCACTTGGAACGGAGAACCAAATACAAGATATCGCCCGCACATTTAGAAACAGCACCAACTTTCTGTACCTCGGTCGGGGCGCCAATTTTCCGACAGCCCTCGAGGGGGCTTTGAAACTCAAGGAAATATCGTACATCCACGCCGAAGGATATCCGGCTGCCTAAATGAAACACGGCCCCATTGCTCTAGTCGACGAGAACATGCCGGTCGTTTTCATAGTTCCCCAGGACGGTATTTACGAAAAAGTGTTGAGCAATATCGAGGAAGTGAAAGCGAGAAAGGGAAAGGTGATTGCAATCGCGAATGAGGATGACAGCCGCATCGGAACACTTGTCGATTATATAATCCGTGTCCCGCGAACTTTGAGTTGGCTCGGTCCTATCGTGAACAGCATTCCACTCCAACTCCTCGCTTATCACCTTGCGCTCGAACACGGCTGCCCCATCGATCAGCCGAGAAATCTTGCGAAATCGGTGACAGTCGAATAATTCAAACCACGGTTTCCGCACTATACCGAGCAATGAGACCCGTTTTGATAGCCTTGCGATACACCCACAGGAAGAGAAGATACGCAAGGATGATGTAAAGAGCGGCAAGAGCGAGACCACCGAGAAGTGTCGGAACCGAGAGCGTCCCGCCCTCAATGAGCGCCCGGACGCCCGCGAAAACATACGAAGGCGGCAGGAGCCAGCCGATATGCTGCATCCAGAGAGGGAGAACGGTGAGAGTATAAAAGACGCCGACGAAGGGGGATAGGAGCGCCGGAATGGGCCAAATGAACCACTCCGCCGACGGCCCCCACCGGAGAACGATGGAAATGCCGATGAGACCGAGGGCAGTGCCGAATAAAAAGAGGATTAAAACGAAGAGCGCGAGGAACGCGCCATAAACGATCATCGAGAAACCGAACGCCACGCTCGCAAGGAGAAGCATCACGACGAGCGCGAGAATACTTCGGCCGATGGAGACGACCACCAGTCCGCTCACATATTCCGAAATCCGAAGCGGCGAAGCAAAGATATTCAAGAAATTCCGCGACCAGACATCTTCAAAGAAGAGCATGGTTACGCCCTGCATCACCTGCGTCGAAAAATCCCAAAGGAGAACCGCCCCGATGAAAACCGATATGAAATTGAATCCACTGCCGGTTGCTCCCGCGAGGAATTTACTGATGAATCCCCAGAGCGTGATATCCACGACAATCCAAATGAAGATTTGAATGAAACGCGTTCCCGTGCTGCGAATGAGATAGATCTGGCGAAGGAAGATGGCGTAAATTCTTTTGAAATCCATGGATGTGTTTTACACCGATTCGACGATGAGCGGCTCGCGCGTAATGGCGATGAAAAGTTCTTCGAGATTCTTTTTGCCATACTCTGCCGGCAATTTTTTCGGATCGCCCTCGAGAAGGATCTCGCCATGGGAGAGGAAGAGCACCCGGTCGCACACGTCCGTGACCTCATACATGTTGTGCGACGTCCAAAGGACGCCCGCGGTGTTCCCCGATACATGATCCCGTATTTTTCTCCTCACGTCTTCGGCCGTCGAAGGGTCAAGGGAAGCGGTCGGCTCGTCCAAGAGAAGCAAATGCGGATCGTTCAGCATCGCCTTCGCCAAACTCACCCTCGTCTGCTCACCCGACGAAAGGACACCGTACCGTACGTTCTTGAACTGACTGATGTCGAAATCGACCATAATTTCCCGTATCTTCTTTTCTAAATCACGCACGCCGTAGAGAAGGCTGAAAAATTTCAGGTTTTGATACACCGTAAGATTGCCGGGTAACTGTGCATAGACGGCGGCGAAGTTCGTGAGCCCAAGCGCTTCGCTTCGGTCGCTCGCGATATCGCGGCCGCCGATAAGAATGGACCCATTCGTCGGCTTCAAGACACCAAGGATCATATCGATCGTCGTCGTCTTCCCGGCGCCGTTCGGACCCAAAAGCCCCACGATTTCCCGGGGATGTACGGCAAACGAGATGCCGTTCACGGCCTTCGTCTTGCCATAATCCTTGCTAAGGGATGTTATTTCGAGGATATTGTGTTCCATCGATCTCTCCATCTTACCACACTTTGCCGCAGCAAAGAGCGGAGTGTTTGACGCAATCCCCGCTACCTGTTACTGTTCCGAGATGAGCCCGAACGACAATCAATTCTCGAACCTCGGCATCGCACCGGCAATTCTGGAGATTTTGAAAAAACTCAACTTTACCGAACCGACGCCGATCCAAAAACAAGCTATCTTTCCAGGCATCGAAAAGAAGGACATTGTGGGCATCGCCCAGACGGGAACCGGGAAAACGCTGGCCTTCGGCATCCCGCTCATCCAGCACGCTATCCAAGGGAAGAAAACGGCCCTCGTTGTCGTGCCGACCCGCGAACTTGCCATGCAGGTCTGCGAGGCGATAAATTCCATCGGCACAAAGCTCGGTGTAAAAACCGCAACCGTGATCGGCGGGGAAGACATGTACCGGCAGGTCAGATCGCTCCACGCCCATCCCCAGATCGTCATCGGCACGCCGGGCCGCCTCATCGACCACATTGAGCGGAAAAACCTCTCGTTCGAAAATCTTGAAACCGTCGTCCTCGACGAGGCGGATCGCATGCTCGATATGGGCTTTGCCCCACAAATCCAAAAAATCTTTGCTGCCGTGCCAACGGAACGGCAAACCATGCTTTTCTCGGCAACCATGCCGGAGCGCATCGTTGAGATAACCAAGCGATATATGAAGTTGCCCGTGCGCGTCGAAATCGCGCCGTCCGGAACCACGGCAGAAAAAGTCTCTCAAGAACTCTTCTTTGTTGAAAAAAACGACAAGATGCGTCTCCTCGAAAAAATACTCGCCGATTACCATGGCTCGATTCTTGTTTTTTCAAGAACGAAATTCGGAGCGAAGAGGATCGCGAGAAGCGTGCGGAATCTCGGCGTCAACGCAACCGAACTCCATTCGAACCGATCGCTGAACCAGCGGAAAAATTCACTCGATGGATTCAAAAACGGCACGTATCGCGTTCTCATTGCAACCGACATCGCGGCGCGGGGGATTGACGTGAAGGGGATTGAACTCGTTTTGAATTACGATCTTCCCCAAAGCCCCGAGGATTATGTCCATCGGATCGGCAGGACCGGCCGCATGGGCGGCATCGGCCACGCGATCTCATTCGCGACGCCGGACGAGCGGCGCGATGTACGTGAGATTGAAAAACTCGTCCGGTCCGCCATACCCCTCTCAAAACTCCCAGAGCTCCCGCCCGCAAGAATTATGCCCCATATCCCATCGAGCGGTGGTGCTTCACGTTTTCAAAATAAACGCCCGTATCGCCCGCACCGCACCGCCCGCCCGGGATTCCGCCGGAGATATTGACTCTTTCCTTTCGGCGTGGGATAACGAGTGCAGTTCAAAAAGCGAGTGAAAAATGAATAGCCCTTGCCCTTTAATCGATGTGATCCTGGAGGGGGATACGTTGGAGATCGGGTATTGCAGCTCGATATCAAGCCACGACGCTGCTACGTACGTAACAAAGCGTATCGCCGACATGCTAGCGACCAAGTTGCTACCGGGAGGCGAGATTATCAAAGTAAAGGGACCTATGCCTACTTTTATTGCAACGATACTGACGTACAAACTGGCCCCTTTTTATGGAGCGATTGCATGCTTCGATTTCAAGACGAAAAAGTATATCGTTGCCGCCGCAAGAGAAATGAGTGCTTATTCGGTCGGCGACATCGTCGAATGACATTTTCCCCTCCTCAAGCAGCCGCCCAATGCAGTAAATGCAAAGGGCGGCTCATTCTTTTTTGGGATAAGTTTGAAAAGTATTACTTCCCCGCCGTGACTTTCCTGCGACGGCCGAGATAAATCGAAACAAGTATGGCAAAACAAATAAGGGAGATGTAGACGGGGAAGGAAAGGAGAACGAAGTTGAAACTCCCGACTGCAACAGCGGCGAAGATGCCGGAAAGACAGGTTAAAACCCACGTGCTCACCGTTTCCGTCTCCGGGCCTTCATATGACTTGATGATGGTCAAAATCCCACTGATTGCATCAATACCGATAACAATGAACAGGGCAACGGCAGCATCTCTTGTAAAATACCAGAGCACCAAACTCAATCCCGCTCCGGCAAGGCCGACGATATCCCTCTTCAACAATCCGCCGATACCATATTTGACGGAAAGAAGGAAAACGGAAAAATCTCCGAGAGCCTGAAAGCCGACCAAAAAGAGGGAATAGGAAGCGCCTTTGGCGAGTTGAGAGAAGAAGGCGATGCCGCCGAGAGCGGCCCAGATGGCCCATGAGGCGCGCTCCGGTTTCGTCTTGTGAAGAAAAATGTCCCGAATGTACGGGAAGAAAGAGGCGATCATCAATGCGCCGGAAATATACCCGGCAATCTCGAAAATCATAAAACCATTATACACCCCTGCGATCATTCCCTGTCTGAAATTGACATTAATAAGATTTTATGGCATAATGTAAACTCAAGCTCCAAAACAACTAAATAACGGAGTAATTCACACAACTAACACAAGGAGAAACACGATGAAGAAAACCATCGTTACCCTTATCGCTTTCTTTGCCATTGCCGCTACGGCTCTGGCACAGAAAAGCATGATTGCTGTACCACCAACTGCTAACCTCCAGCAATATCCCATTGAGACCGGCCCGCTTTCAATCAAGAAGCAGGCTGACATGAATCTTCGTCCAATGGAACTGAAAAAAGACTGGACGGGTCTCAATCTCTATGTCCACCTTCGCGGCGACGGAAGATGGGTTTACGAAACACTGCCAGCCGGCACGATGGTGCTTGCCGACAGTATCGGAAATCCGATCTACAAGGTTTCGTGCGGCAACAGACTTGTCGCAATGCCGAAATCAAAGTCAGTAACCCCAGTCCCCACAGTTCCGCCGAGGCGACCCGGATCTTGGCCCCAATGGTTCTTCAACATTCTCGCAGCCCTTATACTGCTCATCTTACTGGCTCTCCTCGCATGGCTTATCTATCTTCTCTTTTCAAACTTGGCAGAGAGAAGATCGCACGGAGGGAACGACAACCCTCAAGGCGGCGGGGGAGGGGCTCAACCAACACCACAAGGTGGTTCTGCTACATCGGGACCGGGAAGCACAAACCAACCACCGAAACCAAGTGGTCAGCAACAGCCTCCGGAACCGGGAGCTGGAACAGCAACGGAAGATGGGAAAGAGAAAGATCAACCCCAACCTCCCGCTGCCGACAGCAGTGAAGGGAAGGGAAGTACGGCAAAGTTTGTCGCCTTCTATCAAGACAAGGATGGGGGGATGAAGATAAACTTTTCTGGTCACAATCGGGTAACTCACCGGATCAATGAAAGAGGTGAGCACTCGATCAGCTTCAGCTAATTTTCTCCAACACGCAAATAAACCAATGGAGCGAGTCTATGACCCGCTCCATTTGCATTTTAGGAATGAGCTTCAAAAACAAAAACACCCGCCTTTGTGGCGGGTGTTTTTGCAGGCTAAGGCCTAAGCACGCTGGACGTTCGTCGCAGCCGGGCCTTTTTCAGTATCGCTGACCTCGAAGGTAACGGCATCGCCGACCTTCAAATCATCGAACTGAACGCCTTGCAAGTCCTTCGAATGGAAGAAAAGGTCTTTCGCTTCGCCTTCGCGACCGATAAAACCAAATCCCCGATCCGTAAGCTTTTTAATTGTTCCGTTCATCGGATAAGTTTATTTTCTTTCTTCAGAGACTCGACCAACTTCTCCTAATCGCATTGTCACCTATGGTACCAAAGAAAAGGCATTTTGTCAAATGAGTGGGGGGAGTATATAATTGCCCCATATGAGATTCGAATCGTTTGCAAGAATAGTAGGAAAGAAACCAGAAGAAAAGAAGCCGGAAACGCGCATCGAAGGAATAGTCGCACCGCCCCGCCTTGGAAACGAGGAGGCAGAAAAAATCATACGGGAAAAAGTGGATCTCCAGTCCATCGAAGATGAGCTGGATAAATTGAGGGTTTCACCTTATGAAAATCCCATCGACCCCTTTAACAAAAAGGAGGGGGTGGTACAAGCAGCGGCGCGGCTCGTCGTGGAACTCCGGGATCGCCTTCCCCGCTACGACACGATCTTGAGCGATGACGCGAGCGGGAGATTGGTTTCGCTCCTCTTGAAAAGGATCATCGATCACAAGAAAGAAGAGGCGGGCGGAAAAAAAACCGCAACGTTCTTTTTGGCGAGCGGACGACATAGTAGTACGGCAATAGACAAATCGATCCGCAAATTCATAAGCAAAAAGAAAAATGAATTGGGAAAAACGCTCCTCGTCACGGAATACATCGAAACCGGGAAAAGCATAGAAAAGTTGGCGAAGGCCCTGGAGGACAAGCACATTGATTTCGACATTGCCGCGCTATCCATCGACCGGTTGCCGCAACACTACGGCAACAGCGAGTTTCCCCGGCACCTGTATTACGGCTCCTTAGGAAAACAAGGTCTCAGTTTCTACGACCAGGAAAGCTTTGGCGGCGTCACGAAGGGCGAGAAGGGCCCCCATCCCGTAAAGTCGGGCTTCACCGTGAGGAGCGACGTCGAGAGAGCTCGAAAGGAAGTCGCTGTCATTGCCGATAAACTAGAAAACCTCCTTTCATGAGCAAGGACGATTATTCATTGGAGGAATATCTGGCACCGAAAAGGGGAGCATGAACCTAGGCCTTGCCATTATCGCGATCACCGCCCTCGGCGGCGTGAGCAATTGGATCAATTGGCGATACTTGAATTACCGGATCGTCCATTGGCTCTATTATCTTGGGGCATTCGTCCATGAAACCTCGCACGCGATACTCTGCCTCCTAACCGGCGCGAGAATTACGGAATATAACATCTTTTCCTCCGAGCCCCACGTGACGCATACGCGCTCCAAGCTCCCCGTTGTGGGAAGCATACTCATTTCTCTTGCACCCATCGCCGGCGGGCTCGTGTTTCTTTTTTTGATCAACCGGTATGCGCTTGCCGGATATTTCACCCTACCAACATTTGTCGGATGGAATGCGCTGATACCAGAAGTTCTTACGCTCTTCAAGGAGATCAACCTTCTCCAGTGGCAAAGTTGGGTCATGCTACTGCTCTTTCTAAACCTCGGTGCAATGCTCGGCCCCTCGTTCGCGGATCTTAAAAATATATGGCCGGCGCTTGTCCTCTTACTCTTCGTATCGGTATCCAATACGTATGTCACGGGCATCATATTCCTCGCAATAACCCTTATCGTTATAAACATCATACTCCAACTCGTCCTCATGGCCGGACGCTCCTTTTTTGGCATATTCAAAACATGAAGGCTCAGGTTTGAATCCGCCGGCTTTTTTACTATAATTATCAACATCGCTTACTATCATGAAAAGCCACTCAGTAACGCAGTACTGCGCGCTTTCCGTCGTCATTATGGCCGCCTTTGCGGCATTTTTAGCTCCTCCTGCCACTCGTGCCGCAAACAGCACAACAACGGCAACTTCAACGATCAATTTGCTCCAGAACCAAATCAATCTAAGTGATCAACAGATCAATGCTCTGAATCAGCAGATTGCAACATATCAAGCCCAGTTGAAGCAGATCGGTGCGGACAAAAGAACGCTTCAACAGGCGATCAACGCCCTCAACTTGAGACGCAACGAAGTTGAAGCGCAAGTGAACGCTACGCAGTACCAAATCAAGGTCACCGAGCTTCAAATTCAGCAATCGGGAGTGCAGATCGCGGATGTTGAGCAGGAGATTGCAACCGACCAAGCTGCGCTTGAAGAGAGTCTCCGGCTTCTCCAAACAACGGGCGATCAGTCGCTCCTCGTACGAATCCTCTCGTCCGGCACCATCACCGAAGCGTGGAACAACACGAACGCAGTTTTGGAACTCCAAAACAACGTCCAAAACAACATTCAAACGCTCCAGCAGCAAGAACAAGATCTTGCAAATCTCAGAACCACCTCGCAACAAAAACAAGTCACGCTCGCATCGCAGCAGCAATCGCTCGCATCGCAGCAGCAATCGCTCGCGGTAACGGTACAATCAAAAGCACAGCTCCTCCAAGAAACCAACGCCCAGCAATCGAACTATGAACAACTGCTCGCTGCAGCAGAAGCGGAAATTCACGGTTTCAGCACGTTTTCGGAAAATGCCGGCGGTTCGAAGCTTATCCCGAATCAAACCGTCTGCGATTCTTGGGGGTGCTACTACAACCAGCGGGATGCATTGTGGGGGAACGACCCCTTGAACGGCACACGAT
>VFSW01010815.1_pt1 | contig 12899 bp, 7 predicted proteins | sample 5358111 | NCBI WGS metagenome assembly VFSW01 (sample SAMN11554181, study PRJNA540505) | mine drainage metagenome | isolation source: sediment from site ElyBrook_90M | place: USA: Ely Copper Mine, Vershire, VT | collected 2017 | reverse complement strand
GACATGACCGACGTCGTCGAGGCCGAGGAGATGTTCACCAAACTGATGGGCGAGGAAGTCGAGCCGCGCCGCCAGTTCATCGAAGACAACGCGCTCAACGTGCGCAATCTTGATGTTTGACGCAAACGGTCCCGGCGTTGATGCCGCATGCCGGACGCCCAAAACATAATTCCCATTTCCATGCCTGACTCCGACGAACAGAAACCACAGCCGCCGGCCAACGAGGGGCCTGTCCCGCCCGGCAGGCCGCTTTTCGCGGCCAACGAAAAAATCGAGAAGGTCAATGTCGCCGACGAGATCAAGAATTCCTTCCTTGATTACTCGATGTCGGTGATCATCTCCCGCGCGCTGCCCGACGCGCGCGACGGCCTCAAACCCTCCCAGCGCCGCATCCTTTTCGCGATGCATGATCTTTCGCTCTTCCCCAACCGGCAGCATCGCAAGTGCGCCAAGATTTGCGGCGATACCAGCGGCAATTACCATCCGCACGGCGAAGCGGTGATTTATCCGACGCTCGTGCACATGGCGCAGCCGTGGGCAATGCGCGAGCGTTTGATCGACGGCCAGGGAAATTTTGGCTCCGTCGAGGGCGATCCTCCCGCGGCCATGCGTTATACCGAAGCCAGGATGACGCATCTGGGCGCCGCGCTCATGCTCGACATGGACAAGGACACCGTTGACTTCGTCCCCAACTACGATGAAACCCAGCGGGAGCCGACGGTTTTTCCCGCCGCCTTCCCAAACCTTTTGGTCAACGGCGGAACCGGAATTGCGGTGGGCATGGCCACGAACATGGCCCCGCACAATCTGGGCGAGATCATAGACGGAATATGCGCGCAGATCGATAATCCCGCCATCACCATCGAGGAATTGATGCGGCATATTAAAGGGCCGGATTTTCCCACCGGTTGCATGATTTGCGGGCTTGAGGGCATACGGAAGTATTTTGTGGAGGGCAAAGGCAGCCTCAAAGTGCGCGGGAAAGTCGGTGTCGAGCAACTCAAAGGCGGACGCGAACAAATAATCATCACCGAAATCCCCTACAACGTCAACCGCGCCTTGCTCGTCGAGCGCATCGCGGAATTGGTCAATGAAAAGATCATCACCGACATTACCGCCGTGCGCGATGAGTCGGATGAAAACACGCGCGTGGTCATTGAGATCAAGCGCGACGCCATCGCGAAGGTTGTCATCAATAATCTTTACAAGAACACCTCGCTGGAAACGACTTTCGCCGTAAATTCCCTGGCCATTGATCACGGCAAGCCAAAAATTCTGCGACTCACCGAGCTGATCAATTGTTACATCGAACACCGCCGCGAAGTGGTCGTCCGCCGCGCGCGTTTTGATTTGCGCAAGGCCGAGGAGCGCGCCGAAACGCTCGAGGCATTCCTGATCGCTCTGGGCAATCTTGATGAGTTCATCCGGATTATCCGCCAGTCCAACAATCGGGATGAAGCCAGGATCAAGCTGCTGGCCTTTGATTTCACGCGTCAAACTGTCGAGCACTTCGGGATCATTATCCGCAATGAAAGCCGCCTCTCCAACGGCCGCTATTCCCTGACCGAGGCGCAGGTCAACTCCATCCTCGATTTGCGTCTTTATCAATTGACCGGGCTGGAGATGGACAAAATCGGCGTTGAATACCGGGAGATGCTCGAACGCATCAAAGATCTTATTGACATCCTTTCGAGAGAATCCCGCGTTTTGACCATCATTAAAACGGAGTTGCAGGAGATCAAACAAAAACACGCGACCCCGCGGCTGACTCAGCTGGTCCCGGACGAGGGCGAAATCGCCATCGAGGACCTCATCGCCAACGAAGGCGTCATTATTACGATTACCCACGGCGGCCTCATCAAACGCACCAACGTCAGCTCCTATCGCTCCCAGCGCCGCGGCGGCAAAGGCGTCATCGGCATGACGACCCGCGAGACTTCGGCGGCGCCCGGCGAGGACCAGGACTTCGTCGAGCACCTTTTCACGGCCGGCACGCACGATTACCTGATGTTTTTCACCAACACCGGACGCGCCTATGTCGAGCGCGTCCATGAAATTCCCGACATGGCCCGGGCCGCAAAAGGGCGCAGCATCGCCAATCTCCTGGAATTGAGGCCCGATGAAAAAATCGCCGCGCTCATCCGCGTCGTCGCAAAGACGGGCGCAAACAAGGAGGACATCACCTGGACCCAATCCAACTTCATCTTCTTCGCCACCTCCAAAGGCACTGTCAAGAAGACGGCCTTGGAGGAATTTTCCAATATCCGGCGCGGCGGCATCATTGCCATCGGCATCGATTCGGGCGACACGCTCATTGATGTGAAATTGACCGGGGGGGTGAACGAAGTGGTGTTGATCACCAGAGAGGGCCAAAGCATCAGCTTTTCCGAGCAGGATGTCCGCGGCATGGGCCGCGCCGCCGCCGGCGTTCGCGGCATTCACCTCCAAGCCTCCGACGCCGTCGTCGCTCTGGCGGTGGTTGTTCCGGATGCCACGCTGTTGGTGGCCGGTGAACTGGGGCTGGGAAAGCGCACCGATTTTGGCGAATACCGCATCCAATCGCGCCGCGGCAAAGGGATCATCACCATGAAAACCACCGGGAAGACCGGCAACGTCGTCGGCGCCCTGACTGTCAGGAACGAAGACGAAATCATGCTCATCACCGTCGCAGGCCAGATGGTGCGCACGCGCGTCAGCGACATTCGCGAAACCGGCCGCAACGCCCAGGGAGTCAAATTGGTGGAGTTGGACGCGGGGGACAAACTCAAGGCCATTGCCCCGGTCATCAGCGAGGAGAAAGAGGATGCGCCGGAGACGGCTGGGCTCGTCGCGGATGGGTAAAAGCTCCTGTGAATTCAAAATCTCGTCAAGATTCACCGCGTTGGGCGGAACGTGCTGAGAACATGCGCGAACCAGATGCTGTCTAACATTTTCCTGAAGATCGCCCCAGCCGCGAATCTCCCCCATGAAGGTCATCTCCAGCCGCGTGGCATCCGCATAATCATGGTTGTTGGCGTACGGGGCCGAAGTATGCTGGCTGGCACGGGAAATTGTCCGCGTGACACGGCCGCTCAACTTGGGCATTTAATGCGGGACGGTCCATTATTCGTCAACATAAGTTCCGCCGGCGATGACATTCCGACGCGCAACGCTGGATGATTGTCCGACACTGGGCGCCCTGAATTACCAGTTGATTCGGGATGAGCGACACCGAAACCAGATGTCTGTGCCGGAGCTTGTCGAACGGTTGCGCGGCTGGCTCGCGGGTGAGTACCGCGCGGTGGTTTTTGAAGAGGGCCGCGAAATTGTCGCCTACGCCCTTTACCGGGAGCAATCCGAGAAGGTTCACCTGCGTCAGTTTTTTGTCGTTCGGCATCGTCGACGGCAAGGAATTGGCCGGCGAGCAGTCGAGACTCTTAGGGCCGAAGTTTGGCCAGCTGGCAAGAGATTGACGGTGAGTGTTTTGATCGCCAACCAAAGCGGAGTCGCTTTTTGGCGGTCGGTTGGCTACGCAGACTATGCTTTGTCGCTTGAGATCTTACCGCGTGGCCGGCAATAAAGCTAGCTGCGCCGACCACCCCGCTGGCGGCTTACTTGTAACCGAATGGCAGTGAGGCGCGCCCTCCCTTCGCGCGTCCCTAGTACAACGTTTCGTTAAAACATTTACAGAATGAGGATGCTCTGGGGTCTCTGACATCAAAGGCGTTCCGGTCGTGCATCGTTGAAAAAAGTGTAACTATTCAGCACTGGCGCCAGAAGCGCCCGGCTGGAAGCCGCGCTAACCGGCAGGCAGGATGCCCGCCCTACACCCGGCAGTCCGACGGTGCTGAATAGTTACTTTAAAACCGCGAGGGGCTCTGCGGCGGGTCCTTTGCCCGGAGCCTTCGTTGACTCGGACCTTACAGCCCACTCTGGGGATGCGCGGTCCTCGCCGCCTCGGCCGCGGCCAAAATCCATCGCCGTAGAACCCCGCGTAGTTTTAAAACACGCTCTACTGCCACCCAGACCAAGCACCCCGCCTTGGCTCCGCTCTCATTATAGGAAACGAAGTATTCTGTCTCACACCGTGCTTTCAGACTGCGGACATAAAAGGGTTTGATCTCTCACGGATTCTTGGAGAGTCTTGGAGATGTCTCAACCCCAGGCGAAGAGCCAATTCGCCATGTCAAATGGTTCTTGTTCCGTCGCTGGCTTCCGCGCGGCTGACGGGGAAAAGCCCCTCAAAGGCGGCGCAGAAAAGGTGGCGCGGATTTTGCCTGGGATGCACGGCCGACTGACCAAGGGCGCGCTGCCTGCGCGGCTGGCGGTCATTAGTTTGCACGTCGCGTCTTTTTCCGCAGTGATTGCCCAGGAACCTCCTTACCCTCCGAGTCAAACCATCACGGCCATGACGTGGCACTGGGACACCTACAAGACCGCGGCCATCGGCAGCGATTTATGGCCGGTGACGTGGGGGCCTGACGACCATTTGTATCTTGCTTGGGGCGATGGCGGCGGGTTCGGCGGTTCCGATTCTGATGGACGGGTGAGCCTGGGCTTTGCGCGCATCGAAGGCAGGCCGGAAAATTTCAGGGGATTCAACATCAACGGAGGAAAGCATGCCGCGCGTCCCGCGTCCTTCCCCAAGGAAGGCAAAACCGGCGCGCTTTTGTTCGACCAAGGCGTTCTCTACGCGACCATCAACCTTCAGGATGGCAAATGGCCCGACGTCAACCACGTCCTTGCCTGGTCTTCGAACAACGCGGCAAGCTGGATCAAGAACGATTGGTTGTTTGCCAGGGGACAGGACACTTTTGAGCCTGCGAAGTTTCTGAACTTTGGGAAGAATGACTCGGGCGTTCCTGCATCCCTGTCCGGATACATCTATCTTTACGGCGTCAAACAGGACCCGCAACGCCAGGGGAATGAGAGCCTTTATCTGGTGCGCGCGCGGCGGGAGAGAATTCGCCGGCGCGACGCATTTGAGTTTTTCAGCGGCCTCGACATCCACGGTCAACCGGCTTGGAATCCGCAATTCAATCTGGCCCAGCCCGTGTTCAACGATACCAACGGCGTTGCGCCCGCCGGAATGGTTTACGATCCTGGTTTAAAACTTTTCCTGCTAACGGCCTTTCATAATGGGCCGGGTCAGTTGGGCGCGTTCGAGGCGCGCCATCCGTGGGGGCCGTGGTCCACTGTGGCCTACTATGCGGCCTGGGGTGGCATGGGCATGGCCGGGGAAGGCCTAAGCTGCGAATTTCCGCAGAAATGGATGAGCGCGGACGGCGCGACGCTGTGGGCCATTTTCAGTGTTTATGGCGAAGGCGCGAAGGAAGGAATCAAAGCCCACGACCGTTTCAATTTAATCAAAGTAACTTTGTCGGTCGTCAGGAGCAATCAACCCCGGTGACGCCCGTTCGCCGGGCAATACGGATACGGGCCTGTTGACATTCCGGGCGGGGAAAAATTGAGCCTGTATTTACATTATGGCCCGGCGAGCGCAGGCTCAGCGCGTGAAAAGCCCTTGCGGACATTGGACATGATCCTTCTTCCCATAGTCACCCGCGAATTGCGCGTTGCTTGCAGGCGCAGGAAAACCTATTCGTCACGCTTGATGGTCGGAATCGGCGCCGGCGCGTTGGCGGCATATCTGATCGTCCTTTTCAACGCCGCCGGGGCCGGACGCGGCTTCGGGCTGATGTTTTCGGGTTCTCTCGCCTGGATTTGCGGTTTTTACTGCGTCACCTTGGCGGTCCGCAATAGCGCCGATTGCATCAGCGAGGAAAAGCGCGAAGGCACGCTCGGCCTTCTGTTCCTCACCGATTTGAAAGGTTACGACGTGGTCCTCGGCAAACTGCTTTGCAGCGGGCTAAATTCCTTTTACGGGCTTCTGGCGGCTTTCCCGGCGCTGGGAATGGGGATTCTTCTTGGCGGCGTCAGCGGCCGGCAATTTTGGGCCATGATTCTTGCGTTGCTCAATTTCTTCTTTTGGACACATGCGCTGGGCTTGATGGTTTCCACTTTCAGCGTTCAACAGCGCATGGCGGTGGGGAACACGACCGGGTTGCTCGTCCTTTGGATGGCCGGCTTTCCCGCCTTGCATTCGTTGTTGGACTATTATCATTTTCCCGCCGTTGCGCGTTCCTTTGCGTTATTGAACCCGGTTTATCCGATTTCGATGGTGCCGGCGTTCGGAACCCGCACGGCCTATTTCTGGACTTCGTTGTGGCTGGTGCATGTGAACGCCTGGGTTTTCCTGGTGATTTCGTCCTGGCACTTGCCGCGGAGTTGGCAGGAAAAAGCAGGCGGCCGAAGCTTGGCGTGGCGCGAACGTTTGCGCCAATGGTCTTATGGCTCGGCCAAGTCGCGCGACGCATTTCGCCGCCGCCTTCTGAATGTCAATTGTTTTTATTGGCTTGTGAGCCGCAACCGCCGCGGGCCGGTTTGGGTCTGGCTTGTTTTGGGCGTTTGCGCCGTTCTCTGGATTTGGATTTATCCATTTCCTGCCATCAAAGCCGGAAATCCTTCTGCGGATGCCATCCTTCCGCTATTTGTCGCAGGCACTCTTATGTCTCACACGCTGCTGAAGTTCTGGGCCGCGTCTGAAAGCACCCGTCACCTGGAAGAACAACGCCGCAACGGCGCGCTGGAATTCCTTCTTTCCTGCACGCCTCTTTCCACGGACGTAATCCTTCGCGGCCAATGGCTTGCTTTGCGGCGGCACCTTTTTTGGCCTTTGGTGACGGTCATGGCGGCGGACTGCGCGTTGATCACAGCCGGCGCGCTCCACATCGCCGAATGGAGGCGCCAATCCCCACCCCTGTCGTGGGCCATTCATTACAGCTTTTTTGTGGAGTATGCCGCGTGGACCGGCGCCGCCATGATCATGCTCGTGGCAGATATGATTGCCATCGGCTGGGTTGGAATGTGGCAAGCCATGTCGCAAAAAACGCCCAAGCGCGCCGCCGGCGCAACCATTTCGCGCATACTTATCATTCCGTTTTTCCTCGCGTTGCCATTTTCGGTGGCATCCTCCGTCTCCCGTTTTTTCACGCCCATCGACGGCCTCGTGTTCGTTCTGATTGTCTGGTTTGTTCTCGGAATCGCAGTTGATCTATTTTTCGCATTCTACTCGCGATGGAGGTTGCGGACGGAATTTCGGCCGCGCGCGGCGATTACCGGCGTCGTACCGTTGGGTTTGCTGGGCAATCTCGGACACACCCTGCGGCGACTCTGGTCAGCCAAACCTCCTTTGCGGTTTGGCGGAAACAAATAATTAAAACGCTCAGGAGGGTTTACCTGTTTCGTTTTCTCTGCTAAACAATCCGGCCATGACGACTGAAATGTCATTGCGCGCCGAACCGGAATCCAACGGACGGCCCGGCGCGGCCTCCATCGCGGGCATCAACCTGCGTCTTGCCATGAGCGGTTCGCCGACTTTCGGCGAGAAGAGCGACAGCCGGCTGGCCGGCCTTGCGGGACCGATGTTTTCGCGCCAGAAGGAAACCATGCGGCTGCTGGCCAATTATCTTTGCCCGGCGGATTGGCGGATTGATCATTTCCTCAATGATTATCTCTATGACACAGGAATTACAATCAAGCTGCCATCGCGCACGTTTGTGCTTGACAGTCCGGGGTTGGCGCGGGAGTTGTCCTTTCCAGCCGACCGCGACGAGTTTTGTTCCCAGATTGTGCGGTCGTATCGGCTGCGGCAGGGTGTGTTGCATAATCCCGCCAACGACCGCCGCACCACGCAGGGCGTTTTTCACATCGTCGAGGGCGGGCTGCCGATTCCGGACGACAAAATCGCCGTGCCCAAGGCCGTGTTCGCGCGTTTGCTTCAAAGCGCGTTGGACCCGCCAGCCGAACTGTTGCGATTGCCCTTCACTTCCAGCCAAAAGGAACAGGCGGAATGCTTCGTTTCTCTCTTGCTCCGGCCCATTGTGTGTCCCGCGGTGCCCGGATTCATCGAGGAGAAATCGATGGAAACGCGCTTCTTCGCCCCCGGCAATCTCGTCGGCAATCTGGACTTTGTGGAATCCATTTTTGGCAACGCGGGCGATCCGTTCCTGCCGGAAACCGACGCCGCCCTGGATGTCGAGCATTGGACTGGCACGACGGGCTGTGTGATTTTGGCGCCGCATTTGGTTCACCTGACAAAAAAGTCACTGGGTTTGCCACACTGGGACGCGGCCACCGAGCGCCAACGCCAGCAGGGGATGTGTTGGAAACAGGAGGGGGAGTTCTACAACAACGGCGCGGCCTTTAAAATCACCGCGCGCGACCTGCGCGGCGTCATCGTGACGTTGATCGCGGACAACTATTTCGGCTATTGCAAAAAGGAGGTCAAGACGCAGATCAGCTATTCGGCAAACCTTTTCGGCTTGTGCGAGGAAGAGCACGCCGGCGGCGCGCTGGTTTTCCCAAGCTACGACCTTGGCGAGGAGTTCGACGCCGAGAAGCATGTGCAAAACCGCGGCTATTCTTTTGAAGACACGCTCCGGTTGTGCGGCCAGGCCATGGACCTCAAACCCGAGGGCTACGCCGTGGACAAGCGCTTTCCCGAGATCATATACGTGCCGCAGGACGTGCGTTTTGATTTGCGGCAGCAATCCCTCACCTGGCCTTCGCCCGAGGGCGGGCGCCGCCTTAAGATGCTGGCCGATAAAATTTATGTCCGGCCCTCCGGCTATAAAGTGCGGATGGAAGCACTGCCCGGAGGGCGGTCCTGGCGGCTGGTCGGAACCATCGCCGAAGGCGCGCTTTGCCACAAACCCTGCACCGTCTCCGGCGGCGGCAAATCCGAAATCTCAAAATCGATCGCCGACGCCATCATCCAGGGGCCGGTTTTCGTCGCCGATTTCAGCAAGGACTTCGCCCAGGTGGCGCGCTTGCTGCGGCGCGATTATTCCCATCGGTTCAAGGACCCCGCCAGGAATGGCTCGGACAAGCGGGCGGTGCTCAGCGCGGAAAGATCGCTTGGCTCGGTCATCAAATTGTTTACACCCTCGGAGGGCGATTATTCCAAGGAGTTCAACCAATGGCTGGAGACGATCCCCCACAACATCCTGGAGCTGCTCTTCGTCGTCAAGCGACAGTACAAACCCGAATGGGGCGGGCGTTGGCGCGAGCATTTTAGCGTGGACATCATCAACGGCACACCGGGCAACGAACTCAAGTGCGATGATCGCAAGCTGGTGTCCAATTTCCTGCGCGTGGGTTATGATTCCGACGGGGCCTGGCGCGTGTTTGGGTTGCGCAAGGATTTTCATCCCGCCTCAAAAATCCAGGTCGAGGACGATATTACCGCGTCGGTCGTCGTGCCGGCCGTCGTGCTCAAACATTTGCATCCCGATTACGCAGCCGATTCGGTCAAATTTGTCAAGAATTGCGAGTCCCGCCTATTTCAGCGGCCCGATGAGGCCGTTCATCGGGGCTATGACAAGCAAACCGAAAGCGACCTGGCGCAACCGGGCAATTTCTTGTCCAATTTCGAGCCGCTCAAGCACGCCGACGCGATTGACTTGGTGGAAGATTCCATTGGCTTTTCCCAATACTCCAAACCGATGCAAAACCTCATTGGCGCGGCGGCCAAAAACGGCGGCGGGCCGCCCTATTTCGTGTGCTCGTCCCAGCCGCGCATGGTGGATGGAAAGCCGTCCAAAAACCCGCGCTATTTGCAAACGCGGCCCGACTTGATCAACCCGCGCGAGGCGTACCTTGCTGAAATGAGTGTGCGCCTGGTGCGGCGCATCCCGCTGGAGGAGCCGGCGCCGATGCCCGTCAACTCCGTCATGCCGGGGCGGCGCAACAATCCGCCGGATCGTGAATCCGGCCTGCGTTCCCTCGCGGTTTTTAATCCCATTCACTATCTGGAGTTGCCGGAACTCTTCATGGAATTCATCTCGAGCATGACCGGCAAATCGCCCTCGACCACGGGGGCCGGTTCGGAGGGCGCGCTGACCAAAGGGCCGTTCAACGCGCTGCCGCCCATCATTGATCTCAACGCGGCGCTGGTTTCGTATATCTTGACACGCCAGGACGCTTTTGTTTCGGCCGCCGGGTGCGTGGGTCCCAAGGTGCGGGTGGACCATGACATCAGCCTGTTGATTCCCGAAGTTTGGTCGCGCATGACGCCCGGCGAGCGCAAGCCAAAGTCTTTAATTGACAACGGGCATTTTGAGAAATGCGCGGACCGCAAAGTGGGCCGTAAGAAGGTCCTCGCCAGCCGCCTGGGCTACCGCATGACGGAAAGTTTTGTCCACACGTTCTTTGCCCGCGTTTTCAAGTATCCGCACGCCGTTTTCACGCGGCAGATGCTGCGCCCCGAACTTCAGGACATGGCGGTATTCGCCGATGGCGTCGATAATATCGTCAGCACGCATCAGCGGGTGGCCCAAAGCTATTTCAACGACGGAAGTGTTGAAATGGCATGTCCGCCCTTGAAGGCGCTGCTGCACATCATGGCGCATGGACACTTCGAGGGCCGCGGTCTGGACGACCCTCGATTTCGCGCGCTCTTTGACCGCGACGCCCTTCTGGCCGGCGACTGGTACGCCGAGCGGCTGGCCGCCAAACAACGTCACGACATACATCTGTGGCGTCGTCACATTCTTTATTTGGAAAAGTTTCTAAAGAAGGAAAGCTATTGCGAAGAGGCGGAGCGGCTGGGCATCAAAGCCAAACTGGATTTGGCCCGCCAGAGGTACCATGCGGTCAAACTTCCGGAGTATCGCGCCTCGCTCAACGGAACGCTTGGCGTCCAGCCGCTGGCGTCTTAAGAAATTGCGGCGATGGCGGCGGTCTTCCTCACGCATGAAAACTTTCCATTTGAGGGCCACGCTCCTGACGCGCCCAAACTTGGCGGAACGTCTCATTGGAGGCTCGCGTGGACGCTCGTCCTCCCGTCGTGGAATTGGCGGAAGTCCGGCTTGCGCGCAGGCCGGCGATGCGGGTGGAGTTACAACAGCCGCGCCAGCCGATGAAACATTTGGTGGTTGCACTGGAACCACCAGCCCAGCGCCTGGAGCAGATCATGGCCGGTCAGCAGTGGAACAGCCATTACCAGCACCACCGCGTTGCCCAGAAAAATAACCGCCGCGGAAAAAATATAGCCTTGACTGGTAACGTCCGATTGGCGGCCGCGCAAAATATGCCAGGTCAAAGTGAGATGAAACGCGTAGGCCGCGCCCAAAAGCAAGTGAAACCAAGGGCGATAACCGGCCCCCCAATTCCAGATAAAATCGCCAATAACGAACACGAAGACCAGCATGACGGCGTAAAAGGGAAAGAAATACGGGGCCAGCGTGATGAGAAAATTGCTCTTGGTCGTCACGACGTGGCCTCCGGCCGAAGTTGCCTTGAACTTTTTAACCCGCCCGCCAAACATCCAGGTCCAGACCGCATGGGTCAACTCATGTCCAAAGACGTAAACCCACATTGGCTTGGGCAGAAGCAGAAAAATGACGATCCAGGCGGCGGCGCCGGCGAGCATCGGCAGCCACACGCGGTCCGCCCCGCGGGCGAGCGTCATCACAAGCCAGACCGCCTTTGCGGTGGCCAGGCAAACGGGCAGCAGCAACAAGCCGACAAACATTTTGACCCATTTTGGCATTGCGCTGAGCATCGAAAATTCCCGAGGCACAAGCGAGGAATTTTTTTGGGTGGAAAAGTTCAAAGGGCGCCAGTTTACTGGCAATCATAAGGGTATGCCCGGTTAACCGATAAGCGATTGTTCCCACAGATCTCGGTTTCCGTGAGAGCAGCCCGGAATGCGGGCGGATATTCTTTGCCCTGACTCCGCGACGACCTGGTTTCAAGCCGGCTCATGCCGCTCCAAAATCCCGGCCGAAGTTCTTTGACATTGCCGCCGCGCGCAATGGCCGGTAGATTTTTTCCGATGATCACTGCTGAAGTGTCGAGAGGCGCCCGCTCGGATGGCCGTGGCGCAAATCAACTGCGCCGCATTGGCTTTCAAAACGGCATCGCGCCTCATGCGGCCGGCTCGACCTTGATCGAATGGGGGAACACCCGCGTGATTTGCGGCGTTACGATCGAGGAAACGGTGCCGCGCTGGATGAAAGAACAAGGCGTCGTCGGCGGATGGATTACCGCCGAGTATTCGATGCTGCCTTACTCGACGCTGACGCGAAAGGCGCGGGACATTAGCAAGGGCAAAATTGACGGCAGGTCGCAGGAAATCCAGCGGTTGATTGGCCGGTCCCTGCGCGCGGCGCTCGATTTGGAAAAAATCGGCTCGCGCACCATTTGGATTGATTGCGATGTGTTGCAAGCCGACGGCGGCACGCGAACGGCGGCCATTACTGGAAGTTTTGTCGCGCTGAGTCTGGCCGTGCGCAAGCTGAGGAACGCCGGAAAATTGGCGGGCGACCCAATTCTTCAACCCGTGGCCGCCGTCAGTGTGGGAATCGTCGCCTCCGAGCCGATGCTTGACTTGAATTATGAGGAGGATGTGGCCGCCGCCGTGGACATGAATCTGGTGATGAACGGCGTCGGAGAATTCATCGAATTGCAGGGCACGGGAGAGGAGTCCACCTACACTGAAGCTCAACTGGCGGCGATGCTCAAGCTGGGAAAATCCGGGATTGCGACGTTGTTGGAATTGCAGCAGGCGGCATTGGCAGCCACTTAGAGCGTGTCTGACAAATACGAGGGGTTTTGCGGCAGGGGATTTTGGCCGCAGCCGAGGCGGCGAGGACCGCGCATCCCCAACGCGGGCTGTAAGGTCCGAGCCAACGAAGGCTCCGGGCAAAAGAACCGCCGCAGAACCCCTCGTATTTTTCAGACACGCTCTTAGCGGAAATAGGCCCGTCGGGAGTGGGGAAATCGCTGCCACAAGATCCGACACTGCGATTCAGACAGTGGGGAAAGGCCCCTAAAAACCTCGTAGATAGCGATTT
>VFSW01010814.1_pt1 | contig 12899 bp, 13 predicted proteins | sample 5358111 | NCBI WGS metagenome assembly VFSW01 (sample SAMN11554181, study PRJNA540505) | mine drainage metagenome | isolation source: sediment from site ElyBrook_90M | place: USA: Ely Copper Mine, Vershire, VT | collected 2017 | reverse complement strand
GCCTTCTCATTCTATCTTGTTAGGCGGCGTCATATTCTCACTTGTTTGTGTCATGGCTCAAGACTTCCCACATCTGCATCGAGGCTCGATAACTATTCGTGCCTGCCATGCCGTTGTAAATGGCGATAGCCTGCACAACTCGCTGAGTCTCGCCTGTGGAAAGCAACTCGCCAGATCGTCGCAGCGAACTCCGAACAAAAGTCCGCTCGTAGCTGGGAATGATGCTGGCTAAAAAGTAAAAACTGAAACCTATAAAAACCATGCAAGCGAAACCGCCGCAAATCCGAGTGGCAACGCCAAGCTTCTTCTCGGCGTAAATCCAGAACGCAAATGCCAACAAGAAAATGACGAGAAAAATCATAAACGCTCAAGCCGCCCAACAGTTAAGTGAGCGGCAGGGGCTTGTGGCATGACAAGCACGCGGGGAGCTTGGCGACGACGTAAGGACTTGTCAAGCAGGGACTCCAAACCGTCCACCATCGCCGAAATCGGCGGCGAGGAGACACCCGGCAAGGCTGCGCCGGCCGCGCCGGGCATGGCGTGGCACGGAGTCCCATCTTCCCGGCCGCCGTGCGCCGGAAGCTGTCGGTCGGGGTCGTCCGACCGTGCTTCCGGGAGTTGTGCGCGGCGGATCCGGCGGGCCCGTTCGCCCGCCCCGGGCGGTCGGTTCATCGACCGAGGCGAACTTTTCGGCGCGGGCGCCCCGACGCCGGGAATTTCCATTTGCCTCCGCCGTGATTTTGCGGTGTAAACTCCTGGTGTCATGAATCCGCTGCGCGTCACGATCTGGAACGAGTTCGTCCATGAGCGGGAGAACCGGGAAGTCGCCCGGATCTATCCCCAGGGTCTTCACGGCGCGCTGGCCGCCGCTTTGCGCCCGTTCCCGGAGTTCACTGTACGCACCGCCACGCTCGCGGAACCCGAGCACGGGCTCACGGACGAAATCTTGAATCAGACCGACGTGCTTACCTGGTGGGGACACGCCGCGCACGAGCAGGTCCGGGACGCCGTCGTGGCACGGGTCCACCAGCGGGTGATCGACGGCATGGGCCTGGTGGTCCTCCACTCCGGCCATGAATCCAAGATCTTCAAGCGCCTCATGGGCACCAGTTGTCATCTGTGCTGGCGGGAGGCGGGCGAGCGCGAGCGGGTCTGGGTCGTGAACCCCGGTCATCCCATCGCCCAGGGCCTCGGGCCTTTCATCGAGCTGGAGAACTCGGAGATGTACGGCGAGCCGTTCGGCATTCCCACGCCGGAGGAGCAGGTCTTCGTCTCCTGGTTCGCGGGCGGTGAGGTCTTCCGGGGCGGCAATTGCTGGACGCGCGGCAGCGGGCGGATTTTCTATTTCAGTCCCGGCCACGAGGCTTATCCCATCTACCACCATCCGGACATCCAACGCGTCATCGCCAACGGCATCCGCTGGGCGCGCCCGCAAGGCCGCCCGGCCGACGTGCCCCGGCATGTCCCCGTGGAACAAGCGCCGGAGAAAATCACCGCCCGGGGACCGATCGTGCATGACGCCGCGGGCCGACTGGTGCCGGCCAAGGCCTGATGGCCCTCCGCCCAGGCGCCGGACTCAGTCCCACTCAACTCCATGAACATCGGCAAACAAATCCGACTCAACCGCATTTTCTCCCACCCCAGCGGCCGGCTGTGCTCGGTGGCGGTGGACCACTTCATCGGCTACGGCAGGCTGCTGCCCGGCGGCGGGCTGTCCAGCCTGCCGGCCGCCCTGGCCCGGATCGCCGCCGGCCAGCCGGGGGCCGTCACGATGAGCAAAGGCACGGCGATGCACTGCTGGGCGCCGTACGCCGGCAAGATTCCGCTGATCATCCAATCCGGCTGCTTCACCGCCGACGACCGCGTCATCGAATCGGTGACTGATCCGGAGGAGTGCGTCCGGCTGGGAGCGGACGCCATCGCCGTCGCCATCGGCATCTTCGGTCCGAACGAGGGCCGGTTCATCAAGATCCTCATGGACGGCGTGGCGCGGGCGGCGCAATACGACCTGCCGGTCATTGCGCACATTTATCCGCGCGATTTCTCCGGGCCGTCGCCCCGGATCGTGTTCGATCCCGAAGGCATCCTGTGGGCCGCGCGGATCGGCATCGAGGCGGGGGCGGATGTCATCAAGGTCGGCTACACGGGGGACGTGGCATCGTTCCGCCAGGTCGTGGACAGCGCGCCGGTGCCGGTGGTCGCCGCCGGCGGTCCGAAGGCGAAGAACCTCCGTCACGCGCTCGCCGCCATGGCCGAAGTCGTGCAAGCCGGCGGCCGGGGCGCGACCATCGGACGCAACGTCTGGGGCGTGCCCCAGACCGCCGAAGCGTTGCGGGCCTTCAAGGCGGTCATCCTGGAGGGCCAGAGCGTCGAGGCGGCCCTCCGGAGTGAAGGCTTGTCGGGTGAGGAGTGACCCGCGCGGCGGCCGTCCTCGGTCGCCCCCGCCACCGTGGAGTCTCCCGTGGGCAAACGATTTGATGTTCTGGGCCTGGGTTGCGCCGCCGTGGACGACTTGCTCTACGTGCTGTCGTTCCCGGCCGCCGACAAGAAAGTCCGAGTCGAACGGGGTGTGCGACGCTGCGGTGGGTTGACCTGCGCCGCCTTGGTGGCCGCCGCCCGCCTGGGGGCGCGATGCGCCTACGCGGGTTGCCTGGGAACGGATGAACACTCTGAGCACGTCGCCCGCAACTTTACCGACGAGGGCGTGGATATTTCCTGCGCGCCGCGCCTGCCGGAGGCGCGGGTGGTTCACTCGACGATCGTCGTCGGCCAGGACAACGGCAGCCGCAACATTTTCTACGAGGATGACGGGATGATCGGCGCGCATCCCACCTTGCCGGCGGAAGACGTGATTCGCGACGCCCACGTCCTGTTCATCGATCATCTGGGGATGCCGGGAAATCTGCGCGCGGCGCGCACGGCCCGTTCGGCCGGGGTCGCAGTGGTCGCCGATTTCGAGAATGAGGCCGGGCTTGGCTTTGAGGAAGTCCTGGGCTTGGTGGATCATCTGATCCTTTCGGATGAGTTCGCGCGGCGGATCACCGGCCAACCCGACGCCGCCCAAGCCGCGCTGGCCTTGTGGCAACCGGCGCGGGCTGCGGTCGTCGTCACCTGCGGGGCGAACGGCTGCTGGAGTTTGTCGGCGCAAGACACCGTCGCGGCCCGTCACCACGCGGCGTTTTCCGTTCCAGCGACGGACACCACCGGCTGCGGCGACGTTTTCCATGGCGCCTACGCCGCCGGCCTGGCTCACGGCGATCCGCTGGAGGAAAGAATCCGCCTCGCCGCCGCCGCCGCGGCCCTGAAGGCGATGCACGGGGAAATCCCCCGCCGCTCTGGGGTGGAAGCATTTCTGCGCGCCAATCCGCCCGCTGGAGTGCCGCCTGTCGCTGACGTCGGGAACGATGTGGCGTGAGCGCCTGGCGGGCGCACTCGGTTTTGCCTCCCCGCCAGCGCGGCGGAAGGCACACTCGAACAGTCACCGGCCTGTCAAACCGCGTTTCGCGCGCTGGCCGTCCGCAAATCCCTTGATTTGTCCGCGGCCCTGCCTAGCTTCCGCGCCATGTCCATTTCGCCCGATTCTCGTCCGGCCACCGAGGGCCTCCCGCCTGCGGCGACCGCCGGCGAGGTTTCTTTTGCGCATCCGGATCAATTTGCCCGCCGCCACATCGGCCCGCGCCCCCGCCAGCAACAGGAGATGCTGGGCCTGCTGGGGTACGCCAGCCTCGACGCCCTTATTGACGACGCCGTGCCCGCGTCCATCCGCCTCGACCGGCCGCTGCGGCTCCCCGCCGCGCGCAGTGAGTTCGAGGCGCTGAGCGATTTGCGCGCCCTCGCCGGTCAGAACCAGGTCTTCCGCTCCTACCTCGGCATGGGGTATTACGACTGCATCACCCCCGCCGTCATCCAGCGCAATATCCTGGAAAACCCCGGCTGGTACACCCAGTACACGCCGTATCAGGCCGAGATTTCCCAGGGCCGGCTCGAAGCGCTGCTCACCTTCCAGACGATGGTCAGCGACCTCACCGGCCTGGAAATCGCCAACGCTTCGCTGCTCGACGAGGCCACCGCCGCCGCCGAGGCCATGACCCTGTGCCACGGTCTGAAGGAGGGAAGAAACACCTTCCTCGTCTCGGCTGAATGCCATCCGCAGACAATTGAGGTGGTGCAGACGCGGGCCCGTGCGCTCGGCATCCAGGTGGTCGTCGGCGACCACGAAGGTTTTTGCTTTGACGACCAAATCTGCGGCGCGCTGGTGCAGTATCCGGCGACCTTCGGCGCGATCCACGACTACCGCGGCTTCGTGGAAAAGGCCCACGCGGCCGGGGCGCTGGTGGCGGTCGCCACCGACCTGCTGGCGCTGACGCTGCTGCCGCCGCCGGGGGAATTTGGCGCCGATGTTGCGCTCGGCAGCGCGCAGCGCTTCGGCGTGCCGCTGGGCTACGGCGGACCGCACGCCGCCTTCTTCGCCACGCGCGACGCCTACAAGCGCCACATGCCGGGCCGCATCATCGGGGTGGCGAAAGACGCCCGCGGCCGGCCCGCCCTGCGGCTCGCGCTCCAGACCCGCGAGCAACACATCCGCCGCGAGAAAGCCACGAGCAACATCTGCACGGCGCAGGCTCTGCTCGCCAGCATGGCCGCCCTGTACGCCGTCTATCACGGGCCGGCGGGCTTGAAGCAAATCGCTCAGCGCGTCCATCGGCTCACGGCGTTGCTGGCCGCCGGCTTGGGCAGGCTGGGCTATGCCATCGGAGACCCGAAGGCCGAAGGCCGAAGGCCGAAGTTCTTCGACACGCTGCGCGTCCATCTGGGTTCCTCATCCGCCTCCGAAATCATCGCCCTGGCCGAGGCGCAGCGAATGAACTTCCGCCGCATCAGCGAGCACGCCCTGGGCCTCTCCCTCGACGAAACCACCGGCCTCCAGGACGTCGCCGACATCCTCAGCGTCTTCAACGGAGGCAAACCGATCGCCTTTGATCTCCGCCAACTCGCCGCCGAATCGGCCGCGCTGACTGCGGATCTCGGACTTCGCACTTCGGACTTCCTGAAGCATCCCGTTTTCCACCGCCACCACAGCGAAACCGAGATGTTGCGGTATTTGAAGCGGCTGGAATCGCGCGACCTCTCGCTCACGGCCTCAATGATCCCGCTCGGCTCCTGCACGATGAAACTGAACGCCGCCGTGGAGATGTTGCCGTTGTCCTGGCCGGAGTTGGGGCGGATCCACCCGTTCGCGCCGGCCGCGCAGACCCGGGGCTACCAGAGCATTTTTCACGACCTCGAAACTTGGCTGGCGGAAATCACCGGATTTGCCGCGGTTTCCCTGCAACCCAACGCCGGCTCTCAAGGGGAGTACGCCGGTCTGCTCACCATTCGCGCGTTCCACGAGCACCAGGGCCAGGACCACCGCCGGGTCTGCCTCATCCCCACCTCCGCCCACGGCACCAACCCCGCCAGTGCCGTGATGGCCGGATTGAGGGTGGTTGCCGTCGCGTGCGACCCGGCGGGCAACATCGACCTGGCCGACTTGCGCGCCAAGGCGGAGGCGCACCGCGAGCATCTCGCCGCGCTGATGGTCACCTATCCCTCGACGCACGGCGTGTTCGAGGAGGGCATTCGGGAGATTTGCCGGATCATCCACGAACACGGCGGCCAAGTCTATATGGACGGCGCGAACCTGAACGCCCAGGTCGGCCTGTGCCGGCCGGCGGACATCGGCGCGGATGTCTGCCATCTGAACTTGCACAAGACCTTCGCAATCCCGCACGGCGGCGGCGGACCCGGCATGGGGCCGATTGCGGTCGCGCGGCATCTGGCGCCGTTCCTGCCGGGTCACCGGGTCGTGGGTTTGCCGGCCCAGATTCCAAATCAAAGACTCCAGAGTGGCGCCGTGTCCGCCGCGCCGTGGGGGAGCGCGAGCATCCTGCCGATTTCCTGGCTGTACATCGCCGCCTTGGGCGCGGCCGGGCTGACGGAGGCGACGAAAGTCGCGATCCTAAACGCCAACTACATCGCCCGCCGGCTGGGGCGTCATTTCCCCACGCTCTACCAGGGCCGCCGCGGGCTGGTGGCGCACGAATGTATTCTGGACCTGCGCGGCTTCAAGAGCGTCACCGCCGAGGACGTGGCCAAGCGCCTTATGGATTACGGCTTTCACGCGCCGACGCTTTCGTGGCCGGTCGCCGGCACTTTGATGGTGGAGCCGACGGAGAGCGAGCCGCTGGAGGAATTGGACCGCTTCTGCGAGGCCATGATTTCGATTCACGCCGAGATGCAGGTGGTGGAGTCGGGCCAGAGCGACAAGTTGAACAATCCGCTGAAGAACGCCCCGCATACGGCGGACATCGTCACCGCCGACGATTGGGACCGGCCCTACTCGCGGCGGCAGGCGGCGTTCCCGGTGGCGGCGCTCGTCGATTTCAAATTCTGGCCGCCGGTGGCGCGCGTGGACAACGTCTATGGCGACCGCAACCTGGTCTGCTCGTGCGTGGGAATGGAGGCGCTCCCTCCGGCATCGTAAGGCGGGCAGCCTGGCCGGCCCAACGATCACGCTCCGGCCTCAGCCCGCGCCAGCAGCGCTTCCACCCGCGCCACATCCCCGGGGGCGTCCACGCCGACGCTATCGTAGTTCACCGGCACAACCGAGATGGGGATGCCGTTCTCCAGCGCGCGCAACTGCTCCAGCTTCTCGGCGCGTTCGAGCGGCGACACCGGGAACTGGACCAACCGCAGCAGCGTCTCGCGCCGATAACCGTAAATCCCCAGGTGCTTCAGGAAGGGGAACTCCGCGAGTTGCTCGGCCGCCGGCCGCGCCGCCTGATCGCGGAGATACGGAATCGCGCGGCGGGAGAAATAGAGCGCGCGCCCCGCGGTATTGACGACGACCTTCACAACGTTCGGGTTGTCGTAATCCGCCGCGTCGCGGATGGGCGTGGCGGCGGTGGACATTTCGCTCTCGGCGAGAGCGCCGGCCACGGCGTCAATGACCGCGGGATCAATCAGTGGCTCGTCCCCTTGGATGTTCACCACTGCGTCACAGTCGAGCCGCGTCACCACTTCCGCGATGCGATCGGTGCCGCTCGGATGGTCGCCGCGCGTCAACTCGACGCGGCAAAAATGCGTCGCCACCTCTGCAATGCGTGTGTCGTCCGTGGCCACGATGACGTCGGCCAGCGACGGAGAGAGCTTGCACCGATCGACCACTCGCTGGAGGAGCAGCTTGCCGGCGATGAGCGCCAGCGGTTTGCCGGGAAACCGCGTCGAAGCATGGCGGGCGGGGATGAGGCCGAGTACGCGGCGAATGGGGGGGCGGTGTGGTCCCAACAGCGCGCTCAACCGGGTGAGCAGTTGATTCAGCCTCAGGTCGCTCACTCGGCCGACATACCCGCTGACGTCAGCGCGAGGGACCGTCGTCAGGAACCCGATTCGGATGAGCGAGTCAGCGCGCAGCCCGCTGCCTGGAAAATCCGCGTCGGACTGGCGGACGACCTCATCCCAGCCGGGCATGAAGTGCCGCAGTTGGGTGCTGATGCCACAGACGAGCAGATCGCCAAAGGGCTCCAGTTCGCGGAGTACCAAAGCGGGACGCGCCTTAAGCTGTCCAGCAGTTTGTGGCAGCGGGGTGACGATGACGTAGCCCGGTCTCACTCCGGTGGTCGTTTGCCGATGCAGTCGGAATAATCGGGTTCGTTTGCGCCGTACGCGCGGGCGAGCGAGCGGCGGCCCAGCGCATACCAAGCCTGTCGATCTTCATCCCGGGTCTCGTTGGTCTCCGAGAGAACGGTCACGACCAGTTGCGAGTCGGGCCGCAGCGGGTAAGGCTCGTCCAGACGAATCTGTCTGCCGTCGTAATGGGCTTTGAGGGTCACGGCGTTCATGTCCGTCATTTAGCCTAATCGTGGAGCCCGGGCAAGGCTGGTCCGTGACCGTGTGTGTCGCGGATGAGTCCCGCCTCCAGGGACATTTTGCCGTGAGCCAACACGCGCCACCGAAATCGGCGGCGAGGCCGCACCGGGCGCTCCGGGCGGGGCGCTGCGCGGAGTCCCTGCTTCCTGGCAACGTCGATCTTCTTCACCCTTGTCACGCTCCCGGCTCGGTGACGTTGCCGAGGCCACTGAGTTGCCATCCGGAATCCTCGATGGAGACTCGGGTGGCGGGAGGAGCCAGCCTTTCACGCCGGCGGGTGAGTCAAAGGGGAAGCCGCGCGTGAATTGCCGGGTGCCGCGCCGCCGAGCGCCGGAAGCCGTCGGTCGGGGCTGTTTGGAGTTGGGCGCGGCAGACTCGCTGGAAACGTGGCGGAGCTCGCGGCCCGAAGACCGCGCGTTGTCGGGCGAAGGTTTCCCTTCGCTCAGGACCATCGTTAATTCAAGAGCGCACGCCGGCTTGCTTTTGGCCGGAGGGTGTGCCCCCAGACGCACACTTTCCCGTCGCACAAAATCATTGCCAGTCATGGCCAGTTTGTGGCTTGATGCGGCCACATTCATTGCCGAGGCGCACGGTGGATCCGTGCGGCAGCCCCGCGGGGCGGGCCGGACGCTGAGGTTGGTTTTCATGAGCAGGAGCCGGATGCATATTCTTTATTCGGGCCACGTGCAGGGCGTCGGATTCCGCTACACGGCGAAATCCGTCGCCGCCGGATTTGAAGTGATCGGCACGGTGCGCAACCAGCCCGATGGCCGGGTGGAACTGCTCGCCGAGGGCGAGCGGACCGAACTGGAAGCCTTCCGCCAGGCCGTCCGCGACGCCGGCTTGGAACATTTCATCCGGGACGAACTCGTGAACTGGAGCGAAGCGCGGGGTGGATTTCGCGGTTTTCAAATCGTAAGCTAGTTGCCCATGAAGTTTGCCGTCATCGCCGACATACACGCCAACCTGGAGGCGCTGCAAGTGGTGCTTGAAGACACCAAACAGCAGGGTTGCACCCATTACGTCTGCCTCGGTGACGTGGTCGGCTACAACGCCAATCCGCGCGAGTGCCTGGAGATCATCCGCGGCATGGCGCTGCCGTGCGTGAAAGGCAACCACGACGAGTATTGCTCGATGGAGGACAAGCTCGACGGCTTCAACCCGCACGCGGCGGAGGCGGTGAACTGGACGCGGGCGCAGTTGACAGCGGACGACAAGCAGTGGCTGCGCGAGCTGAAGTACGTCCGGATGGTGCAAACCTTCACCATCGTCCACGCAACGCTGGACGGACCGCCGCGATGGGGGTACGTCTTCGACAAGCTCGCCGCCGCGGCCAGCTTTCCGTATCAGAACACGCAGGTGTGCTTCTTCGGCCACACGCACGTGCCGGTCGCCTTCGTCCGCGACGGCACGGTGATCCGCGGCGGCACGTATTCCAAGTTCCGGATGGAGGCGGGCAAAAAGTACTTTGTCAACGTCGGCGCTGTCGGGCAGCCGCGCGACAGCAATCCGAAGGCGGCCTACGTTGTGTTCGACCCGCGGGAGGGCACCATCGAATTGCGCCGGCTCGAGTACGACATCGCGGCTGCGCAGAAGAAGATCCTCGCCGCCGGCCTGCCCCCGCGGCTGGCCGAACGGCTGGCCTATGGAAGGTAGAATCATGAAGGAAGAATGAAGGAACAGGCCGAGGTCCCGCGCCTCCGGCCTTCCGTCCGGGTTTCCGCCTTCGGCCTTCTTCCTTCCGCCTTTTGAAGATTCTCCTCCTCAAACCCAGTTCGCTGGGCGACGTGGTGCAGGCGTTGCCGGTGTTGCGCCGGCTCAAGCAGCACCGGCCCGCCAGCGAAGTGTGGTGGTGGATCGACTCGGCCCTGGCCCCGCTGCTGGAAGGCGATCCCGACTTGGCGGGCGTGGTCCGCTTTGAACGCCGGCGCTGGGCCGCGCCGCGGCATTGGCCGGAAATGGGGCGCAGTCTCCGGTGGATGCGGGCGCAGCGGTTTGACTGGGTGATCGACCTCCAGGGCTTGGCGCGCAGCGGGGCGTTCGCCTGGCTCGCCCGGGGGAAGCTGTTGGTGGGACTCGACGAGCCCCGGGAAGGCGCGCGGGGCTTCTACGACATCATTGTGCCACGCGCCTCGTACCACACGCACGCCGTGGATTGGTATCTGAGCGTGCTGCGAGTCCTGGGCGTGCCCGCGAACGGACACTTTGAATGGCTGCCGGTGCGACCGTCCGTGGCCGCGGTGGTGCGTCGCCAATGGCCCGATCCGGACGGCCAGTGGCTTGCCTTGCTGCCCGGGGCGCGCTGGCCGAACAAGCGCTGGCCGGCCGAACAGTTTGCGTCGCTCGTGCGGCTCCTGGACGGAGCGGGGGACGCGCCGCGCTTTGTGGTCCTGGGCGGCGAGGACGACCGCGAAGCCGGCCGAACCATCGCCCGCGCCGATCCGCAGCGGTGCCTCGATCTGACTGGACAGACTTCGCTGCCGGAAATGGTCGAGTGGCTCCGCCGCAGCCGTCTGGTGGTCAGCAACGACACCGGGTCGATGCACGTGGCGGCGGCGCTGGGCACGCCCGTCATCGCGTTGTTTGGCCCCACGGAGCCGCGCCGGACGGGCCCCTACGGGCAGATCGGACACGTGCTGCAAACCCCCCTGCCGTGTGTGCCTTGCCTCCGCCCCCGCTGCCGCTACGAAAAACCGATGGAGTGCCTGCGCGCGATCAGCCCCGAGCAGGTGGCCGCAGCCGTGCGGCGGCGATGGACGCGGGGACCGTGACCGGCTTCTGCGGTCGCCCCGCGGCCTTTGTGCGCGCGTTCGATTGGGGGCGGGTCGTTGGGGGGACGAAGGACGATCCCTCCGGCGCGAGACTGGCTGGGTTTTTTGGAGCTTGCCACGGCGCCGCTCCCGCCTAGAGTGCCGCAATGACAAAAACCGGCTTGTTGCTGTGTCTGGTGGCGGGCGCGCTGCACTGCGCCCGCGCCCAGGTGACAGTGGAAGTCCTGCTGGACCAGGACCAATTTCTGCCCGGCGAAGCGGTCAGCGCGGCGGTGCGCGTGGTGAACCGCTCGGGCGAAACCCTTCACCTGGGCCAGACCCAGGATTGGCTGGCGATCTCCGTCGAAGGCCGGAACGGATTGGTGGTGGAGAAGATTGACGACGTGCCCGTGGTGGGCGCGTTCACGCTGGGATCTTCCCAGATGGCGACCAAGCACGTGGACTTGGCGCCGCATTTCAATCTGACGCAACCCGGGCGCTACTCCATCACCGCCACGGTGCGCATCGACGCCTGGGGCGCGGAATTCAGCAGCCCGCGCAAGTCGTTCGACGTGATCCAGGCCGTCAAGCTGTGGGAGACGGACTTCGGCGTGCCGCGCTCCGGTCCCGGCGAGCCGGAAGTGCGCCAATACGCGCTGCAACAGGCGCGCTATCTGAAAGACCTCCAGCTCTACGTCCGGGTGAGCAACCCGAGCGGAACCAAGGTGCTCCGCGTCTTCGCCCTTGGGCCGATGGTTTCCTTCGGCCAGCCGGAACCGCAATTGGATCCCAAGAGCAATCTGCACGTGCTCTTCCAGAGCGGCGCGCGCAGCTTCCTCTATTGCGTCATCAATCCCGACGGCGAACTCATCAAACGGCAGACCCACGACTACTCCGCCACCCGGCCGCACCTGGCCCTGAACGACGCCCGCGAGATCATCGTAACCGGCGGCGTCCGGCGGGAGACGCCCAACGACATTCCCGTCCCGCCGCAATACGCCGTGCTGACCAACGACCTTCCCCGGCTGAAGCCGTAGAGCCGGCGGCGGGCGTTATTCGAACAAGTCCTGCGCCGTCTGCACGCGGTCCTGCAGGCGCCGGACGATGGGCCTCGCCCGCGCGATGGCGTTCTGCTCGGTCTGCCCCGGGAACGACTTGAGGGTCACGCGCACCGCGGCGATGACGTCGCCGTTCCGGTCGCGCAGCGGCATCAACACCGCGAGCGTCGACTCGGCTTTGCCGCAGTAAACCGTCCCTTGCTGAACCACGTCCTGCTCGTCTGCTCCGCCGGGCTGGCCGACGTCCTTCGCGTCATTACTGGCGATCACCTTCAGCGTGGCCGGCTGGCCCGTCCGCGCGAACACCTTGAGGCCCACCAGGCGCGGATATTCCTTCAGGATGGCCCGGACCATCGCCTGCACCGGCACCACTTGCGGCACATAGCTGATCTTCGTGTCGGCGAAATAGCTGACCGAGTCGGACTTGGTCCAAAACGCGACTTTGCCGCGCATGAAGGTGTTGTCTTCGAGCGTCGGAAACACCTCGGCCCCGTTGAGCCGGCAGTGGATTTGGTTGCCCTTGCACTCGATCATCAGTTCCTGCCAGGCGTTCGTCGGCATCCGCACCTCGGGTCCGATTGGCGCGCTGCGCTCGCCGTTGACGACTTTGTAGAAGCGGATGTTGTTGCCGAGCGCGCTGGCACGGATGACATAAAAATTCTTCTCGTCCTGGAGCCGGAACGCCACGCCCGCCATCTCTTCCGCCGTGCCGCGGACGATCTTAAACCGGGTGGTCAGCGTGAAGTCAGTGAACACGTCACCTTCGTCGATCAGCAGCGGGAAATGCTCGTCGGTCGGGTCCTGGGCCAGTTGGGCGAGCACGGCCTGTTTGGTGACCACGGGCGCGTCGGCCGTCAGCGGCGCCAGCGTCGGCGGCACTTCGTCGAGGATGACCCGCCAGTCGCCCGGCCGGCCTTCGCCCGCCACGGTGCTGCGGAGGCCCGGCGGCGGCTGGTTCTCGGTCATCGTGCGGAAGTCGAATACACGCTCCGCTGCCGCCGCCCGCCAACCGCCCGCCAGCAGCGCCAGCACAATGAAATACTTGGCCATCGGCGCTCAGCCTAGCAGAACGCGCCGGGGCGACAAGCGCCAGGCCGAGGGAGGCGCCCCACTGGCGCGGGTGCCGCCCCCGCGGGGGGGGGGGGGGCCGCGGCCCGCCCCCCCCGCGCGGCCCGCGCCGCCC
>VFSW01010813.1_pt1 | contig 12899 bp, 13 predicted proteins | sample 5358111 | NCBI WGS metagenome assembly VFSW01 (sample SAMN11554181, study PRJNA540505) | mine drainage metagenome | isolation source: sediment from site ElyBrook_90M | place: USA: Ely Copper Mine, Vershire, VT | collected 2017 | reverse complement strand
TTGAATACCACCCCTCCCCCCCCCCATGCGGTCCCCTATCCCCCTCTCCTTCTGCTGCCCGGCAAGCTGGCCCCCCGGGGCGGGTGCCCAACCCGGACCGGTCAGCGCCGGGCCGGCGGACCTTCACACAGGCGTTCACGGAGCAACAGCTGATGAGCAGCGAGAATAGCGCGGGCGGCGCGCGCGAAGGCGGACTCGAAGCGCCGACGCGCCATCCGATCGACTGGAAGAACCCCGCCTACCTCGACGAGACGGCGCTGTTCAAGGAACTCGAGCGAACCTTCGACATCTGTCATGGTTGCCGGCGCTGCTTCAATCTGTGCAATTCCTTCCCGACCTTGTTCGACGCGGTTGACGCCTCGCCGAGCGGCGAACTCGACGGCGTGCCGCAAAAGGTCTACTGGGAGGTCGTCGACCACTGCTACCTGTGCGACATGTGCTACATGACCAAGTGCCCCTACGTGCCGCCGCACCCCTGGGCGCTCGACTTCCCGCACCTCATGTTGCGCGCCAAAGCCTTGAAATTCGAGCGCGGCGAGACTTCGTTGCGCGACAAGATCCTCTCCTCGACCGACCAGGTCGGTTCGATCGCCGGCATTCCGGTGGTCGCCTCCATCGTCAATGCGGCCAATCGCTCGGCGCTCGGGCGCCGGGTGCTCGAGGCGACGCTCGGCGTGCATCGCGACGCGCCCGTACCCGAATACCACAGCGACACGTTCCGCAAACAGGAAACACGGCGCACCAAGCCCGCACTCGAACCGGTCGCAACCGCGGACACCCGCGGCCGGGTCGCGCTGTTCACGACCTGCTATTGCAACCGCAACGAACCGCAGATCGATGCCGACCTCGCCGCCGTTTTCGAGCACAACGGCATCCCGGTGACGCTGATGCCATCGGAGAAATGCTGCGGCATGCCCAAACTCGAGCTCGGCGACCTGAAGTCGATCGAGCGCCTGAAGGACGAGAACATTGCGCAGATGCTGCGCGTGATCGACGCCGGCAACGACATCGTCGCCGCCATCCCGTCGTGCGTGTTGATGTTCAAACAGGAGCTGCCGCTCCTCTTTCCCGACGATGCGGGCGTGCGCAAGGTCCGCGAGCACATCTTCGACCCGTTCGAGTATCTGATGCTGCGCCACGCGGCCGGCCTGCTGCGCACCGACTTCAAGCGCGAGCTCGGCAAAGTGGCCTATCACGTGCCCTGTCATCTGCGGGTGCAGAACCTCGGATTGAAGACGCGCGATGTGTTGAAACTCGTGCCCGGCACGACGCTCGACATCATCGAGCGCTGCTCGGGTCATGACGGCACCTATGCGGTCAAGAAGGAATTCCACGACGTGTCGATGAAGATCGGCGCGCCGGTGATGCAGCGGGTCGAAAAATCGGCGGCTGCGTGGTATTCGAGCGATTGTCCGATGGCCGGCCACCAGATCGAGAACGGCATCGCGGGCGATGCGCCCCCGACCCACCCACTGACGCTGCTGCGCACCGCCTACCAGATCTAAGCGAGCCCCGAACGATGAACACACTCCCTGCCGGACACCTGAAGGCCGCCGACCTGATGAGCCTGGAGGCTTACGCGCGGGCGCGTGGCGAGTTCCGCGCTCGCGTGATGGCGCACAAGAACCTGCGCAACATTTCGGTCGGCCCGCACACGACCTGGTGCTTCGAGGACCGCCTGACGGTTCAATACCAGGTTCAGGAGATGTTGCGCGCCGAGCGCATCTTCGAGGCCGAGGCGATCGACGAGGAGCTTGCGAGCTACAACCCGCTGATCCCGGACGGCACGAACCTGAAGGCGACGCTGCTGATTGAATACACGGACCCCGAGGAGCGGCGCGAAGCGCTGACGCGCCTGAAAGGCCTCGAAGCGCGCTGCTGGGTCGGTGTCGGCCCGGAGCGCTTCTATGCGATCGCGGACGAGGACATGGAGCGGGAGAACGAGGAAAAAACCTCAGCCGTGCATTTTCTGCGTTTCGAACTGAGCGCCACAGCACGCGCGGCTCTGAAGAGCGGCTCGCCGATCGAACTCGGCATCGATCACGCCGCGTATCGACACACGGTCACGCCGGGCGTGCCGACGCGCGAATCGTTGGCTGCCGATCTCGCCTAGCCGCCTCGACCGCGCGCAATTCCTCGCTCGTCCGCCGGCTGCCGTCATGGCTCCAACCCGGCGGGCCGAAGAAGTAGCCGAGCCGCTGCATCCAGCTCAGATTCTTGCGCATGAGGTCCCGGGCGATGCTCACGTACTCATGCAATGCGATGCGCACCGGGTTGAAGGTGCCTAGATTCTTGACGATGCCGTAGCGCACAGGCTCATCGGCCTGTTCCGGCACGAAGCTGCCGAAGGCGCGGTCCCAGATCATGAACACGCCGGCGTAGTTCGCGTCCAGATAGCGCGGATTGCTCGCATGATGCACGCGGTGATGCGAGGGTGTGTTCAGGAGCCACTCGAACCAGCGCGGCATGCGGTCGATCGATTCGGTGTGGATCCAGAACTGGTACAAGAGGTTCACGGTGAAGGCGAGCGCGATCACGGCGGGGTTGAAACCGATGAATGCGAGTGGCACGTTCAGCAGCGTCAGGCCGCTGAACTGCGAGGTCCAGCTCTGGCGCAGATTCGTCGACAGGTTGAAATGCTGGCTCGAATGATGCACGACGTGCGAGGCCCAGAACCAGCGTGAGCGGTGGCTGATCCGGTGCCACCAATAGTATCGACAGTCATCGAGCACGAACGCGAGCAGGAACGACCACCACGTGAAGGGCACGTCGAACAGGCGGTGCGTATAGGCGAAGGTCACGCCACCGAAATACAGCCAGCCGAGCATGCCCCAGAAGAAGATGCTGCCGACGCTCACGCCGACGTTCGCGAGCGTGTCCCGCAGTTCGTACTCGGCCTTGATGCGCGCCGCCGAGGCGAGCCACACCTCGATCGGGATGAGCAGCAGCAACAGCAACTGCACGGCCGTCGCCGCACGATAATAGACCGGATCAAGCATGACGGGTCTCCTGTCGAGGCGGCCTGGCCGCGGCACCCGTGAGCGCGCCGAGCCGCGCCCGCCAGGCCGCCCGGGCCTCGGCATCAGCGCGGCATAGGCGCGCGCGCGGCCAGCAAAAATCCGCAACCCGCACCCTACCACCCGCCCCGCCGGCGCCGTCGCCGGCCCTGACATCACCCGGCGCGAGCAGCCGCGCGTTCCAGCGCCGTCCACGCCTCTCGAGCAAGCCGACCGCGCCGCCACCGAGTTCGATCAGGGCGCCCCGCCCGTCCGCCGCCACGCTCACCTCGCCGTCCGCATCCGGGTAATGGATCCGAAAGTGCGCGATCGCCTCAGAGGCGCCGCCGAGGCAGACCTCATCGCGGCCACGCCTCGCGAGCAGCAGCGCGAGCAGCACGCCACCGAGCACCAGGTTCACCGCAATCGCAATCGCGAGGCTCGACATACGCCCCCATGTACCACACGGTGGCGCACCCGGCAATGTGCGCTAGAGCGTCCCGGCGTACCGAGTCAGATGCCAGGCGGTGGCGCCGAAGCGGCACTCGGCCGCGAGCAGCCGCTTGAAATAGTGGCTCACACCATACTCATCGGCGACCCCCATGCCGCCGTGCAGTTGCACCGCCTGTTGACCGACGAAGCGTGCGGCTTGGCCGACGATCACCTTGGCCGCGGACAGCGCGGCAGCACGCCCGGCCGGCTCCCCGGCCACGCACTGGGAGGCCGCCAGGTAAGTCATCGAACGCGCGAACTCGAGGTGCGTGGCCATTTCCGCCATCCGATGCTGCAGCGCCTGAAAGCGCGCGATCGGGACGCCGAACTGAACCCGCTCGCGCGTGTAGTCGAGCGTCATTCGCATGAGCCGCTCGAGGGCGCCGAGCGTCTCGGCACACAGGGCGGCCAGGCCCTGATCGAGCACCGCCTGCAGATCGGCGCCGACCTCGGCACCCATGCGCGCGGATGAGGGCAACCTGAGCTGGTGCAAGCTGATGTCGGCGGCCCGCTGGCCGTCGACGGTCACATAGGGCTGCAACGCGACCCCGGCCGCGTCCGGCGGCACCGCGAACAGCGCCGTTTGCGCGCCGGTCGGTGCGTCGATGCGGGCGGTGACCAGCAACAGATCCGCCGCGGGCGCGTGGTAGACGACACTCTTGCAGCCGTCCAACACCCACTCCCCGCCATCAGCGACCGCCACCGTCCGCACCGCCGTCGCCACCGGTCCGCCGTCCCCTTCCTCATGGGCGAGGACCGCGATCGCCTCGCCGGCGGCGAGCCGCGGCAGCCACTGCAAGCGTTGCTCCGGCGAGCCGAGCCGCGCGATCGCCAGCGTGGCCAGGACGGCGCTCGACAGGAACGGTTCGACGACCAGCGCTTCACCGAGCACGAAGCATACCGCCAAGGTGCCGATCGGTCCGGCGTCCAGACCGCCGTGCTCCTCCGGAACGTTCAAGGCGAGCAACCCCAGACGGGCGAATTCGCTCCAAGTCGCGCGCGAATAGCCGTCCGCCGTGGCGGCCCTCTGGCGCGCGCCATCGCGGCCGTATTGGTCCGTCACGAGGCGGCGTGCGGCGTCCATCAACATGCCTTGCTCATCGCTGAATGAAAAATCCACCAGGTAGTCCTCAGGAGTCCAGGAGCATGTGCGCAATGATGTTTTTCTGAATCTCGTTCGAGCCGCCGAAGATGCTCAGCTTGCGCAGATTCAGATAGTTGGCGGTCAGGCCCGCCGCATGCACGGGGCCCGGCAGCGCCGGCGAGGCTGGCGCCTGCGCCGGCAGTTCGGCGAACGGCAGGGCGCGGATGCCGATCGTCTCGAGCAGCAGCTCGGAAATGGCCTGTTGGATCTGCGAGCCCCTGATCTTGAGGATGGAGGCATCGGGCGTCGGTGCGGTCTTCGAGGCTTCCTGAGAAATCATCCGCAAGTTGGTGATCTCGAGGGCCGTGAGTTCGATGTCGAGCTGCGCGACTCGCGCCCGAAACAGCGGATCCTCGATCATCGCCCGGCCACCCTGCGAGTGCACGGCTGCGACGCGCCGCAAGTGCGCCATGGCGCGTCGTGCGACGCCGACGCCGGCGATGCTGGTGCGTTCATGCTCGAGCAGGAACTTCGCATACGTCCAGCCCTGGTTCTCCTCACCCACACGCTGGGCGACGGGAACACGCACGTTCTCGAACCAGATCTCGTTGACCTCCGGCGTGCCATCGAGCAGCTTGGTCGGCCGCACGCTGATGCCGGGTGAACGCATGTCGATCAGCAAGAACGAGATGCCGCGCTGCGGCTTCGCCGCGGCGTCGGTTCTGACCAGGCAGAACATCCAATCGGCGTGCTGGCCGAGCGTGTTCCACGCCTTCTGGCCATTGACGACGTAGTGTTCACCGTCGAGCACGGCGCGGGTCTTGAGCGAGGCCAAGTCCGAGCCGGCGCCGGGTTCCGAATATCCCTGGCACCACCAATGTTCGCCGCTCAAGATGCGCGGCAGGAAATATTGCTGCTGCGTCGGGTTGCCGAATTGCATCAATACCGGCCCCAGCATCTTCAGACCGAAGGGCAGCTGCGGTGGCGCGCCGGCGGTCGCACACTCGAGTTCGAACAGGTGTTGGCGCACTTTGCTGAGGCCAAGGCCGCCGAATCGCTCAGGCCACGCAACCGCGCCCCAGCCGTGGGCATGGAGCGTGCGCTGCCAGCGGCGGATGTCCTCCACCCCCGCCGGCAAACCCTCGAGCAGCCGCCCGCGCGTGTCCGCGGGCAGACTGGCGTCCAGGAAGCGCCGAACCTCGTCCCGCCACTGAAGATCCGCCGCCGAATAGTTCAAGTCCATCGGGATCCTTTTGGCCTCATGGCCTCGGTCATGACACTGAGCCCGCGGGTTCCGGTTCGCGGACTCTCATCGGGAGCTTGTCGAAGCGCTCGCGGGCGACCGCGATCTTCGACTGATGATGCTCGGCCCACTCGATCAGAGCCCCGAGAGGCGGCATCAGCGAGAAACCGAGCGGTGTGAGGCCATAGGCCACTGCGGGCGGCGTCGACGGGGTCACCTCGCGCCAGATCAGTCCATCGCGTTCCAGGTGACGCAGCGTCTCGGTGAGCATCCGGCGCGAGATGTCGGGTACGGCCCGCGCCAGCGCGTTGAAGCGCTGCGCACCTTGAGCCAGGGTCACGAGCAGCAGGGTCGACCACTTGTCGCCCAGGCGATCGAGCACATCGCGTACCGGGCAGGTCCTGCCGTCCGCGGGCGGCGGTAAGGGCAGATGCGCATCCAGATCCATACGGGTTCCCACCATGTAACTTAGAGCGAGCCTTGTACCCTCTTGCCACCACGGGCGAGGTTACGATAAAAGACTAGGCATGGGAACAGAACTTAGCCTTTTTGCCATATAAGCGCCATACCATGCGTCAGCCGACGATCTTCCTACCCCACGGCGGCGGTCCATGCTTTTTCATGGACTGGGACCCGCCGGACGCCTGGGTGGGCTTGCGCCTGTTTCTCGAAGGCCTGCCCGCCACCTTACCCGAGCGGCCTCGCGCGCTGCTGGTGATCTCGGCCCATTGGGAAGCACCCACCTTCTGCGTGCAGCGCAACCCCGCTCCCGCCCTATTGTTCGATTACTACGGTTTTCCGCGCCACACCTACGCACTGACCTGGCCCGCGCCCGGCGATCCGGCGCTTGCCGATGAGGTGGCCGCGCGGCTCGGCAATGCGGGACTGCGCTGCGACATCGACGCACGGCGCGGCTTCGATCACGGTGTGTTCGTGCCGCTGAAAGTCGCCTTCGAAACCGCCGACATCCCCTGTGTGCAACTGAGCTTGCGCAGCGACCTGGATCCCACGGCGCACCTCGCCGCCGGTCGGGCGCTGCAGTCCTTGCGTGACCAGGGGGTCCTGATCATCGGTTCGGGCAACAGTTTCCACAACATGGCGGTGTTGATGCGCGGCCGACACGCCGCATCGACCCTCGCCGAGGGACTCGACTTCGACGCCTGGCTCACCGAGGCGGTCACGCACAGCGATCCCGAGGAACGCGATCGGCGGCTCGCCGCCTGGAATCGCGCGCCCGGCGCCCGCCATGCCGCGCCACGCGAGGAACACTTGATCCCGCTGCATTTGGTCGCCGGCGCGGCCGGCGCCGATCGCGGGGTAAAAATTTTCGAGGATCGCGCCATGGGCGCGGTCGAAAGCGCATTTCGTTTCGGCTGAATCCGGCCGGATGAGAGATTCTCACCCTAGCATCCTTAACCCAGCGCAGGAGTTTGACATGACCCAGGGACACATCGCAGGCACCGCACCGCTCGCCATCGACGTCGAGGCGCAGAAGACCTATTATTGGTGCAGCTGCGGGCAATCGAAGAATCAACCCTTCTGCGACGGCAGCCACAAGGGCTCGACGTTCGCACCGCTTGCCTGGACCGCGACGAAGACCGAGCGCAAGTATTTTTGTGCCTGCAAACAAACACATACAGCGCCTTTCTGCGACGGAACTCACAAGAGCTTGACGCCTTGATTTGACGTGTTCTTCCTCCCGGCGCGCGAAATCCTCGGCGGAGAAGCCGAGGATTCGCTGAGGACGGGCGACCCTACATGCGACATCTGATTCAACGAATCTACGCCATCACGATCGAGTGGATCGTCAACGGCCTCATTCTGACCATGCTGGTCGCCTTGCTGTTCGCCTTTGCCGACGTCGTGAGCACGCTCGTGCACTTGATTCCGGCGCTGCCGAACGTCCGCCTCGAGGACGTTCAATTCCGCGATCTGGTGGTCAGCGTCCTGAACGTCTTCGTGGTGATCGAGCTGTTCAGCACGTTCCTCGGCTACGTCAAGACACGCCACGTGCGCCTCTCGACGCTGATCGATGCGACCGCGGTGTTCATCATCCGCGACATGCTCATACAACTCTATCGCAAGAGCGTCTCGAACCAGGAACTGCTGGTGCTCGCCGCCCTGCTGCTCATCGTGGTGATCGCCCGTTCGATCACGGGGCGATTTTCGCCGGACACCGGTGGCGAGAATTCGCGCTCAGGCCCCTGAGCGCGCGCAGCCGCGCGAGCGCCCGCGCAGGACGATTTCGATTTCATCGCCCGCATCAGCGCCTCCAGGATATACATCTGCGTTGTATATCTAAAGGTCGGCGGACGACCCTGGCAAGACGCAGGGCGCGGTTGGCGGTGGGGGTGGGATTCGAACCCACGGAAGGCGTTAACCTTCGGTAGTTTTCAAGACTACTGCCTTAAACCGCTCGGCCACCCCACCACGTGCTGCCTGCTCGTCAGCGCGCCGCATTTTACCCGACGGATGCGGTCGCGGCGCGCTGTGCCATGAATTCGTCGAGCCGCGCGCAAACCGCATCGACTTCGATCAGATCCATGACCCCGGGGCGTTCGATCTTGGTCCACCAGGCAATCTCGCCCGGGGAGCGGCCGAGAAAGCGCTGCGCGGCCTGCGGATAGCGATCCACGCACCATTGCCGGCTGAGATAGGGGCCGCTGCGCTGCGGATTGGTGGCGGCATACAGGCCGATGACCGGTGTGCCGACGGCGGTCGCCATGTGCACGGGACCGGTATCGGGCGCGAGCAGCACGGTCGCGCGCGCGAGCAAGGCGAGCATCTGCGGCAGGGTGTCGCGGCCGATCTGGTCGATGAGCGGCGTTTGAGCGGCGGCGCGGATCGTCGCGCCGAGCTCGCGTTCGAGCCGGCTCGGGCCACCGCAGAGGATCACCCGCATGCCGTGCCGGCGCACGGCGTGATCGGCAACCGCGGCGTAACTTTCGGCGGCCCAATTTCGCAAGCGGTGGCTGGATGCCGCATTGACGATGAGCGTCGGTTGGGTATCGGGAATCAGCGCCTCGGCATACTGCATCGCTTCGGCGGGCAGCGGCAGATTCCACTCGAGCAGCCGCTCGTGATCGGCGATGCCCAGGGCGCCGGCGAACCCGAGAAAGCTGTCGAGCACGTGTTCGCGCTCGCGCGCCGGCACCCGCGCATTCGTGAACAGCCATTGAAGCTCGCGAGCGCGGGCCCGATCGAAGCCGAGTTTGACCGGCGCGCGCACCAGGGTGCTCAGCAGATTCGCGCGCAAGGACACCTGGATGTGCAGCAGCAGGTCGAAACGCCGCTGCGCGAGCAAGCGGCGCAGGCGCCACCACTCGGCGCGGAAGTGGCGCTTGTCGACGCTCAGGAACTCGACCTCGGGCAAGAGCCGCAGCAGCAGCTTCTCCTCGAGCCGGCCGATGATCCACGTGATCCGGCACTCCGGCCAGGCGTGCTGCAGGGTGCGGATCAAGGGCACGACGTGGCAGGTGTCACCGATCGCCGAGAGGCGCAGCAGACACAAGCTGCGCGGCGCGGCAGCGACGATCCCGGCGGTCGAACGGGCGATGGCGGCGCCTCCTCAAATGTGCACAACAGGCGGGTTTCGGGCGAACTTTGCCGGTGCGGCCCGCTCTAATCAGCGAGCGGCCATTATGTCACGGTCGGGCGCCGGCCCGCGCGCGGCGAGGGCCGCAATGATAGAATCAGCGGGCTTTCGAGTCCTGGCCAAGGAGCAAAGAGGATCATGAATCAATTTCCGATGAACAACGCGGCCTACCCCGGCGCCGCGATGGACAGCCGAAGCCTGTTCATTTCGCGTGTCTACACGCACGTGGTCGGTGGAATATTGGGATTCGTGCTCGTCGAGATGGCATTGTTCGAATCCGGCCTCGCAGGATCCGTGGCGCGCTACATGTTCGGCCTGCCCTGGATGCTGATCCTCGGCGCCTTCATGGTCACCGGCTGGCTCGCGACCCGCACCGCCCAGTCGAGCGCCTCGATCGGCATGCAATACTTCTCCTACGCCGTGTACGTGGTCGCCGAAGCCCTGATCTTCGTGCCGCTCCTCTATATCGCGAATGCGAAGGCGCCGGGCACGATCCAGAGCGCGACGCTGATCACCGCGCTCGGCGCCGGCGGTCTGATGTTCGTCGCCCACCGGACACGCAAGGACTTCTCATTCCTGCGCGCGATCCTGTTGTGGGGCGGCGTGCTCGCGCTGGTCGCGATCATCGGCGGCGCGATCTTCGGCTTCCAGCTTGGCACGTGGTTCTCGGTGGCGATGATCGGCTTCGCCGGCGCGGCGGTGTTGTATGACACCTCGAACATCATCCACGCCTACCCGGAGGACCGGTATGTGTCGGCGGCGATGCAGCTGTTCGCGTCGATCGCGCTGATGTTCTGGTACGTGCTGCGCCTGACGATGGGCGGCAGCCGCCGCTGATCAACCCAGGCGTTCGATCCCACCGAGGTAGGGCCTGAGAACGGACGGAATCACGACGCCACCGTCCGCTTCCTGGTAATTCTCGAGGATCGCGACCAGCGCGCGGCCCACCGCCACGCCGGAACCATTCAAGGTGTGCACCAGTTCCGGCTTGTCGGTGGCCGGGTTGCGCCAGCGGGCCTGCATGCGCCGCGCCTGAAATGCCTCGCAGTTGCTGCACGAGCTGATTTCCCGGTAACGACCCTGGCTCGGCAGCCAGACTTCCAGGTCGTAGGTCTTCGCGCTCGAGAAGCCGACATCGCCCGCGCACAGCGCCAATACCCGGTACGGAAGCTCCAGGGCCCGCAGCACCGCCTCCGCATGACCGGTCAGTTCCTCGAGCGCCTCATAGGATCGATCCGCAGTGACGATCTGGACCAGTTCGACCTTGTCGAATTGGTGCTGGCGGATCATGCCGCGGGTATCCTTGCCGGCGGCACCCGCTTCGGAACGGAAGCACGGCGTATGCGCGACGTAGCGCAGGGGGAGTTCCTCGGGCCGCAGAATTTGGTCGCGCACGAGATTCGTCACCGGCACCTCGGCGGTCGGAATCAGGTAGAACCCGGGATCGCCACGAACCGCGAACAGGTCCTGTTCGAATTTCGGCAGCTGGCCGGTGCCGGTCAGCGCGGTGGCGTGCACGAGGTACGGGACATAGGCCTCGCGATAGCCGTGCCGCTGCGTGTGCAGATCGAGCATGAATTGCACGAGCGCGCGGTGGAGCCTTGCGAGCGATCCGGTCATGACGACGAAGCGCGCGCCGGCGATGCGCCCCGCGGATTCGAAGTCCATGCCGAAGCGCTGACCCACCGCGACGTGGTCCTGGGGCGTGAATTCGAAGGTATGCGGCTCGCCCCACCGGCGCAGCTCGAGGTTGGCGTTCTCATCGCGCCCCTCCGGCACGCTTGCATGCAGCAGGTTCGGCAAGCCTAGCTGCAGCGCAGCGAGCTCCGCCTGAAGCCCTTCGAGCTGCCCGTCGATCGCCTTCAGCTGCGCACCGAGCGCCTCGCCGGTCGCGAGCAAGGACGCGCTGTCGACGCCTTTCGCCTTCGCCGCGCCAATCGCCTTCGCGGTCGCATTGCGCTCGGCGCGCAGCCGATCCGCTTCGATTTGCGCCGCCTTGCGCCGCTCCTCGATGCTCGAGAAATGGGCGACGTCGAACACGAAGCCACGGCGGGCGAGCTGGGTGGCGACACTCGCCGGGTCATTGCGCAGGAGCTTGGGGTCGAGCACGATCGGTTCCTCTGAACGGTGAAATGGGATTCCGGTGCCGCCATTGTAGGCGATGCCGGCGCGCGTTCATCCGCCGCGACTGCGCCGCGCCTGCAGAGCCTCGCCGATCTTGATCTCGAGGCCGCGCGGCGCCGGCGCATAGTAGCGCCGATCCGGCATCGACTCCGGCAGGTAGCGCTCGCCGGCGGCGTACGCGTCCGGCTCATCGTGCGCATAGCGATAGCCCTTGCCGTGGCCGAGTTCCTTCATCAGCCGCGTCGGCGCATTACGCAGGTGCAAGGGAACCTCGAGCGAACCGAAGCTCTTCGCATCCTCGGCCGCCGCCTGGTAGGCGACGTAGACCGCATTGCTCTTCGCCGCACAGGCCATGAAGACGATCGCCTGGGCGATCGCCAGCTCCCCCTCCGGGCTGCCGAGCCGCTCGTAGACCGCGCACGCCTCGAGCGCGAGGGTGAGCGCGCGCGGATCCGCGTTGCCGATGTCCTCGCTCGCCATTCTCAACGCCCGGCGCGCGACGTAGAGCGGGTCGCAGCCGCCGGCGAGCATCCGGCAAAGCCAGTACAGCGCCGCGTCCGGATCGCTGCCACGCACCGCCTTGTGCAAGGCCGAGATCTGGTCGTAGAAATTCTCGCCGCCCTTGTCGAAGCGCAGGTAATGGGTGCCGATCACCGCCCGGGTCGACTCGAGCGAGAGCACCCGGCTGCCATCCTCGATGTCGGCCAGATCGGCGGCGGTCTCCAACAGATTCAGCATCCGGCGCGCATCGCCGTCGGCCGCCGCGAGCAGCAACTCGCGCGCGGCCGGTTCGATCGAGACACGCAGGGCGCCGAGGCCGCGCTCCGGGTCGGCTAGCGCCCGGTCGAGCAGCGCGCCCAGATCGCCCGCATCGAGCGATTTGAGGACATAGACACGCGCCCGCGACAGCAGCGCGTTGTTGACCTCGAAGGAGGGATTCTCGGTGGTGGCACCGATGAAGATCAGGGTGCCGTCCTCGACGTAAGGCAGAAACGTATCCTGCTGCGCCTTGTTGAAGCGATGCACCTCGTCGAGAAACAACACGGTATCGCGCGTGCCACGCAGGGCGCGCGCCCGCTCGACCGTGGCGCGTATCTCCTTGATGCCGGCGAGCACGGCGGAGAGCGCGATGAACTCCGCGTCGGCCGCGCTCGCCACCAGACGCGCGAGGGTCGTCTTGCCGGTCCCGGGAGGACCCCAGAGGATCATCGAGTGCGGTCTACCGGCCTCGAGCGCGCGCCGCAGCGGCGCGCCGGCGCCGAGCAAATGACGCTGGCCGACGGTTTCGTCGAGGTTGCGGGGCCGGAGGCGGGGGGGGGGGCGCCGCAAGAGCCCCCCCGCCCGGGGGGGGAAGCCGGGGAGCCG
>VFSW01010812.1_pt1 | contig 12899 bp, 13 predicted proteins | sample 5358111 | NCBI WGS metagenome assembly VFSW01 (sample SAMN11554181, study PRJNA540505) | mine drainage metagenome | isolation source: sediment from site ElyBrook_90M | place: USA: Ely Copper Mine, Vershire, VT | collected 2017 | reverse complement strand
CCCCTCCCCCACCCACCAATTCGCCATGGAGCTGTAGGTGCCGCGGCTTCCCGTGCCTATTCACTTCGCTTGTCGGTTTGAATTATCTCGATAAAATCGACTCTTTACCCAGAGACTGGCGAGCCCGCCTGAGAGCAAAAGAACCCCAACTATAAGGTCGTTCATATAATGGTAGTAGTAGTCGTTGAAGCGGTTCAATATACACATCATATATAGGCCAAAGAAAGCCATCGTTGATCCGCCGATCATTGCGGCAAACGTAAGAAAGATCGTCACAAAAGCCTTAAGCTTCACCATTCGCTCCTTCGTTGCTGAACGTCCCGCTATTGTTTTGCTTTCCAATACAAGGGTACTTTCACTAAGTAATGCAGCCTTAGTCATCCCTCAAAGAGTCGCGCGTCGTCTAAAGACGCTGAATCGTCTTGAGCGTTCAGTTGTATCGTCGCGTATCCAAATAAGACTAGCCCCCAATGGCTTTCAAGGATTCAGCAGAGAGAATCGTCGGAGAAACCGGCTTCGGAAACTGTTCTTCTAGGTGCTCAACGTCTTTGGTCTTCCAAGCAGGGTTTGTCTTCAATTCATGCCAATGGCGACTTGTTCGACCCCAGCCTGAACCTTGCTCTACCTTTACTTCGTATAGACGCGCCCAGCCCGGCGCAAGGGTGTCTTCATCCCCAACTGGCACCCAGCCAACTGTAGTTAGGCAGTAGTACAAACTGTATTTTTCAGCAGACATGGTATTGCCCCTTGGTCAAGACTCTCACAATCTCTACAAAACCGTCGGGTGCCCCACATCTCGATTCTGAGATGTGGGACTCGGCCGAAGGACGACCGCGCTTCCACCTGACGCCTACAGAAGCTTCACGGGGTATTCAGCGAGCCGACGGTCTGCCGTCACCAGCACCATCTGCTCCACGATGGCCTGCGCCACCAGCATCCGGTCGAACGGGTCTTTATGGTGTAATGGCAGCGAAGCCGCCAACTCACTATGCTCCATTGTGATTGGCAGCTCAACAAACCCAAAGCGCTGGACGAGTATTTGGATCGAATCCGTAAGGCTCAGCTTTCCAGCCGATCGCTTGATGCCAAGCTCCCACGCGCTCGCAGCACTCACATATACCTCATTGTCCGGATCGCCGATAGCCTCGCGTTGCCCCTCAGACAACCTGCCGAGGTCGGTGTCCCACCACAGAACGATGTACGAATCAAGCAGTAGTCGCACCCCTCAGTATCCCCATTCTTTCAGTTCTTCTTCTGTCATCGGGTCATCGAAGTCCGGGGCAATATAGGTGATCCCGAGCAGGTTTTGCCCGCCTAGACGCCTTGCCGCCGTGTGCTTCTCGGTTGCAACCGGAACGATCTTCATCGCCGGACGGCCCTCGCGCTCGATCAGAATCTCTTCGCCGCCTTCAGCCCGGATCAGCAGTTCGGCCAGATGCTTCTGCGCATCATTCAACGCAATGAAACTCGCCATCGCCACACCTCCTCGACTGTCGCCAGTATACCGGTTGCCAGCCGCCCACATCTCGATTCTGCGCTGTGGGCTTCGATCCTACCGTCGCCCAACCGCTCTCTGCGCGCCTCCACCAGCCCCAACCCGCACGGCCGACTGCACCATATATGCCGACCGCGTCATCCCCGCCTTGCGCGCCAGCCTGTCGATGGCTTCGATCTGGCTCGCGCGCGCGGTGATATTCACTCGCACCGTCTTCTCGGGAGCCTCCGCGCTGACCAGAAACGCAACCGCGCCTCGCATCGCAGGGTCCTTCGCAAGAGCATCCAGCGTTGATGGCTCCGGCAGCGCCTCGCTATCCTCGATCATTCCCGCCAGATGCAGTGTCAGTGCCTCGACCGCCATCTGTCGCGCCTCTTCGAGCGTCCTGCCCGCCGTCACGCAGCCGGGAAAGTCGGGAAAACTGACGCCAAAGTCCGACCCTCTGTCCTTGTGCAGATACGCGATGTACTCCATACCGCCCTCCATCCAACGCCCTACCGCAGTTTGATCCCAGCCTGCTTCTCGATGCTCTTCAACGTGCCAATTGGGAGGTCCCGCTTGGGATGCGGCACTGTGACGCGACCCGCCTTGGCCGTATGTTTGAACTGGACATGGCTGCCAACCTGCGCCACCTCGCACCAACCGTCGTCCAGAAGGCGGCGAACCGCTTCTCGGCTGCTCATGCAGTCTCCCACTCGTAATTATACACACGAAATACACACTACAGGTGCAGCGCATCTCTTCCCATATGCGGGCCTCGCTCACGCCACCAGAGACCCAGCCCCCTGCATACTTCTCACTTTGATCTTCACCTCAACCCGCGCCCCCAGCCGGTTGATGATCGAAACCAATCGGTCCAGCGTGAACCGGCCAAGGTTGGCGTTGCGAATCAGAGAAAAGTCCGCCGCCGCGATTCCTGTCCGGGCATGAGCGGCCCGCACCGTCAATTTCTCGCGATCCAACATCTTGATGATCTTCGCGGCGAGAATTGCCTTCATCTGCTCCACGTCCGGGTTGGGGTGACCAAAATCGCGGAACACGTTGCCGCTTCCATGCACCAACTCCATCGCTTCATCCTTCATCGCAGCATCTCCTTCAGTCTCTTCAGCCGGTCCTGGATCAGTTCGGTCTCATGCTTCGGCGTCTTAATTCCCTGCGTCGACTTCTTCTGAAAAGCATGGACCACCCAAATATCGTCCCCAAGCTGCACCGCGTACACGACGCGAAATGCGTTGCCGCGATAGGGTAGTGCAATCTCAAACACAGTGGAGCCCAGGCCGTGCAATGGCTTCACGATGTCCGCCTTCCCGCCTTCCGCTGCAACGGTCAAAGCCATCCAACAGACCGATTGTGCATCCTGGGGAAACTTCTCGAACTCCTTGCGCGCAGCTTTGACCCACGAGATGGGCCGTGTCTGTCTCATCTTCCGCTGATCCTCGCAGAGACCTACGCGATTGTAGGCATATATGACAACATAGGTCAACCCGGATGGGCATCGGCTGAGGGCGACGTACTCGCTACCGCCGCCCCGCCGCTCTCCCACCTACAGCAGCTTCACGGGATATTCAGCGAGGCGACGGTCTGCCGTCCCCTGCGACAATTCTGTTTGTACTGCCTCGCCTCATCGACCGGTTCGCCGCGGTACCGTAAATGCCCTCCCAGGCAGGCCGCTTTCATCTTGCGGGAACAGCCGCATGGACCGCCAGCAGTTCTTCCAACAGCCCCTTCAGCTTGTCCAGCCGCAGCGCATTCGCCCCATCCGACTTCGCCTGCGCCGGGTCCTCATGCACCTCCAGAAAGACTCCGTCGACCCCCGCAGCCACCGCCGCCCGCGCCAGCACCGGGATGAACTCTGGCTGCCCGCCGCTGACCCCGTTGGCCGCCGAGGGCGTCTGCACCGAGTGCGTCCCGTCGAAGACCACCGGCGCAAACCGCCGCATGATCGGCAGCGCGCGCATATCCACCACCAGGTTGTTGTAGCCGAAGCTGGCTCCCCGCTCGGTCAGCATCACCCGTGCCGGCTTGCCCGGAAGCACCGAGTCGCGCACCTTCAGCACCGCGTGCTGCATGTCCATCGGCGCTACAAACTGACCCTTCTTCACGTTGATGGCCCGGCCCGTGTGCGCCGCAGCAATCAGCAGATCGGTCTGGCGGCACAGAAACGCCGGAATCTGCAGCACCGCCTCCACGTCGCCCAGCGCCTTCGAGAGCCGCAGGCAGTCCTCCGGCGTATGCACGTCGGTCAGGATCGGCAGCCCATTGCTCTGCGCAATCGCCCGCAGGATCCGCGCGCCCTCCACCAGTCCCGGCCCGCGAAAGCTGCGGATGCTGGTGCGGTTCGCCTTGTCGTAGCTTGCCTTGAAGATGTATGGGATGCCCAGGTCGGCGGCGATGCGCTGGATCGCGTCGGCCAGTGTGCGCGCGTGCGTCTCGGACTCCAGCACACAAGGCCCGGCGATCAGGAACAGCCTCCCGCGACCAACCGGTACAGCGCCAATATCGAAGGAATGAGTCACGTGAACCATTCTATGCACCTTGCGAGGTCAGTGGGGGGGCGCGCATACCCTAAGAAATCTCTGCAAAAGTCCAAGCTTTGAAGGGGACGGGCTTCAGCCCGTCCGGTTGTGCCGCAGTATCAATGGGGCTTTAGCACCCGAGGGAATGCTGAAGGCTTGTGCAGCCCTTCATTAGGTACCGCGCGAGCCGTTCTGTAGCTTCATCGGCATCCCACACCGTGCCAGTCGCAACTTCCCGATCGGCTTTGCGCCGAGCGGCAGCAGCGCGGCCGCGTTATGCGGCCCCGCCGCGTCTTAGCTTCGTATGAATGCCAGCAGGTCCGCATTGATCGCGTCGGCATGAGTGGTCATCATGCCGTGAGGGAAGCCGGGGTAAATCTTGAGCGTGCCATGCTTGAGCAACTTAACCTGTAGCAATGCAGCGTCCTTGTAGGGTACAACCTGGTCATCGTCGCCTTGCAGTACGAGGGTCGGCACCGTGATCGCTTTTAGATCGTCCGTTTGGTCTGTCTCGGAGAAAGCCTTGATGCCTTCGTAATGGGCCAGCGCGCTGCCCATCATGCCCTGACGCCACCAATTCTGGATAATTCCCTGCGAGACCTTCGCGCCGGGTCTGTTGAAGCCGTAAAACGGCCCCGACGGCACATCGAGAAAAAACTGTGTCCGGTTCTCTCCCAGCGCTTTGCGCATGCCGTCGAAAACTTCGATCGCAGTGCCGCCCGCGTTCTTCTCGGTCTTGACCATGAGCGGGGGAACAGCGGCGATCAGCACGGCCTTGGCTACGCGGCCCTGAGGCCCGCCGTATTGCGCGACATAGCGCGCCACCTCGCCACCACCCGTCGAATGGCCGATATGAACCGCATTCCTCAGATCCAGGTGCTCGAACACTGCCGAGGCGTCGCACGCATAATGGTCCATGTCGTGGCCAGTGTCCACCTGCGAGGAGCGACCGTGACCGCGCCTGTCATGCGCGACGACGCGATAGCCCTTGGCAAGCAAGAACAGCATCTGTACGTCCCAGTCGTCCGACGAAAGAGGCCAGCCGTGGTGAAACACTATGGGCTGTGCGTCCTTCGCACCCCAGTCCTTGTAGAAAATCTGTGTGCCGTCTTTGGTCGTAATCATCGGCATACCATTCCCTCCTGTCTCTCTCACATCTTCGTTCCAAACCCGCTCCGGCCATCCGCTGGAGATCTCCCACGGCGCATCCGATCTTTCTCGGCGTGTATGGGCCACTCAGTCCTGCCAAATGCGTTATACATCGCCGCAACGGCCTTTGCATACACCAGCGACCGCCGGTCTCCCCCGCATGGGTGTGGCCAGCATGGACAGCGCTCCTGCGCGGCTGGACTTACACTTATATACGCGCATCTCTCTCCAAATGACTCCACACTCCAAATCCGTCGCGCCGCGCGCACCGCTGCATCTGCTCGGACTGGCGTGCGCCATCGGCGTCTCAACCATCTACTTCAACCAGCCGCTGCTGGTCGAGATGGGCAGGACCTACGGCGTGCCCGCCGGCCGCGTCATGTTCGTCTCCGGCGCAACGCAGGTCGGCTACACTCTGGGTCTGCTCTTCTTCGTCCCGCTGGGCGATCTGCTGGAGCGCCGTGCCCTGATGATGCGCATGTACGCCGCCGTCATCGTCGCGCTCTTCCTGGTCTCCGTCGCGCCGACGCTTGCCTGGCTCATCGCGGGCAGCGTCCTGCTCGGAATGGTGGCCTCGGTCACCCATGTCGTGCTGCCCATCGCGCCGGACATGGTGCCCAACCGGGAGCGCGGGCGGGCCATCGGAACGGTGATGATGGGCCTTCTGCTGGGTGTTTTGCTGGCGCGCACCTTCGCCGGATGGGTGAGCCGCATCCCGGCGCTCTTCGTCTACGCCCCGCGCCTCTTTCCCAACGGGGCCTTCTGGGTCACAGACGGTTGGCGCTATGTCTTTATCATCGCGGCGCTGGGCAATGCGGCCTTCCTTCTTCTCCTCGGCCGCGTCATGCCGCGCCTGCCGCCCAGGCAGCATCTTCGCTACGCGGACGCGATGCGCTCCCTGTGGACCCTCTATCGCACGCAGCCGCTCTTGCGCGAGTCGGGCCTCATCGGCGCTCTCGTCTTTGCCTCCTTCAGTTGCTTCTGGACGACGCTGGCATTTCTCCTCAGCAGCCACTACGGACTGGGCCCGGGCGTTGCAGGCAGCTTCGGCCTGGTCGGCGCGGCGGGCGCGATGATCGCCCCGGTCGCGGGCAAGATGGCGGACAAGCGCGGCACGCGTTGGGTGCTCACCGCCGCAATCGCGCTGCTCGCCTTCTCCTATCTGCTCCTGTGGGCCGGCGTGGCTGCCAGCCTCCCGTTTGCGCTGCACATCGCCGTTCTGGTAGTCGGCGTCATCGTGTTGGACATGGGTGCCCAACTCGCGCAGGTCGCCAACCAGACCCGCATCTTCGGCCTGGTGCCCTCCGCGCGCAGCCGCTTGAACACCGTCTACATGACCCTCTACTTCGCCGGCGCGGCCATTGGCTCGCTGCTCGCCACCGTGGCCTGGGGCCGTTGGCGTTGGAATGGCGTCAGCGCCCTCGCGTTGACGCTGATCTCCCTGGCTGGCCTCCGCCACGCGTTCGGCACGCGAACCCGCGAGCCCTTCAACCCCGACTCGCGCGACGACCACCCCTCCCTCGACGCAGTGCTGGAAGCCTGACTGCCCCTGGCAGTTTTTTCCGCCGCCTGTTTATCCTGGGCCATCTTCCATCACGGCGAATTCAGCTTTTTCCGCAGCCTGTTCAGCCCGTCCGCAATGGCCAACCGCCCAGCGACGTGAGTCCACCGGGAAATACTCGCTTGCCAAATTGACTCACTGCCCGCGTCCGCCTTCTATACTGGATGCGTCGCGGAGGGAGTCCCATGCCGAAGGTCAAGGAGTTTACCGTAACCATTGAAGACAAGCCCGGCGCGCTGGGCGCTTGCTTCGCCGCACTGGCCGCGCGGGGAGTCAACATCCTGGCCTTTCACTCCTATGTCGAGGAGGGCGAGAGCCTGGCCCGTCTGCTGGTCGACGACCCGGAGAGCGCCAACTCCGTCCTCGGCGGTCTGCGCATGATCTTCGAGCAGACCGAGGCCGCAACCGTCCGCCTCGCCCACCGCCCCGGAGAGCTGGGCCGCGCCGCCACGCGACTGGGCGATCGCAAGATCAACATCGACTACTCGTACTGCGGGCTGGAGCCCGGATCGCCGCGCCTGCTCGTGGTCTTCGGCACAGACAACGCAACCCAGGCCGCAAAGCTGCTCGACCAACTGGAGACCGAAGAAGCCGCCTAAGCTGGTGTCCCATCCATGGCGGCCTCATCGTTATGGATGGGGCCGCTACCGTGTCTCCGGTGGAACGGGATACGCGGGAGGCGCGCCGGGAAACGTGACCACAAGGTGCTCGAAGGCAACTCCGGGATCGCGATAAATCAACCGAATGGTGTGCTTTCCCGCCGCAAGCTCTCCCAACGGCAGCGTGGCAATCGCAGAGTTGCGCAGTACATTCTCCGCCCATCCGGAGTCGCTCGGCCCATCGCCCGCGACGACCGATTTGCCCGATGTCGTAGGTGAGCTCAGGTCGAGTTCAATCGGCGTTCCGCCATCCAGCGCAACCGCGTAACGCAGTCGATGCTCCGAATCCACCGCGAACGTCGGCAGCAGATGCAGCGCCAGCGTGGCCGCGCCGTTGGTCGTGGTGGTGAACTCGTACTCCAGCCACGGAGAATCGTCCGAGGCTGAAGACAGCCCGGATGGCTCGTTCGCCAGCAGCCCCGGCGCGCCGTACTCGACCGAATCCCCCGAGATGCCCAGGTCGGCCAGAATCTTCCACCGTGAGGATGCGCCTGCGTCCTTCGTTCCGACTTTGCTCCCTGCATTGCTGCGCGCAAAGTGCGCGGCACTGATCGATACCGCGCAGTGTTGTTCGACGAACGCCCCGGTGTGTGAAGCGTTGCGATCCGAGACACGCGGACTGTCTGTGCCCGCACAGGCCGCATCGCCCGTGCCCCAGTCCGCGGGCAGCGGCGCATCTGCGTCGGCCGCCGTCGCCGGGCGCGGCATCTCGAAGACGTGTCGCTCGCGCGGCGCGTCGGACATCATCCCGTCCCACTTGCCGTCCTCGATGCTGTTGTACTTCGCCGTCAGCGACTGGATTGTGTTGTACGCCGCCTGCGCCTGCTCGTCGTCCGGCGCGATGGCGGTCAGGTTGTGCTGGTGCGCGTCCAGATAGCTCAGGTCCGTCGACAGGAACTTGTCGTTCATCGCCGCCGCCCCTTCAACCGGGTAAGCCACCAGCTCGAAGAAGTCCGATGCGTACTGCGCGGGCATCATATGCGCAAGCGCCTCTTCATCCTCGCGAACGCGCGCCCACGCCATCGAGCGTGCGTAGTTCTGGCCCGTCGTTTTGTCGGACAGCCACGCCTGCGGGTTGAAGGCCGTCCGTTTGATCCCGTCGTTATAGCCGTTGAAGCCCATGAACTCCGGCTTGCGGATGAAGCTCAGGTTGTAATAGCGCGTGAGGACGTCGGCAATCTGCGTACCCGCCCAGGTGGTGGCTTCCTTCGTGGATACGGCGCCCGATTCCGTGATGGGGAACTGCTCGGTCTCCCATTGGGTCAGGAACTCACTCTGGCCCACCTTCGCCATGCGCGGCTCGTCGGCGGCAAGCTGCATGAAGTAGTCGATGTCGATCTCCGCCGGCTTAAGGTCGCCCACGTTCAGCACCCAGTACTTGCGCGCGTGGTGGTCGTACGCCTTCGTCATCTCCTCCGCGATCAGCGCGGGCGGAGTTGTACACAGCCACAGATAATCGTGCGGCGCGCCCCAGTAGCTGACGTGGTAGTACACGCCCGACCCGCCCGCGCGCTTCTGTTCCGTTGCATCCGGCAGCTCGCGGATGTAGCCATAATTGTCGTCCGTCCAGCCCAGCGTCACATCGTCCGGCACCTTCATCCCCACGCGATACAGGTCGAGCGACTCCTTGTACAGCCAGATAATCTGCGGGATCTTGTTCACATCGGAATTCACGTCTTTGGCCAATAGCGCGCGCTGCGCCGCCATCGCGTCTTCCACCAGGCTCGCCTTCACCTGCGGCGAGCCGCTCGCCTCCAGCCCAGAATCATGCACCCCGCGCAGGCCCACCGTGTAGAAGTTCTCGTACTTCCCGTTCTCCACCAGCCGCTTCTCCCAGTACGCATTCATCGCGTCGGCGTTCTTCTGGTAGTTCCACGGGCCGTCGCCCTTAGGCGCGGCAGCCTCGTTCCACTCGCCCACGTTGTTGCGCAGCAGCGCCTCGGAATGCGAGCTGCCCATCACGATGCCCCACTTGTCCGCCAGCCGTGCGTTCTCCGGTACGGCGTTGAACGGCAGCGAGCCGGGATGCATCGCTGGCCACAGCGAGTTGGCATGGAGCCGCAACAGCAGCTCGAAGATGCGCTCGTAGGTGTGCGGCCCAATGTTGCCTTTACCGCCATCCACCGTCGGATCCATCTTCTTCGCCGCCCACGGACGCAGTCCCCAGTCCTCGTCGTTCAAAAAAATCCCGCGGTACTGCACCGAAGGCTCGGGCTGCACATGCGCGCCACCGCGCAAATACACCGCCGCGTGGTTCGCCACCGGAACATCCGCCCACCAGGTCCACGGCGAGACGCCCATCTGCCGCGAGAGCGCAAACAGCGCATACGCCGCGCCGCGCCGATCCGACCCAGCAATCACAAGCGCGCGCCGCACCCCAGGCAGCGGCGATGCCACCGCCTCCGTCACCGCCGCCTCCCACTTGCCCGCAACGCCGCCTGCATCCACCTTCTTCGCCGCCACCAAACGATCGATCTCCGGCGAATGGCCCAGCACGCCCACCAAAATCAACTCCGACGGAAGCGGCGCAGCGAGTGAACTCAACAGCCGCGGCTTCACGCCCGTCACCTGCTCCACATCCGAGGCAAACGCCTCTGCCGCCACGCGCACCGTCTCGGCATTGCCCGGCGCAACATAGATCGCCGCCGCGCGCCCGTTCGCAACAATGGGATACTCCCCCATGCTGGCGGCCTGGTCCAGATCGACCAGCTTGCCTGCACTCGCGGATTGCGCCACGCAAGCCGCTGTCCAGAAAAGTGTGCCGGCAGCGAGCGCAACAAATCGAAGGAATGCAGATCGGCGTTGAAGCAGCATGATCGGACCTTTCGCGCCGCCATCGTGCAGCGGCATTCAACCCTTGAACCTTAGCGCAGCCGCAAACACCCCCGCAAGTTATGCAAGCGCGGGCCAAACGCGGATCCAATGCCGTCCACAGGCTTATCTCCGCGCATTCTTGGCCATTGCACAGCTTCCACTTAGAATGAACCAATGGGGGCTGAGACGTTGACGCGACGATCAAGCAACGGGGTGGCATGTCCGAGCTAGTCTTCGACCATCTGAACTGGAAGCCCACGCACAACCCCTGGGCGGTCGCCATCACGGTGACGCTGGCGACCTTCATGGAGGTGCTCGACACCTCCATCGCCAACGTCGCGCTCCCGCACATGGCCGGCTCGCTCGGTGCCAGCCAGGAGGAAGCCACCTGGGTCCTCACCAGCTACCTCGTCTCCTCTGCCATCATCCTCCCCATCTCCGGCTGGCTCGCCAACCGCTTCGGACGCAAGCGCTTCTACATGACGTGCGTTGCCATGTTCACCGCCTGTTCCGTGCTCTGCGGATTCGCCAACACCCTCCCCCTGCTCATCGTCGCCCGCATCCTGCAAGGTCTCGGCGGAGGCGGACTCGCCACCAGCGAGCAGGCCATCCTCGCAGACACCTTCCCCGTCGAGAAGCGCGGCCAGGCCTTCGCCCTCTACGGCATGGCCGTCGTCGTCGCCCCCGCCATCGGCCCCACCCTCGGCGGTTGGATCACCGACAACTTCAACTGGCACTGGATCTTCTTCATCAACCTCCCCGTCGGCCTGCTCTCCCTCTACCTCTCCAACCGCATGGTCGAGGACCCGCCCTTCCTCAAGGCGCGCAAGGAGGCCTCCAAGCACCTCAAGGTCGATTTTCTCGGCCTCGGCCTCGTCGCCCTCGGCGTCGGCTGCCTCGAGTTCACCCTCGACAAGGGCCAGGAAAAGGATTGGTTCGGCGACCCCATGATCCGCTTCACCGCAATCCTCGCCGTCTGCCTCCTTATCTTCTTCGCCTACTGGGAGTGGAACCACCCCGACCCCATCGTCGATCTCAAGCTCCTCCAGCACCGCAACTTCGGCACCGCCGTCTTCCTGCAACTCGTCCTCGGAATGGTCCTCTTCGGATCGACCGTCCTGATCCCGCAGTACCTCCAGGTGTTGCTCGGCTACACCGCCGAGCGTGCCGGAATGGTCCTCTCCCCAGCCGGATTCATGATGATGTTCATGATGTTCTTCGCCGGCCGCTCCGTCGGCAAGATGGATCCGCGCCTCATGGTCTGCATCGCATACATCGTCACCGCCCTCAGCATCTACAACCTCACCCGCCTCGACCTCACCACGAGCTTCGCCTCTGTCACCGAGTGGCGAATGCTGCAAGTCGTCGCGCTGCCCTTCGTCTTCATCCCCATCAGCACCCTCAACTACGTCGGCGTCCCCGCCACCAAGACCAACCAGATCTCCAGCCTCTCCAACTTCGCACGCAACCTCGGCGGCAGCGCTGGCACAGCCCTGCTCACCACCTTCATCGCGCGCAGCGCCCAGGTCCACCAGACCGCGCTGGCCGCCAACGTGGTCTCCGGCAGCGCCACCTACACCCTGTTCCTCGACCGCGTGAAGGAGATCCTCATCAAAGGCGGTATGGCACCCACCACCGCCAGTCGGCTCGCCATCGGCGAGGCCTACCAACTTATGCTGCGCCAGGCCTCGATGCTCAGCTACAAAAATGCCTTTGCCATCCTCGCAGGTGTCGTCCTGCTGCTCTCGCCGCTCCCCTTCCTCATGCGCCTCCCACCCAAACGCACCACTCAGCTCCCCGAAGATGCGGGTCTGCACTAAGCTTCGCCATCCCAGCCTCTCGAACGGGCATACTGGATGCATGGCTCTTCCCTTTGAACGCGGCTCAACAACCGCCAGCGGCGGACGACGCGCCGCGCTCCACCTTCCCCACGGCATCGTGCAGACCCCCGTCTTCATGCCTGTGGGCACCGCCGCTACGGTAAAAGCCGTCCCGCAGGAGACGCTGGAGCAGATCGGAGCAGACGGCGCGGGCGCGGAGATTATCCTCGCCAACACCTATCACCTCTACCTCCGCCCCGGCCACGAACCGATCCGCCGCATGGGTGGCCTGCATCGCTTCATGGGCTGGAACAGGCCGCTGCTGACCGACTCCGGCGGCTTCCAGGTCTTCAGCCTCGCCAAACTGCGCAAGGTCACACCCGACGGCGTCGAGTTCCGCTCCCACCTCGACGGCAGCAAGCACTTCTTCTCCCCAGAGCACTCCATCGAGGTCCAGATCGCCCTCGGAGCAGACATCGTCATGGCCTTCGACGAGTGTGTCGAGACCCCAGCCACATGGCAGCGCACACGAGACTCCATGGCCCTCACCCACGCCTGGGCCGCCCGCTCCAAAACCTACTTCGACGCCCACAAAAATGAAGTCCCATGGGCGGAAGAACTCGCAGGCCGCACCCAGTCCCTCTTCGGAATCGTCCAGGGAGGCATGTACCCCGACCTCCGCCGCGAGTCCGTCCAGCGCCTGGTCGAGATGGACTTCGACGGCTACGCCATCGGCGGCCTGGCCGTCGGCGAGCCGCCCGCGCTCACCCGCGAGATGATCGCCCGCACCCTCGAGTTCCTCCCCGCCGACAAGCCGCGCTACGTCATGGGCGTCGGATACCCCGACCAGATCGAGCACTTCGCCCGCATGGGCGTCGACATGAT